>ERZ773204.510-NODE-510-length-32846-cov-4.392089_pt1 | contig 32846 bp, 26 predicted proteins | sample MGYA00581007_ERZ773204 | MGnify/ENA primary metagenome ERZ773204 (study PRJEB29015, sample SAMEA2737757) | human gut metagenome | biome: human gut; feature: human-associated habitat; material: faeces | place: China | collected 2012 ... | reverse complement strand
TTAAAAATTACCATTGACATATGAGGGAGAGTTTGCTATTATAAACGAGTCGCTAAGACATGCGGAAGTGTCGGAACTGGCAGACGAGCAAGACTAAGGATCTTGTGATCATTGCGATCGTGTGGGTTCAAGTCCCATCTTCCGCACTAAGATGTGAGAAAGCCTTGAGAGATCAAGGCTTTTTTGTTATATAAAATATGGTATAATGAAGCATGCTGATGCATGCGCAGGTCATCAGGCTCCGCCTGGTGACAATGTATAATGAAGCATGCTGATGCACACAACAAAAAGGATAACTATATAAATATGAATATTCAAAAACAGTTTATAAAATATGTTTCTCAGAATATCTGTGGAATGTTGGGGATTTCCTGCTATATTATCGTGGATACATTCTTTATCTCGCAGGCAGCGGGAACGGACGGGATTACCGTATTGAATCTGGTGCTGCCGGTATATAACCTGATTTTTGCCATAGGATCGATGATTGGGGTGGGATCGGCAACCCGGTATACGATATTAAAAGCACAGGAAGATGACAGTGCAAAGAAATATTTTGCAAATGCGATTTTGTGTATCCTCATAATCAGCATTCCATTTGTCCTGTCTGGCATTTTTTCTCCGGATACGGTGATGCATATGATGGGGGCGGATGCCGGGATCACGCAGCTGGGCCGCACATATACGAGGATTTTCTTATTATTTACACCGTTTTTTATGATGAATTATGTGTTTTCTGCGTTTGTACGAAATGACAATGCCCCGACCCTCGCTATGATTGGAACGATGATGGGAAGTTTTTCCAATGTTGTCCTTGACTATGTGTTTATGTTTCCAATGGGGATGGGACTGGCAGGAGCAGCACTTGCCACAGCAGCCTCTCCGATCGTCAGCATATTAATCTGCAGTATTCATTTTTTTCAGAAGAAAAATACGGTACAGTTTGCAAAGACCAGACCATCGGTACGGATGCTTACAGCATCCTGCCAGCTGGGGGTGCCGGCATTTGTGGGAGAATTTTCTTCCGGAGTGACAACAACGCTTTTTAATTACCTGATTTTAGGGCTTGCCGGAAATGTAGGAGTGGCTGCCTATGGCGTGATTGCCAACTTTGCACTCATATTTACCTGTATTTTTAACGGGATTTCCCAGGGAGCCCAGCCACTGGTCAGCCGTTATTATGGAGAAGGGAATGAACGTGCGGTTAAAAAGATTCTGCATCTGGGACTGGCTACGGGTGTTGTTTTCAGTCTTTTGATTATTTCGCTTGTCTGGGGATTTACAGACCCGATGGTAGCCTTGTTTAACGGTGAACATTCGGTAAAGATGGCAGAATATGCATTTACAGGAATGCGGCTTTATGTGATCGGATTTTTGTTTGCCGGTTTCAATATTATCGGAACCGGATATCTGAGTGCATCGGAGCATGCAAAAGAGGCATTTACGGCCTCGGTTTGCAGAGGATTTGTAGCTATCGCGGTGTGTTCCGTGATATTATCACGTATGTTTGGAATCCGTGGTGTCTGGCTGTCATTTATGGCTGCAGAAGCATTGACGGCAGGAATTACGGCATGGGCACTTCTTAAGGATCACAAAAAGGAGGCTATGGCATGAAGTATGATAAGAAAGAACCTGAAACGATGGATGCAGATCCGATGCGTCTTTTGGTTTCCGCCATACTGGCATTTACGGTGATGCTTTTTATCAATGGGTTTGTCGGAAGTATGGGTGGATTTCCTGCGTTTGTTGCATTTACGCTGGTATTTTTCCGGATACGGACCCGTGCGGGAATGGAAAACGGAGGGATACAGCAGGAATTGTCAGATCGTCAGATCACAGGACGGCTGTTGTGGAAATATGCTGCTGGTTATCTGGTTTTATGGGGAATTTTAAGAATTGCGTTTCTGATCTCCCGGGTCACCGGCTGGGGAAATATCAATGGAGCTTCTGCAGTGGAATATGTACGGCAGATGTGGAACACATCGCTTTTGGAAAAATGGGCATATTTTTTTGCGGGGATGATCATGTTTGCGTTTGTGCTTTCACTGTTTCCGCTTGCTGTAATCCGGGAAAAGGTGCGGTGGATTCGCTATGCACTGGTTGATGGTGCGGTGTTTGCATTGGTATGTCTTGGAATGAACGGCGTCTGTCGTTTGAAATTTGAACAGAAATCATCAGGCAGAGCAACATGTCTGATCGATCATCTGCTGCTTTGCGGCCGGATGCGGACCTGGCAGGAAATCACCTGTCTGTTGGCAATGGTTGTTTTTATTCTTGTCATCGGTGCATTTGTATTTAGCTATGCATCCAGACAGTATGCGGTTAAAAATATAGATGGAATACCGGCATCCGCCGGGGAAGAAGAATCGCGCAGACACCGGATGATCAGAAAGATTGTGACGGTTGGCTGTAGTATTGCGGCTGCTGCAATTGTTGTCGTGATAGTACTTCTGATGCCAAAAGATACCGCAGGGGATTATACGAAGGTTGCGGAATTTCTGACTGAGGATACGCGGATGGGACCGATGGAATATGGAGATGCGGTTTATGTACCGGTAAATGAGAAAGCGGATCTGGAGAAAAACGGAATTGCCCAGGGCTATCTGGCAGAGCGTGGAGAGCGCTGCGACAGTCGGTTTTATCAGCTTGCGATTGCAAATCTTCTGTATACCGATCCGACCGGAAAAACAAATCTCGTACAGACAGCCGGAACCGATGGAGGAACATATGCACCGGTGGCATCGGTGGAAACAGACAAGGCATGGGAAACGGATGATGTGTTTCTTCTCTGGGATGAAGACTGGGCTTTGGAATCGGCATATTCGCATGAGCCGACAGGTTATGTGGCATGTCCGGCGGATCTGATACAGGGGCTTAGGATGCAGTTTCCGGATGTGACCTACCGCACAGCGGATTTTTCGGATTATGATGCCTATTTTACACTTCGGGGATATCAGGAGATGGAGCAGGCACTGGAGGAAGATCCTGTGGATGGAGACTGGGTCGGATGTATTCTGGTGAAAGATAACAAATTTTATTTTGGAAGCTACGAAAATCAGATTACGGGTATCTGTCTGCAACAGCTGCGGAAAGTACTCGGAGGAAATGCAAAATAAAAAAGGAAATCAGGAATTCACGCAGAATATATAATATGTAGAGTTGTTTGAAATATTGTAAGGATTTTGGCGGTTTGTGCCGCAGAAATGAGCAGAATATGACAATTCGGGAAAGAATAGAACAGATAGAAGCAGATACTTTAAGTCCGTACGCCTGTCTGTCCATAAATTCAAAGGGCAGAGACAGGGAGGAACCGCAGTGTGATATTCGTCCGGTCTTTCAGAGGGACCGTGACCGTATCCTGCACAGTAAGTCTTTCCGGAGACTGAAAAGTAAGACGCAGGTTTTTCTCACACCGATGGGAGATCATTACCGGACGCGGCTGACACATACGCTTGAAGTATCGCAGAATGCGAGAACCATTGCGAAGGCGCTCCGGCTGAATGAAGATCTGGTTGAGGCGATAGCACTGGGGCATGATTTGGGGCATACACCGTTTGGACATGCAGGAGAATTTCTGCTGAATCAGGTGTATGAAGGCGGGTTCCGCCACAACGAACAGAGCGTACGTATTGTAGAAAAACTGGAAAAAGACGGAGAAGGACTGAATCTGACCTGGGAGGTCCGGGATGGAATTTTAAACCATCAGACACGGACAATTCCGCACACGCTGGAAGGAAAGATTGTGCGCCTGTCCGATAAGATTGCATATGTCAATTCCGATATTGACGATGCGATCCGTGCAATGATTCTGGATGAGGAAGATATTCCCGTGGAACTGCGTCGTACGCTGGGATTTACCACGAGAGAGCGCCTGGATCACCTGATCCACGATATCATCAGCAACAGCATGGGAAGAAACGATATCATTATGTCGGATGAGACCGCGGAGGCGCTGCGGGATCTGCGCTTGTTCATGTTTGAACATGTATACCGGAATCCGGTCGCAAAAGGCGAGGAAGTAAAAGCTAAGACCATGCTGGAACAGATGTATTATTTTTATATGGACCATATCGAGCAGCTGCCGGCAAAGTTATTAAAAATGCTGGATGAGGGCGAAGACAAAGGGCGCATCGTCTGTGACTATATTTCCGGTATGACAGATAAGTATGCGATTACCAAATTTAAAGAAAATTTTATGCCGCAGGCATGGAAAGTGGATGGATATTGATGACTAGAGAAAGGAGGGGATTTCCACGCCGTATTTTTCAGATGATCTGATTGAGGAGGTACGTTCCCGCAATGACATTGTGGATGTGATCGGCGGGTATGTGCGTCTGCAGAAAAAAGGAAGTACATATTTTGGGTTATGCCCCTTTCATAATGAGAAGACGGGATCATTTTCCGTTTCTCCGAATAAACAGATGTATTACTGCTTTGGATGTGGAGCGGGAGGCAATGTTTTTACATTTCTGATGCAGTATGAGAATTATACTTTTACCGAAGCGATGCAGGTACTTGCCGATCGTGCGGGAATTGAACTTCCCAAGCAGGAGATGACAGGTGCACAGAAACGTGAGGCGGACAAGCGCACGAAGCTGCTGGAGATTAACAAAGAAGCCGCAAAGTATTTTTATAAACTTTTGCGCAGCCCGAGAGGGGAAAAAGCATATGCGTATTTCCGTAAGCGGGAGCTGTCGGATGAAACGATGCGCAAATTTGGCCTGGGCTATTCGGATCAGTACAGCGATGATCTCTATCGCTATTTAAGACATGTGGGATATGACGATGCGCTGCTGAAAGAGTCGGGGCTTGTCTCCATCGATGAGGTGCGCGGAGGCCATGACAAATTCTGGAATCGTGCCATGTTTCCGATCATGGATGTACATAACCGGGTGATCGGATTTGGAGGGCGTGTCATGGGCGAAGGGGAACCGAAGTATCTGAATTCGCCAGAGACAAAGATTTTTGACAAGAGCCGGAATCTGTATGGATTAAATATTGCAAGGACAACCAGAAAACCGCAGCTGCTTTTATGTGAGGGATATATGGATGTCATTGCACTGCACCAGGCAGGCTTTGACAATGCGGTGGCCTCTCTTGGCACATCGCTTACCAGTGGACATGCCAGTCTGCTGAAACGCTACACCAAAGAAGTGTATCTGACATATGACAGTGATGGGGCTGGGGTAAAGGCGGCACTCCGTGCAATTCCGATTTTAAAAGAAGTTGGAATTATCACGAAAGTCATAAACATGCAGCCGTACAAAGATCCGGATGAATTTATCAAAGCACTTGGGGCCGAAGAATATCAGAAGCGGATTGATCAGGCGGAAAACAGTTTTCTGTTTGAAATCCGTATGCTGGAGCAGAATTATGATATGAATGATCCGGAGTCCAAGACGGCATTTTATAATGAGACGGCGCGGCGGCTTTTAGCCTTTCCGGAGGAGCTTGAGCGCAACAATTATATCCAGGCGGTCGCTGATAAGTACAGGATTGGCTTTGAGGATCTGCGGAAGCTTGTGAATAATCTGGCAATGGCAGGGAGCGGGATTACAAAGGCGGCTCCGTTAAAGAGCGGTATCCATGAAAAAAAGAAAGAAGATGGCATGAAACAGTCACAGAAGCTGCTTCTGACCTGGCTGATCGAGGATACGCGGCTTTTTGACAGCATCAAAGGATGGATCACGGAGGAAGATTTCACGGAACCGCTGTATCGCAAAGCGGCACAGGAGCTGTTCACCCAGTATGGGGAGAGCGGACAGGTGAATCCGGCAAAGATTATCAGCCGGTTTCAGGAGGAGGAAGAACAAAAAGAAATTGCGGGGCTTTTTAATGCAAAAATTCATGAAGTAGAGACAAAACAGGACAAAGAAAAAGCATTAAAGGAAACAATTGAGAGAATCAAGGAAAACAGTATTGATGTTCGAAGCCGGCAGTCAGATCCGAATGATCTGACGGTCGTTATGCAGCTGATCAATGAACAGAAGGAATTGGAGAAGCTGAAGAAAACGCATATTTCTATTGATTAGGGACAAAATAGAAAGTAACCTGAGAGGACGAAACGACATGGCAAAGAAAAAAGAAGAGAATGCAGCAGTGGAAACGGAAGAAACAAAGGCAAAGTTCAGAGAAAAACTGAAAAGTCTGCTGGAACTGGGAAAAAAGAAACGGAACATTCTGGAGTATCAGGAGATCAGCGATTTTTTCAGGGATATGAATCTTGACGAAGAAAAGATGGAGAAGGTTCTGGATTTCCTGGAAGCAAATAAAGTAGATGTCCTCAGGATCAGTGACGGGGATGATGAGGATGATGATATCATTCTGGATGACGAAGACGAGGTAGAAGTAGAAAAGATTGATCTTTCGGTTCCGGAGGGCGTAAGTGTCGAGGATCCGGTACGCATGTACTTAAAGGAAATCGGCAAAGTGCCGCTGCTGTCTGCAGACGAAGAAATTGAGCTGGCACAGAAGATGGAGGCCGGAAGTGTGGCAGTTGAAAAAATTCCACTGCTCAAAGAGCGTCTGGCAGAAACCGGTGATGAACAGGAAAAAGAAGAAATACAAGCGGAGATCAAAGCATTGCAACTGGATGTCGACCGTGGATCAGATGCCAAAAAACGTCTGGCGGAGGCAAATCTTCGTCTGGTAGTCAGCATTGCCAAGCGCTATGTGGGCAGGGGCATGCTGTTTTTAGACCTGATTCAGGAAGGAAATTTGGGACTGATCAAGGCGGTAGAAAAATTTGATTACCGCAAAGGATATAAGTTCTCCACTTATGCAACATGGTGGATCCGTCAGGCAATTACAAGAGCAATTGCTGATCAGGCCAGAACTATCCGTATTCCGGTTCATATGGTAGAGACGATCAATAAATTGATTCGTGTATCCAGACAGTTGTTGCAGGAATTAGGACGTGAACCTACGCCGGAAGAGATTGCGGCAGAATTAGATATGCCGGTAGAAAGGGTAAGAGAAATTTTAAAAATTTCGCAGGAACCTGTATCCTTGGAAACACCGATTGGCGAGGAGGAAGATAGTCATTTAGGAGATTTCATTCAAGATGATAATGTTCCTGTACCTGCTGAGGCGGCCGCTGCCACACTGTTGAAAGAACAATTGGGAGAAGTTTTAAATACATTGACAGACAGAGAGCAGAAAGTATTGCGCCTTCGTTTCGGAATGAATGACGGAAGAGCGAGAACTTTGGAAGAAGTAGGAAAAGAATTTGACGTCACAAGAGAAAGAATTCGTCAGATTGAGGCAAAAGCGTTAAGAAAACTTCGTCACCCTAGCAGAAGCCGTAAATTGAGAGATTACTTAGATTAGGAGTCGCTATGGAATTATCAGTAAGACTACAGGCGGTTGCGGATATGGTCACGGAAGGGACTAAAGTTGCAGATGTAGGGACAGATCATGCGTATATACCGATTTATTTGGTAGAGCATGACAAAAATCCCTCTGCAATAGCGATGGATATTAACAGAGGACCTCTTAAGAAGGCGGAAGAAAATATCTCTTCTCACAATCTTGAAAACAAAATAGAAACGAGGTTATCTGACGGATTGAAACAACTCCATTTGGGTGAGGCGGACAGTGTCGTTATTGCCGGAATGGGCGGAGGCCTTGTCGTGAAGATTATGGAAGAGGGGACTTTGCATAAGAAATATGTAAAAGAATGGATTTTGCAGCCACAGTCGGAAATCAGTAAAGTAAGACAGTATCTGAATGAGAACGGATATTGTATTGTGGAAGAAAACATGGTTATCGATGAAGGAAAATTCTATCCGATGATGCGGGTGACAGAAGGAACGATAGAAGAGTATACACAGGAAGAACTGTGCTACGGGAAATGCCTTTTGAAAGAAAAGAACCCTATATTAAAGAAGTTTTTAGAAAAAGAAATTGATATAAAGAAGGAAATCCTTGAAAAACTGCATCAGACAAGAGGTGGACAGGTAGCGAAAAGAATTGAGGAAATTGAAGAAGAGACAGACAGATTACAAAAAACTTTGAGTAGTTTTTAAGGAAGGAAGAGCATATGCTGTGTAAGGAGATTATAGAAAAACTGGAAGAGTTGTATCCGAGTAATGCGGCGCTTACATGGGACAATGTAGGACTTCTTGTGGGAAGGAAGCAGAAAGAGGTGAAGAATGTTTATGTTGCCTTAGATTTGACGGAAGAAATCATTGACAGGGCGATAGAGGAAAAGGCTGACATGATTATCACGCATCACCCATTGATTTTTTCGCCGCTTCGCACAGTTACGGATATGGATTTTATCGGCCGCAGAGTGGTAAAACTGCTGCAAAACGATATTTCCTATTATGCCATGCATACAAACTATGATGTGCTTCGCATGGCAGATTTGTCAGCAGATATTTTGGGAATCGACTGTCAGGAGGTTCTGGATAAAACTTCGACAGAGGAGGACAAAGGTATCGGCAAAATCGGCATATATGAAAATGAGATGACTTTGAGGCAGTGCAGTGAATTGGTAAAAAAGAAATTCGGCTTAAATGCCGTTCAGGTATTCGGAGCGGAAGAGAAAACTGTCAGAAAAATAGCGGTTTGTGCCGGTTCAGGGAAAAGTGTTATCTCTCTTGCCATTGACAAAGGGGCTGATGTACTTATTACGGGAGATATAGGTCATCACGAAGGAATAGATGCGGTAGAGCAGGGGCTTACAATCATTGATGCAGGGCATTATGGCTTGGAGCATATTTTTATAAAAGATGTAGCGGAAACGCTGGAAAAGGATTTTTCTGAACTTGTGGTAAAACAGGCAGAGATAGTTTTTCCGTTTCAGGTATATTAAAAACAGTTTCTAAATCATATAGAAAAGAGGGAGTAGTATGGACAGAAAAATGTGCAGAATACAGATAGGGAACGAGATAAAACTTTATGAGGAAGGAACAACATATAAAAAGATTGCCGAGGACTATCAGGGAGAGTATGAAAATGATATAGTTCTCGTGCTTGTTGACGGAAAGTTACAGGAGTTGCCAAAACAATGTAAGCATGACTGTAAGTTAGAATTTATTACAACGGATACAAAGATTGGAAATGAAACATACAGAAGAAGTATGTGTCTTTTGATGGTAAAAGCCATTGAGGACGTAACGGGCAAAGAAAATGTGAAAAAAATACGGGTACAGTACTCGGTGAGTAAAGGATATTATTGTACGGCAGATGGAGATTTTGAGATTACCGATACATTTTTGCGTCAGGTAGAAAAGCGCATGGAAGAAATGGCGGAGGAAAAAACTCCAATTGTAAAGAAAACGGTTCACATTGATGATGCCATGTCTCTCTTTAAAGAGCAGGGAATGTATGATAAGGAGAGACTGTTCCGATATCGAAGAGTTTCAGCGGTAAATTTATATGAAATGGAAAATATGGCTGATTATTATTACGGATATATGGTTCCAGATGCATCATATCTGAAATATTTTGCCTTATATCGCTATGATGACGGATTTGTACTGCAAATGCCGACAAAGGACGAGCCGAAAGCGGTTCCGCCCTTTGAGCCACAGAAGAAACTGTTTCAGATTTTAAAAGAGTCTACCCAATGGGGAGACATGATGCATATTGAGACGGTGGCGGATTTGAATGAGCAGATAACTCGTCAGGGAATGGAAGAAGTTATACTTGTGCAGGAGGCATATCAGGAGAGAAAGATTGCGGAACTGGCAATGCAGATAGTACAGAGACCAAGTGTTAAGTTTGTTTTGATTGCAGGGCCGTCCTCATCTGGGAAAACAACGTTTTCGCATCGCCTGTCCATTCAACTGCAGGCATTGGGGTTAAAACCACACCCGATTGCAGTGGATAATTATTTTGTAAATCGTGAGTTCACGCCGAGAGATGAAAATGGGGATTATGATTTTGAATGTCTGGAAGCGATTGACAGAGAACTGTTTAATCATCAGTTGACGGAATTGCTGGAAGGGAAGGAAGTGCAACTTCCTACGTTTAATTTTAAAACGGGAAAAAGGGAATATAATGTACCTCCGACTAAAATGGGAAAACAGGATATACTTGTTATAGAAGGAATCCATTGCCTGAACGATGCCCTTACCTATAAACTGTCATCAGAAAATAAATTTAAAATTTATATCAGTGCATTGACACAGTTAAATATTGATGAACATAATCGTATACCGACGACAGACGGAAGACTGTTAAGACGTATGGTTAGAGATGCCAGAACGAGAGGAACGTCGGCACAGAATACGATTGCCATGTGGCACTCGGTAAGAAGAGGTGAAGAGAGAAATATTTTTCCGTTTCAGGAGGAGGCAGACGCTATGTTTAGCTCTGCTTTAATCTATGAACTGGCGGTGCTGAAACAATATGCGGAACCGATTTTATTTGGAATTGACAAAGATTGTGATGAATATGTGGAGGCAAAACGATTGTTGAAATTCTTAGACTATTTCGTTGGAATCAGTGCGGAAAACGTACCGAAAAACTCCCTTTTGAGAGAGTTTATCGGTGGCGGCTGTTTTCGGGTTTAGTCAAATAGTTTTGCCATGTCATAAGGAAGAGGAGCAGTGAATGTAAGATGCTGTTTGGTAATCGGGTGCATGAAAGTCAGGCGGTGAGAGTGAAGCGCCTGCCGTCCGATAAAAGTATAATCGGGATTATATAAGAAATCCCCTAAAAGTGCATGACCGATATATTTCATATGAACACGGATTTGATGGGTACGCCCTGTTTCTAATTTTAAGGAAACGAGGGAATACCCATTTTTTCTTTGCAAACATTTGTAATGTGTCCGGGCAAAATCTCCCTCAGAGAAATTTACTTCTCTTTCTATCGTGGAGTCTTTTGTGCGGGCAATAGGGGCATCTATTATTCCGGCATCGTCCACATATCCGTCGGCAATGGCTATATACTCCCGATGAATCAGACGGTTTTTTACCATATCGGATAGGAGAGAAGCGCTGTACATATGCTTTGCCAGAATAAGAAGACCGGTTGTGTCCCTGTCCAGACGATTGATACAGCGGTAGACAAAAGGGACTTCTTTTTGGGCATAGTAGTATGCTACGGCATTTGCCAGAGTGTTATCATAATTATTTTGGGAAGGGTGGATAGGCATATTTGCGGGCTTATTTATTACCATTAAATCTTCATCTTCATAGACGATATCGAGGGGAAGAGAAACCGGAACGATGTTGTCAGAGGAAGTTGTCTCTAATAAAGTTACGGTGAGTATATCATTTTTGTGAAGAATATCCCGTACTCTTGCCCAGTTTCCGTTTAACAGTAATCCTTTCTCAGTTCGTTTTAAATGTGTGATAATCGGAGAAGAATAACACTCTGCTTTCAGGAAAGAAAGCAGAGTGTCATTTTCAAATTCCTCCGGTATCCTATAAGTAAATACTCGTCTCATAAATACCTCTCTTCAGAATTAATTTGATTTAATTTCACGCCATAATTCATTGTAAATGGCGTCATTTTTATCCCCTAAGAACTTAAATGTCTCACAGCGCTCTAATTCTTTGGCGTCAGGGAAAGCAATTGTACTGTTTCGTATTGCCGGATCTTCAATCAGTTTTCGTCCTTCTGTATTTGGAGTAGAGTAGGTGATATAATCGAAGTTCATCTTTGCAATATCAGGACGGCAGAGGAAGTTGATAAATTTCTCGCCGTTTTCTTTATGTTTTGCGTTTTTCGGAATGACCCATGAGTCAATCCATACATTTGATCCTTCTTTTGGGATAACATACTCTAAGTCCGGATTTTCGAGTTGTGTATAAATTGCCTCTCCGGAGTAGATGACACCGATTGCCGCCTCGTTTCCAATCATTTTATCTCTAACCTGGTCGATGACATATGCCTGCACAAGAGGTTTCTGCTTGATGAGCAATTCCTTAGCCTCCTGAAGTTCGTCCAAATCAGTAGAGTTGAGTGAGTAGCCGAGATATTTTAATGCTACGGCAAAAGCATCGCGGACGCTGTCCTGCATCAAGATGTTATCTTTATATTTCTTATCCCACAACACAGACCAACTGTCAATTGGTTCGTCAACCATTTTTTTGTTGTAGAGGATACCTACAGTTCCCCAGCAATATGGAACGGAATATTTGTTCTCGGCATCAAACTGTTTGGACTGTTCCATATACTGCGATCCGATGTTTTTGATATTTGGAATGTTATCAAAATTTAATTCGGCAAGCAGATCGTTTTCAATCATACGCTGAATCATGTAATCAGAAGGACAGACAACATCGTAAGCGATAGCGCCTGACTGAATTTTCGGATACATAATTTCGTTTGTTTCAAATTCCTCGTAGACAACATTGATTCCTGTTTCTTCCTCGAACATGGTAATGACTTCGGGATCGAGATACTCTCCCCAGTTATAAACGATTACCTGATTATCACCGCTTAAATCTTCTTTTGAACTGTAGAAGATACCTCCTGCGACAACGACAAGGGCCATAGCGACAGGAATGACACGGCGGAAGACGAAACGTGAAACCCGCGTAGATTTTTTCATTTCTTTTGCCTTTGCTTCACCATCTTTTTTAGCCGGAGAAATGTTAATCAAGATTAACAAAATCAATACGGACACAAAAAGAAGAGTGGAAAGCGCATACATTTCCGGTTTAATTCCTTTACGCACTTCACTGTAAATTTTAGTGGAGAGTGTATCTACTCCCGGTCCTTTTGTAAAGTGAGTGATAACAAAGTCATCTAGCGACATAGTGAATGCCAGTAAAAATCCTGAAAATACACCCGGTAAAATATCAGGAAATACAACTTTAAAGAAAGCGTAAACCGGAGATGCACCTAAGTCCAACGCGGCCTCATAAGTACTTCGTTTCGTCTGCTTTAATTTGGGCATAACACTTAAAATAACATAAGGAATGTTGAATGTGATATGTGCGATTAAAACAGTTGCAAATCCGAGTGAAAACTGGATTCCCATGAATTTTAATGCCGTTCCCATTGCGATGAAAAGAAGCATTAAAGAAATTCCAGTAACGATATCTGCATTTAGCATGGGAATGTTTGTGATTCCCATCATAAGTGTCCGCGATTTCCGTTTCATACTTTGAATGCCGATAGCGGCAGCGGTACCGATGAGCGTTGCGATGAAAGCGGACAAAAGTGCGATAAGTAAAGTTGTATACAGAGCATTCATAATCTGTTCGTTTTGAAAAAGGGAAACGTACCATTTTCCCGTAAATCCACCCCATTTTGCGCGTGTCTTTGAATTATTAAAAGAAAGTACGGCAAGTGTAACAATCGGAGCATATAGTAAAAAAATGATAAGTGATAAATAAATATTTTGTAATGTCTTTTTCATTAAAATGCTGTCCCCTCTCCATCTTTATCGTATTTTGCAATCAATGCCATACTGGCAATAATAAATATCATTAAAACCAGTGAGAGTCCTGAACCTACATTCCAGTTGCTGCTCTGTTTGAATTCCTGCTCAATAACATTTCCGATAAGAAGAATTTTACTTCCTCCGAGCAAGTCGGAAATAACGAAAGTAGTCAGGGCAGGAACGAATACCATGGTAATTCCACTGATGATTCCGGGTGTAGTCAGTGGAAAAATAATTTTTGTAAATGTCTGTATATTGTTTGCTCCTAAGTCTTTGGCAGCAGAGATAACGTCTTTGTCAATTTTTACAATCACATTATAGATAGGCAGCACCATAAACGGCAGGAAGTTGTATACCATACCGAGTATAATGGCGGACGGCGTATTGATAATGGATTGGGTAGGTAAGTGGAAGAAGGATAGAATACTGTTAATAACTCCGTTCTTTTCCAAAAGTGTCTGCCATGCAAGTGTGCGGAGCAAAAAGTTCATCCACATTGGCAGGATAAAAATCAATACAACAAAACTTGTCTGGTTCATACTTTTTGAGGCGAGTATCATTGCCAGCGGGTATGCTAATATAAGACAGATAACTGTGCTGATTAAGGAGAGCAGAAGGGCAAGCCCGAGTGCTTTTAAATTTTCCGGTGTTGTAATCTTAGCAAGGTTTGATAAAGTAAATTCATTTTTACTGTTTGTCAGCCCGTAATATAAAATCATAAAAAGAGGAATGATGATAAAGGAAACTGACCAGAAAAGATATGGTCCTGCTAATAGTTTTTTTCTATTCTTCAACGATAACAGCCTCCTCATCTTCCGATTCCGGTTTTTTCATAATCTGAATATCAAACGGATCTACTTTAATACCGACTTCCGTTCCGACCGGAAACATATCCGTACTATGAACAAGCCACTTATAATTGTTGGCAGTTACTTCCATTTCATAATGCACGCCTTTAAAAATCAGATGGGTAACGACACCCTGCATAATTCCTTCATCAACTTTTACAAGGTCAATATCTTCAGGCCGTATTACCGCATCAACAGGTTTGTTTCGCCCAAAGCCCGTGTCTACGCAAGGGAAGTTTACACCGAGAATTTTTACAAGTTTATCTTCCACCATAGTAGCGGGAAGAATGTTGCTGTCACCGATAAAGTCTGCGACAAAAGCGTTTTCAGGCTCATTGTAAATGTCTTCCGGAGTACCAATCTGTTGGATATACCCCTGATTCATGACAACGATTGTATCCGACATGGTTAGGGCTTCTTCCTGATCATGTGTAACATAGACGAAAGTAATTCCCAATTCATTTTTTAAACGGATTAATTCGTACTGCATATCCTGACGGAGTTTTAAGTCCAAAGCGCCGAGAGGCTCATCGAGAAGAAGCACTTTCGGTTCATTTACGATGGCACGGGCAATGGCAATACGCTGTTGCTGACCGCCGCTTAATGAGTCGGGTGTACGATTTTCATATCCGTCTAAGTTTACGAGTTTTAAGGCATATTTGATTTTGTCGTTAATATATGCTTTTGACTTTCCTTTGATTTTCAGTCCAAATGCAATATTTTCAGCAATGCTCATGTGTGAGAACAAAGCATATTTCTGGAAAACAGTGTTTAACTGACGTTTGTTTGGAGCAAGATTTGTAATATCATTGCCCTCGAAAATGATTTTACCTTCATTTGCAGTTTCAAAACCGCCGAGAATGCGAAGAAGAGTTGTCTTCCCACAGCCGCTTGGACCAAGTAAAGTCAAAAATTCATTTTCTTTTATATATAAGTTTAATTCATCTAAAACAAGATTATCTCCATAGGATTTGGAAATGTTTATCATATCAATTAGTTTCTTTGCCATGACAGCCTCCTTAGTAGTAAGTATTAAAAATTCGGTGGTGTACTTACCCAGATAAGTTTCGCACCGGTTGAGCGGTTTGCTTTAATATAATGCTCTGAATGGGGAGTGAAATAGAAGGCCTCCCCCTTTTTTGCGTGGTATACTTTTTTCCCTACATGAATTTGTATGCTTCCCTGAAGGACGTAGCCAAATTCTTCTCCTTCATGTGGAAGGTCGGGATAAGTAGAACCACCGGGTTGTAATGTGAGTCGAATCGGTTCCATCATATTTTTTTGCGCATTTGGAATAATCCATTCAACTGTATTTTTTAATTCTGTATCTACTTTTTCAAAATAGTCTTCATTCCCAAACACAATCTGTTCATCAGATTCCTCCTGAAAAAAGTCTTTCAAACTGGTTCCGAGACATTGAAGAATATCGACCAAAGTAGAGATAGAAGGGGAAGTTAAATCCCTTTCCAACTGGGAAATAAATCCCTTTGAAAGTTCCGCGCGGTCGGCGAGTTCTTCCTGAGTTAAATTTTTTGCAATACGTAATCCTTTTAATTTCTGACCAATTTGCATAAATCTCCTTTCTGTCTGATGAATATTGACTTTACTAAACAAAAAGTTTAGTATTTCTTAACAAAACGCGCAAATACTATTATACAGAAAAATGTAAAAAAATCAATAAAAAAAGTGCTTCAAACAGAAGTTTTTGTCGAAGCACTTTTTTATAATATTTTAACGGTCGTAGAAACGGGTTATGTTTTCCAGACGGGAAGACATGTTTGCAAGAAGTAAGTCAATGAGAGTCAGTGCAGTCATGGTTTCCACAACGACAATCGCGCGGGGAACTATAATCGGGTCGTGTCTTCCGTGAATGGATAGAACAGTATTTTCACCCGAAGAGGTAACTGTGTTTTGTTGTTTTGCGATGGAAGGGGTAGGTTTGAAGGCTGTGCGGAAAATAATATCGTTTCCGTCGCTTATGCCTCCTAAAATTCCACCGGCATGATTTGTTTTTTTGTATATTTTTCCATTTTCTGTATAAAAAGCATCGTTGTTTTCACTTCCGCAAGATGTGGCAGCACAGAAACCGTCTCCAATTTCAAAACCTTTTACTGCGCCGATAGAAAACATTGCCTGTGCAAGACAGGCGTCTAATTTGTGGAATACGGGTTCACCGATTCCGGCAGGAAGGTTTTTCACCTGACATTCGATTACTCCTCCCGCAGAATCGCAGTTTTCCATACACTGATTTAAAAATTCCGACGCTTTTTCCGCATATGCAAGATTGGGCATGCAGAGAACATTTTCCTCCATTTCTGAAAAACGATATGCAGAGGAAGGAATTTCATAAGGCCCGATAGCTTTTGTATAGGCGGAAACGGTAATTCCTAATTCACTCAAAAGTTTTAAAGCGACGGCACCGCCGGCAACTCTTCCGATTGTTTCCCGACCTGAAGAACGTCCTCCGCCTCTGTAATCTCTGAAGCCGTATTTTACATCAAATGTATAGTCGGCATGTCCCGGACGGTAGCAGGAAGCAATGTTTCCATAATCTTTTGAGCGTTGGTCCTCGTTGCGAACAAGAAGGGAAATGGGAGTTCCCGTTGTTTTTCCTTCAAAGACACCTGATAAAATTTCTACGGTATCGCTTTCATTTCGTTTTGTTGTGTATTTATTTTGTCCCGGTTTTCTTCGGTCTAAATATTTCTGAATATCTTCTTCGCATAGGGAAAGTCCGGCAGGACAGCCGTCAATGACAACACCGATTCCTTTGCCATGTGATTCGCCCCATGTCGTTACCTGAAAAATATTTCCATATGTTGATCCGGCCATAGTGTACCTCCTTTGTACAATTATTACATAACTATTATAGAATAAGGTTAAATATCACGCAATTATTAATTTTTAAAGTTTTCTATATACATTTACCGGGCAACGTATTATAATAGACACGATAGTCAAAGCAATACTTTTGGTAAATATTGGCTTTGGCTATTGATTTGCTTAAAAAAGATAAAAGGGAGAAGTATTCAATGAGTGATATGAGTAAAGACAAGAAAAATGTATCATCTCAAAACGATACAAGACAAAAGGAACTGCTTGCGGAACTGGAGGCTTTGGAAACAGAAGACTTATCCGGATTTGTCAGTAAAGAAGAAAAAAAGCAGGAAACAAATGAGGGAGAGTTAGTTTTTCTGTATGATGAGGACGAGAAGAACCCCAATTATCGTCCAAAGAAGAGAAAAAGGGAAAAAGAAAAATCTAAATCGGGAAAGAAATGGATAATTGCTTCCCTATCTTTGGCAGGCGTTTTGCTTGTTGTCTATTTGGGATTTGCATTTTATTTTAACAGCCATTTTTATTTTGGAACAACGATAAATGAAAATAAATTTGGTGGCAAGAGTGTTGCACATGTGGAAAAATCCATTGAAAAACAGATAAGTGATTATGAATTGACATTAAAAAGAAGTGATGGACAGACCGAGAAGATTCAGGGAAAAGAAATCGACCTGAAATATAATCCGGGAAATGAACTTCAGAAAGTGTTAAAATCTCAAAATCCGTTTTTATGGCCAAAATCGCTTTTTAAGAAAGATATAAGAGAGATTGAGATTGGTGTCACTTATGATAAACAGAAATTAAGCGCACAAATCAGTCAGTTAGAGAGTGTAAAAAACCAAAACCCGGTAAAATCAGTTTCGGCTACACCTGTATTTGATGGAACTGAATTTACTATCCAGAAAGAAGTTTATGGAAATGAAGTCAATGTAGAAAATCTTACAAAAGTAATCGAGGAACATTTGGACGGCTTGAATGAAGAAGTGGATATGAAGAAAAGCAAGGCATACTATGAGCCGAAATATGTCTCTGACTCAAAAGAAGTTGTTTCAGCAAAGGACGCGTTAAACAAATGTCTGACGGCTGAGATTACTTATGATTTTAAACCGTTTACAGAGAAAGTGGATAAAGGAAGTATTTCAGACTGGCTTTCAGTCGATGAAAATATGAATGTAAGTTTCAAAGAAAAAGAAGTGAAGGCATACATTAAGAAACTTGCAAGCAAATATGACACTTCGGGAAAACCGCGTTCTTTTGTAACTGCTACAGGAAAGACTGTGGAAGTGAAAAATGGAGTTTATGGCTGGAAAATTAATCAAGATGGAGAATATAAGAAATTAACGGAGGATATTCTTGCAGGTAACTCCGTAAAACGTGAACCGGAATATAAAAGAAAAGCGGTATCACATGAAGGCAATGATTTCGGAAATACATATGCCGAAGTTGATTTGACAACACAACATATGTGGTTCTTCCAAAACGGTAAACTGATGATGGAAAGTCCGATTGTAACAGGAAAGCCAAGTACCGGACATGCGACTCCTCAGGGAACATACACAGTTACTTACACACAGAAGGGTGCAGTGCTGCGAGGTAAAATTTTGCCAAACGGTAAGAGGGAATATGAAACATCGGTAGATTTTTGGATGCCGTTTAACGGAGGAATCGGTTTCCACGATGCAACATGGCAGAGTTCGTTTGGAGGAAACAGATATTTGACACATGGTTCACACGGCTGTGTCAACATGCCTTATGATAAAGCGCAGCAGTTATTCGGATATCTAAAAGCAGGAACTCCGGTTATCTGTCACTATTAAAAGAAAAGGATAGAAATATATGTATAAAATTATTAAGAAAGACGGTCTTGCTAAAAGAGGAAGACTGGAAACGGTGCATGGCACAATTGAAACGCCTGTATTTATGAATGTAGGGACGGCTGCTGCCATCAAAGGCGCAGTGTCCACGGAAGATTTACAGGGAATAAAAACACAGGTGGAATTATCAAACACATATCATCTTCACGTACGTCCGGGTGATGAGGTTGTAAAAAAACTGGGCGGGCTTCACAAATTTATGGTGTGGGACAAACCAATTTTAACAGACTCAGGTGGATTCCAAGTGTTCTCTTTGTCGGGATTGAGAAAGATTAAAGAAGAGGGAGTTTATTTTCAATCACATATTGATGGAAAGAAAATTTTCATGGGACCGGAAGAGAGTATGCAGATTCAGTCAAATCTTGCATCTACAATTGCGATGGCGTTTGATGAGTGTCCTTCAAGTGTCGCAAGCAGACAGTATATTGAAAATTCGGTAGCGAGAACGACGAGATGGCTGGAACGATGTAAAGCGGAGATGAATCGTTTAAATCAATTGCCTGATACAATTAATAAGCATCAGTTATTGTTTGGAATCAATCAGGGAGCAATTTACGAGGATATAAGAATTGAGCATGCGAAACGTATTTCTGAGTTAGATTTGGACGGATACGCATTGGGTGGTCTGGCAGTAGGAGAATCCCATGAAGATATGTATCGTATTCTTGATGCGACAGTCCCTCATTTACCTGAAAATAAACCGACGTATTTAATGGGAGTGGGAACACCTGCAAACATTCTGGAAGCGGTCGACAGGGGAGTGGATTTCTTTGACTGCGTTTATCCAAGCAGAAACGGAAGACATGGTCATGTTTATACAAATCATGGAAAATTAAATCTGTTTAATGCAAAATATGAATTGGACGACAGGCCGATAGAAGAAGGCTGTCAGTGTCCTGCCTGCAGAAAATACAGCCGGGCATATATAAGACATCTGTTAAAAGCGAAAGAGATGTTGGGAATGCGTTTATGTGTTCTTCACAATTTGTATTTCTATAATACAATGATGGAAGAAATCAGAGAAGCAATCGAAGAAGGAAGATACAAAGAATATAAGAAGCAAAAACTGGATAGTATGTCGGGAAAGCAGATATAAAGTTTTTATGAAATTTATGGAAAAGCCTTGATGTATATCCTATAATTGTGTATATTGGTAATATCGCAAAATTTAGGAGGAAAAGATAATGTTAAGTATCATTATTGTTTATGCAGTAATTTTAGGAGGATTTTGGTTTTTACTTATGCGTCCTCAGAAGAAAGAACAGAAAAGAATTAAACTGATGTTGTCGGAATTAGAGGTAGGGGATACTGTTTTAACAACAAGCGGTTTCTACGGAGTAGTTATTGATGTTCAGGAAGATGATGTTGTTGTAGAATTTGGTAATAATAAGAATTGCCGTATTCCAATGCAGAAAGCAGCAATTAGCCAGGTTGAAAAGCCGGGGACAGAAAACTAGAAGATTAAGCAAAGCAGATATAAAGGCGAAACTCGTAAGAGTTTCGCCTTTATTGTCGTTTAGCAGGCAGAGAAAATTAATTATAGTCCTGCTGAGCAGTCAATGTGTCTATCGCCACTTATATATTTTTTGCATGGCTGAATAGTTACAAAAAAGTTAACAAATTTAAAGAAAACTTAAATGTTGTTTTGTTGCATAGGGATTGGGGATAGTCTATAATAAAAAATAAGATTAAAACAGCATAGGGGAGATTACGAATGATAAGGGAAAAATTCAAAAAAGACAACCATATATGGAAAGTGGTTATATGTCTGTTACTATGTTTTGTGGTTATGGGAGTGTTGCAAACGTCAACGGCCGCAGAAGAGAGTGAGAAGGCAGTGATTATACTCAGACCTGAATCTGTGGAGATGGTTCAGGAGGAAGAAGTACCTGAGATTACGGCAAAGGCAAGCGGTAAAGGGGACATGAAACTGGTACTGAATGAAGATACAGGTTATACAGTGCAGGATTTATTGGATAGTTTTAATAAGGGAAATCACTATCAGATTTCCTGCAGTGCAGACGGTAAAGTGGACGGGGAGTTTCCGATTAAGATAAAATTATCTGAGAAGATTGAAGATTCCCTGGCAAAAGACTGGCTGGGTAAAGTCAGAATTGATTTGCAAGATGGAAAAGTCACTGTAAAGAATAAATACGGACAATGGGAAAATGATAAATTCAAGAAAAATGACGGTCAATATGCAGCCAATGAATTTGTAGTTTCAAAAGGAAAAACATATTACATGGGAGCAGACGGGAAGAAGCAGACCGGCTGGCAGGAGAAAGATGGACAAATTTATTATTTTGACAAAAAAGGTGTTATGCAGACCGGTTGGAAAGAGAAAGACGGCGTAAAGATTTACTTAAAACAAGATGGAAGTATGGCAGTCGGCTGGCAGAAGATTAAGGACGATAAATACTATTTTGATAAAGATGGAAAGGCAGTTACGGGAAAGCAGCAGATTGGCACGAAGAAATGTGAATTTGCAAAGGACGGAAAGTTGATTTCAGAAGAAAATTCGATAGATTCTAATAAGCCGATGATTGCCCTTACGTTTGACGACGGTCCCGGACCGGATACGGAGAAGATATTAGATGCCTTGAAAGCAAACAATGCACGGGCAACTTTCTTTATGCTTGCTCCGAAGGTAGAGAAATATCCGAATGCTGTGAAGAAAATGCAGGAAATCGGCTGTGAATTGGCAAATCATTCTACAACACATACGGCACTTACCACACTTACGCCGGAGGAAATCCGCAAGGAAATTTCAACGACCGCACATGCAGTGTCAAAAGCGACCGGAGGATTCCCGACAACATTGGTGAGACCGCCTTATGGTAAGAAAAATGATACGGTAAAAGCGACTGTGGGACAGCCAATTATCATGTGGTCGATAGACACGCTTGACTGGAAAACAAGAAATGTACAAAGCACAATTAATAATGTGTTGAAAAATGCAAAAGACGGGGATATTGTACTTATGCATGATATCCATAAACAATCTGTTGAAGCGGCAGTACAATTAATTCCGATGCTGATTCAGAAGGGTTACCAGTTAGTTACGGTAAGTGAGTTGGCTGAAGCAAGAGGAGTTACAATGGAAAATGGAGTAAGTTATTCACAGTTCCGTAAATAGAGAATAAAAAATGGTGTGACCGAATTGAGTGGTCACACCATTTTTAAGTCATTAAATCTGCTTATGTTTTGCCAGTAACTGGTGGATTCTGTCTGTTGGATTTAAGACAGAACCGATTGTCAAATCATGATTCAAAGAATCGATAATTAAGGCAAGGAATTTACTCATGTCAGCAGTTACGAAATAAGGTTTTTCGTGAACTTCTTTAGGAAGGTAAGTAAGATTTGTTGTAATGACACGGTCAATATAACCTTTTTCATAGTATTCGTCAAATTTTGCAAAACCTTCCGTGAATAAACCAAATGTTGTACAAACAAATACGCGTCCTGTTCCGCGAGCTTTTAACTGTTTTGCAACATCAAGCATACTTTCTCCTGAAGAAATCATGTCGTCAATGATGATTAAGTCTTTTCCGCGAATATCATCACCGAGGAATTCGTGGGCAACGATAGGGTTTTTACCGTTGACAACAGTAGAGTAGTCGCGTCTCTTGTAGAACATACCCATATCTACTCCGAGTACGTTAGAGAAGTATACCGCACGGTGCATTGCTCCCTCATCAGGGCTGATAATCATTAAATGGTCTTTGTCCACCTGTAAATCAGGAACTGAGCGGAAAAGTGCTTTCATAAACTGATATGGCGGAGTGAAGTTGTCAAATCCCTTTAATGGAATGGCATTCTGCACACGAGGATCGTGGGCGTCAAAAGTAAGAATGTTAGAAACACCCATATTTGTCAATTCTTCCAATGCGAAGGCACAGTCTAATGATTCACGTTTTGTACGTTTGTGTTGACGGCTTTCGTATAAGAAAGGCATGATAACGTTGATGCGGTGTGCTTTTCCCGTTGCTGCGGAAATAATACGTTTTAAATCCTGATAATGGTCGTCCGGTGACATATGATTTAAGTGACCGTTCACGCTGTAAGTTAAACTATAGTTACATACGTCGACCATAACAAATAAATCGCAGCCGCGAATGGATTCGTGGAACATACCTTTTGCTTCCCCGGAGCCGAAACGAGGGCAGGAAAGACTTGCAAGATAGTTGTCTGTCTGATGATTTGCAAATAATGTCGGATCGATGGAATCTACGACAGGTGCATGACGAAACTGTACGATATAGTCATTTACCTTTTTTGCTAAATCCGTGCAACTTTCTAATGCTGCGATTTTAAGAGGTGCTATCGGTAAACTCTGTTCTAAAACTTTTAAATTTGGCATAGTGGCCTCCGTTTCTATATGATTCTTTTTTTCAGAAATATTTTAGCAAAAAAGAACAGTGGATTCAACAAGGCAGCGTTAAAAATTGCATTTTCTTTAAAAATTTAGTATGATAGAGAAGATAAAGAAGATTTGTTTGATGACAGGAGTAAAACATGAAAAAGGAACATATCATTCGCAGTGTGGAAGAGGGAAGCATTGCATGGGAATTAGGAATAGAAGCGGGAGATAAACTTATCAGCATCAACGACAATGAGATAGAAGATGTATTTGATTATCATTTTTTGGTGAATGATGAAGAATTAATCGTATTGATAGAGAAACCGGACGGAGAACAGTGGGAACTGGAGATTGAGAAAGACTATGAAGAGGACTTGGGCATTAGTTTTGAGCAGGGACTGATGGACGAGTACCGTTCCTGCAGAAATAAATGTATGTTTTGTTTTATTGATCAGATGCCAAAGGGAATGCGTGACACACTTTACTTTAAAGATGATGACTCGCGTTTGTCTTTCCTGCAGGGAAATTATATTACGCTGACAAATATGAGTGATGATGATGTGAGAAGAATAGTGAAATATCATCTTGAACCGATTAATATTTCCATACACACGACAAACCCTGAATTGCGTTGTAAAATGCTGCACAATCGTTTTGCGGGGGAAGCGCTGAAGAAAGTGGATATTCTATATGAAGGCGGAATTACGATGAACGGTCAGATTGTACTCTGTAAAGGAGAAAATGACGGGGAAGAGTTGGAGCGAAGTATAAGGGACATGACAAAATATCTTCCATATCTGCAGAGTGTTTCCGTTGTGCCCGTAGGTCTTACAAAATATCGCGAAGGATTGTACCCGCTTGAATCTTTTGAGAAAGAAGATGCAAAAAAGGTGCTGGAAACCATTCATAAATGGCAGAAGAAAATTTATGAAGAACACGGAACACATTTCATTCACGCGGGTGATGAGTGGTATATTCTTGCTGAGGAAGAAGTGCCGGAAGAAGAAAGATATGACGGCTATCTGCAGTTAGAAAACGGAGTAGGAATGTTAAGACTTCTGCAAAATGAGTTTGAGGAAGAGTTTGACACTCTTGTGGGGGACGACAGACGAAGAGAGATTTCTCTTGCTACAGGAGTGCTTGCGTATCCGTATTTGAAGAGAATGGTTGAAAGACTGCAGACAAAATATCCAAATATCACCGTACATTTATATAAGATTATCAATAATTTCTTTGGAGAGAAAATTACGGTTGCAGGATTGATTACAGGGCAGGACTTAATCGGACAGTTAAAAGGACAGCCTTTAGGAGATACTTTGCTGTTGCCGTGCAGTATGCTCAGGGACGGAGAAGAAGTGCTTTTAGATGATGTGACATTGACAGACTTGAAAGAGTCTTTACAAGTAGATATAGATATTGTAAAATCAAGCGGACAAGATTTAATAGAAGCAATTATAAATAATATATAGAAGGAGAAAAAGTATGAGTAAACCGATAGTAGCCATCGTAGGAAGACCTAATGTTGGAAAATCCACATTATTTAATGCGTTGGCAGGAGAAATGATTTCGATTGTAAAAGATACGCCGGGTGTGACGAGAGACCGTATTTATGCGGAAGTGAACTGGCTTGATAAAGAATTTACGTTAATTGATACAGGAGGAATTGAGCCGGACAGCAAAGATATTATTTTATCACAGATGCGTGAACAGGCACAGATTGCCATTGATACGGCAGATGTCATTATCTTTTTGACAGATGTAAAACAGGGGCTTGTGGATTCGGACTCCAAAGTGGCTGATATGCTTCGACGCTCGGGTAAACCGGTTGTATTAGTTGTAAATAAGGTGGACAGTTTTCAGAAGTTTATGGCAGACGTATATGAATTTTATAATTTGGGAATTGGCGATCCATTTCCGATTTCCGCATCTTCACGTCTGGGCATAGGGGATATGCTTGATGAAGTTGTAAAACATTTTCCGGAAACAACAGCGGAAGAGGCTGAAGATGACAGACCTCGTATTGCCATTGTCGGTAAACCGAATGTAGGAAAATCATCTATTATCAATAAACTTCAGGGAGATAATCGTGTGATTGTGTCCGATATTGCGGGAACGACAAGAGATGCCATCGATACACCAATCACTTATAACGGAAAAGAATATGTATTTATTGATACGGCGGGACTTCGCCGAAAAAATAAAATTAAAGAGGAACTGGAAAGATACAGTATTATCCGTACAGTTACGGCGGTGGAGAGAGCGGACGTCGTTCTGATTGTCGTTGATGCGACAGAGGGAGTGACGGAGCAGGACGCTAAAATTGCGGGAATCGCACATGAACGGGGAAAAGGCATCATCATTGTTGTCAATAAATGGGACGCCATTGAAAAACATGATAAGACAATGTATGAGTACGAAAAGCAGGTTCGACAGGTATTATCTTATATGCCATATGCAGAGATTATGTATGTTTCAGCACATACGGGACAGCGCTTAAATAAATTATATGAAAAGATTGATATGGTTATTGAAAACCAGACACTTCGTGTTGCTACAGGTGTGTTAAATGAAATTATGATGGAAGCCGTTGCCATGCAGCAGCCGCCGTCAGACAAAGGAAAACGTTTAAAATTGTACTATATTACACAGGTATCGGTAAAACCGCCAACCTTTGTAATTTTCGTAAATGACAAAGAACTGATGCATTTCTCGTATACAAGATATTTGGAGAATAAAATCAGGGAGGCATTTGGATTTAAAGGAACATCATTAAAATTCTTTATTCGTGAGAGAAAGGATAAGGATAAGTAATATGGAACGTTTTGTTTGTCTGATACTTGGATATATATGCGGATTATTTCAGACAGGGTATATTTATGGAAGGTTACATCATATAGATATTAGAAAACATGGAAGTGGAAATGCGGGAACGACAAATGCTCTTCGGACACTCGGCTGGAAAGCGGGGGCCGTTACTTTCCTGGGAGACAGTTTGAAATGCGTTTTGGCTGTAGCAATCGCTTATATGATTTACGGAAAAAGTCATAACGAAATGTTTGAACTGTTGGCAATGTATGCGGGAATAGGCGCAGTGCTAGGGCATAATTTTCCTTTCTATCTTAACTTTAAAGGAGGAAAGGGAATTGCTGCTACAGCGGGACTTTTGCTCGCGGTCAATCCTAAAGTAGCACTTGTGGCAATGGTTACATTTATTATTGTGGTAGGGGTGACGAGATATGTTTCACTTGGCTCAATTATTCTGGTAGTGATTTTCGGAATCGGAATGGTTGTACAGGGAGAAGTGTTCGGGACAACCTTATCGCAGTCGCAGCAGTATGAACTGTATGCACTTTCGGTATTTTTAATGGTATTGGCGGTGTATAAACATCGTGAAAATATAAAAAGATTATGTAACGGAACTGAAAACAAATTAAAGTTTGGAAAGAAGTAGGAGAACAGAATATGGCAAATGTAGGTGTATTAGGAGCAGGAAGTTGGGGAACTGCATTAGCATTATTACTTCACAAAAACGGTCATCATGTGACGGTTTGGTCAATTTCAAAGGAAGAGGTGGAAATGCTTTCAAAGGAAAGAGAGCATAAGAGTAAACTTCCGGGGGTGAAACTTCCAGAAGAGATGCAGTTTACGAACGTGTTGGAAGAGGCAATTCAGGGGAAAAATTTTATGGTGCTTGCAGTACCGTCTCCGTTTACAAGAGCAACGGCACGCAATATGAAATCATATGTGGCAGAAAATCAGATTATTGTGGACGTGGCAAAAGGGATTGAAGAAGATACGCTTATGACTTTGTCACAACAGATTCATGAAGAGATTCCACAGGCAGATGTAGCAGTGCTTTCAGGACCGAGTCACGCTGAGGAAGTGGGAAGAGGGCTTCCGACAACATGTGTTGTGGGAGCGAAAACGAAAAAGACGGCGGAATATTTGCAGGAAGCCTTTATGAATGAAGTATTTCGCGTGTACACAAGCCCTGATATGCTTGGAATAGAACTTGGCGGTGCCCTGAAAAATGTTATTGCGCTCGCAGCGGGAATTGCAGACGGATTGGGGTATGGTGATAATACAAAAGCCGCCTTGATTACAAGAGGAATTGCTGAGATTGCAAGGCTTGGAGTGGCGATGGGCGGCAAGATGGAAAGTTTTACAGGACTTACGGGAATCGGTGATTTGATTGTTACCTGTGCGAGCGTTCACAGCCGCAACCGCAGAGCCGGAATTTTAATCGGACAGGGAAAAACAATGGAAGAAGCGATGGAAGAAGTTAAGATGGTCGTGGAGGGAGTTTACTCTACAAAATCAGCCGTAAAACTTGCTGAGAAATATAACGTATCCATTCCGATTATCGAACAGGTAAATGCCGTACTGTTTGAAGGAAAAAATCCGGGTGAAGCGGTAAAAGAACTGATGTTGAGAGATAAAAGAATAGAAATTCCTACATTGCCGTGGGAATAGAATAGAAAAGGGAGGAATGCGTCTGCAGTCCTCCCTTTTATCGTACTTCCGTATTTCCCAAATATTCAACATCAGGGAGAAGTTCAAAATAGAAATCCTGATATTCTTTCTTAAGGGCATCGATAATCAGTCCCTGCAAATTTCGAAGTCGGGAAATGGAAATCATGTCTTTATCAAATGTAATATAGACGCTAATCCAAAGTTTTCTGCCTGTGCGGACAATATCGTAATGAAGTTCTTCGTAACCGTAGGAATCTAGAATCGGATTCACAATATTTTTAATTTCAGTTACGGTTTCTTCCTCGGGAGCAATCAGGAAAATATCCCTAAGTCCGGTGATGATGGCACGAATAGGAGTGGGCAGCATAAACAGTGAGAGTAAAATGGCAATAATCTGATCCAAATAAGGAACGATATTAGAAAACCAGTTTGCTTTGATAAAAAGGGGAAGGAAGAAAGCGACGGACATACCTAAGGAGGCGATTCCGTCAATAATCCATTCCTGAATTTCCATTGTCACCAGTGCAGAGTGAGTTTTCGCATTTTTCTTTTTCAAAAGAAAGATGACAAATATGCTTAAGACTGCTGCGAAAAGCTCGAAATAAGCAATGTTATTAAAAGAAATATGCCGTCCTCCGTTTAATACGATGTCAATGTTGGTAGCGATTAGTCCGATAGTAACGGCAACCATTGTCACTCCCTTAATCACAACGAAAAAGGATTCAATCTGCAGATAGCCGAAAGGCCGTTTTTCATTGGAAGAACGGTAGAGCAGAGGGATAATTCCGATGGAAATTACGATCATTACAGATTCCACCCCGTCATAGAAACCGTCGAGGAGAACTGCCTGAGAATGTGTATACAGAGCGATAATGATTTCCAGCAGGGCAAAAACCAGCCCTGCAATCAATGAAATGTTCAGGGCAGAACGCTCTTTTTTCTGTTTTGCGCGAGTCGCATGCATATATGTAACACCAACCTTGTTTTTTTATTTTCATCATACGACTTTTATGGGAAAAAATCAACGCAGTAACTTCTAAAAAAAAAAAAACTGACATACATTATTATCAGCATAACAAGGGGGTATTTTATGAATACATTTCATTTATACAAAGACATACAGGCGAGAACAAACGGGGAAATCTATATTGGAGTGGTTGGTCCTGTAAGAACGGGGAAGTCGACGTTTATCAAAAGATTTATGGATTTGCTTGTTCTGCCTCATATGGAAGATGAGCATATGAGAGTGCGCACGAGAGATGAATTGCCACAGTCTGCTTCAGGCAAAACGATTATGACGACAGAACCTAAATTTATACCGAAAGAGGCGGCAGCAATCGAACTGGAGGAAGGGATTACCGCAAATATCCGGCTGATAGACTGTGTCGGTTATATGGTGGAGGGAGCGGTCGGCCATATTGAAAATGAGGAGGAACGTCAGGTGAAAACACCGTGGTTTGAGCATGAAATCCCATTTACAAAGGCGGCTGCAATCGGCACACAAAAAGTAATTCGGGAACATTCAACCATAGGAATTGTGATTACGACAGACGGAAGCATCGGAGAATTAAAGAGAGAGAACTATTTGGAGGCGGAGAGAAACACTATTCGGGAACTGCAAAATATTGGGAAACCGTTTGTTGTTTTGGTAAATTCTAAAAAACCCCACGGGGAGGAGGCCAATGCTGTCAAAGAAGAGGTGGAATCAAAATACGGAGTGACGGCATTAACCGTAAATTGTGAACAGTTGAGACAGGAAGACATTCATCAGATTATGCAGAGTGTTTTATTTGAATTTCCGATTGCCGAAGTACAGTTTTACATACCGAAATGGGTTGAAATGCTTCCGATGGAGCATAGAATTAAACAGGATTTGCTCTCGCATGTAAGAGAAATGCTGGACGCATTTTCACAAATTAAAGATGTGAAAAAAGAATGGAAACAGACGGAAAGTGAATATATTGAGGAAATGCGTGTAGAGGAAGTGAAAATGGATTCGGGCAGTGTGAAGGTTCGGCTACAGATTGGAGAGCCTTTTTATTATGAAGTGTTAAGTGAAGTGACCGGTGCGGATATTACGAGTGAATACGATTTAATTGGAACAATGAAAGAACTTTCAACTCTGCGCAAAGAATATGAAAGTGTGAAAGATGCGATGGATTCTGTCAGATTAAAAGGCTATGGGGTTGTATCGCCTGCGAAAGAGGAGATTAAACTTGAGGATCCGGTAATCATCAAACAGGGAAATAAATTCGGGGTGAAGATACATTCCGAGGCGCCGTCCATTCATCTGATTCGGGCCAATATCGAGACGGAGATTGCTCCTATTGTGGGAAGTGAGCAGCAGGCGGAGGATTTGATAAAATATATTAAAGAAACGAAAGAAACGGAGGAGGGAATGTGGAAGACAAATATTTTCGGGAAATCCATAGAGGAACTGGTTACAGAAGGAATGCACAATAAAATGATGATGATTAATGACGAAAGTCAGGTGAAACTGCAGGATACGATGCAGAAGATTGTAAATGACAGCAATGGCGGACTTGTCTGTATTATTATTTAAAATATTTCCGCTTTTGTGCTATAATGAAGAATATAGTCAAAAGTTAGGAGGGACATCAAATGATAGCATTTAATTGTGATTATAACGAAGGGGCACACCCACGTATCTTAGAGGCACTGATTGAAACAAATATGGAGCAGACGGCAGGTTACGGAGGAGACCAATACTGTCGGGAAGCGGAAATCATTATAAAAGGGTTGTGTCAATCACCGGAAGCAAAAGTACATTTTATGGTAGGCGGAACGCAGGCAAACCTTACAGTGATTTCCTCTGTTTTAAGACCACATCAGGCAGCGTTATGTGCGGTAAGCGGTCATATCAACGTACATGAGACAGGGGCGATTGAAGCATGCGGGCATAAAGTAATGACAGTTCCAAGTGAGGACGGAAAAATTTCCGCAGAGCAGGTGAGAGAAACTTACGCACTTCACAAAAATGATTCATCTTTTGAACATACGACACAGCCGAAATTAGTGTATATTTCCAATCCGACAGAACTGGGAACAATATATACGAAGAAAGAAGTGGAAGAACTGCGTGCGGCTTGTGATGAATGCGGTATGTATTTATATTTGGACGGTGCGAGACTGGGATATGGTTTGTGTGCTGAAAACAATGATTTGGACTTAGAAAGCATTGCGAAAAACTGTGACGTTTTTTATATCGGAGGAACAAAAGTCGGGGCATTGTTTGGGGAGGCAATAGTCATCTGCAATCCGGCTCTTCAGGAGGATTTCCGCTATATTATGAAACAGAAGGGCGGAATGCTTGCGAAAGGAAGATTACTCGGATTACAGTTTAGAGAATTATTTAAAGACGGATTATATTTTACAATGTCAAATCATGCAATCCGCTTGGCAATGCGATTAAAAAATGGTCTTGCGGAGAGAGGATATAAGTTCTTGCTGGACAGTAATACGAATCAGCAGTTCGTTATTGTTCCTGATAAAAAACTGGAGCAATTAAAAGAAAAATATGCGTATACATATCAGGAAAAATATGATGAAAAGAACAGTGTTATCCGTCTATGCACAAGTTGGGCAACGAAAGAGGAGAACGTAGAAGAACTTCTTAGTGATATGTAAGAAAAAACAGATTGTGTCGATTGGCACAATCTGTTTTGCGATTAATCTTCTTTAAATGTAAGTTCCGTATCTGTCATGGATTCCACGATGGCAAGGGATTCCAAATGGATTCCTTTCTCGCGTATTTGCTTTCCTCCGTCCTGCATTCCTTTTTCAATAACAATTCCTGCACCCTCGATTGTAGCGCCGGCTTCCTGAACAATGTCAATCAGTCCAAGCAGTGCGCAGCCGTTTGCGAGAAAATCGTCAAGGATAAGTACATGGTCATCTTCTGTTAAAAACTTTTTGGAAAGAATAACGTCATATGTACGTTTGTGTGTGAAGGACTCAATCTTTGTTGAATAAACATCACCGTCAATGTTGATACTCTGTGCTTTTTTTGCAAATACAACCGGTACGTTAAAATACTGGGCAACGATGCAGGCAATTCCGATTCCGGACGCCTCTATAGTAAGAATCTTTGTGATTTTATCAGAAGGAAATCTTCTTCTGAATTCCTTCCCGATTTCATTGATTAAGTCAATGTCCATCTGATGATTTAAAAAACTGTCTACTTTCAGTACATTTCCGGGTTTAACAACACCGTCTTTTAAAATTCGTTCTTTTAAAAGTTGCATAATTTTATTCCTCTCCTAACCAAAATTCACTCTGATTATAGTAATTCTATATTGTTATCCATGATAACGCATAATAAGATTTTTTTCAATGTTAAATTTTAGAAAAGAAAAGAGAGAGTAGTATTTCTTTTTCTTTCGTGTTAAAATGATACATAATTATTTTGGAAAAGGAGAAGAGAAAATGACAAGATTGGAAAAGCAAATACAATTTATTGTTGAAGTGGATAAAGTGAAAAATATTTTCAGACAAACGTATCTGTCTGACGGAGAAAGAAAAGAAAATGATGCGGAACATTCATGGCATCTTGCATTGTCTGCCATCTTGCTGAAGGAATATGTCAGCGAAGAGGTTGACCTTCTCAAAGTGATTACAATGGTATTGATTCATGACCTTGTGGAAATTGACGCGGGGGATACATATGCCTATGACAGTGCGGGGGCGAAGGATAAAAGAGAGCGTGAAGAGAAGGCGGCAGATCGCATTTTCAGTATACTTCCGACAGAACAGGGACAATACTTTAGAGAGTTATGGGAAGAATTCGAGGAGTATGAAACGGAGGAGGCAAAATACGCCCATCTTCTTGATAATTTCCAGCCGATGCTGCTAAATGATGCGGCAAAAGGAAAAAGTTGGAGTGAACATCAGGTGAAAAAACAGCAGATTTATAAAAGAAATGAGAGAATTGAAGAAACTTCAGAAACAATTTGGGGAGAGATGCAGCGAATAGTGGAGGAGAATATTCAACTGGGAAATATTCACGAAAAATAGTGAGGAAGATAAGATGGAGATAGAAATCATATTGGCAGGATACGAGTATACTGATTAATCTTTCGACG
>ERZ773204.485-NODE-485-length-33647-cov-7.961300_pt1 | contig 33647 bp, 30 predicted proteins | sample MGYA00581007_ERZ773204 | MGnify/ENA primary metagenome ERZ773204 (study PRJEB29015, sample SAMEA2737757) | human gut metagenome | biome: human gut; feature: human-associated habitat; material: faeces | place: China | collected 2012 ... | reverse complement strand
GGAGGGCTTGTATGTCACAATCTGAAAGTACAATGGCGGTACCACAGTTGAAATCATTTAGTAGTCAAATTGTTTTTTTAGCATATCAGCTGATACAAAATGCTACAATGGATTGCCTGATATCTTTAGAGAAAATAGGTGATGTAGGAATTGAAGGAAAAGAAAATAGAATTATTGAATTAAAGAATGTGGATTCTAATAATAATATTCTTTCAAATTCCTCGATGAATTTATGGAAAACAATTTATAATTGGGCAATGTTCTTTTGTGAACATGATGATATGGATATCAATCAATTTCAATTACAATTACTTGTTTATACAAAAAATGGTGGTGATGGTAATATCGCTAATGATTTGAATAACTGTGATAATGAAACATATTTTAAATCAATAGAAAAAGAGATTATTGAAGAAATATTAAAAGAAAAACCTAGAAGAAGTAGCTTAAAATCAATTAAGGAAGCAAAAAAAGATGACAAAGGAAAAGCAAAGTATTATGTATATTGTTTGTTTTCAAAAGAGCTGTATCCATATTTTAAAAAGGTAGCGATAAAGTTTCATTATTTTAAATATAAGGAAACCTACTTAGATTTATTATATAGCTTAATAGAACAAGTTTATGGTTGTGAAGATCGACAAGTTACAAAGGAATTAGCTATTAAACTTTTAGGTTGGGTAAATGTTAAATGTCAAAAAATTATGGAAAAAAATGAACCAATTGTAATTAAATCTAAAGATTATTTTGAGTTTTCAAAAAAATACATAAGTCCATATCTTAGCGGTAACAAATATCAATCACATGCTTTATTAGAACCAACTAAAGAAGATATAGAAAAGCAATTATCTCTTAACCCTCTTTATATCAAACAATTAGAATTGATAAATGGTGGTGCTGCTTTGAACAATAAAGCGGTACATGATTATTTAAAATTGTCATTAGAAAGAAGAAATTGGCTTGAAAGTGGGTATCTTACGTGTATAAATGATCCTAAATACATAAATTATCAACGTGTTATAAATAATACCTGGTCTTTTGAAAAGGAATTTTTATCAGAAGTGGATGATGTGAAAAAAGGAAAAGAGCTTTACCGTACCCTAAACCAAAATTTAAATTTTGGATATTTTGATGGAGTGGATTTGGATCCAAATATAAAGAAGGGATTTATACAAGAACTTGCTAATTTACCTGTTTTAAATGATTTATCAATAGGATGGCATCCTAATTATGTAGAATTGCTTCAAGAAGATGAGGAGGGTGATGATAATGGCAGATAATGAGTATTATGATGTTGATTTTACTCCTTTAATAGGGTGTTACTATATTAATATAATGCTTAGTGAATACAACGAAACTGTGCCATTATATAAAGTTTTCTTAATGTTCCCATTGTTCTTTGATGATGACTTTTTAAAACATATATATGTAAAGAAAAGAACAAAAGAATTTTATAAACTTGTTAATTCTTATGCTGATAGCAAAGAATTAAATAAGTTTTGGATAGAATATAATATAAAATTTTCTTCAAGCAGAATATTCTGCTTTGACTCAATATATTTTGGATTAACAATAGGTGCTTTTGAATTAAATGATGAGGGAATAAAAAATAAGAGAAATCTATATAATGAGATTCCTATAAACGTAGAAGATATAAAAGATAAAATAATGTGTATTAGAAAAATCGGAAATGCAGTACACGATATGGAAGTATATGAGTTATTAAGAATAATGAAAGTTGGTGATAAGGCATGATTAAATTAAAAAGTTTGGTTATATGGTCAAAAAGAGATGATATAAGAGAAATTTCATTTAATACAGAAGGAATAACTGTTTTGATAGGTGATAGTAAAGTGGGAAAGACAACAGTTATTTCTATAATTGATTATTGTTTGGCTTCAAGTGGCTGTGATATTCCCGCCGGACTTATTAGGAGATGTACGAGTTGGTTTGGGATTGTTTTGTTAAAAGATAATATGGAATTACTTATAGCAAGAAAGTCGCCAGGCAATAAAAATAATTCAAATGATATGTATTATGATTATCTAGATGGTGGAATAATACCTAAAAAAATCACTTCTAATATGACAAGAAAAGATGTAAGAGATAAATTGAATGAGATATTTGGATTAACAAATTTAAATATTAATGAAAATATATATGAGCAAGAGTATATTCCAAGTTTTAGAGATACAGTCGGTTTAAATTTTTATCCACAAAATTTGTTAACGAATAAGGATGATTATTTTTATAAACAATCAAAGGATGTGCACGGGAAAAACTTTAAATTGATGTTTCCATATATTATGGGAATTAGCAATATGGAAGAAGTTCTTCTTAAACAAAAAATAAAAGACATAGAAAGACATATTCATTTTTTAGAAAGAAAAAAGGAAAGAGATATAAAAACTGTTGAAAGTTGGGAAATAGAAATAGATGAAAAGATACTTCACTGTATTAGATTAGGATTAATTAATATTGCAGAAATTCCAGATGATTTTCACGAAAAAATTCAATTGCTTCGAGTATCGAAAGAAGTTATTAAAAGTGAAAAGATAACTATAACAAAAAACTCGTTACATAATCTTAATAAAAAAGTATCTGATGTAGAAGAAAGAGTATCGAAACTTTATAGTGAACTTTATCAAGATAATGAAAAAATGATGCAATTAAATGCATGTAAAAAAGAAATTAATAATCTAGAAAATATTAATATAGAAAATGAAGAAACAAGAAAAATTTCTACTTGGTTAATAAGAGATGAAAGATTGTTATCTAATATTGTTCAAAGTGATGATAGTTATGCAAAAATGATTTATGGTCAAATGTTGAATACTTTAAGAAATGAAGAAAAAAACTGTGAATTTTATGATAGTTTAAAATCTTCAATTGATCGTGATTTTTTAATGTGTCAAAGATCAATTGAAAACAAAACGAATGAAATCAAAATGTTAGAAAAAGTATTGAAAGATTATAGAAAAAATGATGAAAAATATAGAGAAAATTATTCATTATTAAAAGAACTCTATGCGTTTTCTGGAGAATTGGATAACTATATAAAAATTTATGAAACATTAGCAAATTCATCATCAATAGATTCAAAAATTGCTGAATTAAATTTAGAAAAAGAAAAGTATGAAGGAATTCTTGAATCGAAAGCAAAGAAGGATAATGATATTGAAGATATAGAATCTTATTTAAATGGAACATTAGAAACATTTGTAGATACATTAAATGTAGAATCAAAAGATAAAGTTTGGTTTGATTATAAAAATATTGAATTTAGATTTAACTTAAATAATTCCAGAACAGGTGTACCTTTATCAAAGGTTGGTAGCGGTGCAAATCATGTACAATATCATATAGCTATGGCTATGATCTTACAAATATTTATACAAGATAAGGTTGAAAATAGATGTACACTTGATTTCTTGGTATTTGACCAACCAAGTGAAGTTTATTTTCCAACGGACACAGATATAAATAAATATAACAATGAGGAACAATCACAATTAGATAAAGAAAACGATGCAGATTCTTTACATAAATTATTCTATACAATAGCAAAAACTCAAAAAAATAGTTGTCCTAATTTACAGCTTATTATTTTAGAACATGCAGATGATGAATATTGGAAAGATAAAGCAGGTAACTTCTATACTGATAATATTAAAATTATAGATTGGAAAAAGAAAATAAAAAGCTAATACCAGAAAATTGGTTAGCATATAATCAAGAGGATTAGAATGTTTTTATAATTAATAACAAATGTTTTAATTAAAAAAAAGTTATAACATTTGTTATTTTTGCTTTAAAAAGGAGAAAATTATGGAATTATTGTATACATATATAAAAGGAATAGGAAGTTGTTTTGAAAATGATGAATTTACTTTTTCAAATGAATATTTCATAACTTATGATAAAAATACAAAGAAAATTACAATTAATAAAAATAAAAATTATAAATATAAAGACTTTTTTAGTAGTAAAATTAGATCTATTAATCTTGTAGTTGGGAAAAATGGTGCAGGGAAAACAACTTTATTAGAATTACTCGGTTCACAAAAATCGGAGAGAAGGCAAAAGTTTAAATTTGATAGAGAAGAAGATGGATGGTTCGCTATTTACAAAAGAAGTGATCCTAATGATTTTTATATTGAAGGTGAGAATATAGAACTACTTCCAAATTGTTTTGAACGTTGTAAAAAACAAGCGGACAAACGATTATATTCATTAATTTTTTCTTATGACTTTGAAAATAACAGTATAAAAGAAGACAATTTTTATCGTAGATATGATAATGTTGAAAATACTAATATTTGTTATTTTAATGGAAAAAATTATGAGATATTTTCTCAAGATAACAGAGTTTATACTGATGAAATTGAGACATGGTTGCTACCAAGAAAAATTATTGCTGATGGAAATGCAAAAAGTTTATACCTACTAGCTATAAAAGAAAAAGATTTCTTTAAAAAAGTTGTATCACGTGTTTCTAAATTAAATATTCAGTTGTTTGATTTAGTAGAAGAAAGTAATGATCCATTAAGTATAAAAATTAACGAATCATTTACGCAAGATGAAATTGATAAATTGAATAAATGTGATGAATTATATTTTATGACAATGAAACATACAATGTTTGCTATTTATGAATCTTTATCATATGGTAATTCTTCTGAAAAAAATGAAGTAGTCGATTTAATTGATGAAAAATTAAAAAGTACAGATTTAAATTGTAACGCATTGGACAAGATAAGAAAGATGTTACAAGTTATTTGTAAATATTGTGATGAAAAAGAAAAAGATTATGTAATAAAAAATCCATTTATGATATATGATGATTTCTTATTTAAAGTATATGAAAAAATAAAAAAATTACCAACTGAATTTGTAGTACGTAAAGAAAAGAAAAATTTAAGGACAAATAAAGAATCTAAAGAAATATTTAATAGGAACATTATAATAAAAATAGATTTAAAAGGAGAATATAATAAAGAAGTAGAAGAGTTTTTAGATTTGTTTGAAAATGGAATAAATAAAGAATTTATTTTTTTATATGATTTTAGAAGAATGTTTAATGTAAATTTTGATAATAACGTTAGTGAAGGAGAATTGCAGTTTATTAATGTATATTCTGGAATTTATAATGCAATATCTAATTTAGAATATAATCAACAATCGATTATAATTCTCATGGATGAACCGGATAAAAATTTTCATCCAATGTGGATATCTTCTTTTATTAAAAATTTGGTTAGTCTTGTAGATTTCACAAGTAAAGACAAAGATATTAAATATCAATTTATTATTACTACACATTCACCATTTATGTTGTCTGATATGCCAAAAGAATATGTAACGTGTATTGATATAGACGATAAAACTGAAAAAAGAATTGTAAAAAAAACAACTAAATCATTTGCAAGTAATTACTATCAAATTATACAGGATTCTTTTTTCTTAGAGGATTCAGTAGGACAATTTGCAAAAGAAAAGATAAATCATGTGATAAAACGTATAAATAACATAGATCAAAATGACATAAAAGAATGTGATATACAAAATATTCAAAACACAATATCAATAATTGATGATCCATATTTAAAGACATTATTAACAAATTTACTTAATAAAAAGATATCTAAATATAACAAGAAAGAATCACTAATAATTGAAAAAGAAATGCTTGAAAGCAGATTAAAAGATATAAAGAATGAGTTAGGTGAATTGAAGTGATAAAACTTGAAAAAAAGATGTATGACAGTATTAAAGATAAATATGTTAGAAATATTACAGAACAAATAAAAGAAAATTATAACAAACAAAAGAAAAAAATCTCTGACAAAAAGTACTTTGATCAAATTCAAGTAAAAGACTTTGTTGAAACAAGCGGTGAATTTGATGATGAAAAAATAAGAAAGTTATTACTTTTAGATTTTAGTGAGATAAATAATTCATATTTTAAAAATTATCTAGAAATAGCTTATATATGTTATGACAACGAAAAGAAAGAAAAAATCTTAACAGAAATAAAAAAGGATGAAACATTAATAAGGAGAGAGGATTACTGTAAAAAAATTATTGATTATTTTAATAATGATTGGGTAAAAAATTTTCTATTAAAAGATAATGTTTGTTATAAAGATGAGAAAAAAGCAAAATCTAGGATAAGTGAAATAAAAGAAGTCTATATCATTCTAAGAGATAAAGTAAAAAAAGAATTTGATGAATTTAATGAAGAAATAAAAAAATTAATTGATTATAAATTAATTAAAAGTGATTTACGGCATGAAATCATTGTAAGTAGTAATATATCTATATGTCCTTATTGCAATAGACAATATATTTCAAATTATAAGAAAAATAAAAAAACAAAAAAGACGACTGCAGATTTAGATCATTTTTATCCAAAATCTATTTTCCAATTATTTTCTTTATCACTCTATAATTTTACACCAGCATGTCAAATATGTAATCGTTATTTTAAAGGAAAAAATATAAAAAAGATTCTATATCCATTTGAAAAAGAATTTGGAATAGATGCTAAATTTGGGATTAATGTATATGATATGGATGCTTGTTATGGTTTGAGTGACCATTTTGATATAGATATTGATATTAATGATGAATCATCTAATAAGGAAGAAATTATAAATAGCATCGATGTATTTAATTTGGAATCAATATATCAAAATCATAAGACTTATGTACAAGAGATTTTACAAAAGAAAGAATTAATTTATACAGATACATATTTAGAAATGATGAATAATACATTTAATGAATTAAATTTTACTAAAGAACAAATTGATACTTTTTATTATGGATTTAATATAAATGATGATATAAATAAAGATACCAAACCATTAGGAAAACTTACACGAGATATTTTTGAAAAATAATACAAAATATAGACTGTTTGGTATCAATGATCATGGTTCAAATATATTTATTATTTTATATAATAGATTATGTGAATCGGGTAATGATTTTAATTCAAATTTTCTATTTGTGAAAACTTAATATAACTAAGAAAATCATAATATAAAACTTATGATATCAATTTTAATTTAAGGGGCTATATCTGATGACCAATTAACTATTTTATGATACATTTCTCTTCTCCAATTTCTTTTTTTTAAATAGTAGAAATAGAATGAGTAATTCCCCAATACTACATCCATAAATAATGGCAACGATTTGAGTGCTATAGTTGAAGTTTAAAAATACAAAAAGTATGAATATTATAATAGTAAGTATTGTGGATTTAACTCCTTTGATAAATGATGTAACATTTGGAATAAGTTGCTTGAGGGGAACATTATTTAATAAAGAATCTAACGATGTACAGTATCCTATTATAATCGAAAGTGAAATTGAAAAAATAGCATTTAATTCATACATTTTTCCGACTATGGATACTAAAATTAAAGTTTCAAAAGTAATACATTTTTTTAATTCTACAGATAATTCGTTTTTTGGAATCATTAAATTAAAAGATGTATTTATGATGTATGGGAAAATTAATAGCATTATTGAATCAAAAATAGCACTGTAATCAGAAAAACTTGTTGTTGAAATTGCAAAATTAATAATAAATAAAAAAAGCAAAGTGTAGAAATAAAATAGTAAACTATCATTTTGCAAGTTTCATTAAATTTTGTTTTTAAATTGGAGTTAATAGGTAGTTTTTTATTATTAAATTTAAATATATAAAAATACAAAAATATAACCGAAAAAATTAAGCTTATTATAAAAAACAACCAAAAAATAGAGTTTTTAAACATAATTTTAACCTACTGTATACAGGAAATAATCATTACAATATACATACCTTTCCTAAATGTTTAAAATGGTTAATTTTATTTTATACATATATTATATATAAAAAGTTGGATAAGAGGAGTAATTTTTCGAGATTTATCTAATTGGAGGAAGTAATATGAGTATTGAACAATATCAAAGAATAGTAAATAATTTAGATAAAGAAATAGCTACTTTGGAACAAAAGAAGGCTTCATTTGATAAGAAGGCAGCAGATCAAGAAAAAAAGGCAGCAGGTGTTTCAATTAGTAAAAATGCTTCTGCCTCTATGATAAACAGTAAGAAAAGACAAATTGAAAGGTATAGTAAAGAAAGCAATAAGGCAAAAGAACAAAGTGCAAATTTAATGAAGAAAATCGCAGATAAGAGAAAAAAGCGAAATGACGCTTATTCAAAGCTTCAAAAGGAACAACAGCTTGAAATAAAAAGGCAAAATAATCTTATAACCAATATGCAAAGAGACTATGAAAAACAAATAGAAGAGCTTACTTCTAAAGTGCTTTCTTTTAATGAAAAGCAAGTAGCTATGACAGATACGATAAATGAAGAAAATGAAAAACCAGAGTATGATGTTTTTATATCTCATGCATGGGAAGATAAGGAAGATTTTGTGAATGATTTTGTAAAAGATTTAAATAGTTTAGGTGTAACAACATGGTATGATAAAAGTCAAATTTTATGGGGAGATTCAATGCGGAAGAAAATAGATGAAGGACTTAAGAAATCGCGTTTTGGTATCGTCATACTTTCTCCAAATTATATTGCAGAAGGAAAGTATTGGACAAAGGCAGAACTAGATGGATTATTTCAATTGGAAAGTATTAATGGAAAGAAATTGTTACCTATTTGGCATAAGCTTACAAAAAAAGAAGTAATGGATTTTAGTCCAACAATTGCTGGAAAACTTGCAATGAATACTTCTTCACTAACTTCAAAAGAAATTGCAGAAAAAATGCAAGCTCTTTTAGAAAATATTAATAGTGATCAATAATAAATTATTTAGAAAATGAAAGGTAAAAAGAATGGAAAATAATAAAAGTTATTCAAAATATTTAGTTATATTTATTGACATATTAGGAAGCCAAAATAGAGATGATTTTGAGAAAGCTTATAAAATTAATTCTATTTTTCATGAAGAATTAGAAAAGAATAACAAAAACGATTTACCACACACGGTCTATTTTAGAAAAATATATACTTTTTCTGATTGCTCATATATTTTCTATGGTTTTAAAGAAAATGTTCCAGAAGAAAAAAGAGACGAGGGAAAATTATTTACAACAGCATTATGCAATTGTGAACCAATATTTTTACGTTTTATTAAAGAAAAAATAATGTTTAGGGGTGGAATATCTTACGGTGATGCTTATGTTGATCCTTCAAAAAGTATGTTTTTTGGGAAAGCAGTAAATAGAGCATATCAGTTAGAATCTAATGTAGCAATTCACCCTCGAATTGTTGTTGATAACTATGTTGCTGAAGAACTTTTGAGAAATGTTTCTTTTCAAATGAATCAAGCTATTGAAAAAAATAACACGGGTGAAATTTCTTTAAGTGAATTGATTCCATTATTTGGACATGGACTAGTAGAACGGGATGTTGATAATAAATTTATTTTTAATTATTTACATATGCCGCAATTTAATTTGCTTTATAATGATTGCTATTCTTCAGGAGAAGAATTTATTAAAGAATTTATAAATTTTTGCGAAGAACAAATTGAGGAAAACACAGAATATAAAATAATTGATAAATACTTTTATGCATTAAGGTTTGCTTTAGATAAATTACCTCCTAGTTGTAAAGAATAAATTATAAGTATTTTAGGTTATAGGATATTATTTTGTAAAAAATTGAAATAATATGTTAAATGTGCTATTCTTTTGAAGAAAGAAATGAGGGAAATTGATATGAAAGTATTAAAAAAGGTAATATCATGGCCTGTAGTACTAACAATACAAGTTATTGCTTCAGTTGCTTTGCTATTCTTATTATTTAAATTAGGTGTTGTACCAACTAAATACATGATTATTTTAGTTGTTGTATTAGCATTACTTGCATTACTTATGTATTTCTTTATGAAACCTGCAAAAGGAAAACATGCAGTCAATGCAAGACAGTCTATTGGAAAGATTATTTCATTAGTACTAAGTATTGTTTTATTAATTGGTTCTGTTTATGTGGCTAAAGGAAGTTCTACATTAAATAAAATTTCTGGTGCTGATACAAAAACAGTACATTATGCAATTTTAGTATTAAAAGATAGTAAAATTAAAAGTTTATCAGATATCAAAAATGAATCTATTGAATATAACTTACAATATGATGCTAAAAAAGATATGAATCAAATCATCGCTAAAGCAAAACAAGAACAATCAAGTATTTCATATGATGAAACATCAAATGATTATTCTAAACTTGCTGATGATCTTTATAACAATACTGTACATGCTATCTTAGTAAATACAGCATATAACGGTATGTTTGAAGAAGCGCATGAAAACTTTGCAAATGAAACAAAAGAAATTTGGAGTTATGAAGTTGATACAGAAGTAAAAAGTTTCGCTAAAGATGTAGATGTAACGTCAAAACCATTTACAATCTATATTTCAGGTATCGATACATATGGTAAAGTATCAAGTGTATCAAGATCAGATGTTAATATGATTGTAACGGTAAACCCTAAAACAAAACAAGTTTTAATGTCGTCTATTCCTAGAGATTACTATGTAACCCTAGCTAATAAAGGTAAAAAAGATAAATTAACTCACTCGGGATTAGCTGGACCTGAAAATACAGTTAAAACAATGGATAACTTCTTAGGTATTGATATTAACTATTATGCACGTGTTAATTTTACTTCATTAATTACTATGGTTGATGCCTTAGGTGGTATTGATTTAGTTCCAGATGCTACATTTACAACTACTTCTGATACAAAAGTATCTTTTAAAGAGGGAGTATCAAAACATATTAATGGTCAAGAAGCGTTAGCTTTTGCAAGAGAAAGATATGCTCTTGGTGGAGGAGATAATACACGAGTTAAACATCAACAAGATGTATTGATGGCTATGTTAAAGAAAATGATGTCTCCTGCAATTATTACAAATTATTCAAGTGTTTTAAATTCAATTGCAGGAAGCTTTGAAACAAATATGGCTTCTAGTGATATTACTGATTTAATTCAAATGCAAGTGAATGATATGGCATCATGGACATTTGTTCAAAAACAATTTGATGGAAAAGGTGTAATGCAAACAGGTGGTGCATATATGCCAAATAATAAACTATATTATATGATTCCTGATGATAGTAGTGTGTCTGAAAATATTGCGGCAATTAAAGCGGTGTTAAATGGACAAACAGTAGAATAAATTTAAAAGAGGTATTGACATGAAAGAGTGGCGGAAAATCACATAGCAAGCAAGTATAGGTTTCTACACTCTTTTTGACTTTCAATATTCTATAAAAAGCTATGAAATTAGCTAAAAAATTTCATAGCTTTTTTCGTGTAAAATTTGACATAAAGTAGCAAATATGGTAGATATATGCTATTATTGATGTAAGTTGTATTAGAATGTCAGAAAATAAAAAGTATATATAAGTTTGGGAGATGTTATGAAGATGGATAAACAGAAAGCGTTGCGTGTGTTTGGACTCTTTATTGCGGATATAATCACAATAGTTTTGAGTGTTTATGGTGCATTAATATTAAGGTTTAACGGTCCGATTGAAACAATGTACCTTCAACGTGCTAATTCTATTATTATACCAGTTGTTGTGGTTTGTTATGGAATCTTATATGCCTTTGAAATGTATAAAGGTATATGGAAATATGCTTCTATTACTGAGCTATGGAATATTATTTTTTCATCAATTACTTCAACATTAGCGATAATAGTTATAAGTTATGTAACAGGAAATACATTACCTGCGACATGTTATTTAATGACTTTAGTTATCCTTGTTGCGGGGTTATGCGCTTCAAGATACTCTTATCGTTTAATAAGAATGTTTAGAAGAGAGTATTTATATAAAGAAGATTCTAAAATGGCTAAGGTTCTTATTTATGGTGCAGGAAGTGCTGGTGAAAAGATTTTAAGAGAAATTTCATTAAGTGCTGGCTTACATAAGGAAGTTGTTTGTTTTATTGATGATGATACTAATAAATGGACAAGAAAGATTCATAATGTAAGAATTAAAGGTGGACGAGATGTTTTAAAATCAGTATGTCAAGAAGAAAAAATTGATGAAATTATTGTGGCGATGCCTTCAGCTGATCGTAAACAACTTGCGGAAGTATTGAATATTTGTAAGGAAACAAAATGTAAATTAAAAAGAGTTCCTGGATATTATCAAATATTAAATGGTGAAGTTCATTTATCTGATTTAAAAGATGTTGAAGTTCAAGATTTACTTGGAAGAGATCAAATTGAAGTTAATCTTTCAGAAATCATGGGGTATGTTAAAGATAAAGTGGTTATGGTTACTGGTGGTGGAGGATCTATTGGATCTGAATTATGCAGACAAATTGCTGCAAGTAATCCAAAACAATTAATTATTGTAGATATTTACGAAAATAATGCTTATGATATTCAATTAGAATTAAAAGATAAGTATCCACACTTAAATTTAGAAACATTAATTGCATCTGTAAGAAATACAGATAAAGTTAATCGTTTATTTGAACAATATCATCCGGATATTGTATATCATGCAGCAGCGCATAAACATGTTCCTTTAATGGAAGATTCACCATGTGAAGCTGTAAAAAATAATGTATTTGGAACGTTAAATGTTGTACGTGCTGCCGATAAATATGGAACAAAGAGATTTATCTTGATTTCCACAGATAAAGCAGTAAACCCAACAAATGTTATGGGTGCAACAAAACGTATGTGTGAAATGATTGTTCAATCATATAATAAAAAATCAAATACAGAATATGTAGCGGTACGTTTTGGAAACGTACTTGGTTCAAATGGATCTGTAATTCCATTATTTAAAAAACAAATCAAAGCAGGGGGGCCGGTTACTGTAACTCATCCTGATATCATAAGATACTTTATGACAATACCTGAAGCCGTTTCGCTTGTATTACAAGCAGGGGCTTATGCTAAAGGCGGAGAAATCTTTGTCTTGGATATGGGAGAACCTGTTAAGATTGATGATATGGCAAGAAACTTAATTAAGTTATCAGGATATGAACCTGATATCGATATTAAGATTGAATACACTGGTTTAAGACCTGGTGAAAAGCTATATGAAGAATTATTGATGAAAGAAGAAGGAATGCAAGATACTCCTAATAAACTCATTCATATTGGTAAACCAATTGAATTAGATGAAGATAAATTCTTCCATCAATTAGAACATTTAAAAGAAGTTGCTTATCAAGATAGTACAGATATCAGAAAAAATATCAAAGAAATTGTTGATACTTATCAACCTCAAAACTTATAAAAAAGATAAATAGCAGTAATCGTCGCAGGGTCGCGTTATTAAAATTTATCTGTCATACCTTCACTAGTCGAATAACGTTCGTTATTCGATGGGCGAAGCGTATCTAAAAGGAGGTTTATATGTTTGACAATTGGTATGTAGTTCAAGTAAGAACAGGAAAAGAAGAAGAAATAGCTAAGAAATTACAATTTCATATAGATCATGATGTTTTATTAGAATGCTTTATTCCTTGTTGTAAAAGACAAAAGAAATTTAGAGGTAAATGGCAATTAGTAGAAGATGTATTATTTAAAGGATATATCTTCGTTATAACTGATAAAATAGATGATTTATATACACAATTGAAAGAAATACCTGATCTTACAAAGTTGTTAGGAAATGATGGAGAAGAGATTTATCCAATATATCCTCAAGAAGCACTATTTCTAGCAAGATTTAGTACAGAAGATCATATTGTAGATGTATCAAAAGGTTACATTAAAGGTGATACAATTATTATTACCGAAGGACCGCTTATGGGCTTAGAAGGATATATTACAAAGATAGATCGACATAAACGTATTGCTTACGTTGATGTCAATCTACTTGGACAAGTTTCAAGTGTTCAAGTAGGACTAGAAATTATAAGAAAAGACTAACAAAAAAAGCATAACATTGTTATGCCTTTTTTTGCATATAGAAAGGGGTAAATTATGAAACATAAAAATATACCATTTTCACCACCTGATATGAGTGAAGATGAAATAAATGAAGTAGCTGATACATTAAGAAACGGATGGATTACAACTGGTCCGAAAGTAAAAGAATTTGAACGAAAAATTGCTGACTTTGTAGGTGTTAATAAAGCAGTTTGCTTAAATTCTCAAACAGCTTGTGCAGAAATGGCACTTAGAGTATTAGGTGTTGGAGAAGGGGATGAAGTTATTGTTCCTGCTTATACTTATACAGCAAGTGCCTCGGTTGTATGTCATGTGGGTGCTAAACTTGTATTAGTTGATGTACAAAAAGATAATTTAGAAATGGATTATGATGCGTTAGAAAAGGCAATTACTGAAAAAACTAAAGTTATTATTCCTGTTGATCTTGGAGGAATTCCTTGTGATTATAATCGAATTTATGAAATTGTAGAAAAGAAAAAACATTTGTTCAAACCAAACAATAAAATTCAAGAAGCTATGGGAAGAATTTCAGTAAATGCTGATACAGCACATGCTTTTGGTGCTTCATGGCATGGAAAAATGTGTGGATCAATTGCTGATTTCAGTTCATTTAGTTTTCATGCTGTTAAAAACTTAACTACTGCAGAAGGTGGAGCCTTAACATGGAGAAGTATCGAAGGTATTGATGATGAAGAAATTTATAAAGAACTTCAATTATTATCATTACATGGACAATCTAAAGATGCTTTAGCTAAAACAAAACTAGGAGCATGGGAATATGATGTCGTTGCTCCACTTTATAAATGTAATATGACTGATATTATGGGTGGCATTGGTCTTGCTCAAATGAGAAGATATCCAAATATGTTACAAAGAAGAAAAGAAATTATCAGAAAATATGATGAAGCCTTTAAGCCTTTAGGAATTAAAGTATTAAATCATTATGATGAAAATCATCAATCAAGTGGACATCTTTATATTACAAGAGTTCCTAATATTACTGGTGAACAAAGAAATGAAATTATTACAAAAATGGCTGAAAGAGGAATTGCTTGTAATGTACATTATAAACCATTGCCATTGCTTACAGCTTATAAAAATTCAGGATTTGATATTAAAGATTATCCAAATGCCTATAATCAATTCATCAATGAAATTACTTTACCACTTCATACAAAATTAAGTGATGAAGATGTAGAGTATATTATTGAAAACTTTAAGGGGATTACTTCATGCTTGTAAAAGAGTGGAATGAGTTACCTGATTTCATGCAGGTAGAAGAAGTAAAACCTTATTATGATATTTTAAAAAAGAGAAAACTTCAATTAATTTTAAAAAGAATATTTGATATAGTATGTTCATCTATTTTGATTATTCTTTTATCACCTATTCTTTTAATTTTATCCATTTGGATAAAATTAGATTCAAAAGGTCCAGTGTTTTATAGACAAGAACGTATAACGCAATATGGAAAAATCTTTAGAATCTTTAAATTTAGAACGATGGTTACAAATGCTGATAAAATTGGAACATTGGTAACAACACAAAATGATTCGAGAATTACAAAAGTAGGTAATAAGATAAGAAAGTGTCGATTAGATGAATTACCACAAGTATTTAATATTTTTCTAGGTGATATGTCTTTTGTAGGCACAAGACCAGAAGTACAAAAATATGTTGATGCTTACACAAATGAAATGCTTGCAACATTATTACTCCCAGCAGGAGTGACAAGTCTTGCAAGTATTAAATATAGAGATGAAGATGAAATTATTGAACAAAAAACAAATGAAGGTAAAACAGTTGATCAAGCATATATTGAGGATGTTTTACCTGAAAAAATGAAATATAATCTAAATTATTTAGATGAATTTAATATAGGGAGGGATCTGTCTTTATGTGTGAAAACAGTAATTTAAAATATCCTGATTTTTCAGTATTAATGTCGGTTTATTTTAAAGAAAAGCCAGAGTATATTCGAGAATGCTTTGATAGTTTGTTGAATCAGACTGTAAAGGCTTCACAGTGGGTTATTGTGAAGGATGGACCTCTTACCGATGAATTAGAAAGTGTGTTGAGTGAGTATAATGAAAAGTATTCAAAATTAATTAAATTTGTTTCAATAAAAGAAAATGTTCAGTTAGGTCGTGCTTTAAAAGCTGGTGTTAAAGCTTGTGATAATGAAATTATTGCACGAATGGATACAGATGATATATGTGTACCAAATAGATTTGAAAAGCAACTGAGAGAATTTTCCAATGATTCCCAATTAGATATTTGTGGATCATATATTAAAGAGTTTGCAGAAAATACAAGCAACATTTTATCAGAAAGATTGGTACCATTAACAAATAAAGAAATAATTCAATATCAAAAAAGAAGAAGTGCATATAATCATATGACGGTTATGTTTAAAAAGAGTTCGGTTTTAAAATCTGGAAATTATGAACATGCGCCACTTATGGAAGATGATATGCTATGGACAAGAATGATTCTAGCAGGATGTAAAGGAAAGAATATTCCAGAATATCTAGTGTATGCAAGAACTGGATTAGATATGATAGATAGAAGAGGCGGCTATGCTTATTTTAAAAAATACAAGAATAGTAGGAAAAAAGTATTTGATTTAGGACTTGCAAGCTATTGGGATTATTTGTATACGATATTAATACAATTTATCGTTGCGATGATGCCACAAAAAATAAGACAATTTATTTTTATTAAAATGCTAAGAAATTAATAATATATATGGAGGAGAAATGATTAAAGTTTTACAAATAGGATTAAGTAGTAATCCGGGCGGAGTAGAAAGTTTAGTTTTGAATTATAACAAATATATAAAAAAGGACGAATTCATTTTTGATTATGTAGATCTTTATGGGGAAGGAATAGCGTTTGAAAAAGAAATAAAAATGTTGGGTGGAAGTATATATACGATACCAAATTATAAAAAACATCCAATTAAGGCAATAAGCATTTTAAAAAAGATAGTATTTAATTATGATATAGTCCATATTCATATGCAATCTGCAGCAAATATTATTCCAATTATTGCTTCGAGAGGTAACAAAAAATGTACTATTATTTGTCATAGTCATTCTAGCTCAACTCCAAAAGGTTTTTTGAGAAAATTATTAAATAAAATAAATGTTATGTGGTTAAGAAAAATAAATGTAATTAAATGGGCTTGTGGAGTTAAGGCTGGACAATGGATGTGGGGAAATGAATTTGATAAGGATAACATTATTGAAAATGCAATTGATTATGATCAATATAAGTTTGATGCTACGACAAGAAGAATAATAAGAACCAAGTGTGGTTTTAATGATTCTGATAAAGTAATTGGATTTGTTGGAAGGTTTGGAGAAGAAAAAAATGTATTTTTTTTAATAAAAGTTTTACAAGAATTGAAGAAAATATCAGATGAATATAAATTATTAACTGTTGGTGGAAACGAACTATATTATGAATTTGAAAAAAAAATATCTGAATTAGAAATTGATGATTTGTATTATTCTGCAGGTATTCAAAAAAATGCTAGTGCGTGGTATCAAGCAATGGATGCATTGTTATTACCAAGCTTTTTTGAAGGATTTCCTATGGTTTGCGTAGAAGGACAAGCTTCAGGCTTGCCATGTTTTTTATCAAACAATATTTCTAATGAAATTTCAATAACAAACAAAGTGAAATTTATCCCAATAGAAAAGTATGATGAAGTCAAATGGGCAAAAGAAATAGATAATGATTTACGAGATATGCGTCGGAATAATGCAGATTTCCCCAAGGAATATATTCTCAAATATGCCGTTAAACGGTTACAAGATAAGTATCGTGAGTTACTAAAACAATAGAAGGAGAACAGTTTTTATGGATTTTATTAAAAAAAATTCAAAATGGCTATATTTAATATTATTTGCATTAATACAATATCCATTAAAAATTCAAGGTATTAAATGGTTAACATATGTTTTTATATATGCTATACCATTTTTATATTTAATTATTAACTATAAATGGCTAATAAGTTTCTTTTTTTCAATAAGAGATAAGATTGGAAAGAAGATGATTTATATATCTGTATATTTATTAATAGTATCTTTGGTATGGCCAATTTTATTTCAAACGTTTGATTTTACTTATATAACATACTATTGGAGAAGTGTTTTTCTATTAATTTTGAAAAATATATTTTTAATGGCAATTTTTGAAAGAATTTTCAAGAAGGAAGTTGATATAAAAACATATTTAAATTATTTTATTTATTCAACAATTATTTATGTAGTTTTTACACTACTTACAATTTTTATTCCACAATTAAGAGCTATATTGATGAATATTATATATTTAGACAAAAACGATTTGATTAATTTATCTATACCATCTTATAAAACAAGATTTGGATGGAGCGGATGGTCTGGATACGGTGAAACTGTACATTGTACTTTATCTTTTGTTTTTTCATGGATAATTTTATTAGAAGAAAAAAAGTTTAATGTACAAATAAAGTATTTATTTTTCTCTTTTGTTTGCGTGATTGGAAATATGTTATATGGAAGAACTGGCTTAGTTGCATCTTTTGTTTGTATGATAGCGCTTATGATTTATCTGTTTATAATACATAATTATAAGATTATAAAATTAATTTGTTTTATTATTGGTTTTTTTATTGTAGCGTTGTTATTGTTGAAAAATTTTAATTCTTCAATAGATTATTGGTATAACTGGGTTTTTTCAATAGTTGAAAATTTTATTACTCAGGGATCGTTATACGATAATACGGGATCAGTAGAAACACTAGTCAACAGAATGTATTTTATTCCAAATCTAAAAACATTATTAATAGGTGATGCAAGATATATGGTAGATGGGCAATATTATATGCTAACTGATGTGGGATTTATGAGGCCTGTATTATATTTTGGGGTTTTCAATTATATAATGATGTTAATAATATATTTGAAATTGGTTATTAAAATTTGTGCTAAATATTTAGATAATAAATATATTGTATGTTTATTATTTGTAATAATAACTGTGTTATTTGAAATGAAAGGTGAAACAATTTCGATGATTTTTCCTGTGATTTTACCGATGTTATATTTAATTGAAGAAAAGCAAAAAAATAATTAAGATAATAAGGAGTTAATTATAATGATAAGTGTAATTATGAGTTTATTTAATGAAAAAAAAATATGGATTGAACAGGCAATAGAGTCTATATTAAATCAAACATATAGTGATTTTGAATTTATAATCGTAATTGATAATCCTGATTTATCAAATGATATAAAAAAATATTTGCTAACAACTTCTAAAAATGATAAAAGAATAAAAATTATATATAACGAAAAAAATATTGGATTAGCTAAGTCTTTAAATAAAGGAATAGATATTTCGATTGGAAAATATATTGCAAGAATGGATGCAGATATTCCCGGGGACACCCGCAGAGAAGGAGCGTTTTTTGTGATAGAAGTATCCCACCTCACCAGGAAATACGGCAGCCGCCTTGCAGTGGATGACATCTCTTTCACGGTGGAGGACGGCGTCATCTACGGCCTGCTGGGGCCGAACGGTGCCGGCAAGTCCACCATCATGAACATCCTCACCGGCTACCTCGCCGCCACGGAGGGACAGGTGACGGTGGCGGGCCATCCGCTGCCCGAGGAAGCCGACGCCGCCAAGGCCTGCGTGGGCTATCTGCCGGAACAGCCGCCCCTTTACCCGGAGATGACGGTGGCCGAATATCTCGACTTTGCCGCCGAACTGAAAGGCGTCAAGAAAGCAGACCGCCCGGCGCAGGTGCAGTCTGCCGCCCACCGTACCGGTCTGGAAGATGTCCTGCCCCGGCTCATCCGCAGCCTCTCGAAGGGCTACCGCCAGCGGGTGGGCGTGGCGCAGGCGCTGCTGGGCAGTCCGCAGCTCATCATTCTGGACGAACCCACCGTGGGTCTCGACCCGGCGCAGGTCATCGAGCTGCGCCGCCTCATCCGGGAGCTGGGCCGAACCCACACGGTCATCCTGTCCAGCCACATCCTCAGTGAAGTGAAGGCCGTCTGTGATAAGGCGCTCATCCTGTCGCAGGGGCATCTGGCCGCTGTCGTGGACCTTGCCGCCGAAGAGCGCGATTTGGAAGAACTCTTCCTTGAGCTGACGGCTCCGGAAGAGACTTCGGATAAAAAGGAGGACTGATTCGATGCTTGCCATCTACAAGCGGGAGCTGCGCAGCTTTTTTCACGGAATGATGGGCTATGTGCTCACGGCCTTTCTGCTGGCGGCTTCCGGCATCTATTTTCTGGCCCTGAACCTCGGTTACGGTCTGACGGATTTTGGCTACTATACGCTCTACCGCACGATCTTCGTGCTGCTGCTCTATTTCCCGGTGCTGGCCATGCGCTCGCTGGCCGAAGAGCGCCGCGCCCGCACCGACCAGCTGCTTCTCACCAGCCCGGTGTCCGTGTGGGGCATCGTGGTGGGCAAGTATCTGGCCCTCTGCACCGTGTTCGCGCTGCCCTGTCTGGCCGACGGCATCATGATCGTCGTGCTCTGGCTGCTGGGCGGCACGGCCTCGGCCTTCGGGGCAAATTTCGCCGCGCTGCTGTGCTATTTCCTGCTGGGCTGTGCGGCCATTGCCGTCTGCGAGTTCTGCTCCGGCCTCACGGAGAACCAGATCATCGCGGCAGTCATGGGCTTTTCGGCTCTGCTGCTGGCCTATATGATGCCCAGCCTCCGCAGTATGTTCAACGCCGGGAGCGCCGTGGCACTGGTGGTCTTTACGGCTCTGTCGGCGGGAGCCTCCCTTGCGGTGGGCCTGCGCACCCGGAGCTTCACGCTGGGCTGCTTCTGCTTTGCGGCCCTCTGTGCCGGGCTGAGCGCCCTGTTCCTGCTGCGCAGCGCATGGCTCACCGAAGCGTTCAGTGCTGTCTTGAGCGCCCTCTGCCTGTTTGCGCCCTTTGAGGAGTTCGTCAACAACAGCTTTTCCATCCAGACGCTGGTTTATTATCTGACGGTGCCGGTGCTCTTCCTCTTCTTTACGGCGCAGAGCATCGAGAAGCGCCGTTGGAACTGAGAGGGGGCAGACTATGAAGAAGTTTGAGAAAAAGAGCGCAGGTCCGCTGGAACGGCTGCGGCTGCGCAGCGGCATCTATGCCTCGGCGGTCACGGTGCTGGTGGTCGTGCTGGCCGTCCTGCTCAACCTCATCGTCCGGGCCGTTCCGACGAAGTACACCGAGTTCGACCTCTCGGAAGCCGGGCTCTACACCCTCAGCGACAGCTCCAAGGACATCGTCCACGCCCTGACGCAGGATGTCACCATCTACTATCTGGCCGAGACGGGCAGCGAGGACGCCATCATCACAAAGCTGCTGGACCGCTACGCCTCCGAGAGCAGCCACATCAAGTGGGAGACGAAAGACCCCGCCGTCTACCCGACCTTCGCCGCCCAGTACGGCGTGCAGTCGGCTGAGAACGGCAGTCTCATCCTCGTCTCGGGGGAGAAGAGCGCCGTGCTGGCGGCGTCCGACCTCTACGATTATGACTACTCCGACTACTACACCACCGGCAGCTACAGTGTGACCTTTGGCGGCGAAAATAAGCTCACCGCTGCCATCTACCGCATCACCAGTGGCGAAGAGCTCCACGCCTACTACACGACGAACCACGGCGAACAGCGCCTCACCGACACCCTGACCGATGCGCTGGAAGGCCAGAACCTCTCCGTCAGCCCCCTCGACCTGCTGACGGACACCATCCCGGATGACTGCGACCTGCTCATCATCAATGACCCGCAGCAGGACTTTGCATCGGCGGGCGGCCTCGTGGATGAGATGTCGGCCCTGCGCGCCTACCTGAAAAACGGCGGACATCTGATGCTCACCACCGACAGCTATTACTCCACCCCAAATCTTGATGCCCTGATGGCCGAGTTTGGCCTGACCCGGACGCCCGGACTCGTAGTGGAAGGGGACAGCGGCCATTACCTGAACGGTTACCCCTACTATCTGCTGCCGGATTACGCCACCGACACTGAGAGCGGTACACTGGACGGCATCGACACCAGCCGCCGCGTCCTGCTGCAGATGGCGCAGGGCATCACCATCACCGAGACGGAGGGCATCACTTCGGAAGCCCTGCTGGTCAGCACCGAGAGCTCCTACAGCAAGGCGGCGGGCTATGAGATGACCACCGCCGAGCAGGAAGACGGCGACCCCGACGGCCCCTTTGCGCTGGCAGCCTATGCTTCCGATAACAGCACCGGCGCAGAGCTCATCTGGGTCAACTGCGGCAACATGGACAACGAGGCCGTCTACCAGACTGTTCCCGGAAACGTGACCTTCCTGCAGGGCTGCGCAGCCTCTCTGGCCGGGCAGGAGGGGACTACCCTCGTGGAGTCCAAGGCGCTGGAAGCTGCGCCCATCACCATCTCGGGTCACACCGCCGCTGTGCTGGGTCTGGTGTTCGTCCTCATCCTCCCGGCGGCTGTGCTGGCCGTGGGCGCAGTGGTGGTGCTGCTGCGACGCCGCAAGTAAGGAGGCACGCCATGAAAGCAAAACAGCATACCCTCATCGTTTTGCTGGTGTTCGTCCTTTCCGCCGGGGCGGCGCTGACCCTGCTGACCCACGCGAACCAGAAGGCCGAACAGGCCGCCAGCGAGGCCGAGGACGGCAGCATCCCGCTGCTGGATGTGACCACCGCTACGCTGGAAAGCGTCTCCATCCAGTATGGCGGCGATACGCTGACGCTCCGGCCCTCTGATGACGGCTGGACGCTGACCGAGGACCCGGCCTACCATCTGGACGATTCGGCCTGCAACACCATCCGGACCGCGCTGGCAGGCATGAAGGCCAGGCGCCAGCTCGAGGCGCAGCCCGGCGAGGACTACGGCTTCGACGCGCCCCGGCTTGTTGTAAATGTTTCGGCGGCGGGGGAGAGTACCACCCTTACCGTGGGAGCGGAGAACCCCGTCACCGGGGATGTGTACGTCCGGCGGGAGGGCGGCGACGCTGTCTACACCGTGGACGCGGCCAAGTTCCGCTGCATGGAGCAGACGAAGGCGGAGCTATTTGGGGCGTTCAGCCCGGCGGGTATCACAGTCTCGGACATCGAGGCTGTGAGCTACACCCTCCAAAGCGGCGAGACGGTCAAAGTGCAGGCTGTTTCCCAGCCCACGGAGGCCGACAGCACCACCTATCAGACCGTCTGGCAGCTCATCGATGAACCGGCCGACGCGCTGGATGCTGACAAGACGGACGCTCTGCTGGCCGCACTGGCCAGCTATGTCACCGGGCAGGACACTGCCGCCGACCTTTCCGCCTGCGGCTTTGACGCCCCGCTGGTGACAGCAGAGGTGACGACGGCAGACGGCACTGTCACCCTGATATATGCCATCGGCACCGACGGCTATTATATGATGGTGTCGGGCGACAGCTCTGTCTACACCGTGGACGGCCAGACCGTGCAGGCCCTCTGCCTGACGGCCCGGCAGCTGAAAGCCGACACCTGAGAATTTATCCCAAAAGCACCCGCAGTTCTGCACTGTAGGTGCTTTTATGCTGTATAAGGAACGCTATATGCAAAATTGATGTAAAACCTGGGTGGGAAAAGCCCCCTCGAAGTCAAAGTTTCGGCAAACATCAGCAGAGTGATTGACATTTTGACAAAGATTGTTTAAGATAGACAAGACAGGGCAGAATAACTGCGCAATGTTACGGTCGTCATGGATGTTGTGCGGGGATGAGTCTGCTCCCACAGCCAGAACATATTGGATGGGCGAGGCGTTTTTGCGTCAGACAAAGAGGGCTTCCGCAGCAATCCTAACGGATTGCAAGGGAGAACGACGCGGTATGACACGAAAAAGGCCGTTCAGACGGTGTGGGATGGTTGCGGGATCAGACTCAAAGTCACCCTGGTACGAGAGGATGGGGCAGATACCCTGTCTTTTTTCGTATCTGAGTTACAAGGAGGATATAGGAAAGAAATGAACAACTCGGTGATCGTTTCGCTGCGAGACATCGTAGTGGAATTTGATGGTCAGCGCATCCTGGATGGGTTGAACCTCGACATCCATGACAAAGAGTTTGTGACGCTGCTGGGATCCTCCGGCTGCGGTAAAACCACCACCCTCCGCCTCATCGCGGGCTTTCTGGAACCGACGTCCGGCAAAGTGCTGCTGAAAGGAGAGGACATCACAGGCGTACCGCCCTACAAGCGTCCGGTGAACACCGTGTTCCAGAAATACGCGCTGTTCCCCCACCTGAACGTCTTTGAGAATGTGGCCTTCGGCCTCCGCCTCAAGAAGATGGACGAAGAGACCATCCGCCGCAAAGTGCGGGATATGCTGGAAGTCGTGGGCCTGAAGGGTTTCGAGCGCCGCAGCATCGGCCAGATGTCCGGCGGCCAGCAGCAGCGCGTGGCCATCGCCCGCAGCCTGGTCAATGAGCCGGAGATCCTGCTTCTCGACGAGCCTCTGGGTGCCTTGGACCTCAAGCTGCGCAAGGAGATGCAGCTGGAACTCAAGCGCCTGCAGCGCGAGATGAACATCACCTTCATCTACGTCACCCACGACCAGGAAGAGGCCCTGACCATGTCCGACACTGTCGTCGTCATGAACGGCGGCAAGGTGCAGCAGATCGGCACCCCCGAGGACATCTACAACGAGCCCAAGAACGCCTTTGTTGCTGACTTCATCGGTGACTCCAACATCGTGGACGGCGTGATGCACCGCGATTTTCTCGTCTCCTTCTCGGGCGTCGAGTTCCCCTGTGTGGACCGCGGCTTTGCCCGGGAGGAGAGCGTACAGGTGGTCGTCCGCCCCGAAGATATTGAAGTGGTCTCCCCGGTGGAAGGCCAGCTGGTGGGCGTTGTCAATGACGTCATCTTCAAGGGCGTCCACTTCGAGATGCACGTGGAGTGCGAGGGCCGCGAGTGGCTCATCCATTCCACCCGCGCCTGCACGCCCGGTGAGACCATCGGTATGCGCATCGGCCCCAACGAGATCCATATCATGTCGCGTTCGGAGGGGTGAGGCCGCATGAAGATTTACGATAAGAAACTGGCCTATCCGTACTTTGTATGGATGGTGCTGTTCACGGTGGTGCCGTTATTCATCGTGGTGTATTACGCCCTCACCGACTCCGCCGGCAGCTTTACGCTGGACAATCTGGTGACTGTCAGCGGCTATGGCTCGGTGTTCGCCCGCAGCCTGCTGCTGGCCATCATCTCCACCGTCGTCTGCCTCATCATCGCGTTTCCGGTGGGCTATTTCCTCTCCCGGCTGCGCGTCAACAAGCAGCACATCATGCTGATGCTGGTGATGCTGCCCATGTGGATGAACTTCCTGCTCCGTACCTACGCATGGATGGGTCTGCTGAGCCTCAACGGCCCTGTGAACGCCGTTCTGGGCCTCTTCGGCCTTGGACCCTACAACATGCTGAATACCTCCGGCGCTGTGGTGCTGGGCATGGTGTACAACTATGTGCCGTATATGATCCTGCCCCTCTATACCAGCATGACCAAAATCGACCAAAGCATCGTGGAGGCGGCGCAGGACCTGGGCGCTTCCACCACCAAGACTCTGTTCCGGGTGCTCATCCCCATGAGCATCCCCGGCATCAGCACCGGCATCACGATGGTGTTCGTCCCGGCGGTGTCCACCTTCGTCATCAGCCGTATGCTGGGCGGCGGTTCCAACCTGCTCATCGGCGATTTGATCGAGATGCAGTTCCTCGGCAACAGCTACAACCTCAATGTCGGCTCTGCCATGAGCCTCGTGCTGATGGTCATCGTGCTGCTCTGCATGAGCTTTACGTCCAGCTTCGACGAGGATGAGATGGAGGGTGTGTCCTGATGAAAACGAAACATCTGCGTCTGATGCAGCGCGCCTACGTCATCCTGTTCTTCTGCTTCATGTACCTGCCCATCGCGTACATGGTCGTGTTCAGCTTCAACCAGAGCAAGGGCTACGCCCTCTTTACCGGCTTTACCTTTAAGTGGTACACCAGCCTGCTCCACAACGAGTCCATCCTGCACGCGCTGTGGGTGTCGCTGTATCTGGCACTGTTCTCGGCGGTCATCGCCACCGTGCTGGGGACTGCGGCGTCTCTGGGCATCGCTTCCTGCAAATTAAACCCGGCAGATCATTGCCCCCCGGCATAAAAAAACCTAGCGCACAGATCAACAATCGGTTGCGTATTTTTAAACACTGCATAAACCAAGGGGATAATCTTATTGTCAGATTTTTAAGAAACATGAATTATCGACGCACATGTCGCTATGAGAGGATAAAAAACAGATGGAGTGGTGGGTAAAAAAAGTACAGGACAACGCTTCGGCCAGCCTCTGCCGCGTCGTGCTTCAGAGCGGTGCGCTGGAGATGATCGCAGAGATTGAAGCCTGTCGCCTCCGCCTGCGGGAAGGGGATAAACTCACTCCGCTTGCCGATGCGCGCTATTGTCTGAATAATAATCCGACGCAAACTTTGAAGATCCGCAACGCCACTCATTATAGCAGCGAGCGTTGGACAAACGCCGGCAAATAACACGAGCCCGCTCCCTTTACTGGTTATGGTCTGAGTATCGTCGCATTTGACAGATAAATTCTCCTTCGCCCTTTTCCCGCTGTGACATACTATCGGGAATGTCAGCAGACCTGAAACAAGGAGCGAATCATGAATATCAAGGCCGCCAGTCTGACCCCGGAACAAGCGCTTGCCGAGCTGGAAGCGCGCTATGAAGCCTCGGTCACGGCGTTACGCAAAGCCATCGGCGACTATATCGACCATAATACGCTCCCCGATACCGAAGCCCGCGCGGAAGGTCTTTTTGTCTATCCGCAGCTGTCGGTCTCCTGGGACGGCGCCGATCATAAAGCCCTCAAAACGCGCGCCTGGGGACGTTTCACCCATGCCGGTTGCTATACCACCACCATTACGAATCCGAAACTGTTCCGCAACTATTTGCTGGAACAGCTGACCCTGCTGTATCAGGACTATGGCGCGCATATCAGCGTCGAGCTGTCGCAGCATGAGATCCCCTATCCTTACGTGATAGATGGTTCCACCCTGACACTCGACCGCTCGATGAGCGCCGGTCTGACGCGCTATTTCCCTACCACCGAGCTGTCACAAATTGGCGATGAGACCGCGGATGGCCTGTTCCATCCCACCGAGTTCTATCCGCTGTCGCACTTTGACGCCCGCCGCGTCGATTTTTCGCTGGCGCGTCTGCGTCACTACACCGGCACGCCGGCGGAACACTTCCAGCCCTACGTGCTGTTCACCAACTATACCCGCTACGTGGATGAGTTCGTCAGCTGGGGCTGCAGCCAGATCCTCGATCCCGACAGCCCCTATATCGCTCTCTCCTGCGCCGGCGGGATCTGGATCACCGCCGAGACCGAAGCGCCGGAACAGGCCATTTCCGATCTGGCGTGGAAGAAGCACCAGATGCCGGCCTGGCATCTGATCACCCACGACGGCAAAGGGATCACCCTGATTAACATTGGCGTCGGCCCGGCCAACGCCAAAACCATCTGCGATCATCTCGCGGTACTGCGGCCGGACGTCTGGTTAATGATCGGCCACTGCGGCGGCCTGCGCGAAAGCCAGGCCATCGGCGACTATGTGCTGGCCCACGCCTATCTGCGTGACGATCATGTACTGGATGCGGTGCTGCCGCCAGATATTCCGATCCCCAGCATTGCCGAAGTGCAGCGCGCCCTGTACGACGCCACCAAGCAGGTGAGCGGGATGCCGGGCGAGGAAGTGAAGCAGCGGCTGCGTACCGGGACGGTGGTCACCACCGACGACCGTAACTGGGAGCTGCGCTATTCCGCTTCGGCGCTGCGCTTTAATCTCAGCCGCGCGGTAGCTATCGATATGGAGAGCGCGACCATCGCCGCCCAGGGCTATCGCTTCCGCGTCCCCTACGGCACGCTGCTCTGCGTCTCGGACAAACCGCTGCACGGTGAAATCAAGCTACCGGGCCAGGCCAACCGCTTCTACGAGGGCGCTATCTCCGAGCATCTGCAGATAGGCATCCGGGCGATTGACCTGCTGCGCGCCGAGGGAGATCACATGCACTCGCGTAAGCTGCGCACCTTCAACGAGCCGCCGTTCCGTTAATCGTCGATGACGTGGGAATCGTGAGATAAACGCTGACGTTACCCGCTGGGGAGCGTCAGCGTCCGGATAAGCGAAACAAACGACCCGGCGGTGTTTGTCCACGGAAGAAAGGTGGTAGACAGAAAAGCAAAAAGCCTGCTCGAAAGCAGGCTTCTTAAATTTGGCTCCTCTGACTGGACTCGAACCAGTGACATACGGATTAACAGTCCGCCGTTCTACCGACTGAACTACAGAGGAATCGTGTGAACGGGGCGCATATTATCGATGACGCCCGGCGCTGTCAAAGCCTGTTTTCAATAAAATGAATCGTTTGCCGAATTATTCTTCACTTTGCGCAAAAAATGGCGATTAGCCTCGCAAACGGCTCAGCTTTCCTCCGATGAAGCCTTCACGCGCGGATATTTCCACAGCCAGCGGCCGCTCACCATGCGGAAATAAAACAGCACGCCGCGCACCGCCCAGTCGAGCACCATCCCTAACCAGACGCCAATCACCCCCATCCCCAGCACGATGCCCAGGGTATAGCCCGCCACTACCCGGCAGCCCCACATGCCGAGCATCGACACCCACATGGTGTAGCGTACGTCACGGGCGCCTTTAAAAGCGCAGGGTAAAGTCCACGACAGCGACCAGATCGGCATAAACAGGGCGTTGAGCCACAGCAGCTGTTTAACCACTTCTTTTACATCTTCTTCATGGGTGTAGAACGAGGCGATAAAGCCGGCGAAGGGAGCGCTGCCCCAGGCGATCAGCGTCAGAATGATCGTCGACAGCCAAAATACGTGCCAGGCCTGGAATTCAGCCTGACCAATCTGCCCTTTTCCCAGCCGCTTGCCGGTAATGATCGTCGAGGCAGAGCCGAGGGCGTTGCCCGGCAGGTTAATCAGCGACGCCACCGAAAAAGCAATGAAGTTGCCGGCGATAACGTTGGTGCCCATCCCGGCGACAAACATCTGGGTCAGCAGCTTGCCGCCATTGAAGAGGACCGATTCGATACTGGCCGGAATGCCGATCCCCATCACCTCCCAGATAATGGCGAAGTTAAAGGGTTTGAAGTAGCCCTTCAGCGACAGCCGCAGCGCCGGATTGAGGCCCACCATCAGCACCCAGATCGTGGCTATCGCGCCAATATAGCGGGCAATGGTCAGCCCAAGCCCGGCGCCGACAAACCCCAGCCCCGGCCAGGAGAAGATGCCGTAGATGAGCACGCTGCTGATTAAGATATTGAGGATGTTCATCCCGCCGTTAATCAGCAGCGGGATTTTGGTGGTGCCGGCGCCGCGCAGCGCCCCGCTGCCGATCAGCGCAATCGCCGCCGCCGGGTAGCTCAGCGCCGTCAGTTCCAGATAGGTCAGCGCCAGGCCCTTGACCTGGGCGGTGGCATCGCCGGCGACAAAATCAATAATCTCCTGGCCAAAGGCATGGATCACCCCCGCCAGCAAAATGGAAAACAGCGTCATAATGGCCAGCGACTGGCGCGCGGCCGCCCTCGCCCGCCGCCGATCGCGCTTGCCGAGGCTAAAGGCCACCACCACCGTGGTGCCCAGATCGATGGCGGCAAAGAAGGACATGATGACCATGTTAAAGCTATCGGCCAGCCCCACCCCAGCCATGGCCTCTTTTCCCAGCCAGCTGACAAGGAAGGTACTCAACACCCCCATCAGCAGCACACAGGCATTTTCCAGCAGAATGGGCACAGCGAGAGGGCTGATTTCGCGCCAGTACAGCACACGATAACGCTGACGTTTTTTAAACCAGGATGTCCGTTCGACAGCCTGGCGTACGGCGGAGGTGACGTTCAAGAGAGACCTTAGTGAGAAATGTTGAAACAACATTTCAAATGATGATTGAGAAATGGATATCCTGCAAAGTATTTTCCGTAATAATTGTCGGAAATGACAACAAATTGTCGATGGAAGCGGCAGTTGCACCTGAACAGGCGAATTGATGTTTGACAAAAGTTTTTTCGCCGCTAAGATACGACTCCACACGATTCCTCTGTAGTTCAGTCGGTAGAACGGCGGACTGTTAATCCGTATGTCACTGGTTCGAGTCCAGTCAGAGGAGCCAAATTTAAGAAGCCTGCTTTCGAGCAGGCTTTTTGCTTTTTTGCGTCGCTGACGTTAACTCAGCATCGCATCCAGCCTGGCAAGCACCTCGTTGACAACGACGTCAGGTATGCGTTCCAGACGCTTGCCGTTCTCTACCGCCTCCCTACGCCCCGCGTGTCCTCCGTGAACGCACCCCAGCTCAGCCTGAAAAAGCGCCTGCCAGTAGGATGAATTCACTACCGTTTGCGGGTGAGATAGCGTGGATTATCCACTCTGTCTAACGTTATACCCGGAGGCACCATGAACCTCAGACAACAGCAACAGCAGGCGTTCGATCGCAGCGGAGAACCTCTTATCGTCGGCAACGTCAGCTACTGCCCGCTGCCGCCCGAGACCCTCGCCGCACTGGGCCCCGATTCCCCCTATGTGGTGCAGGTATACGGCTCAGGCCTGACCGGCGAGGTTTATCGTCTGCGCATCGCCGGCAAGGAGTACAATTTAAAGAAACGTCGCGCCGTCGCCGGCGTTGCCAACCTCAACGGCCAGCTGTCGTTTTTAAACGAGGTACAGCGTCGGCAGGCATTGCAACAGCTGAAGGATGACCCGGTCACCGCGCCGCGCTTCACCCACATCGTCCCAACGCTGTATGCCGATTATCGCCTCGGCATCCTGCTCTCCCCCTGGATCGACGGCGAGCCGATACACCAGTTGACCCCGCCGCTGATCGCCCAGCTATTTACTACTCTGGAAGCCTGCGAAGAACAGGGGCTGATGGAGTGGGATCTCTGTAGCGGGAATCTGCTGGTGGACCGGCAGGAGCAGCTGTGGCTGTTCGATTTTGGCTATATGTATCCCTTCGACCCGCTGAGAGAATTCAACAGCAATGGTCTGGCCGACCCGCTGTTCCACTTTGTCGAACGTTTTGAGACTCGCTTCTTTTTTAGCTGGCTGATGACCCGGATCCCTGACGCCGAACAGCAGCTGGCGCAATATCGCGAGATGAAGCGGCTGGCGGTCGAAAGCTACCGCCGGAAGCTGGTCTGGCTTCGCGCCCGGCGCGCTGACCCGCTGGTGCTGGCTCACTTTCAGCAGTTGACGGCGCGCTGGGAGTCGGCGCTGGCGGACCCTGCCGCGCTGAGCCGGCTGTTTGCCGTAGAGGCCTTTCGCTCACATGTGCTGGATATTGAAGACGACCTGCATGGTCAGTCCTGTACCTTACTCACCCTGCAACGCATTGACTGGGTGATAAACCAGCTGGAACAGCATTATCGCTTTATCGCCGACGAAGGCGGCCTGTTTTACGACAATGTTGGGAAATCGCAGCAGGCGCTGCTCAGCAGCTATGCGCAGAAGCGGCAGCAGGCGCAGCAGTACCTGTTGAAGGCCACCGCCGCGAAGGATTAACGGCGCTCGCGTCCCTGCTTCTGCTTCGCCTGGTACATCAGGCGGTCAGCGGTGGCCACCAGCGCGTTGAGACTAGGATGGCTGGCGGGATCGTATTCGACGCAGCCCCAGGAGAACGCCAGCAGCCAGGGATTGGCCGCCTGCTGGTTGAAACGCGCCACGTTGTGGCTGAGCGTCTCCATCGCCGTCGCGGCATCGTGGCGGCTGGTATTGGCGAACAGAATGATAAATTCGTCCCCCCCCTGCCTCGCGAGGATATCGGACTCGCGGAAGGCCGCTTTCATCAAGTCGGCGATGGCGATCAGCGCGCGATCGCCCTCTTCATGCCCCCAGGTATCATTGATGTGCTTGAAGCGATCGAGGTCGACAAACGCCAGGCTCACCGGCTCATGGCGGCGCTGGGCCGTCAGCAGGGCATACTCTGCCAGGGTGAGGAACCCCCGGCGATTAAACAGTCCCGTCAGCTCATCCGAGGTTGCCGCATCCAGCACCTTGAACTCATCCTCCACGATCGCCGCCAGATCGCTTAAGATCTGCATTTCATGGGCGGAAAACGATCGCGGCTGGTGATCCATCAGACAGAACGACCCGACGGTCGCGCCATCCGGCAGTTGCACCGGATACCCGGCGTAAAAGCGGATAAACGGCGCCTCAATAACCAGCGGGTTATCGTGAAAGCGCTCGTCCTGCTGCATGTCGTTGACGATAAGCGGGTCGGTTTGCAGAATGGTATGGGCGCAAAATGAAATATCTCTCGGCACCGTGTCCACATCGAGGCCGGCACAGGACTTGATATGCAGGAGATCTTCCCCCACCAGACTGATGGACGCCACCGGCAGGTTATACAGCGAACGGGCAAGCCTGGTCAGGCGATCGAAGCGTTCTTCTTTTCCGCTATTCAACAGCCCGGAAGAGCGTAGCGATTGCAGGCGACGCTGCTCGTCGGGATGAAGTCCGGCTAATTTCATTGTCTCTCTCTTGTCTCTTGCGCAGAATTCCGCCGGGTTTCCGCAGAGAAACCCGGCGTTTTATCCTGCGAGGGGAAAATAGTCGTCAGGTATCCCATGAGTTAAGCAGATTTCCTCTGCACGTCAACCGGCGCGCCCCAGGCGACTGGCGCCCAGGGCGCTGGCGGAATGCCATTAACGGCACTCTGCCCGGCAAATAGGGCAGATCAGGCGCGGATAAACGCCAGCAGATCGGCGTTGATAGTATCGGCGTGGGAGGTATGCATCCCGTGCGGGAAGCCAGGATAAATTTTCAGCTGGCTGTTCGGCAGCAGCTTGTCCTGCAGGATGGCCGCATTTTTATAGGGCACCACCTGGTCGTCATCTCCCTGCATCACCAGCACCGGCAAAGTGATCGACTTAAGGTCTTCCGTCTGGTCGGTCTCTGAAAACGCCTTAATGCCTTCATAATGGGCTTTGGCGCTACCGATCATCCCCTGTCGCCACCAGTTCTGGATCGTCCCCTGCGACACCTCCGCCCCGTCACGATTGAAGCCATAGAACGGGCCAGAGGCGACGTCGAGATAGAACTGGGCGCGGTTCGCCGCCAGCGCTTTGCGGAAACCGTCAAACACCTCGATCGGCGTCCCGCCCGGATTCTGCTCGGTTTTCACCATTAGCGGCGGGACGGCGCTAATTAACACCGCCTTCGCCACCCGCCCCTGCGGCTGGCCGTAGCGGGCGACGTAGCGGGCGACCTGGCCGCCGCCGGTGGAGTGCCCGACGTGGACCGCATTGTGCAGATCCAGATGTTCCACCACCGCCGAAACGTCCGCCGCGTAATGGTCCATATCGTGCCCCTCGCTAACCTGATCGGAGCGGCCATGACCCCGACGATCGATAGCGATGACCCGGAACCCTTCGGCAAGGAAAAATAACATCTGGTTATCCCAGTCGTCAGCGCTTAACGGCCAGCCGTGATGAAAGACAATCGGCTGAGCTTCCTTTGGTCCCCAGTCTTTAAAGTAAATGTTGACGCCGTCTTGGGTGGTGACAAATGCCATATTACAGACTCCTCTTTCAGGATAACCAGCCTGCAGGCCCGTGCCTGGGCTGAACGCCGACGGCGGCCGGCAGGAGTGCCGACCGCACAGGAATTTGATGCCTGTAACAGTGTAGA
>ERZ773204.468-NODE-468-length-34225-cov-36.913345_pt1 | contig 34225 bp, 24 predicted proteins | sample MGYA00581007_ERZ773204 | MGnify/ENA primary metagenome ERZ773204 (study PRJEB29015, sample SAMEA2737757) | human gut metagenome | biome: human gut; feature: human-associated habitat; material: faeces | place: China | collected 2012 ... | reverse complement strand
GTTGGTGCAGAACGATTTCCGCTTCACGGTCAGCGAACGAGCCGCCGCCAACGTGGACACCATCAAGCGCAGCAGCAACAATGTCATCGACTTCATGGAGTCCGAGGGCTACTTCCGTTTCAAGGCGGACTACTCCATCAGTTCCAAGGAGTTCTACGACATTTATAAGCAGTGGTGCGAGGACAACGCCTGCCACAGCGTATCGGCCATCCGTTTCAGCGCAGAGCTGCGCCAGAATGACCGCCGCTACAACCTTGAAGCCACCAACAACATCTACCTGCCCGGTGGCCGCAGGGTGCGGGGTTTTGTAGGCATCGAACCGCTTGTCCACCCCTGTCTGTAAAAAGTGCATTTTTTACGGAAGAAGTTCGTACAACCTGTACGGTCTGTACTTGTACGCACCCGTACGGCGAATTGAAGTAAATTAAAACGCATCATCGTGTATATTTTATGTTTCCGTACACTGTACGAACCGTACGGGTTATTTGAAGTCCGTACAGATTTTTTGTACACCTCAAGAAGGAGCGTGATCTATGAAAGCCCAATACGGCATTTTAAGGTTCAAAAAGTATAAGGGGCCAGCCATCAGCCCCATCGAAGCCCACAACGAGCGCACCAAGGAGCAGTACGCCAGCAACCCGAACATCGACACGAGCCGGAGCCGCTACAACCTCCATCTGGTGCAGCCGCAGGGCAGGTACCGGGAAGAAGCCGACCGCATGATAGCCGCCGCCCACTGCCGTGTCCGCAAGGACAGCGTGCGAGTGGTGGAAGCACTCGTCACCGCCAGCCCGGAGTTTTTCAAAGGCAAGACGCACAGCGAAGTCAAGGCGTACTTTGCGTACGCCCTGAAATTTTTGGAGGGCAGACAGCACCCGGATACCTTTCTCTCTGCCGTTGTCCACATGGATGAGAAAACGCCCCACCTGCACCTCTGTTTTGTGCCCTTGACCGCTGACGGGCGGCTGAGCGCCAAAGAGATCATCGGCAACCGCAAGAACCTTGTGAAGTGGCAGGACGAGTTCTGGCAGCACATGGTCAAGCAGTATCCGGAACTGGAGCGTGGCGAAAGCGCCAGCCAGACAGGACGGGAGCACATCCCGCCCCGGCTGTTTAAGGAAATGACCCAACTGACCAAGCAGAAGGAGCAGTTGGATGCCCTACTGGTGGGCATCAACCCCTTCAACGGCAAGAGCCGTGCGGCGGAGATCGGCAAGCTGCTGGACAGCTATATCCCCAATGTGGCACGGATGAAGGACCAGCTGCGAAAGTACAACGTGGCCTTCACCAAGACTGCCGCCGAAAATGAAAAGCTGAAAGAGAAGAATAAGACGCTCTCTGCCTCGCTGGACAAAGCGACGGAAGGGAGCGTCTTGAAGCGTCTGGAGGATGCCAAGCTGCGGCAGGACTATGAAGCTGCCCTGAAAACGCTGGACAGCATCCCGCCGGAGGTCATTCGATTTTATGAGAACCGCACGCAGGAGCCTGTGATGCGTCACGATAAGTAAGGAGAACTGCCTATGTGTGATAAAATGTACGAGAATGTGAAATCTTTGAATTATACGAAAAAGTTCTTGCAGTCGGACTCGAATCCGGCTACAATGGAGGTGGTCACTCGAACCCATGCCGTCAAGTCTCCGACCAACAGCCCTGAGACCGCAAAGCTGGTGTACACGGTAAAGGAAATCGCACAGATGCTGGCCATCAGCCAGCGTGCCGCCTACAACCTGTGCAACAGCACCACCGAGTTCCGTGTCCTGCGGGCAGGCGGAAGCATCCGCATCCCGAAAGACAGCTTCGATGCGTGGCTCTACCGGGCAGCTTGATAAGGAGGCAAATCTATGGCATATATCACGAAACGCGGCAGTTCTTACGGTGTCCGCTACACCTATCAGGACGAGCACGGCAAGAGCTGCGACAAATGGGAGAGCTTTCCCACCAAAGAGGAGGCGGTCAAACGCCAGAAGCAGATCGAGCATGAGCTGGCGACCGGCAATTTCCTGATCCCGTCCACGGTGACGGTGGCAGAGTTCCTGATGGACTGGCTGCCCAAGCAGTGCAGCAAACACAAGTGGGCACCCAAGACCTACCAGTCCAATCTGGCGCTCATCCAGAACCTCATCATCCCTTATATCGGGGAGATGCAGATGCAGAAGCTGCGGCCCTACCACATCGAAGCCCTGTACGACACCCTGAGCAAGACCCCCTGCGGGCAGTATGTGGGCGGGAAACGGCGAGACCTCTCGCCCAAGCAGCAGAAGCGCACCCTCTCCGGCACTACCCTCCATGAGGTCCACCAGCTGCTGCACAATTCCTTTCTGCTGGCGGTGGAGTGGGGCATCCTCATCAAAAGCCCCGTCCCGGTGGAAGCGCCCAAAAAGACCACCCAAGAGCGCAGCATTTGGGAGGTGGAGGAGATGCGGGCAGCACTGGACAGCATGGAGGACCCCATCCTGCATCTGGCGGTGCACCTGACGCTGGTGGGTGCGCTGCGGGAAGGGGAGGTAGCAGGTCTGACCCCGGAGGACATCGACTTTGATGCTGCCAACGGCATGGGCACCTTCACCGTCAACCGTTCCATGCAGCGGGTGCAGAAGGACACGCTGGCACAGGTGGACAAGGGCTGCATCCTCCGCATCTTCCCGGACAAGCTGGAGGGCAGCAAGACCTCTCTTATCCTGAAAGACACCAAGACCGAAGCCTCCTGCCGCACCATCTTTATGACCGCCGCCCTGCGGGAGGAGCTGAAACAGTGGCTGGAACGCCTGAAACGGGAAGAAGCCCTTGACCCGGAGCGATACCGCAACAGCGGGATGCTGCTGCGGCTGCCCAACGGTCTGGCGGTGGAGCCGGTGCTCATCCGCAAGAAGTTCCTGAAATGGCAGGATGCACACCCGGAGTTCCCCCGCATCGTGTTCCACGGCTTGCGGCATTCCAGTGCCACCTACCAGTTGATGATCTCCGGCGGCGACATCAAGGCGGTGCAGGGGACCACAGGACACGCCAGTGCGGATATGCTGGTGAACACCTACGCCCATATCCAGCAGTCCTCCCGTGTGGAGCTGGGCAAGAAGTTTGAAAGCGGCTTCTATGCCAAGCCCGACACCTCCAGCCCGCAGGCTGTACCCGCCGCAGGCGAACCCACCATCTCCATGACGGCTCTTTTGGAATTGCTCAAGGATGCCGACCCGGAAATGAAGGCAAAACTCCGCCTGGCACTGCTCACCTGATGCAAAAAAGGGCACTGATTGCAATGCAATACAGCGCCCTACATAATCGGACATGGAAAACACCGACCGTGCAAAAACCGTGCAGAAACCGTGCACCCATGGCTTACAAAACAAAAAAGCCATGAAATCTTTCGATTTCACGGCATTTTCTGGTGCGATGGAAGGGACTCGAACCCCCGGCCTACTGATTCGTAGTCAGTCACTCTATCCAGCTGAGCTACCAACGCATACGTTCCGTTCGGAACATGATGTATTTTATCACTGAACCGGGGTTTTGTCAACACTTTTTCAGAAATATTTTTGAGATTCCTGAAAAAGAACGTCTTTTCATCTACTTTTCTTTTATTTTCTATGCATCAGCCCTGCTCTGCCAGAGCCTGCGCAATGCGGACGCCAGTGGGCGTGGCGGCAAGACCGCCCTGACCGGTCTCGCGGAGGTCGGGGGAGAGCAGGCTGCCCACGCGGCCCATGGCGTCGATGACCTCATCACAGGGGATGGCGTAGTCCACCCCGGCAAGGGCCATATTCGCACAGGAGACGGCATTCACTGCGCCAACGACATTCCGCTTGACGCAGGGAACTTCCACGAGGCCGGCCACGGGATCGCAGACGAGGCCCAGCAGGTTGCCCAGAGCCATTGCGGCGGCAGCGGCGCACTGCTCCGGCGCGCCGCCCTTGAGGTGGCAGAGAGCGGCGGCTGCCATCGCGCTGGCAGCGCCCACCTCGGCCTGACAGCCGCCCTCCGCGCCCGCGAGAGTGGCGCGGGCCGCGATGACCTGACCGAACCCGGCGGCGACATAGAGGGCGTCGCAAATGGACTCTTCGTCGGCCTCGCCGCTGCGGGCCAGCGGCAGCAGAACAGCAGGCAGGACGCCGCAGCTGCCCGCCGTGGGGGCAGCGACGATGCGCTTCATGCAGGCGTTGCACTCGGCGGTCTTGAGAGCTTCGGCCGTCACTGCGGCGAGGTAATCGCCGCCAAGGCTCTTTCCTTCTTTATGGGCCTGCTCCACCTTGGCTGCATCGCCGCCTGAAAGGCCGCTTCGGCTGCGCTGGGCCGGGTCATAGTCCCGGCTGGTGGCCTGCATTACCTGCCAGAGGTGGTGCATCATCTCCCGGCTGTGGGCCTCGGTGAGGCGGCTCTCGGCTAAATCGCTGCGGAGGATGGCCTCCGAAAGGGAAATATTCTGGCTGCGGGCAGCGGCCAGCATCTCTTCACAGGATAAAAACGACACTTCTCAGCCCTCCTCGCATTCTTCCGGCTCGTCGATGTTCAGGCAGGTAACTTTGCGGATGCCCGGCATCACGGCCATCTGCTGTTCCAGCACGTGGGGGATGTGGGAGTCGCATTCCAGCACCATAACGGCGTAGCCGCCCGTCGCGGCGCGGAACACCTGCATGGACGCGATGTTGATGCGGCGCTGGGCCAGCGACATAGTGACCTCGGCGATGCAGCCGGGGGTGTCCTCGTTATGGATGATAAGGGTGTTGCTGTCCCCGCCAAAGTCGGCAGGCACACCGTCGATTTCAGTCACGCGGATGCGTCCGCCGCCCACAGAGGCCGCCTTCAGGACGAGGATCCGGCCCGCCTTACTCTTTAAGGTAAGCACCGCCGTATTCGGGTGGGCGGCACGGAGCTCCACCGGATGGATGGTGAACTTCATGCCGGCCTCCTCGGCTAGCGCGAAGCTGTCGGGCAGGCGGGGGTCGTCCGGGCGGAGGCCCAGCAGGCCCGCCACCAGCGCACGGTCGGTGCCGTGGCCCCGGCCTGTGGTGGCAAAGCTGCCGTAGAGCCCAATATCCGCCTCGGCGGGGACGTCGCCCAGCAGCTTCTGGGCCGTATATCCAATGCGGGCCGCACCCGCCGTATGGCTGGAGGAGGGGCCGATCATCACCGGCCCGAGAACGTCGAACAAACGCATGAGGTGTACACTTCCTTCCGTTTTGCAGCGCCCGGGAGCTCATTCGCTGACAAAAGAACAGATTTTCTTTCTTTTTATTATACCGCTTTTGAGCTTATTGTGCTATAATAACTTTATAATGCTTTGAATTTCGCCCTTTCAGGGGGCAGCACGGAGGGTAGAACCTATGAAACTGGTAAGCGTGGAAACTCCCGAAAAGAGTGTCTGCAAAATGACTTTCAGCGCTTCGGCTGAAGAGCTGGAAGCTGCGTCCAACGCCGTGTACGAGCGCACCCGTGCAACGTACACCATCAAGGGCTTTGCCAAGGGCGAGGCTGACCGCGCCCAGATCGAGGCCGACCGCGGCGAGCACACCTTCTGGTACGACGCCATCAACGATTTGATGGACAAGGATGTCCCGGCCCTGTACGACGCAGCGATGGCAGAACATGGCTTCCACGCTGTGGACGAACCGGTCTACGACCTGGTCAGCGTGAAAAAGGACGAGGGCTTTGTGGCCACTGCCACCACCGCCCTGCAGCCTGAGCTGGATCTGACCCAGACCACCGGCTTCAAGACCGAGTGCGTCACCCCGGAAGTCACCGACAAGGAGATCGACGCTGTGCTGGAGCGCCGCCGCGCCATGGCCGCTGAGCTGGTGCCTCACAAGGGTCCGGCCGTCAAGGGCAACATCGTCCACATCGACTACGAGGGCCTGCTGGAAGGCAAGCCCTTCAACGGCGGCGCCGCCCAGAACCAGACCCTGCAGCTGGGCAGCGGCCGGATGATCCCCGGCTTCGAGGAAGGCATCCTCGGTCACAAGGGCGGCGAGGAGTTCGACATCTTCGTCACCTTCCCGGCACGCTACCACGTCAAGGACCTGGCCGGCAAGCCTGTGGTCTTCAAAATCAAGCTGCACGACGTCTGTGTCCGCCAGCTGCCCGCACTGAACAGCGATTTTGCCAAGAAGGCTGCCAATGTGGACACCATGGACGAGTTCCGCGCCCAGATCCGTCAGCAGCTCCACGACAACAAACACGCCGCTGCGCTCAACCGCGCCAAGGACGCCATCCTCACCCAGCTGGCCGCAGCCGCTGAGGGCGAGCTGCCCAGCGTTCTCGTCGAGAGTGCCTATCAGCAGGAGATGGAGCAGATCCAGCAGCAGCTGCAGATGCAGCGCCTGAGCCTTGACCGCTACCTGAGCCAGATCCATCAGACCCGCGAGAGCTTCACTGCCGCTGTCCGCACTGCTGCGGAGAAGAACACCCGCGCCCGGATGGCCTTGCTGCAGATCGCTCAGAACGAGAACCTCGTCCCCACTGAGGAGGATATCGACAAGACCCTGTCCGAGCGCGCTGAGCGCACCAAGAAGACCCTCGAGGAAGTCAAGGCTGCATCCAACGTGGAGGCCATCCGCCGCAACGAGGGCATCCGCCGCGCTGCCGACTATGTCATCGAGCACTCCACCATCGAAGAAAAATAATTTATCCTGCTTTTGCGCCTGCACCACTGTGCAGGCGTTTTTTATTGTTCATTTTTTCTCTCTTGACTTTTTTTCTCTGCTGCGGTATTTTTAGGGTGAGAAATTCTATCCGGGCCGCAGCTACGGCCCGGACGGATAAAGTAAAATCTTCTGCGGGACATTCCGCTCATCTATTTTATTGCGACAGGAGGTTTTCCTTATGAAAAAGTTTCTTCTCGCTCTTCTGACAGCTGTCACGGCGGCTGTGTTCTTCTGCGGCGCGGCGGCATCTGTGGCCACTTACAGCGCCAGCTATGACGCACCGGCCGGCATCAACGCCATCGTGGTGCAGGACAACAGCGCTGCGGTCGTTCTGCAGGCCGCCGACATCGACCACATCCGCGCCGATTACACCTACACCTCGAGTTACGCCTTTGAAAGCTCCAAGCTCTACGACTTCACGGTGGCGGGCGGCACCCTCACCGTGACCAAGACCCGGGAGCCCAACGCTTCCCTTGTCATCCAGAGCCAGGACACCCGCAGCTGCACCCTGACGCTGCAGGTACCCCGCCAGACGCTGGCAAACATCACCGTCAGCACCACCAACGACAGCATCACGCTGAACGGTGTTTCAGCACAGACCGCCAGCCTCACCACTGACAATGGCCGCATCGAGGTATCGAACTTCAACGGTTCCACCCTGAGCGGCACCACCCGCAACGGCAAGATCACCATGAGCGGCGTCACCTCCCAGAATGTGGCCGCCACCATCCAGAACAGCGGCACCCTCAAGCTGGAAAACATCTCTGCCAATGTCTGCAACGCCAAGGTGCAGAACGGCAGCATCACCGGCTCTGTGATCGGCAGCGGCAGCTCTTACGGCTTTGAGCTGGCCGCAGGCGGCGGCAAGATCCGCGTCTCCGACGCCAACGACAAGAACTTCCTCTTCTTCGGCAAGGACACCCTGCAGCAGAATGCAGATGCCCCCAACAAGCTGAGCCTCGCCACCAAAAACGGCGACGTTGAGGTCGAGTTCGTCCGTTAAAAGAACATTAAATGCCTGTGCAGCATCTGCCGCACAGGCATTTCTTTTTGTCCGGATACGGTCAGCTGAGCCAGTTGAAGCCCATGACCACCACGCCGAGGATGACGAGGATGATGCCGGTGGCGCGGTTAAGGGTCTTGGCGTCGGCCTTATTGGCAAAGACCGCCGCGATGCGCGCCCACAGCAGGGTGAAGACGACGCAGAGCGCCCAGACGTGCCAGACCGGCGCACCGCCGATGGCGAAATGGCTGACAGCTCCGGTCAGGGCCGTGAAGGTCATGATGAACACGCTGGTACCCACAGCTGTTTTCAGCTCGTAGCCGAGGACGCTGGTGAGGATGAGGAGCATCATCATGCCGCCGCCTGCGCCGATAAAGCCGCAGATGAAGCCGATGAGGACGCCGCAGACGATGGACTGGATGGCCCGCTTCTTTGCGCTGACGCCCTGCATGGCCTCTTTGGTGGTCATGACGGGCCGGACGATGAACTTGATGCCCAGCAGGAAGGTCATGAACACCGAGAAACTGCCCATGGTGGCCGAGGGGAGCAGGCTGGCTACCCAGCTGCCCACCACCGTGAACACCAGCACGCTCACCATCATGATGAGGCCGTTTTTGATGTCGAGGTTCTTGTTTTTATAGTAGGTGTAGGCTGAGACGGCGCTGGCCAGCACGTCTGACGAGAGGGCGATGCCCACGGCCATATAGGGGTCCATGTGCAGGAAGGTGATGAGCATGGGGCTGATGACAGCCGCCGCGCTCAGGCCCGCAAAGCCGGTGCCAAGGCCCGCGCCCATGCCGGCGAAAAAGGTGACTAAGATAGTAAATAAAATGTTCATGCTTCTCCTTCCAGAATGGCATCCAGATTCTTATTCATGATGTCCATCGTCTCGAAGAACGCCTTTCGCTGTGCTTCATTGGTGTGTTCCAGCAGACGCGCACCAAATTCCTCCTGCAAGGCCCGGCCCTGCTCAATGATGGGGCAGGCTTTTTCGGTGCAGCGCAGCAGGGTGCGGCGGCGGTCGCCGGGGTCAGCCTCGCGGACGAGGTAGCCCTCCTGCACCAGACGGTCTACGTTCACCGAGACGAGGTTTGCTTTCAGTTTGCGCACCTCTACCACGTCGCTGGCGGTCTGGTAGCCGGGGTTGTTGGCGAGGAACATCAGGATGTCAAAAGCCGTCTGGGGCAGATGGAGCTTCTGGCACAGGGGCTTGCAGAGGGCGGCGTAAGCCGCCGAGGTCTTCCGTCCGAATTCGATGCCCGGGGTATTCATGGGACGCCTCCTTGTGATTCAAAATTGTATCATTCAAATTTGAAGTAATAATAGCACAAAAACGCAGCGATTGTCAAGAGAAAAGGAGAGGCCCGCATCTTGCAGGCCGCTCCCTGTTTCCGTTTTCTTTACAGCATCATAATGAGCCGCGTGCCGAAGGCCGCCAGCCATGCTACGATGCACTGATTTGCCACCATGATAAACGCCCACTTGCCGCCCAGCTCCCGCTTGACCGAGGCCACCGCCGCGATGCAGGGCGTATAGAGCAGGCAGAACACCAGCAGGGGTGCAGCCGCCGCCGGGGACAGCGCGGCGGCAAAGGCCGCAGAGGAGCCATAGAGGATGGTGAGGGTCGAAACGACGCTCTCCTTGGCCATAAAGCCGGTGATCAGGGCCGTAGACACCCGCCAGTCGGCAAAGCCCAGTGGCGCAAACAGCGGCGCGATACCGCTGGCCAGCCATGCAAGGATGCTCTGCTGCGGGTCAGCGGTGAGGCTGAGCCGCAGGTCGAAGCTCTGCAGGAACCAGATGATGATGGTCGCCACAAAGATGACCGTAAAGGCGCGCTGGAGGAAATCGCGGGCCTTTTCCCAGAGCAGCTGGACCACATTCTTGAGGCCGGGCAGGCGGTAGTTGGGCAGCTCCATCACAAAGGGGACGGCCTCGCCCTTAAAGACAGTGCTCTTCAGCAGGATGGCCATCAGAATGCCCACCGCAATGCCGAGGAAATAGAGGCTGACCATCACCAGAGCCGCGTGCTCCGGGAAGAAGGCCGCCGCAAACAGGCTGTAGATGGGCAGCTTGGCCGAGCAGCTCATAAAGGGGGTGAGCAGGATGGTCATTTTGCGGTCGCGCTCCGAGGGCAGGGTGCGGCTGGCCATGACGCCGGGGACGGTGCAGCCGAAGCCGATGAGCATTGGCACGATGCTGCGCCCCGAGAGGCCGATGCGGCGGAGAAGCTTATCCATCACGAATGCCACGCGGGCCATGTATCCGGTATCCTCCAGCAGAGAGAGGAAGAAGAACAGGGTCACGATGATGGGCAGGAAGCTCAACACACTGCCCACACCGGTGAAGATGCCGTCGATGACCAGCGAGTGGACGGCTGCGTTGACGTTCCACGCCGTGAGGGTGGAGTCCACCGCGGCGGTCAGGGCATCAATGCCCACTTCCAGCAGGTTCTGGAGCGCCAGACCGATGACGCCGAAGGTGAGGTAGAACACCAGCGCCATGATGCCCACAAAGGCCGGGATGGCGGTATAGCGGCCCGTGAGGAACCGGTCGATCCGGGCCGAGCGGAGCTGCTCCTTGCTCTGGCGGGGCTTCACGACGGTCTGATCCACCAGCTGGTGGATGAAGTGGAACCGCATATCCGCGATGGCGGCGGCGCGGTCCAGACCCCGCTCCTGCTCCATCTGGACGATGATGTGCTCGATCATCTCTTTTTCGTTCTGGTCGAGCTTCAGGGCCGCCTCGATGCGCTGGTCGCCCTCCACGAGCTTTGTGGCCGCAAAGCGCACCGGGATGCCTGCGGCCTTGGCATGATCCTCGATCAGGTGGATGATGCCGTGGATGCAGCGGTGGACTGCGCCGCCGTGATCCTCCTCGCCGCAGAAATCCATCCGGCCCGGCCGCTCCTGATACTTTGCGACATGGAGCGCATGATCCACCAGCTCGTCCACGCCCTCGTTCTTTGCCGCAGAGATCGGCACGACCGGGATGCCCAGCATGGCCTCCATCTTATTGATGCGGACAGTGCCGCCGTTGCCGCGCATCTCGTCCATCATGTTCAGCGCCAGCACCATCGGCGTATCCAGCTCCATGAGCTGCATGGTGAGGTACAGATTCCTCTCGATGTTGGTGGCGTCCACGATATTGATGATGCCCGTGGGCTTCTCGCCGATGATGAACTGCCGGGTCACGATCTCCTCGCTGGTATAGGGCGACATGGAGTAGATGCCGGGCAGGTCTGTGACCTCCGTATTCGGGTTATTCCGGATCGCACCGCTCTTGCGGTCCACCGTCACACCCGGGAAATTGCCGACGTGCTGGTTGGAGCCGGTGAGCTGGTTGAAGAGGGTCGTCTTGCCGCAGTTCTGGTTGCCCGCCAGCGCAAAGGTAAGGGTCGTGCCGTCGGGCAGAGGGTTCTCGCCCTTTTTGGTGTGGTAGCGTCCGCCTTCGCCGAGGCCCGGGTGCTCCACCGGCTTTTCACTTTCTGCCGCCGCCTTTTTCGCCGCCGGGGCTTTGGCCAGAGTGACCCCGATGCGGGCGGCATCGTCCAGCCGGAGGGTCAGCTCGTAGCCGTGGATGCTCAGCTCCATCGGGTCGCCCATCGGGGCAAATTTGACCAGCGTGACCTCCTCACCGGGGATCAGCCCCATATCCAGAAAATGCTGCCGCAGAGCGCCTTCGCCGCCCACGGTCCCGACCACGGCGGTCTCGCCGATGTTCAAATCTTTCAACGTCATATGGAATGTTCCTCTCGAGCGCGTTTGTTAGTTTGCGTTAACAACAGTAATATAGGCTAACTTTCCGGCGTTGTCAAGAGCAACGAGGCTGTTCTGAACTGCTCTCTGAAAAAAAATCATGTCGCCTTCCTCGAATATCCGAAAAAGTGCAAAAAATAAGAGCCTGTACCCGGGAAGTACCCGCCGTACAGGCTCTTATCGTTTTTTATTCAGTTCGCGGTGTGGTAGCCGTCAGGGTTCTTCTTCTGCCAGTTCCAGCTGTCGGCGCACATTTCCTCGATGCCGTACTCAGCCACCCAGCCCAGCTCATTCCTGGCCTTGGTGGGGTCAGCATAGCACTCGGCGATGTCGCCGGGGCGGCGGGCATCGATGACGTAGGGGATGGGCTTGCCGCAGGCCTTCTCGAAGGCGTGGATGACATCCAGCACGCTGTAGCCCTTGCCGGTGCCGAGGTTGCAGATGAAGAGGCCGCAGTTCGTTTCCAGCTTCTTGATGGCGCAGACATGGCCGCGGGCCAGGTCCACGACATGGATGTAGTCGCGGACGCCGGTGCCGTCGGGAGTGGGGTAGTCATTGCCGAAGACATGGACCTTTTCCAGCTTGCCCACAGCCACCTTGGCGATGTAGGGCATGAGGTTGTTGGGGATGCCGTTGGGGTCCTCGCCGATGAGGCCGGACTTGTGGGCGCCGATGGGGTTGAAGTAGCGCAGCAGAGCCACGTTCAGGGTGGGGTCAGCCTTGCAGACATCGGTGAGGATGCGCTCGGTCATGGCCTTGGTGGTGCCGTAGGGGTTGGTGGTGGCACCCACGGGGAAGTCCTCGGTGATCGGCACACTGGCGGGGTCACCGTAGACGGTGGCGGAGGAGCTGAACACAAAGTTGTGACAGTTGTGCTTGCGCATCACATCCAGGATGACCAGCGTGCAGTTGAGGTTATTGTAGTAGTATTCGATGGGCTTGGACACGCTCTCGCCGACAGCCTTATAGGCTGCGAACTGGATGACCGCCGTGATGTCGGGACACTCGGCGAAGATCTTCTCCACATCCTCGTGTTTGGTCATATCGGCCTGATAGAAGCGGAAGTCCTTGCCGGTGATCTGCTTGACGCGGTCGAGGACCACAGGGGATGCATTATAGTAATTGTCCGCCACGACGACGTCGTAGCCGGCATTCAGGAGCTCGATGCAGGTGTGGCTGCCGATGTAGCCTGCGCCGCCGGAAACCAAAATAGCCATGTCCAGTACCTCTCTTGTTCCAAATGTTGCTTCGCACAGAGCCCTTGTGCTCTGCCTGCCTAAAGGATACCGCTTTTTGCACAGAGAATCAAGTACCGGCTTTTTTATTAAAATGCATTTTTGTTGCATCTTTTCAGCCAGTCTGATGAACTGCAAAGATTTTTAGTCCGCAAGGCATGGAGAGGACACCCAAAAAACAGCAAAGGACAGCTCCCGCAAGAGAGCTGCCCTTTGCTGCGGCTGATATTTGCTTAGAAAACGGATTTTCTTTTATAATCGGCCGCACTGACGGCCGGTGAAGAAGCGGAGCGTAGTGTTGGCTCGGAAGACTTTGCCTGCCCGCAGCACCGTCGTCGGGAACTCCGGGTGAGAGGGGCTGCAGGGGAAGTGCTGGGTCTCAAGGGCAAAGCCGCCGTACTTTTCCAGCGGGACGCCGCCCTTGCCGGGGGAGGGGCAGTCCTGCAGGAAGTTGCCGGTGTAGAGCTGGATGCCCGGCTGGGTGGTGTACATTTTCATGCTGATGCCGGTCTTGTCGCTGGACGCCCAGGCGCAGAGGCTCTGGCTGGCACCCCGGGGCCGGTCGAGGACATAGCAGTGGTCGAAGCCGCCGCCCGCCATGGTGGTCTGGTAGAAGCCGGTGTCGAGGTCGCGTCCCAGAGGCTTTCCGGTGCGGAAGTCCATCGGCGTACCGTCCACAGGCAGGATCTTACCCGTGGGGCAGGTCTCGTTGTTGCCCTCGAGGTAGTTGGAAGCGTAAATGCGGAGCTTCTGGCCCAGCACATTGCCGCCGCCGTCGAGGTTGAAGTAGGTGTGGTTGGTCAGGTTGATGATGGTATCCTCGTCGGTGGACACACGGTAGTCCATCCGCAGGGTGTTGTCCGGCGTGAGGATATACCGCACACTGACCTTCAGATTTCCGGGGAAACCGTCTTCGCCCGCCGGGCTTTCGGTCTCCATCAAAAGGGTGTCACCGAACATCTTCACATCGTAAATTTTGCGGGGGAAGGTGCCGTGCAGGTGATTTTTGCCATTGTTGGCTTCCAGTTTGTAGGTCTTGCCGCTGAGAGAAAATTCCGCATTTTCAATGCGGTTGGCGTACCGGCCCACGAACGCACCGCAGCAGGTGCTGCCGGATGAGTTGAAATCCGCCTCATAGTCGGCGAGGGTGTCGTGTCCGACGACCACATCCACCGGACCCGTTTTTGTAGGGACGAAGAGATTTTTGATCACACAGCCATAGTTCAGCACGCTGATCTCAAGTCCACCGGGATTGGAGATGATGTATTCATCCACCTTATCGCCGTTTTTGGTCACACCAAAGGGCTTGGAGCGGAACTGTGCCATAAGGCTCGCCTCCTTCTTCATTATTTTCGGTCAGGGCAGCGCAGCCCCGACCTCGTCCATAATTATGATTATAGCACAGTTTTCTAGACTTGTGTGAGAATGCTTTTAGATTTATCTTCCAAAATTTCGAGAGATTTTTTGGACATATTGCGAAACAGAAAAGGGAGCTGCTGCAAAATGCAACAGCTCCCTTTTGAATCTGTATAAAATTATGCTTCCGGCTGAGCCTCGGCGGCGTTCGACTGCGCGATATACTCGGCGGCATCATCGGGGATGTCGTCCATTCCGTCGTCACCTACATCGACCACCAGCGGCGGCTTCTTGAAGAGGATGTCGTAGAGGATGGGGACGATGTACAGGGTCATCAGGGTGGCATAGCTCAGGCCGCAGATGATGACGATGGCCATGCCGCTCATGAGCTGGCTCGCCATATCGTTGCTGAACACCATCTGCAGCATGGCCAGAACGGTGGTCAGGGTGGTCATCAGGATAGGACGCATACGGGTCTTGCCGGTGGCGACAAGGGCCGCACGGCGCTCCAGACCGCCCAGACGCAGCTGATTGGCGTAGTCCACGAAGACGATACCGTTGTTGACGACGGTACCCATCAGGACGATGAAGCCCATCAGGGAGATCATGGTCAGCTGCTGGCCGGTGACCAGCATACCCAGCAGGCCGCCGGTGAAGGCCAGCGGCACGGTAAACAGGACGATGAAGGGGGACAGCAGACTCTGGAACTGAGCCACCATGACCAGATAGACGAAGGGCAGGGCCAGAGCCATCCACTGCACCATCTCGTCGACCATCAGGTTGACGGTGGAGGACTCGCCGTCCAGCGAGAAGGAGCAGCCCTCGGGCATCTCATCGGAGAGAGCGAAGTCGTCCAGCGTCTTCTGCAGCACGCGGGACTGAACGGTGGTGTTGTAGCCGTCCAGCGTGTCGGCAGACACCGTGATGTAGCGGGTCTGGTTCTCGCTGGTGATAGAGTCGGGGGCGGTGCCGGTGGACCAGGTAGCGATGTCACCCAGCGTGCAGGTGCCGGTGGTAATGGCACCGGTGGCGTCCATAACGCTGGTGGTAAATGTCATGTCCATCATGTTTTCCTTGGTCACAGGGTCAAGATTATCGCTGATTTGGACTTTCATGGTGGAGCCGTCCACGGTGACGGGGGTCTCCGCTGTGGTGGTGGTAGTGAGCTTTACAGCGATCTGCTGGTAGACCTGCGCGACGGTCAGACCGTAGGCGCGGACCTTGTCGCGGTCGATGTCCAGATTGATGGTCGCATCGCCCTGACCGAGGCCGGTGGCGGCATTGGCGAAGCCCTCGGTGTCGTTGACCATCTGGACGACCTTATCGCCCAGGGCGGTAATAGTATCGGCGTCGGGGCCGTAGATTTTGACAGAGAGGCCGCTGCTCAGCTGGCTGGTGAGGTCCTGCATACCGCTGATCTCTACGGTGCCAGTGCAGTTCTCGACGCTGGCCACCGCATCGTTCAGGGCCTGCTCCACAGCGGCGATCTTAGTGGAGGAGAGGGACTCGTCCAGCATGACGTTGAACCGGTAGCTGCCGTAGCTGTTGGCGGCGCTCAGCAGGTCGGTGATGGCGCTGGGCAGGCCCAGCTGACCGATGTCGATGCCGGCCACAGTGGTATCGGTGGTGACGCCCACCTCTTCCACGCCGTCCACAGCCATGACGGCCTCGACGACCTGTCCGGCCACACTGTAGGATTCCTCTTTGGTCAGGCCGTCGTCGGTGGAGAGGGCGATGGTAGCCTCATTGCTGGAAATTTCGGGCAGAAGGACGACGCCCATGGAGAAGACCTTCCAGCCGCAGAAGACCAGCAGCACGACAGCAGCCACCAGCGGCAGAGCGCGGTGCTTCAGGCACCACTCGAGGCTGTGGGCATACTTATCCTGAATCTTTTCGAACCAGACCAGACGCTTCGGCTCAGCCTTTTTCAGGACAGTGGAAGCAGCGGCAGGCACGACGGTGATGGCTACGATGAGAGAGGCCATCAGGCAGTAGCCGATGCACATGGACATGGGCTGCAGCAGGCTGCGCACCGTACCGGAGGCGAACACCACCGGCAGGAAGACGCAGACCGAAGTAAGGGTAGAGGCCACCACCGACATACTCACCTGACGGGCACCCTGCACGGCGGCGCGGGCCGCCGGCACGCCCCGGCCCCGCAGACGGTAGATGTTCTCGATGACGACCACCGAGTTATCCACCAGCATACCGACACCCAGCGACAGACCTGCCAGCGTCATGATGTTCATGTCGAGGCCGGTGAAGTACATCAGAACGACGGCGAACAGGACGGACAGCGGGATGCTGACGCCGACCACGAGGGTGGGCTTGATGTCCTTCAGGAAGATGGCCAGCACGATGATGGCCAGCGCAGCGCCCACCAGCATACTGCTGATGATGCTGTTGACGATGATGGTGATGTAGTTGCCCTGGTTGGACAGGACGACGACGTGAAGGTCAGAATACTGAGCCTGCAGCTCCTTGAAGGCGTTCAGGCAGCCGTCCGAGACGCTGCTGGCGCTGGAATTGGCGTTGCGGAAAATTTTCAGCACCACGGCCCGCTCCCCATTCAGGCGGGTGTAGCTGGCCTCGGCGTTGTCGATGACGGCCACGTCGGCCACATCGGAGAGGCGGACATCGCCGAAGCCATCGACGTGGAGCAGAAGTGCGCCCTCGATGTCCGAAACGCTGTCGTACTCTTCGCCGACCTTCAGCAGCCAGGACTCGCCGCTCTTATCGGCGACATAGCCGGCAGGCATCGAGAAGTTCTGGGCGTAGATGAGCTGGGCGAGGGTCTTGATGTCCAGCTGCTTGGCCACATCGGCGCTGGCAAGGGCCTTTTCCTTGGTCTCCTCGTAGAGCTGCTTGGCGTCTTCCAGCTGGTTTTCGTAGTCCTTCAGCTTCTCCCGGGCCTCGGTGAACTGCATATAGGCGCTGAGCTGCTGGCTGGAATAGCTGCCCAGAGCGACGGAGAACTGGTTCATCAGGCCGGGGACATTATCCATGGCTTTGATGACCTCGTCCAGAGTCTTATAAATGGTGCTCAGGCTGTTGGAGACTTCCAGCTCGTCGGCAAGGTCGGAGACGGTGCCGTCGCTGGTACCCAGACGGCCCTGCAGCTCCTGCAGAGCGTTGGTAAGCTTATCGGTGATGTCGCGCAGCTCGCCGACGATCTCGATGAGGGAGTCGATGTCCCGCATACCGGTCTGGTTGAACTGGTCCACGACGCGCTGCAGGCCGTCGCGGACGTCGATGAGGGCCTGCTGGATCTCCGGCTCATTGACCACGCCGATGAGCTGGTTGACGCTGTTCAGTAAAGCCTGCGCCTGGTCGCGCACGACGGTGACGGCGTCGGCCACCTCCGTACCCATCTGGGCCATGACCGTATCGGAGACGGTGTTGCCGAAGTTTTTCAGCTGTTTTTCATACTCGGCGCGGCCCTCGGCGATTTGCGCCTCAGCGGCGTCGAGCTGGGCGCGGGCGTCGGCCAGCTGGGTGTCGATGAGCTCCAGCAGGCGGCCGTTCACTTCGTCTATCTTATCCTGATTCAGCTGCACCTGCACCATCTTTTCGATGAGGCCGTTGGCCGACACGCTGGAAACGCCGCTGGTGCGGCCCACATAAGGCACGAGGGTGTTATCCACAAAATCCGACAGATCGTAGACATCGCTGCCCTCCCGGCTGACAGCCACCGTCATAAAGGCGTTCATGTTCAGGCTGTACTCGATGATGGAGGGGGTCAGACAGGTGCCGGGCAGGCTGGACGCAGTCTGGTCCACCTTGTTGGAGGTCTTGACCATCGCGCTGTTCATGTCGGTGCCTTCGGCGAATTTCATGAGCAGAAGGCTGTAGTTTTCTGCTGAGGTCGCTGTGATGTTCTCGACGCCGGACACTGTACCCAGCGCGTTCTCCATCACATCGGAGACTTCTGACTCCACACGCTCCGGGCTGGCACCGGGGTAGACGGTGACCACCATGAGGTATGGCGTGCTGATGTCGGGCAGAAGGTTCGTCTGCAGGTTCGTGATGGACACGAAGCCCAGCAGCAGGACCATGATGACCGCAACAAGGATGGTGAACGGCTTTTTGACACTGAATTTTTCCATGATTTCCTATCCATTTCTTTTTTACGCCGCCGCGCGGCAAGAGGTACGCCGCAGCCACGGCAGCACCCTCTGAACGCTTCTTATCATTCCTATTATACACAAGGGAATCCCCCTTGCAATAGTCCTGAAGTCAATCTTTAACAAAACTTTCCTTAAATCGCCTTAGTTTAGGAAGTCAATGGGAAGATCCCGGCTACTTTCTTGCCATATTTCGTGGAAATACGGGCCGGATTATGCTATACTAGAATGCAGAATGGAATTTTATCGCAATTTCAGGCACAGCGTCTATCCAGACTGCATAAGGCCCATGTTCCGGGCTTATATACGTTCGATACGACCCCAAAGAGGAATGCTATGAAGAAAGTTATATCCGTCCGTTTCAAGGACAACGGCAAGACCTATTATTTTGACCCCGCAGACACCCCCATCAAGACCGGCGACTATGTTATCGTCGAGACGGCCCGGGGCGTGGAGTGCGGCGAAGTGGTGCAGGGCGTGAAGGAGATCGCCGACTCCGCTGTCCCCAAGGCCCTCAAGCCCATCACCCGGATGGCCGACAGCGTGGATGTGCGCCGGATGCGCCAGAACCGCGAGGACGAAAAGCGCGCCTACCACACCTGCCAGGAGTGCATCGCCCGCCACGGGCTGGAAATGAAGCTGGTGGAGGCCGAATACACCCTCGACCGCTCCAAGATCATGTTCTATTTCACCGCCGATGGCCGTGTGGACTTCCGTGAGCTGGTCAAGGACCTGGCCGGCATCTTCCACACCCGCATCGAGCTGCGCCAGATCGGTGTGCGCGACGAGAGCAAGATGATAGGCGGTCTGGGCATCTGCGGCCAGCCCTTCTGCTGCAGCCGCTTCCTGAAAGACTTTCAGCCCGTCTCCATCAAGATGGCAAAAGAGCAGGGTCTTTCCCTCAACCCGACCAAGATCAGTGGTGCCTGCGGCCGCCTGATGTGCTGCTTGGCCTACGAGGAGAGCGCCTACGAGTACCTGAACAGCATCATGCCCATGGTGGGCAGCACCGTCCGCACGCCGGACGGCCTCGGCACCGTGCTCGAGGTCAACCCCATCTCCGGCTATCTGCGGGTGCGCTGCGGCACCGAGGCCTTCGCGCCCCGGTACTATAAGGTGAGCGTCTGCGAGTATATCTCCGGCGGCAAGCGCGCACCCCGCCGCCCCGACCCGGACGACGATTATTCCGGCGTGCGCAATCCCGCCCCGGTGGTGGCTTCGGCCAACGCCGACGGCACCTCGTCCTGCCCCGGCTGCGGCAGAAAAGATAAAAAATAAGAGGCTGGAAATGGCGGGGTCTCCGAGCAGTTAGTCTGTTAAAACTAACTTTGCTTCGTGATTTTCGCCAAAAAACCTCTTCAAATTTCTCCAAAAGTTAGCCTGTGCTTTTGTGCAACCCACCAAAAAACGAAAAATTGCTTTTAGGTGGGTACGGTTAGTCTTGCCTTTTTGAAACGGCTTTGTTAAAATGCAGTCAAGGATATGATTTCCGAGGGGTCTGCCAGAGCCGTGCAGGGGCAGATTTCTTCATAAATACTGAGCACGGGGAGATAAAGGAGAGTTCTATTATGGCACACAAGGTTTCTGACGCATGTGTTGGCTGCGGCGCTTGCGAGGGCGCTTGCCCCGTTGGTGCAGTCGCTGTTGAGGGCGGCGTTGCAGTTGTGAACGCAGACGCTTGCATCGATTGCGGCGCTTGCGAGGGCGCTTGCCCCACCGGTGCTATCACCGCTGAATAATTTTTAGCAGATAGCGCGCGAATAACGCATCAAAAGCAGCAGACCTGCCAGGCGGGTCTGCTGCTTTTCTTTCTTGCATAATTTTTTCATCTTTCGGGACACAATATTTTGTCGGAGGATTTCGGCTGGGCGTATGGAACATTCTACCGAGATTTTGTATAATAAAACAGAAGTATACTGCTCCACCGTCCACCGGTTCGGCTCGGACGCGCTTTTGCTGGCCCGTTTCTGCGAGCCGCGGCGCAGCCAGAAGGCGGCAGACCTGTGCTCCGGCTGCGGCATCGTGAGCCTTGAGTGGCACGACCGGGGCCATCGCGGCCTCTGCGCCGCCGTGGAATTGCAGCCCGAGGCCAGTGCGCTCTTACAGGAGGCTGTGGCCGCGCAGGGCATCGAGCACATCACCCCTTATCTCACCGACCTGCGCACCTTCCGGGAAGGGGAGGGCCAGTTCGATGTCTGCGCCTGCAACCCGCCCTACTTTACCGCCGGGCCGCAGAGCACCGACGCGGGCCGGGCCACGGCCCGTCACGAGACGGACTGCACCCTCGAGGATGTCTGCGCCTGTGGTTTCCGCCTGCTGAAAGACGGCGGAAAGCTTTCCCTCTGCCATCGGCCCGAGCGCCTGGCCGAGGTGCTGGCTGTGCTGCGGGCGCACCGCCTCGAGCCGAAGCGTCTGGCCTTTGTGAAGAATAAGCCCAGCGCCGCGCCGTGGCTTTTCCTTGTGGAAGCCCAGAAAAACCGCCGCACCGGCCTGCGCATCGAACCGGATGTGCTCATCACCGCCGGGGCGGCGATGTATGGAGAAGTAAAATAACAACATCAGGGAGGTCAATCATGGCCGGTATTCTTTATATCGTGGCAACCCCCATCGGCAATCTGGACGACATGCCGCCCCGCGTGGCCGCCACCTTCGGCGCGGCGGACTTCGTGGCCGCCGAGGACACCCGCGTGACCATGCGGCTGCTGAACTATCTGGGCCTGAAAAAGCCGATGGTCAGCTACTACGAGCACGCATTGCAGAAGGGCGAGGGTATCCTGCGCCGCATTGAGGCGGGCGAGAACTGCGCCCTCTGCTCTGACGCCGGAATGCCCTGCGTCTCTGACCCGGGCGAGGTCATCGTGCGGGACGCGCTGGCCCGGGGCATCAAAGTCGTGCCTGTCCCGGCGGCGTCCGCCTGCGTGACGGCGCTGGCCGTCTCGGGCCAGGACACCTCCCGCTGGGTGTTCGAGGGCTTCCTGCCTGTGAACCGGAAGCAGAAAAAAGAGCGTCTTGCTGAACTTCTGGGTGAAAAGCGGACCGTCATCTTCTACGAAGCACCCCACAAGCTGCGCACGACGCTGGACGACCTCGTGAACGCCTTCGGCCCGGAGCGGAGCATCACCCTCTGCCGTGAGCTGACCAAGCTCCACGAAGAGATCTGGAAGACCACCCTCGGGGAGGCACAGACCCACTATGCCGCCAACGAGCCGAGAGGCGAGTATGTTCTGGTCATGGCCGGTGCGCCAGCTTCCACAGAGCCGGAAGCAGAAATGACCCTCGAGCAGGCCGCACAGCGCGCCCTCGAGCTGACCGGACAGGGCTTCGGCCCCACTGCCGCCGCCAAGGCCGCAGCCCAGGGGACGCCCTACTCCAAGAGCGAAGTATATAAGGCACTGCTGACCATCCAGCAGCGCGACCCGGAATAAAATTTGAGGAGGATCCTTTTCCCGTGACGAAACTTCTGATTTTGAGCGACAGCCACAACAGCCGTCTGGCCATCGAAAACATTCTGGCCGCCGAGGCGGACAGCATCGACGCGCTCGTCTTTCTGGGCGACGGCCTGCGCGACCTCGAGCAGGCGCTCACCTTTTACCCCTCTCTGCGGGCCTATGCTGTAGCCGGAAACTGCGATTTCGGTGCGCTGGAGCCGCTGGACGGGCTTGCCGCCTTTGACGGGGTGGTCGTCTTCTACACCCACGGCCATATGTACGGGGTGAAATACGACCTCGACACGCTGGCTGACGCAGCCGCAGCCCGGGGCGCGAACGTCGCTCTCTTCGGTCACACCCACATCCCGGTGGCAGAAGAGCGGGGCGGGGTGTTCCTGTTCAACCCCGGCTCCTGCGGCCGGTGCTACACCGGCCCCAACACCTACGGCATCCTGACCCTTGCCGACGGCAAGGTGGTCAGCCACGAGCACAAAGAGGTACCCAAAGCATGAGCATCAACGAGGTGCGCTGGCTGTCCGAGTGCGGCAGCACCAACGCTTACGCAAAAGAGCATTTTGAAGAGTTCGGCCCGGTGGGCGCGGTATACACCACCAATCAGACCGCAGGCCGGGGCCGTCTTGGCCGCAGCTGGGTGAACGCCGAGGGCCGCGCCCTCTATTATACGGCGGTCATCCGGGAGCCGCTGGCCCAGCCTGCCACCCTGCCGCTGCTGGCAAGCCTTGCCGTCCGCGATCAGCTGGCCCAGCGCTACGGCGTGGACTGCCAGATAAAATGGCCTAACGACCTGCTGCTGAACGGCAAGAAGATCGTGGGCATCCTCTGCGAGAGCGTCAGCTACGGCTACCAGATGCAGGGCCGGGGCATCGTTTGCGGTATCGGCATCAATCTGGCACAGCCCCAGAGCTATTTCGACGCCGCAAACCTGCCCAACGGTACCTCCCTCGAATTGCAGGGCGCGAAAGTGGATCTTGCCGCCGACCCCCAGTGGCTGGCCGAGGCGCTGACGGACTTCGGCTTTGACCGTCCGCTCTACACCTTCGCACGGGAGGGCTTCGCTCCCTTCCGGGACGAGTACAAGGCGGCCTGCGTCAACCTGGGCCGCCACGTCACCTTCGATTTGCCGGGCGGCGGCACAGGCAGCGGCACAGCCATCGACGTGGACGCCGACGGCCAGCTCATCGTCCGCACCGACAGCGGCGAGGAGAAGGTCTTCACCGGCGAAGTCTCCGTCCACGGCATCTATGGGGCCGTATAAATTTTCCAGCATTCCAGCGCCTCTGCGGGCCGTCCGGTCCCGGGGGCGCTTTTCTTTCTCCCTGCAAAGTTTGTGGAAAACTCGGGTTTTTCCACGGTTTTCCACACATGGTTTTTGCCGGGCAGCGTTTGTGGAAAACTCGGGTGTCAAAAATTCCAGAGGGGAGAGGCGCTTTTGCCCCAAGTTCGAAACGCCGCAGAAAATAAATTTTTGGCCTCGACTTTCTTTTCAAAAAAAGGCTCTGTGACCTCTTTTCTCCCCAGATTTTCCCTCTTTTCCCGTTTTAGAATACATCGTGTATAACCCAAAACTCAATTTTCTGTGGAAAACTCGGTGGAAAAAGTGGAAAACGCTGTGGGAAAACCCACTTCTTTTTCACAAAATCGGTGGAAAACCCAGTGGAAAAAGTTAAAAAATCATTCCAGATGGGATACTCTTCCGATACCCGTCCCAAATGGAGTCCCGCACTTCCCACGGATTTTCTTGAATGGTCCGGGCAAACATGATACAATGAAAGACAGAAAACGGCCCCGGACATGGGCCGTAAAAATTCTTTTCACGGAGGCGTCTGCCTATGAACTGGATCTCCCGCCTTGAGCGGAAATACGGCCGCTTTTGCATCCCCAACCTCATCTCTATCATCGTAGGTGGACAGATTTTAGTCTACGCCATCGAACTGTTCGTCAACCAATTCATCTCAGTCTATCTCGGCCTGAGCCGGAGCCTGCTGCTGATGGGTCAGGTGTGGCGGCTCATCACCTTCGTCTTTATCCCGTTTTCGGGGGGTGGGCCGCTGAGCGTCATCCTCGGCATCTACTTCACATGGTTCATCGGCACGGCGCTGGAAAAGGAATGGGGCGATTTCCGCTTCAACCTCTACTTTCTGCTGGGGATGATCGGCACCGCGCTGGGCTGTCTCGTCACCGGCATCCCCGCCGACACCTACTGCCTGTCGCTGTCGCTGCTGCTGGCTTTCGCCATGCTCTACCCCGAGGTGCAGGTTCTGCTGTTCTTCGTCATCCCGGTAAGGGTGAAGTATTTCGGCCTGTTTGCCGCTGCCATGTGGCTGTTCAGCTTCCTCACCGCCGGGTGGTTGTATAAGGTGAGCTATCTGCTGAGTATGCTGGGTTTTGTGCTCTTCTTCGGGCCGCAGGCACTGCGCAGCGTCCGGGCGTGGATACGTCGGGAGCAGTGGAAGCGGAAGAACCGGAGGTGAGCCGCTCATGATGATAGACCGCCTTGCGGGCAATGCAGCCCTGAAAGACAGCGTCCGCCTGATGCTGGGCAGCCGCCGCCTGACCCACAGCGTGTTATTGGTGGGCGAGACGGGCCTGGGCGCGGGCTACGCGGCCCGGTGCGTGGCGGCAGACTATCTTTATCCGGCAGGCGGCGCGCCTGCTGAGGCCCTTCTGCGGGGCGAATGCTGCCGTGCCGTGGGCAAAGCCGGCGACCGCGACAGCGGCCGCATCGAGACTGGCGTGGTGCGGGAGGCCATCTCCGTCACCGGCATGGGCTCGGGCGGGCGGTATCTCGTCAGTCAGGTCAAGGCCATGCGCACCGAAATTTTCAATACCAGCCTCTCCGCCGAGGGCCGCGCCGTCCTGCTCTACCATGTGGAGCGGATGAACGAGGAATCCGCCAACGCCCTGCTGAAGGTGATGGAGGAGCCGCCGGAAGGCGTGCTCTTCCTGCTGACGGCAGATTCGCTGGCCGGTGTGCTGCCCACTATCCGCAGCCGCTGCATCAGCTTCGCCCTGGCCCCGGTCAGCCCCGAGGAATGCGCCCAGTGGTGCATCGGGCAGGGCGTGGACAAAAAGCAGGCCCGGCTCTACAGTGAGCTGTTCGACGGCCACATCGGCACAGTGCTTGCCGCCGCCCGGGACGACGCCCGCCGGGAACAGGTGGAAAAGGCCCTGACTCTGGCCAAGGCCGCGGCGGCTCACGACAGCTATGCCGCCGCCATCCTGCTGGCCGGGTACGAGAAGGACAAGGCCGCAGCAGTGGCCCTGCTGGGCGATTTCCGGGCCGTGGCCGCCGCCGGACTCCGGGGATGTACCAGCACCCCTCTGACGGGTGACGCTGCCCGCCGCGCCCTCTCGCTGGCCGATGCGGCCATTCAGCGGCTCGCCGCGCAGGTGAACCCCAAAATCACGCTTTCCGTTCTTGCAGCGAAGCTTGGATAAAGCAAAAGCTCCCCTTCCGGGGAGCTTTTACTATTGCTATTTGATTCTATTATCTTTTGCGGGACCGACTCCGCCGCCGCAGGTTCAGCGAACCGCCGCCGGCCACCATCGTCAGGAAGCCCAGCACGATGAGGATGCCGATGAGCGCGGCCATGAGAAGAAGGGTCGTTTTGGTGTCGGTGCGAAAGTCAGACACATATTCTTTGTGGGTCACAAGGTCCACTGTTCCCATCTCGTAGCCGTCGAGGTAGACGGTGGCCGTACCAAGCACAGCACCCTCCTTGACGGTGGCCGAAGTGCTCTCCGGCACCGAGAACTCGAAGGTCACTTCATCGTCGGCGTGGCCGTAGCCGCTGAGGTCGCCGGCGGCGTAGAGCTCCACGGCTTCCTCCGTGCGGCACTTGGTCAGCGGGATAGTGGTGAGCACCGTCTCCGTGTCCACGAGCTGACGGTCAGAAAAGCTTGAGAAGGCCCAGTCCAAAATCTCCGCACACTCGCGGTAGATGTTGTTCATATCACTGCCCAGCACCACGAGGCCGTAGGTGTGGCCGTCCTGCTGGGCAAAGGTGACGAAGCACCGACCTGCGAGGGTAGTAAAGCCGGTCTTCATGCCCCGGACATAGTCGCGGTGATAGGCATACTCCGGGTCCAGCATGAGGTTGGTGGACTTGATGCTCCGCTCGTTCTGGTGCAGGTTCGTGGCGGGCAACGTATAGGTGAGGGTGTTCGCGGCCTGCATGTAGGTCTCGTTGGCGTAGCAGGCAGCGGCAATTTTTGCAAGGTCCTCTGCCGTGGAGACGTTGCCGTAGTCGTACAGGCCGTGGACGCAGGAGAAGGTGGTATCCATGCAGCCCAGCTCTTTGGCGCGGGCGTTCATCTGGGCCACAAAGGCCGTCAGGTCGCCGCCCGAGACGTCGCTGGCGATGACGCTGGCCGCGTCGTTGGCACTGGCCACCAGCAGACCGTAGAGCAGGTCGATGCGGCGCACCGTCTCGCCGATGCGGAGGTTCATGGTGGAGCCGTTGGCGTTCTGGATGTCCTTGAACTCCTGGGTCAGGCTGGTGGGGATGGTGATCTCAGCGTTCATGTCCTTGCCGCTCTCGAGGAAGAGCAGAGCCGTCATCATCTTGGTGAGGCTGGCGATGTAGCGCTGCTGGTCAGAGTTCTGCCTGAGGATGGGCTTGCCGGTATCCAGATTGAAGAGATAGACCGACTCGGTGTCGCTGGCCGTCTGGATGGGCATCTGATAAGCGGCAAACCCGGGCAGGGCGGCGCAGACCATCAGCACCAGCGTGAGCAGCAGCGCCGTGCTCCGGCGCAGGAAGGTGGGTCGATTCATAGGCTTGTCCTCCTTAACATTCAAACATCAGCCAAACACTTTGTGCCAGAATGCACTCAGCCCGTGCTTCTCGGGTTCAACCTCGGGCTCTGCCGGGGCGGGGTGCAGTTCGGGGCTGGTAAAGGCCCAGTCGAACAGCTCTGCCGCCTCCCGGAAGATATTCTGGGAGTTCGAGCCCAGAATGACCAGCCCATAAGTATGGCCGTCCTGCTGGGCAAAGGTAACGAAGCACCGCCCGGCCTGAGTGGTGAAGCCGGTCTTCATGCCGTGGGCATAGCTGCGGTAATAGCCGCTGCCGGGCTGCAAAAGCTTGTTGGTGGTCGTGACCGTCCGGGCCGGATGCACGTTGGTGGCGGGCAGTTTATAGGACATTGTGTCCGCTATCTGGCGGTAGGTCGGGTCCGCATAGCAGGCCAGCGCGATCTTCGCCATATCACGGGCCGTGGAGTAGTTGCCGCCGTCGTAGAGGCCGTGGGGGCAGGTGAAATGGGTGGCCGTACAGCCCAGCTGACTGGCCCGGACGTTCATCTGAGCCGCGAAGGCGGCCAGACCGCCGGAGGTATCGACGGCCAGCACGCTGGCTGCGTCGTTGGCACTGGGCAGGAGCATGGCGTACATCATATCGATGCGGCGCACCGTCTCGCCGGCCTGCAGGCCGATGGTGTGGCCACGGTTGGCCCGGATGGACTGAAGTTCCGGCGTGAGGCTGGCCGGAATGGTGATACTGGCATTGAGGTCGGTGCCGCTTTCCAGCACGAGAAGGGCCGTCATCATCTTGGTCAGGCTGGCAACGCAGCGGGGAAGGTCGGGATTCTGCTCCACGAGAGCTTCGCCCGTGTCGGCATCGAAGAGGTAGATGGATTCCTGCGGGTAGGCGGCCTGAATGGGCATCGCGTAGACGGCGAAACCAGACAGCGCCGCTGTAGTCATGAATGCAGCGGTCAGGACCAGAGCCAGAAACCGCCGCGCAAAGGGATGAAACTGCATAAATTGATACTCCTTCGGAAGCCTGGGGGCTTCCTTGCTCCGACAATAAGAGCTATAATAAAGAATACCATAAATGAAGCAAAAGAGAAAGGTGGTTTTTCAACAATGATGCTCTCCTTTGGTGGAAAAATGCCCCGGGATGAGGGCGCTGTCTTTGTGGCGGCGAATGCGACGGTGCTGGGCGACGTGACACTGGGCAGGGGCGTGAACATCTGGTACGGGGCTGTACTGCGGGCCGATGAGGGCGCGCTGGTGCTGGGCGAAAACAGCAATGTGCAGGACAACGCCGTGCTCCACTGCGACCCCGGCGGGCAGGTCGTTCTGGGCAAAAACGTCACCGTAGGCCACAGCGCCCTCGTCCACGGCTGCACGGTGGGGGACAACAGCCTCGTCGGGATGCATGCTACCATCCTCAACCACGCCGTCGTGGGCAAAAACTGCATCATCGGGGCCGGGGCGCTGGTGCCTGAAGGAATGGTCATCCCCGACAACTCGGTGGCGGTAGGCGTGCCTGCCCGGGTCATCAAGACCATCCGGGATGACCAGCTGGCCCACAACATCGAGAACGCTGAAGCCTATGTGGAGATGGGCCGTCAGCACGCGGCGCTGTGAGATACTTTGTTGTATATTGTACTGAACCGCTTGTACCACAGGCTTTTCTATGCTATCATCGAGTCAAAATAGGGCGCGTCCCGCCCGCACGGAGGTATGAAGAATGTCTGAGATGTTTTCCCGCCGAGTATTCCTGAGAGGTCTGGGCGTTGTGGCTGCGGCCGCTGCCCTGACGGCCTGCTCTTCCACCAATGAAGCTGTCAATCAGGCTTTGATCGAGGGCGCAGTCGGCGGTATCGTGGCAAAGGATTGCATACTTGGTACCAGCAGATTCCGGAGTGCCAGTTCCGACGTACCTATCTACTATGTCGGCGCTAAAATCGTCCTGACCAATGTCAGCTCCAAGTCCGTGACGCTCAGCGGCGATAATTTCGACACCGTACTGGACGGTACCCGCCTGATTCAGCCCAAATTCAGCGCACAGGATATTGGAGGTTCCGAAATCTGGCGCACTTATGACAACCTCACCATCAGGCCAGGTGAAGAGCGTACCATCGAGGTCGAATATGTCACCGACCAGCCAACCTATGAGAATTTGTGGAAAACCAGCCATTCTGCGAGCGTTGCTTTCACCTGCGGCGGCCAGCGCGTGACATATACCTTTGACACCGCCTCTCGTAAGCGCATCGTGAGCGACATCGAGACGCTGTAAGCAAAGCGCTGCATTTCCGCTCCAAAAATTTCACAGGCCGATTAACAAATCTTTCACAGGAAAGACATGATTTTGGCCGGTAATTCGGGTATACTATAGCTCACAAGGGTGCGGGGCCGCAACCGCCCCTTGCACATGATTCCTCCTCACACCAAAGCAATACCCCAAACAGCAAGACCCCCTCTGGCGTCGCCGCAAGCGCCAGACGGGGGCCTTGTTGTATCTGGGAAACAGAACGCCCCCGCTCAGCACTTACTGAGCAGGGGCGTTTTTGCATATTTACATCATGCCGCGGAAGACAGCCTGTGCGATCTGGAAGTAGAGGATCAAACTGCAGGCGTCCACGATGGTGGTGATGAAGGGGGTCGCCATGATGGCCGGGTCGGCGCCCAGCTTCTTGGCGGCCAGCGGCAGCATACCGCCCACCAGCTTTGCGAGGATGACGCTGAAGAACAGCGACACGCTGACGACCACTGCGTAGCCGATGACATTGTCATACTGGCCGGCGTAGAGGTAGGTGTACATCAGGTAGATGCGCAGACCGTTGACGAGGCCCAGCACCGCGCCGACGATGGCGGAGACCCGCAGTTCCTTGCCCAGAACTTTGAGGAAGTCGCTGGGCTCCACCTCACCCAGAGCGAGGCCGCGGACCATCAGGGTGCTGATCTGGTTGCCGCAGTTGCCGGCGGTATCCATCAGCATGGGCATGAAGGAGACCAGCAGGGGCAGGCTGACGAAAGCCTCTTCGTAGTGGGTCGTGACCATGCCGGTGAAGGTTGCAGAGAGCATCAGGATGAGCAGCCAGGGGATACGCTGCTTGGCGTGGGTCCAGACGCTGGTGCCGAAGTAGGTGGTGGCATCGTCGTCGGGCAGAATAGCTGCCATCTTCTGCATATCCTCGGTGCTCTCATCGGTCAGGACGTCGATCGCGTCGTCGATGGTGATGATACCGACGAACATGCCCTCGTTGTCCAGAACAGGCATCGCGGTGAAGTCGTAGCGCTGCATCTCGCGGGCCACGAACTCCTGGTCATCCGTGACCTTCACGGTGACGACATTGTCGTCCATGATGTCCACGATGGGGGTAGAGGGGTCAGACAGCAGCAGGCTGCGGGCCGACACGACGCCCAGCAGGCGGTTGCGCTCCACCACATAGCAGGTGTAGACCGTCTCAGCGTTCTCACCCTGCTTACGGATAGCGGCGAAGGCGTCACTGACGGTCATCTCCTGCCGCAGACGGACGTATTCGGGGGTCATCAGGCTGCCGGCAGAGCTCTCGGGGTAGTTCAGCAGCTTGTTCAGGCTCTCACGGGTCTGGCGGGACGACTTTTCCAGCACCCGCTTGACCACGCCTGCGGGCATATCTTCCAGCAGGTCGGCGGCATCGTCAAGGCTCATATCCTCGATGGCGCTCACCAGCTCGACGTCGGAGAAAGCATTCACGAGGTCGTCGCGGGCCTCATCGGACATATAGGCGAATGCTTCTGTTGCAACGTCCTTTTTCAGCAGACGGAACACCACGAGGCGGTTGTTCTCGTCCAGCTCTTCCAGCAGCTCGGCCAGGTCGGCGGGCTGCTCTTCCTCAGTCACTTCGCGCAGCTTGACGTACTGCTTTTTGACGAGCAGCTTGAGCAGACGGCTCTTGGTCAGCATCTCGGGGTTGGCCTTGACTTCTTCGTCGTTGGCCTCCTCTTTTTCGGCCTCGCGGACGTCCTGCTTGAGGTCTTCGGTGGCCTGCTCATTCAGGTCTTCGGCCAGCTTCTGGCGCACCTCAGCGGGAATATCCGTGGGCAGCTCCTGCACCGGAAGAGCCTGTTCCTCTTCGCGCTCCGGGGTCTTCTTTTCTTCTTCCATTTGTGTTCCTCCTCTTTTCTGTCTCAGGAGGACACAGCCGCATCAACGCAAAAAGCGCCGCTCCTGCGCCGCAGATCCCGGGCCGCGCTGCCCATCTGCACGCGCAAAGCTGCGCCTCTTTTGTACGGCAGCCGGACAGTGGATACTCCGCTGTTCAGCGTACAAAAAAGGCGAACGCAGCACCTTTCGCGGTCGTTCCGGCCGCATCATTCCATCGTCTTCGACTATGATCCGGGTCCATTGTCCTGCGTTCACCTCCACAAATTCGTTTTACTAAGTTTCTTAGCCTACAGGTTTATTATATCTCCACTCAAATGCCCGGTCAACCCTGTAAGGCACCCATTTCCGGAATATTGACGCAGAAAAACGCACAGCGCCCTCCCCGGTGCTTGCGGCTTCACCGGAAAGGGCGCTGTGTTCGGATATTGCTTTGGTGTGAGGAGGAATCATGTACAAGGAATCGGTTGCGGCCCCGAATCCTCATGACTGTAGTATAGCAGATTCCGCACCGGATTTCATGAAAAACCTATGAAGAAAGTGTAAAAGACACAAAAATACGCCCCGGACACTGTTTCCAGTGAGCGGGGCGCTAAAAACGGGATCCGTTTTTGACTGCGGCAAGATACCTGCAAGCAGGTCTTATGCAGCAGGCGGGGCAAGGTATCTGCGAACAGACCTTATGCTCCTGACACACGCGAAGTATGCTTTCAAGGACCCTCGCGGGCGCTTTGGTATTTCATGCTCTGCCCGCCCCGACGCGTTCGGACGCGGGCAGAGAGTTGAAATCAGTTTGGAGTACAAAGCTCCAGTCTCTGCGTAGAAATAAGCCTGTCATTTCTTCTCTGGCCGGGGCCACAGTTTCGTACTGCTGCGTTGCGCAGTAATCGCCAGCACGGAGCAGCCGCCCTTTCGGGACTAAGGTGCCGCTGCGGCAGTTTCCAGCCAGAGTCAAAAGAACTTTGGTTTACTTGTACAGCTCGACCAGGCGGGTCAGATGCTCGTAACGGTCATTTGCGACCTGCTCGTTGCGAGCGAACAGCTGCTTTGCACGCTCCGGGAATGCACGAGTCAGGCGGCTGTAACGGGTCTCGTTTGCCAGCAGTGCCTGATACTTCTCGGCATCCACAGCCTTGGAGGTCAGGGTGAAGGGGTTCTTGCCCTGAGCCTTGTTGGCCGGATTGAAGGTGAACAGGTTCCAGTAACCAGCCTCAACTGCCTTCTTCATCTCGTTCTGGCAGTTGGTCATGCCGCCCTTAACACCGTGCAGCTCGCAGGGAGCGTAGCCGATGATGAGGGAGGGGCCGGGATATGCCTCAGCCTCTGCGATAGCCTTGACAGCCTGGTTCATGTTAGCGCCCAGAGCGATCTGAGCAACATAGATGTAACCGTAGGTCATAGCGATCTCAGACAGGCTCTTCTTGCTGATTTCCTTACCAGCAGCAGCGAACTGGCAGACCTCGCCGATGTTGGAGGCCTTGGATGCCTGTCCGCCGGTGTTGGAGTACATCTCAGTATCGAAGACCATAACGTTGACATCCTCGCCGGAAGCCAGGACGTGGTCCAGACCGCCGAAGCCGATGTCGTATGCCCAGCCGTCACCACCGAAGATCCAGACGGACTTCTTGGCGATGAACTCCTTGCTCTTCAGGATCTCAGCGGACTCGGCGCAGCCAGCGGCAGCAGCCTTCTCCAGCTCAGCGATCAGAGCCTTAGCGGGGGCATCGTTAGCCTTGGTGTTGTTCTTGGTTGCCATGAACTCGTCAAAGGCAGCCTTCAGCTCAGCAGAAGCCTTGTCAGAACCGGCGACCTCAGCGATGCGCTTGATCAGGTTCTCACGGACGGTCTTCTGGCCCAGATACAGGCCCAGGCCGTGCTCTGCGTTATCCTCGAACAGGGAGTTGCACCATGCAGGACCGTGGCCGCTGTCCTTGTTGACAGTGTACGGAGAGATGGAAGCAGTACCGCCCCAGATAGAGGAGCAGCCGGTGGCGTTGGAGATGTACATCTTCTCGCCGAACAGCTGGGTGATCAGACGTGCGTAAGAGGTCTCAGCACAGCCTGCGCAGGAGCCAGAGAACTCCAGCAGCGGCTGGTTGAACTGAGAGCCGATGACGGTGTCGTCTGCGAACTTAGAGGGCTTCTTGGAGATGTTGGCGACGCAGTAGTCGAAGACTGCCTGCTGATCGGCCTGAGACTCCTGAGGAACCATCTGGATAGCCTTGGTGGGGCAGACGGTGACACACTCGCCGCAGCCCATGCAGTCCAGAGGAGACACAGCCATAACGAACTTGTACTCGTTAGCGGGCTTGTTGTCGCGGCTCTTGGTCTGTGCGGGAGCTGCTGCCAGCTCGTCAGCGGTCAGCTGGAAGGGACGGATGGTTGCGTGAGAGCACACGAATGCGCACTGGTTGCAGCCAACGCACTTGGAAGCATCCCACTCGGGGACGTTCACAGCGGTGCCGCGCTTCTCGTAAGCGGAAGCACCCTGCTCCCACTCGCCGTTTGCGTTAGCAACGAAAGCAGAGACAGGCAGGCTGTCGCCGTCCATACGAGCGATGGGCTCCATGACGTCGCGGATCTGCTTGACCAGCTCGGGACGGCCAGCCAGCTCCTTCGGAGCGGGATCGGCCTCGGGGTTGGACCAGGAAGCGGGGACGTCCACCTTGTGGATGGCGTCAACACCGGCATCGATGGCCTTCCAGTTCATCTCAACGACGTCCTGACCCTTCTTGCCGTAGCTCTTCTGAGCTGCCTGCTTCATGAAGTTGACAGCGTCCTCGATGGGCATAACGTCAGCCAGCTTGAAGAAAGCGGACTGCAGGATGGTATTGGTGCGCTTGCCCATACCGATCTCGATAGCCTTGTCGATTGCGTTGATGGTGTACAGCTGGATGTTGTTGTCAGCGATGTACTTCTTGGCCTCAGCGTTCAGGTGATGGCCCAGCTCCTCATCGTTCCACTGGCAGTTGATCATGAACACGCCGCCGGGCTTGACATCCTGGACCATCTTCATGCCCATGTGGATGTAAGCGGGGTTGTGGCAGGCCACGAAGTCAGCCTGGTTGATGTAGTAGGGGCTGCGGATGGGCTTGTCGCCGAAACGCAGGTGGCTGATGGTCACGCCGCCGGTCTTCTTGGAGTCATACTGGAAGTATGCCTGAACATACTTATCAGTGTGATCGCCGATGATCTTGACGGAGTTCTTGTTGGCACCGACGGTACCGTCGCCGCCCAGACCCCAGAACTTGCACTCCTTGGTGCCAGCTGCTGCGGTGATGGGAGCGGGCTTGACCTCAGGCAGAGACAGGCCGGTGACATCATCGGTGATGCCGAGGGTGAAGCGCTCCTTCGGCTGATCCTTCTCCAGCTCCTTGAACAGAGCGAAGATGGAGGACGGGGGAGTGTCCTTGCTGCCCAGACCGTAACGGCCGCCGGTCAGGATGACATCATTCTTGCCAGCCTCACGCAGGGTAGCTGCGACATCCAGGTACAGGGGCTCGCCCAGAGAGCCGGGCTCCTTGGTGCGGTCCAGAACTGCGACCTTCTTAGCGGTAGCAGGCAGGACCTTCAGCAGAGCGGAGGACACCCAGGGACGGTACAGGCGGACCTTGACGATACCGACCTTCTCGCCCTTAGCGTTCAGGTAATCGATGACCTCGTCAGCAACGTCGCAGACAGAGCCCATAGCGATCATGACGCGATCGGCATCGGGTGCGCCGTAGTAGTTGAATAGGTCGTAGTTGGTGCCCAGCTTCTCGTTGATCTTGGCCATGTACTTCTCGACGA
>ERZ773204.462-NODE-462-length-34323-cov-4.854237_pt1 | contig 34323 bp, 38 predicted proteins | sample MGYA00581007_ERZ773204 | MGnify/ENA primary metagenome ERZ773204 (study PRJEB29015, sample SAMEA2737757) | human gut metagenome | biome: human gut; feature: human-associated habitat; material: faeces | place: China | collected 2012 ... | reverse complement strand
ATTTTACCATAGAAGACCTTCTAAAACATTATTTACAGAAAAAGTTTCATACTCTTAACATTCGACATTCCTCATTTGCATTATGCGGAATAAATTCCTTCCACAATAATCTTCTTAAAAAAGCGGGATAATCCAAGATGGACGGTATCATCAGCCTTCTCAGGTATTCTGCGGATTAATACTTCCCCTAATTCATGAGGGAAACTTTTAAAATTGTCCGCTTTTAAACGTTCTGTTTCATTTTTATCAACAAATCTTGCTGAAATCTCCAAACGAGAGCCGCCTCATGTGTGGCACATCATGGAAGTGATTAAAATATTCTGCAGTTGATTTTCCTGCATATAATTTTTCAGTCTGTCATCTAATTGTATGTTCATCATTCCGATTCTCTCCTTTATATTTGATGCTTTTATTATGCCCTAATAGAAAGAAAAGTTCTGTAATGAAGTCACATAAAGACGATAATATTATTCTGCCGTAGGAATCGCCTGTGTATCATCAACTTTTTTAAATACACATACGACACAGCAAAATGCCATGACGGCAACTGCAACAACAACCCAGCCAAGACCGAGAGAATAAAGTGGAAGGGAATGACAAAGTTTATTTACAAAACCAAACTTCACTCCGACTTTTTCGAGAGCATAAATCACACTGATAGCTCCGACTGCCCCGATTGTACAAGGATAGATATACGGGTTGCGTTTTAACCATGTATCGCAAAGTCCAAGTACGATTAGCATAATGGAGATTGGATAAATTGCGTCAAGTACAGGAACAGAAATACTTAAAATCATATTTAATCCCTGATTACATACGATAAACGAAAATCCTGCAATCACGCATACCCATTTGCGATAAGAAAACTTACTTGTCAGTGTGGAAAAATACTGTGAAATGGAAGTAATCAATCCAACACATGTTGTTAGGCATGCCAATGTAAAAATTGCAGCCAGCAGGATTGCTCCGGTGTCTCCGAAAAGTTCATGGACGATGCAGCGAAGTGTCCACGCACCGTTTTCCTGAATGTCAAATACCCCCGAAGAACTCATTCCCATGTAAGCGAGCATCAAATATACGGCTGCCAGAATTGTTCCGGCAAAAATCCCTGTTGTAACCGTGTAGTGCATAACGCCTTTTTTCTCTTTTACGCCAAGCCCACGGATAGTTGTGGCGATGACAAGACCGAAGTTCAATGCGGCAATAGTGTCCATTGTCAGATACCCTTCCAAGAATCCTTTTACCATCGGATTAGCGTTATAACTTTCCTGTGCAGGTGCAACATCAACAGTTCCTTTAAACAGAAAACTGAAAAACAGAAAGAGTAATAAACAAAGTAAAGAAGGTGTCAGCACTTTTCCGATTCGTTCCACCAGTTTGTTCGGTGTCATTGCAAGCCACCCTGCAAGTAAAAAGAATACGAATGAAAATGCAAGCATGGATAAAGTCAAATTTGTTCCTTCCGGAAGGTAAGGCGCTACTGCCATCTCAAAAGGAAGGGAAGCGGCACGCGGAATGCCAAGTCCCGGACCGATGGATAAATAAATCAAAATAGTAAACACAATGGCAAATTTAGGATTTACTTTCCGTGAAAGCCTTTCCAGTCCGTCAAACCGCGCCACAACGATAACACCCAAAACCGGGAGGGCAACAGCCGTAATCAGGAAGGTTAAAATTGCCAAAGGAGTATGTTCACCGGCGTTCTGTCCCAAAAATGGAGGGAAAATCAGGTTTCCTGCTCCAAAAAACAGTGAAAACAACATAAAACTTACGAGTAAAACTTGTCTTTTCTTTAATTTCATCATAAAATCCTCCTCAAAATAAAATCATTGCATTTGATACAATCTTCGCTATGACGGGAGTGTAAGTAGTGCTGTCACTGATAATTGAGTATAAAAAAATCGTCCTATGAAAAGGACGATTATCAATCGTGGTACCACCTTAATTCCCGAGTATAAACTCAGCTCATATCGCATCATCTAATGCGTGTCACCTGTAACGTGGCTTAACTCCGGCTTGCTTACTTGCATTTCAGCGTGCTTCTCAAAGATGATTTCATCTGTCAGGTTCATTAGTAACTCACACCGACCGTTACCTCTCTGAAAAATCCACTGAAGATTACTTGTTCTTATCAACGAATTTGTAATATGGGTGTATTATATTTGATTTGTAAGAAATTTGCAAGTGGTTTTTATAAAAAAATTATTTTCCATAAATTTTAACCGGCAGTTAAAAAATTTGCCTAAATATTTCTTTTACGTCAATTGTTACTTTTCCGTCTATCTGCTATTCTTAAATTAAGCAAAGGCCTTGCGAAAAAAGAGTTGGAGGAAATAGAGATGAAAATAGGAGAAGTAATACGAAAATATCGAAAAGAAAAACAGATGACACAGGAAGAAATGGCAGAATATTTGGGAGTGACAACACCTGCCGTGAACAAGTGGGAGAATGGTAACTCGATGCCCGACATTTCTCTGTTGGCGCCGATAGCAAGGCTTTTAGGTATCAGCACGGATACTCTGCTTTCTTATCAAAATGAGTTGACAGACAAAGAAATTTCAAGGAAAATTGAATTGCTTGCGGAGAAAATGAAAACGGAATCCTATGAAGATGTTTTCCGGTGGACAGAACAGCAGATACGGGAATATCCGAATTGTGATAAACTGATCTTGGTGGCAGCGCAGACGTTGGACGGTTACAGAACGATTTTGAATGTAGAGAATCACGAAAAATATGATGAAAAAATTTATCAGTTATATTTGCGTGTGGCAGACAGCCGGGAATATACTCTAGCCATGTCGGCATGGATTTCTCTGTTCCACTATCAGATAGGGAAGAAAAATTTTGAGGAGGCTCAGAGGTATTTGGACCGTTTCCCGAAGATAGAGGTCAGTGCGAAACAAATGAGGGCGCTTTTATTTGCAAAGCAGGGAAAAACGGAAGATGCCTACAGATTATACGAAGAAATACTGTATACAGGCGGAATGAATATGGCTCAGTCATTATCCGGAATATATACACTGGCGGTAAAAGAAAATGATTTAGAAAAAGCAGAATATATCACGGAAAAACAGGGTGAGTTGGCGAAAACATTGGAGATGGGAAGATATATGGAAGTGACGGCAGGTTTAGAATTGGCCGTTTACAAAAAAGATAAAGAAAAAACATTAGAAATTTTAACGGAAATGGCTCACTCCCTTCAGCATATGGGAGATTTCCGATATGCTCCACTATATTCCCATATGCAGTTTAAGGACGGAGAAATGTCAAATATCTTTTTTATGTTCAAAAAGGCATTTGAAAATGACGGAGAATTTGCATTTTTGCAGGACGATGAACGATACAAAAAATTATTGGAAGAAGTAAAGGAGATAACAGGCTAAATATATGACAACAAAACAGATACCTCATTTTAACATTCAACAGATTTGTGATTCGGGACAGTGTTTTCGTATGACACCGGTGGAAGAAAATAAGTACAGTGTAGTTGCGTCGGGGCGCTATTTAGAAATCACACAGGAAAAAGAAAACTGCACATTTTCATGCGGGGAAGAGGAATTTGAGACATTTTGGAAAAACTATTTTGACTTAGATAGAAATTATGAGGATTATTTATGTCAGATTAATCCGAATGACAGGTATTTAAGTGAAGCGGGGAGATTTGGTTATGGAATAAGAATTTTACATCAGGATTTATGGGAAATGATAGTTTCATTTCTTATTTCCCAGCAAAACAATATAGCGAGAATACGAAAGTGTATTCAAAATATTTGTGAAGAGTATGGAGAAAGGCAGTTGAATTTTCGTGGAGAAGTTTACTATACGTTTCCGACGGCAGAGACATTGGAAAAATTAGGGGACGACGAATTAAAGGCGTGTAATTTAGGATACCGGGGCAAATATGTTGTGCGCACGGCAAAGAGTGTTGTGGCGGGAGAGATAAGTTTGGAACAGGTAAAGAAAATGTCCTATCGAAAAGCAAAAGCCGAGCTGCTGAATTTATTTGGAGTCGGAGAAAAAGTTGCAGACTGCATATGCCTGTTTGCACTGCATCATTTACAGGCTTTTCCTGTAGATACACATATCCGTCAGGTGCTGGACGAACATTATAAAAGAGGGTTTCCTAACAGGCGTTATAACGGATTTCAGGGCGTTATGCAGCAATATATATTTTACTATGAATTGTTTGGGAAAAAGTGATATACTGTACGGAGAAATGAAAGAGAAAGGACCGGTGCGATGAAACAGACGGAAAAGAAAATGGTGTCCAACTGTGAGAGTTGTATGAACTATGAGTACGATGAGGAATACGAGTATTATGTTTGTACGAAAAATTTAGATGAAGATGAGATGTATCGTTTTGTAAAGGGCGAATTTAGAGACTGCCCATATTACCAGTTCGGCGACGAGTATAGAATTGTGCGGAAACAGATGTGAAAAAACTGTGAAAGGGGACGTAGTAAAATTAAAAAGTACTACGTCCCCTTTTAAGAAATGCCCTGTCCCTTTTCGGATATAGAATTACATTTATAGATCATAATCATTGAAAACGTTTGAGAATAGGCCATAAATTAGTTGAATATATGAAGATTTTATAAGATTTTTTGTTAGATAATAGTAAAAGTTTTAATTTTAAGGGAACTCTGGTGGCTTAATGTAAAAAGGGACAGGGGTATCTGAAAAAAGGGACACAGTGAATTGCAATCGGGGACGTAGTGAAATTAGAGAACACTACGTCCCCGATTTGCAGTTTCTACCTCACCTCATAATAATATTTTCCTTTTTCGTCAATACCGTAGAAATCGGCGAAAGAAAGGTGGAAAATATCTTTATCAAAGTGAGAAACATCTATTTCGTTTTTGATTAAATATTGATAAATACCTGCGTAATCAATGGAACCCTGTAATAAGATGCTGTCCAGTTTGCCGTTTCGGATAATTGCACGTTTATAGTTCTTAGCATCTTCCTGTTCTAAAACAGTGTCGCCTTCCTCGGCAACTCCGCGGCCGAGTGAAAGTGTTACAAGCCCGTAGAAGTTCATCGTATTTTTCATGGCGTATCTGTCTGTGTAGTGGGATTCCACGCCACACATATTAAGACCGGCAACCTGCCCCTGTTTCATGGCGTTTGGCCAGATTCCCGATAATCCGGTTACATCTCCGGCAGAGTAAATGTCATTGCAGTTTGTTTTCATTGTGTCGTCAACCTGAATGAAGCGGTCTACATGGATTTTTGAACCTTCTACACATTCAACGGCAGGGCGTACACCTGCTGCTACAATGATTAAATCGCAGTCAATTTTTGTTCCGTCATCGAGGAAAACAGCGTCAATGTAACCATTCTCGTCCATATGTGTGTCGGAGGCTTTTTTTCCGACAATGAAATTGCAGCCGTGTTCCTCAAAAAGTTTACGGTATGGTTTTCCGGCAGTTTCGTTTAATTGGATAGGGAGGATTCTGTCTGCCATTTCCACTACCGTTACTTTTTTCCCCTGCTCTAAAAATGCATAGGCAGCGTCCATTCCAACAAGGCCGGAACCGACAACGAGAATATGATCTGCATCGTCGGCAAGCGGTCTGATTTTCTGGGCGTCGGAGAGATGACGGAGTCCGAAAACATTTTTTGCCTCTCTGAATTGTGCAACCGGAGGAATGAAACTGTTTGCTCCTGTTGCGATTAGCAGTTTGTCAAACAGATAGTCCTCGTGGTTGGAGAGACAGACTTTTTTCTCGTCCACATCAATTTTTTCAACAGTTACTCCTTTTACCCAGTGAATGCGGTTTGAGGAAAAGAAATCCTTATCTACAAAAGAAAGTGTTTCCTCGTTGCGCTCATGGCTTAAATAGCGGTGTAACATACAGCGGGAATGCACAAATTCGTCTGTGGAAATCATAGTGATTTGTGCGTCTTTATCAGTTTTTAAAATGGTCTGGGCAGCGGTGATTCCGGCAGGCCCAACACCGATAATTACGTGCATCATAATGTTACCTCCTCTACATAGATAGCCTTTTTCGGACAGGATTTCACGCAGTTTGGTTCGCTGTTGTCCTGTATACAGAAATCGCATTTAATCACTTTTGTGTGAGTGGCGGTGTCTGCTTTTAAAACGCCGTACGGACAGTTCATTACGCACATAAAACATGAGCCGCATTTTTTCTCATCATAGGAGACAAGACCTGTCTTGGCATCTTTCGTTAAAGCCCCGCTCATGCAGGACATTACACATTCAGGCAAATCACAGTGTCTGCAGAAGATGGGACGGTAACTTCCGTCCGGCATCTTCTCAATATGATTGCGGGATTCGTTGCGGATATCAGTTAAATCTAAATCATAAATTGTACCCGGAGTTTCACGGTGCGCCTGTATACAGGCAACCGTACAGTTTTTACAGCCATCGCATTTGGAGGCATCAATCATAATACGTCTCATAGATAACCCTCCTATATATGTAAATGATTACGTTTTTCCTCAATAATCTTTTCTAAAATATCAGCAGTTTCTTTTGCATCTTCGTTAATGATAACCTGTCCGCCTGTCAGTTCTTTCATGTCTTCCGTCATCACTTTTACTGCAGTTTTACTTCCTGTAATAAATGGAGGAAGTCCTAAATGAAGAGGAAGCCCCAGTGCAAGACCGAAACAGCCGTCTGCCAAGGCCTGTTCTTCAAGCCATTGTGCAGCAGAAAGAACAAGAGGAAGTTCAGGAAGGTCAACGCCAAGTTCTCTTGCGATTTCTGTGGCAACGATTTCCAATCGTCCAATTGCAAGACAAGGACCGAAGTTTAATACAGGAGGAATATTTAATTTTTCACAGACTGCGCGAAGTTTAGGACCTGCTAATTTTGCCGCTTCAGGTGTCATTAAACCGCAGTTTTCGATTCCCCCTGAAGAACAGCCGGCAGTGAGAACAAGAATGTCTTTTGCAATCAGTTCTTTTGTCAGTTCCACACTTAAAACGTCGTGACCGCCCGCTGTTAAGTTTGAACAGCCGACTACGCCGGCAATCCCTTTGATTTCTCCTGATACGATTAATTCAATAAGAGGAGTCCATTTTCCGCCGAGGAAATCTTTTAACGAACCTTCGCTTACCCCTGTTAAAGTGCAGTCGTTTCCGTGATCTTCAAAAAGATTCATCGGCACTGTTCCGCGTCTTTCTTTGTATGCTTCGATAATTTTATCAATAATGATTTCGCTCTGTTCTTCGCGGTTTTCAAAGGAGAATGGCATAAGTTCCGCATTTGCCTTTTTGGCTACATCGTCAAGACAAATCTGTTTGATTTTTAATTCATCACAGATTGGCTCGATTCCTGGAAGAGTACAGTTAAATTCAGAAAGAACAACATCGATTGCGCCGGTTGCGAGGATAGCCTCACTTGTGTAGTTATTTCCGGCATGTCCGTCAAATACTTCTGTATAGTGAGCGCCGCGAAGTTGTAAATCCTGTCCGACACAGGTACAACCAACTAATTTAAAGCCCTTTGCTCCCGCTGCCTGTGCTTTTGCTTTGGCCTCGTCTGAGATAAGACGTTCCTGTAAATCAACGAAGATTGTGTGCTGGTGTCCCGTAATCATAATGTTAATATAATCCGGATCAATTACGCGGAGACCTACAGGGGCAAGGCGAAGTTCAGGCTGTCCTAAAAGAACGTCATTTAATAAGTTGGTCAGTGTCAGGCCGTATACACCTGTGGAAATACCTAATTTGAGGCAGTCTGTAAGCATATCTACCGGATCGGAGTTTAAGTTTGTTGAACATTTTACAACACCTTTAAATACTTCGGCTTTTGCACCGCCCGGCATAATGCCAAGTTCTTTCCAGCGTTTTACACGTGGCGCGTAAGCGATTTTTTCAACGAGTTCCGCAGAAACGTATTCCGGTTTATATAAGTCTGCAAGTACGGCATCAGCAACTTTTTCTGCTTTTACATAAATATCTTCATCTGTAATGCCGAAAATTTCTGCAAGATGATTCAGAGATTGAATTCCTTTTAATTCTCCGCGTATCTGAGCAGTCTTCTTTAAATTCAAAGCAGTGTTTTCTACAATGTGGATATAACAGCCGCTTCCTGAGGCAACCGCGCGTAAAAAGTTTCTTGTAACAATCGTATCTGCGTTGGCGCCACAAATTCCTCGAGGAGCATCTGGTGTAATTCGGCAAGGTCCGTTAGAACAGAGACGACAACAGACACCCTGTAATCCAAAACCGCATTTTGTACTCTGTCCTTCTACACGGTGGTGAGAAGTTTCCATAGGAAGTGAGCGGATATAACTTTCCAAAGGTTTATCTGCACTTTTGCAAGTATTGCAACCATAACATTGATTCATTGTGTAAAATCCTCCTTATAACATAAACTGTACTAAAAATGTATAGATTCGGGTAAAAAATTATTTGCGAAATAATTCTGCTAAATTTTTATGCTGTAATTCCTGTAAAAGAATACGCTGAATCCGACAAAATTCACCGTGAACGAGACAAGGTGTGTTTTGCGTATTCATGGAGCACTGATAATCTTTTTTCATACATTCCAGCAGTAAGATATCCGGCTCAATGGAAGAGCAGACATCGTAAAGAGAAATGTCTTTTAAAGACTGGTTCAGGGCATATCCCCCGTTTGCGCCTCTTAGACTTTTCAAAAGTCCCGCCTTTTCCAGTTTTCTCGTAATTTTATATGTCATGGCAGATGAGAGATTCTCCATTGTACATATGGTAGACACGTTGATAAATTCGCCTGATGACAATGCCCGCATAATCCGAATGGCATAATCACATTCTTTCGTAAATAACATAAATACCTCCTTGATAAAATAACTATATAATACTATACTAAAATAGTCAAGAATGATTTTTACAAACTATACAGTCATGCACACGGATATAAGAGACCGGGTGCAAACTTGTTTGCAGGGAGGTTCTCTTATATCTGTGTATATGGCGATTAGCCATAAGCGAGAATTTAGTTGCGGCAGCAACGAAATAGACTGCGGAGCAGTCAATTCGAGCCGCATGACTGTATGTATACTATTTAGGAAAAGAGGAGATTATATGAAGAAAACAGTAAACACATCATTTATTTATGCCATTTTAGCCATGATCGGGGGTGTATTTTATCGGGAATTTACAAAGTTTCAGGAATTTGACGGAAAAACAACATTATCCGTTTTACATACCCATTTATTTATGCTCGGTATGGTTATGTTTCTGCTTGTAACAATATGTATTCGCCTGTTTGCGATTGATAGGGCGAAAAAATATTCTGCATTTTTTGTCATCTATAACGCAGGTGTCTGTTTGACATCAGTTATGCTGACTGTTCGCGGAATCGTTCAGGTTCTTGGTGTGGAACTTAGTAGTGCGCAGAACGGTATGCTGTCAGGGGTTGCGGGAATCGGACATATACTCATCGGAGTGGGAATGCTTTTCTTTTTCTTTTCATTAAAAGAGAGCGTTTCAACTTTGCAGACATCACAAAAAGAGGTATAATAAGAAGAAAAGCAGGCAGTTAAAGGGAAGGAGAGGGACACAGTTCCATTAGATAAGATGAAAATATTAAGTATTACGGCACAGAAACCTCATAGTACGGGCAGTGGTATATACTTAACTGAATTGGTGAAAAATTGGGATACACAGGGAAATAAACAGGCGGTCATCACGGGAATTTATGAAGATGACCGCTTGGATTTTCCGCAGGAAGTAAAAGTGTATCCCGTTTATTATCAGTCGGAAGAATTACCATTTTCCATATTTGGTATGTCTGACGAAATGCCTTATGAAAGTTTAAAATACAGTGAGATGAGCGGGGAGATTTTGGAAAAATTTTCTCGTGCATTTCAGGAAAAAATATCTTTGGCAGTGCAGGAGATGAATCCGGACGTCATCGTATGTCATCACCTTTACCTGCTCACAGCACTGGTGAGAGAATGGTATCCGGACAAGAAAATATACGGTGTATGTCACGGCTCGGATTTAAGACAGTTTTCTAAGAATCCGCTGCAGAGAGAACGAATCCGAAAAAATATAGGAAAGTTAAACGGCGTGATAGTTCTTCACAGGGAACAAAAACAGATAGTGCAGAAAATGTTTTTGCTGCCTCCGGACAGAATTCATATTGTGGGCGTAGGATACAATCAAACTGTTTTTCGGAGGAGAAAAACGGAAAAACTGCGTAAAAAGCAGATTGCATTTGCCGGGAAGGTGACGGAAAAGAAAGGAATTTTCAGTCTTCTGCGCGCTGTGGAAAAGTTGCCTTATGACGAAAATGAACTGGCGATAAAGATTGCGGGTGGAATCGGCACGAAGCAGGAATTTGAGGAAATCTGCAAATTAGCCAAAGAAAGCAGGTATCCGATTACCTTCTTGGGACTTTTAAGTCAACAGGAGTTGGCGGAAACGTTTTGTCAGAGCGATGTGTTTGTCTTGCCCTCCTTCTATGAAGGCTTACCGTTAGTTGTGTTGGAGGCGATGGCATGTGGGTGCAAAGTTGTCTGTTCCGACATTCCGGGTGTGAAAGAGTGGCTTTCGGAAAATGTCCGGCGGGAGCAGGCTGCATTTGTAAAATTACCGTCCATGAAAAATACAGATGAGCCGAATAGAGAGGAATTGCCATACTTTGAGAGGAGGCTGGCAGACAGTATTTATGAAAAATTAGAGCAGCGGGAAGAAGAAAATCCGGATTTGTCAAAGGTCTCATGGAATGGAGTGAGTTTACGGATTTTAGAGTTGTTAAAGAAGTAAAGGAGAAAACAGATGTTTATAGATACACATATGCATGAATGTACATACTCAAAAGACAGTTATCTGAAACTTGAAGATATGGTAAAAGTGGCAAAACGGCGTGGATTGGGAGGTATTTGTATTACGGACCATGACGACATGGGCTTGAAACAATATGCGGAAGAATATGCAAAGAAAGTGGTTTTTCCCATTTTTGTGGGAATAGAATTTTTTTCTTTGCAGGGAGATATTGTAGCGTTTGGAATTGAAGAATATCCAAAAGAGAGGGTAGATGCGCAGGAATTTATTGATTTGGTAAAAAGACAGGGAGGAATCTGTTTCAGTGCGCACCCGTTTCGCAATAATAACAGGGGACTGGAAGAGAATTTAAGAATGGTAAAAGGGCTGGACGGCGTGGAAGTGTTAAATGGAAGTACACTGCCTGAGGCAAATAAAAAGGCGGCGGATTACGCAAAAGAATTGGGGCTTGTCACGGTAGGATCAAGTGATTGTCATATTATTGAGAAAATAGGATTTTTTGCGACTTACTTTCCGGAAGAAGTAAGAACGATGAAAGACTTTATCCGTGTGTTTAAAAGTGGAAAGTGCAGACCTGCATATTACACGGAAAACGGCTATCAAATCTGGGATATGGAGACGCCTATTCATAAACCATATTTACTTAAAGATTCGTAATAGGTTTCTTAGGAAAATCTTCAGATTTTTCACAGTTCTTTAGTTTTTTTGTCACAGATTTTACATAATTACATTTTATAATAAACGTATCAAATCAAAGAAGACAACGGTTATATTTAAGAACGGTTATTTATGGCTGTTGGACTTCGACTAAAAATTACGTTTTAAACGTTTACATAGATCATATATTTTTCTCCTTTTAACCGGCGGGCGACTGCCGGTTGTTTTTTGCATAAAAAGAATAACTGGCAATAAAGTGAATTTTTATAGAATTCCTCTGCATTTTTTTGAATATTTGCCTGAACTGGCACGACTTGTTTACTTACGCCCACAAATCTTTCTCAGTTTTGCGGGCTATAGATTTGACTTATCCAGAAATAACTTAAGATATTTTAGAAATAAATTCTTCGATTGTACTGACTTCAGTTGCTACGCTTATCCAACGTTTTAACATTTCCATATCTTTTTCTTCATTGATTTTTTCCGAAAGAGCATCGGGAATTTCACCATATTTTGAAAGTAATGCAGTTATGACTTCGGCCATTTTTTTTCGACCCTCTTGTCGTCCTTCTTCTCTTCCTGATTTTCTTTCTTCTTTCAATAATTCTTCAAAAAGCATAAAGCGTTCCTCCATTTCCCTATCTTTTTTGATATGTTCTACAAACTTCTGCAACTGCTTTACATATTCATCTTGAAAATCATTTTGGCTTTCCTTTATGTCTGCTTTTACAAACTCTAGAAAACGGACAAGTTCCTCCGGCACTTCTTCTGCATTTTTACCTTTTGTACTTAAAAATACAATCTTTCTTTTGTCCTGTAATTTCGCTTTTGCCGTTTCTTTACATTCCATTTCAAAAGTATATTTGTATTTTCTTTCACCAAACGGGTCAAAATCACAGATAAAAATCACATAACTTTTTGGAAGTTCTTCGTATTCCGAACCGGATAATAACATTTCCATATCCATTTGGCTTTGATAATATCTGCTTCTCAAGCCTAATGAACTTTGGGTTGATACCTGCATTTCCACATTATAGCGGGTATTGTTTTCGTCCTTTGCATATACGTCTAACCGCACACCTTTATACTCCGGGTGATATACGATATTTTTCTCCGCACTGACTTCCACGCGGTCAATTTTCATCTGTAATGCTCTTTCTAAAAAGCCTTTGCAATTTTCCTCATCTAACATCACTGCTGCAAACATAAAATTATCTTTGATGGTAAGATTTTTTAGTTGTTTCTTCATCTAATTTCCTCCATTTACAGAGGAATTCTATAGATTGATTGTAGCAGATAAAAGCGTGTTTGAATAGTATTATTTTATTGTAGTGTATATATGGAACTGGTATAATATGGGGTATGAAGAACTAGATAAATTTAGAGTTGTAAAGGAGCGTTATACAATGGAAAAAAGAAAAATTGTTCGCGGGGTTATATTGGCAGTATTACTGATTTGTACGATGTTTTTGATTTATTCCATAGTAACAGACCCATTAGGAGAACATGATATTATGTTTGCCCTTGCTGTTACCGCTGGATTTATTGCATTAGGACAGGATAAGAAAAAAGAAAGATAAATCCCAGCTTGTAGAACTAAATTTCAAGTTGTAAAGGTAAAATGGCAATGCACCCTAATTTGGTGTTAAAAAAGAAATAGATAAAACGGAAAATTTAAATGTTGGAGAAGGGAATATTAGCCTAAATATAGTAATGCAAGAGGTTCTTGCGTCCGCATTTTTGATATGCAAGAGTCACTTTCTTGAAAAAACCTTGGTTGAATTATAGACTGAAAATATGGAGGTGAAATACATGGATTTTGGAGAACAAATTAAAAGTATTCGTCAAAAAGAAAAATTGACACAAGAACAATTTGCTATGAAACTGAATGTGAGTAGACAAGCCGTTTCAAACTGGGAGAATAACAAAAATCTTCCAGATATAGGAATGCTTATTTTGATGTCTGATGTATTTCAAATATCTCTGGATTATTTGATTAAAGGAGAAAACGAAATGAACAACATGACAGAAAAAGTAATCAAAGATGGAAGTGAAACAAGAAGAGCCAGGTATAATATGGTGTGTTCGATTATAGGTAGTTTCTTGATTTTAATCGGAATCGTACTGCTTCTTGTGAAGGGAATGTCTGTAGAATATATTGATGGACAAGGAATACTGCATGAGAATTTCTTTCTTATCCCAATTGGATTTTTATGCGTGTTTAGTGGTTTAATTTCTTTTATTACAGTTGGTATAACGACACTTATCAGCAAATTGAAAAATAGGAACTCATAATTATAACCCTATTTTCAAGGCAATTTTGCCAATCCATGTGAAAAATATTATTCATATGGATTGGCAAAATTCCAGTTTAGAGAATAACTAAAAACTTATCATGCACAATTACTTATGCAATTCCCTATGAGAACACCAAAGCCTAAAAAGAAAAAAACAATAATTCTCCATAAAAAAAGAGCAGTCTTTCGACCGCCCCTCATTACGCTTCCACTACTAAATATCTTCCGTCCGGCAATGCAAATACTTCTGACGCATCTTCCAATTCTTCTTCCGACATTCCGTCTACATCTGCACCACTTTCATCGAAATACTCTCTGACTTCCTCAATAGAATCTACAACCGCTGCCATACAATCTTCAAGAAACGCTTCCGCTTCCTCCAGTGTTTCCGCAACCGGCTCATCAAACAACTGTCCCTGCTTCTTTAAAAATACCTGTAAACATTCTTCATCATATTCATACATTTTTCTTGTCCTCCTTAACACTTCTCTCATTATACCAGTTTTAACAATTCACATGGTTTATCAATAATATAGTCTGCTCCTGCGTTCTGTAAAATGTCTCTGCCGCGAAATCCCCAAGATACTCCGACCGATACAAGTCCCGCTCGTTTTGCCGTTTCCATATCCACTTCCGAATCTCCTATGTAAAGACATTCCTCTTTTGTTGCACCGAGAAATTGCATTATCTCAAATACCCCTGCCGGATCCGGCTTTTTCTCCACGCCTTCTCTCTGACCGTTCACACAGGAAAATCTTTCTTTTCCCAGTATCTCCGCCACCACATCAACACTTTGCTGATGAGGTTTATTAGAAAGAACCGCCGTCTTTATTCCACGTCCTTTCAATTGGTCCAGCATATCCGTAATCCCTTCATATGCAGTTACATGATATGTACAATTTTCTCCAAATATACGTCCATATATTTCCATTGCACGTTCAATTTTCTCCAACTCAACATCGCCAACAGCCCGAAGCGTACGTTCCATAAGCACTCTTGCGCCGTCACCCACAAACTGTCTGCACTGCTCCATTGTAATATTGGCAAATCCCAGTTCATCTAACGTCTTATTCACTGAATATGTAATGGATTCCAATGTATCTGTCAGCGTTCCGTCTAAATCAAATATACATACTTTATACATTGTGTCACTCCTTTATACCCACTATAATATTATGGTTTCCATTAAAATTCAACCATAAAAACTGCACAAAAAAGATGAAAATTTACTTTTCATCTTTTTCATTTCTTCTAATTCACCAGATATTGTTTCATAAATTCAAGAGCATTTTTCTCAAGCCTGCTTACCTGCGCCTGAGAAATGTGAATTTCTTTTGCTATCTCCATTTGAGTTTTTCCCTCGAAAAAGCGCATTTGAATAATCTTTCTCTCCCGCTCTCCCAAACGTTCCATAGCCTCCGCCAAAGATAGTTCTTCTACCCAGTTTTCTTCCTTATTCTTTTTATCACTAATCTGATCCATCACATACAGGGTGTCTCCGCCATCGTTATATATCGGTTCGTGCAGACTCATCGGCATTTGTATGGCATCTAATGCCTGTACAATTTCTTCTTTGGAAATTCCTATCTCGCTTGCAATCTCCTGTATGGTCGGCTCTTTTAAATGCGTTTTCATGTATCCCTCTTTTGCATATATCGCCTTATATGCCGTATCCCTGAGCGAGCGGCTCACCCTAATGGAATTATTATCTCTCATATATCTTCGTATTTCCCCGATAATCATAGGCACTGCATATGTTGAAAACTTTACATTTAACTCTGTATTAAAGTTATTGATTGCCTTAATCAAACCAATACACCCAATCTGAAATAAATCGTCAGGATTTTCATTACTGTTGGAAAATCTCTTGATCACACTTAATACAAGCCGCAGATTACCTTTAATATATTCCTCTTTTGCCTCTTCATCTCCCGCCTTTATCCGAACAAACAACGCCTCTTTTTCTTCTTCTTTCAGAAGCGGAAGTTTTGCCGTATTTACACCGCATATTTCCACTTTATTAAGAGCCATTTTGTTACCTCCTCATTTTCTTTATAAGAAAAGGATTTACAAAATGGCTCCTTATATTCATTCTTTATAAAATTATAGTAAACTTTTAGCCCTTGACAACTATCTGTCCCACTTGTCAGCAAGATTTTGAATCTGACTTTCAAACTTAGCCAAATCTTTATTGGCAAGTCCTTCATTCTTCATAATAACGCTCATCAGTCGTTTACCTGCCATGACAACTCTGTTAAATACCGTCATTGCACGGATTGCAGAAGGTTTCTCTTCCGCTTTCTTGCGTACTTTAACACCTTCACTCAGGATAACATTTGCAGCCAAATCTACACTGCCTCCTGAGTACGGTGCAAATGCCGGATAACCAAATTTCTCCGTGATTGTATTGGCAAATTCGTCCGTTACCGCATCTTCCCCATGTACAACGAACACATGCTGAATATCCGTCTCAAATCCCGAAAGCCAGTTTAAAAGCCCTCTCATATCCGCATGACCGCTAATGCCCTTTAACGTTTCAATATGAGCGCTCACTTCAATTTCCTCACCAAAAAGTTTTACAAGAGGCGCTCCCTCAATCAATTTTCTTCCGAGAGTTCCCTCAGCCTGATAGCCCACAAATAAAATCGTACATTCCGGTCTCCACAGATTATGTTTCAAATGATGCCTGATACGTCCCGCCTCACACATACCTGATGCCGAAATAATTACTTTCGGACGTTCATCAAAGTTAATGGCTTTTGAATCATCGCTTGTTGTAGATAATTTCAACCCCGGGAAAACAAGTGGGTTGATTCCTTCCGCCACCAGTTTCATTGCATCTTCATCAAAACAGCCTTTTGTATTTTTAGTAAATACATTTGTCGCCTCTATGGCGAGAGGGCTATCCACATACACCTCAAAATTCGGAAATGCCGTCACCAGATTTTTCTCTTTTATCTCTCTGATAAAATAGAGAAGTTCCTGTGTTCGTCCCACTGCAAAAGACGGAATGACAACGTTTCCTCCCCTTGCAAATGTCTCGTTTAATATACGGGTAAATTCTCCGATATAATCCGGTGTCTCATCACCGTGAAGTCTGTTTCCATATGTAGATTCAATCACAACATAATCCGCTTCTTTTACTTGTGTAGGGTCTTTAATAATCGGTTGATGTATATTTCCCACATCTCCGGAAAATACAATTTTCTTCTCCACCCCTTCTTCTCTAATCCAAATTTCCACACAGGCCGAACCGAGCAGATGTCCTATATCCGTAAAACGAACAGATATACCGTCATAAAGTTCTATTTTCTGGTCATAATCACACGGCGCCAAAAGTTCTATCGCGTCTAATGCGTCCTGCATTTCATAGAGAGGTTCATATAAAGCCGCACCGGCACGTCTGGCCTTACGGTTTCTCCACTCTGCTTCAAATTCCTGAATGTGCGCACTGTCACGCAGCATAATGTTGCACAAATCCGATGTGGCGAACGTCGTAACTATCTGTCCTTTAAACCCCTGCTTACAAAGCATCGGTATGAGTCCCGAATGGTCTATGTGAGCATGTGTCAGCAGAACACAATCAATATCACCCGGCACAATCGGCAATTCCTGATTTTCATATAAATCCGGTCCCTGTTCCATACCACAATCGATCAGGATAGTTTTGTTACAAGCCTCCAACAAATGGCAACTTCCCGTCACTTCGTGTGCTGCTCCGATAAATGTCAGTTTCATAATCTCAACCCCTTTTCTTCTTATTGTAGCACTTTTTATTTGAAATAGATATTACTTTTTCAATATTTAATATTTTTATTTATTCATATCTCACAATTTCTCGTTTTAACCGCTGCATAATTTTTTTCTCCAGTCTGGAGATATATGATTGGGAAATCCCCAATATATCTGCAACCTCTTTCTGCGTTTTCTCCTCACCGTCTTTCGTTCCGATTCCAAATCTCATCTGCACAATAGTCTTCTCACGGTTGGATAATCGGTTTATTGCCTTCATCAGCAATTTTCTCTCCACTTCTGTTTCCAAATCCCTGTAAATCGTGTCTTCCTCTGTCCCTAAAATATCTGACAATAACAATTCATTTCCGTCCCAGTCCACATTTAACGGCTCATCAATTGACACTTCTAATCTCGTTTTATTATTTCTTCTCAGATACATTAAAATTTCATTTTCAATACATCTGGACGCATATGTAGCTAATTTAATATTTTTCATCGGATTAAACGTATTAATCGCTTTAATCAACCCTATCGTTCCTATGGAAATCAAATCTTCCACTCCAACTCCCGTATTATCAAATTTCTTCGCTATGTAAACAACTAATCGAAGATTATGTTCTATCAAAGTCTTTTTCGCCACATCGTCCGTTTCTGTCCCAAGTTTTTCAATGACTGCCGTCTCCTCCTCTGTTTCCAAAGGTGCCGGAAGCACGTCCGAACCTCCTATATAATGAATATCTCTCTTTTCCGGAAACAAAAACGTCCGAAAATTTGATATTACTTTTAACTTAAATTGATTTGGTACTGCTACTTTTATGACCATTCTTTTTTCCTCCTAAAATATATCGGGATTTAAAATCATTCCGTATTCTTCATCTGCTGAAATTTTATTTTCGCACACTGCAACAATCGGTTTCATTACCCAACATTCTTTTTCATTATGTATGCACATTTTTTCCAATTCCAGTACGGGAAGCGTTCCGCACTCCTTTCCTATGGAATGGAAAAATATACGTCTTAAATTTTTCACTTCATCTTCATTCAGCCACGTTTTCACTGCCTCGTACTCCACAATACATACCGGCTGTTTTGTCAAAGGATCTGAAAGACTATTCCCCGTATCAATCAAGGCATGGAGGGTACATTTCTCCCCATTCTGATATAATGTAACATTACATTCATTTTGTTTTACCTTCTGCATACATACAACGAAGGCCCATATTCCCTGCACAATCCAGTAACTGAATACCGCAACGGCAAAAAACAAACTGCCCATCTTCAAATACTGCTGAAAATAAGTGAATACTCCTCCCAACAAAAATCCTCCGATATATAATGCTATCCATGCCCGAACAATCTCCCGAAGAGTATGTACCCGCAAGCCTATGTAAATCATTAATACATTAATAACTATATGAAATAGCATTAATTTCAATATTGCACTTCTTACGGGAAGCACAACTACAAAACATGTCAGCAGGCTTCCCACCAAACTTCCCAGACAGATATTTCCATGTGTGGCAGAACATTTTAATATCTTTCTTGCAATCAGAAGAAGTAAAAAGTCCATCATAAAATTGACTAAAAAAAATACATCTACATATAACTCATAGTACATCGCCCACCTTCTTTCTCTCCGGCAACATATTCATTATAAATTGCAGGCCGCGAGAAAAATGTCGTATAATGAAAACCCGACTTGATTTTTTTTCGACAAAACAAGTCAAAAGAGCAATAAAAAAAGAACTATCACAAATCTTTCATGATAGTTCTTTCCCTTTATCATTTCCTATCTCTTAAAGAAATCAGGAATTTTAATAGACTGTTCTTTTACTGTACTTGTTGGCACTTTTGGTGTCTGAAGAGTCGGTGTCGCTCCACCATATGTCCTCTGTTCATTGTTAGCGCTGCCTGTATGGTTTGCAGTCTGACTCTGGAACTGTGTATGAGCAACATTTTTAACTAAGTCAACTTTCGGTGACTGTACCTCTTCTTTTGGTTGAATTGTCTGATGGAATGCTGCTTTCTGTCCTTCTAATCTCTGTTTTAATTTAGAAGTAGCACCACCTACATTGTGAAGTCCTGTTGCGATAACTGTAATAGTCGCCTCGTCCTGTTTAGTATCATCGTACATAGCACCGAAGATAATGTTTGCTTCTTCTCCTGCCAATTCCTGAACATACTCTGCCGCATCACTTGCGTCCATAAGAGAAATATCTCCGGATACATTGATAATAACATGTGAAGCCCCTGCAATAGTCGTTTCAAGAAGAGGACTGGCAACTGCCTCTTTAACAGCATCAAGCGCTTTCTCTTCGCCTTTTCCTTTACCGATACCGATATGTGCGATACCTTTATCAACCATTACTGTCTGCACATCTGCAAAGTCAAGGTTAATTAATGAAGGTACATTAATTAAGTCTGTAATACCCTGAATACCCTGCTGTAACACTTCGTCCGCTTTCTTCAATGCCTCCGGCATAGTTGTTCTTCTGTCAACAATCTCCAATAATTTATCGTTTGGAATAACGATGAGTGTGTCAACATTTTCTTTTAATTTTTCAATTCCGGCAAGAGCGTTATTCATACGTGCTTTTGATTCAAAACGGAAAGGTTTTGTAACTACACCTACTGTCAATGCTCCCTGCTCTTTTGCGATACGTGCTACAACCGGTGTGGCACCTGTACCTGTACCGCCTCCCATACCGCAAGTAACAAACACCATGTCTGCTCCTTTGAGTGCTGAAGCAATTTCTTCTGCACTTTCTTCTGCTGCTTTCTCTCCTACTTCAGGTTTTGCTCCTGCACCAAGTCCTTTAGTAAGTTTATCCCCTATCTGCATAAGTGTTGGTGCTTTACATAATTGCAATGCCTGTTTATCTGTATTAATTGCAATAAATTCTACTCCAGCGATCTGTTCATCTATCATTCGGTTTACAGCATTATTACCGCCACCGCCTACACCAACTACAATTATTTTTGCTGCTGCGTCTGATTCATTTGTTTTAATTTCTAACAAGAGTTTCTCCTCCTTTGTGTTCCTTATTCGCCTTATACTTCCCTGCAAGTTGGCAGTTTCAGCCATATAGGTATATAATATCTACTTTTCGTCAAATAATCAATAGAATTTTTCCTATTTTCTTATTTTTTGTACATTTTATTTCTTATCAGTCTTTTCTTATTCCTTTTTTGGTAATTCTCCCTCTTTAAAAGTTATCATTTCCGTCGCTTCACCGTAATGCCTTAAGTCCAGCGTCCCTGTTTTTCCTTCCAATTTTGTCAGAATAGGTGGCAATTGACTTATTTTTTCTTCCATACTTCCACTTCCCAAGGTGACACAGACTTTTTCTATGTAAATAGTTAAATCCGCCCCTTCACTCAAAATCCGATCCGGCTTAATTTTCCATTCGTCCAACGCCTTTAGCATTGTATCAATATTTCTAAAAAGCCTCTCCTCTTTCACCAGAAGTTTTTTGTAAAGTTCAGCATTTGCGGAAATTCCTTCTATACAGGGGATTCCTTCCATAAGCACAACTGATTTTGACAATACGGTTCCTTCTTCATCGAAATAGACATACTCGTCATCAATGACCGCATACGCCGTAATCTCCTTTTCTTTGACTTCCACTCTGATACTCCACGGAGTTTTCAGTCTTATTTTGGCAGAGACAACCGCTTTTGGATAGTCTATTTTCCCCATCAGATTTTTCCCTAAAAGGTATAAAGAATTTTTCGTTTTGCTGCTTTTTTGTATGCTCTCACCAATTTCACTGCTATTTATATATTTGTTTCCGGTTACTTCTATTGTATGCACATGAAAAAGAAGTAAAACCGACATAACAATAATTAAAATCCCCAATATTAATACGGTAAACGCATACAGCGTATGACTTGTTTTCTTCTGTTTTTTCATTATACTCCTCCTGTATCTCTTCTATTCTATCAGATTAGATACACTTAGTACAAGCCCCATTTCCAGTAAAAGAAACATAACTGAAGTTCCCCCATAACTGATAAAGGGCAAAGTAATTCCCGTATTTGGTATGGAATTGGTTACAACGGCAATATTCAGAATAACCTGAATCATAATATGCCCCATTGCGCCGGTGGCAATCAGCGCCCCAAATAAATCTTTCGCATGTGTTGCGATAACAAAAAAGCGCCATATCAATATCATAAACAGTACAATAATAAAAATTGCCCCAAAAAGTCCCAGTTCCTCACAAATAATGGAAAAAATCATATCATTTTGCGCCTCCGGAACAAATCCCAGTTTCTGAATGCTTGATCCAAGCCCCCTGCCAAAAAGCCCTCCCGAACCGATGGCATACAGCCCCTGTAGAGTCTGGTACCCCTTCTCGTACTTTTCCGGGTTCCGCCAAATCGCAAGCCTTTCTAACCGATAACTTTCCAGCGCCAAAAATATTCCAAGAAAACCTACCGCCAAAATCCCCATCGTAATAAACTGTGTATATTTCGGACTGGAAACAAAAATCAAAATAATCGCAATACCCAGTATAATTACTGCAGTACTTAAATTATTAGAACCAACCAACGCCACTATCGGAAGAATACTTCCAATAATCTTTATCAACGTCCTCACTTTATCAATTTTCTTTACATTTTTCATTACGATATAGGACAGAAATAGAATCAACGCTACTTTCGCATACTCCGACGGCTGAAAAGAAAACGGCCCCAAAGATAACCATCTTTTAGAACCGTTATATTCATCACCGATAAACAGCACTGCCGTCGATAAAATCAACGCCACAATATAAGCAAATACTGCAAAATGCTGCCATATGTGATAATCTATATTTGCCATTGCAAACATTAAAATAATACCTAATATTGTTGCAAAAGCCTGTTTCTTTAAGTAATAAAATGAATCGTGGAATTTCACCTCTCCGTTGTAGGCACTTGTACTATATAAGATAACCAGTCCAATTCCAACAAGAAGAAATACCGCTGTCAGAAGGCTGTAATCATACCTTCCTTTTTTACTCTTCCGGGACACCCGTGAATCAACTCCTTATAAATCATTTACAAGTTCTTTGAATTTATCTCCACGTTCTTCATAATTTTTAAACATTCCCCAACTTGCACATGCAGGTGAGAGTAATACTGCTTCTCCTTCTCTCGACAGTTCTGCACAGATTGACACCGCCTCTTCCAAAGTCTCCGCAAGTATCGTATCTGTAAAACCGCATCTCTTTGCCGTCTCCTCTATCTTCTCTTTCGTCTGTCCAATCAGCACAAGTTTTTGTACCTTTCCGTCAAAACTTTCTATCCATTCCTCATAAGACGCATTTTTGTCGTATCCGCCTCCAATCAGATATGTCGGTCTCTTCATCGCAGAAATAGCTTTTATTGCCGCATCGGGATTCGTTCCCTTTGAATCGTTGTAATAGACTACGCCATTTTTTTCACATACATATTCGATTCGATGTTCCACTCCGCCGAACGCTTTCACGCTCTGTCTGATAATGTCCACCGGAACATGATAGGCAAGCGACATTGCCACTGCTGCCATAATATTCTCATAATTATGTACTCCCAACAGTTTTAATTCGTCCACATGACAGATAGTTGTACGGTTTCCATTTTCTGCATAAATGATAGTGCCGTCTTCCAAATAAACACCTCTATCTAGTTTACGCCGGCTGCTGAAATATAGAACTGTCGCTTCTGTCTTTTCACCAAATTTTCTCGTTTCCTCATCTTCATAGTTTAAAACGCATACGTCCTCAGCCGTCTGATTTTTGGCAATCGTTTCTTTCGCCTCTATATACGCCCGCATTGTGTGATGTCTGTCCAAATGATCCGGCGTAATATTTAAAATAGCGCTCACCTTCGGTCTGAACGCATCAACAGTCTCCAGTTGAAAACTGCTGATTTCCGCCACGATCACCGAATCTTCCCTCGTCTCGGCCGCTATGGAAGTGTATGGTGTGCCGATATTCCCCACAACGTACACACTGTCTTTCCACGCTTTCATTATCTCTCCGAGAAGGGCGGTTGTCGTTGTCTTCCCATTCGTCCCCGTAATCGCAAGAACATCTCCCCCGCCGACACGGTAGGCAAGTTCAATCTCGCCCCAGATACATATGCCCTTTTCTCTTATTTTATTTACAATAGGTAAATCCGTAGGAACTCCCGGACTCATCACAACGCTGTCTAACGTTTCAATAACTTCATCTCTCAATGTTCCCAAAAGAATCTGTGCCTTACTGCCTGCACCGATTTTCTTTCTCAGTTCCTCTTTATCAAGGGTTTCTTTTCCGTCATATAAAATAACGTCCGCTCCCTGCTGCTCCAATAATCTCGCTGCTCCGATACCGCTTATGCCCGAACCGAAAACAAGTACTTTTTTGTTTCTCAAATCCATAATTCCCTGCCCCCTACATTGCAATAAGTGCAATCAAACAGAGAATTGCCGTAATAATGGAAAACACTGCAACAACCCTTGTCTCAGACCAGCCGCACAATTCAAAATGGTGATGAATAGGTGCCATTTTGAAAATACGTTTTCCGCCTGTTTTCTTGAAATATGTCACCTGTATCATGACCGAAAGGACTTCCACCAGATAAATCAGTCCCACAATCACAATAAAGATAGGCATTTGAAGCATATATGCCGTGGAAGCAACAAACCCTCCTAAAGCGAGAGAACCCGTATCTCCCATGAACACACTTGCCGGATAAACGTTAAACAGAAGAAATCCAAGCAGCGCTCCGACTACCGCACACGTAATCGGTTCGATACCACTCTTTGTACCGATTGCAACAACCGTAAAAAATGTTGCAACCAACACCGTCACGCTCGACGCCAAACCGTCCAATCCGTCTGTAAAATTCACCCCGTTTACCGTTCCGATAACAACGATAAATAAAAGCGGAATGGCTAGCCAGCCGATATCCCACGTCTTACCGTTTGTAAATGGAATAACCATATCCAAAGACACATCGGTAAAATTCACCATGTAGTAGGCAAATACAGCCGTCACGAGAATCTGTAATGCCATTTTCTGTTTCGGGAAAAGTCCGTCAGAACGTTTCATTACAACTTTCAGATAATCATCAAGAAATCCAATCAATCCAAATCCAAGTGTCACAAACAAAATCGGAATAATCTTCGGATAGTCCCCGATATAAAAAACAGATGTAATTGCCACACTGACTAAAATAATCACTCCACCCATTGTAGGTGTACCTGCTTTTTTCAAATGTGACTGTACTCCGTCCACACGTTCCGTCTGCCCCATTTTCAGTTTTCTTAAAAACGGTATAACAACCGGTCCTAACAACACACTTAATCCGAATGCCACAAGCACCGGTATCACAATATTATACTCCATATCGCACCTCTTTATCTCTTTTGTTTTTTCATCTCATTAGTATACTCTAGTTTACTGTTTTTTTCAATTCCCAGATAAGGCAGAATATTGGAAAATATGTCTTTCACCACCGGCGCGGCGATTGTTCCTCCATAGTAAATTCCTTTTGGATTGTGGATAACTACCAGCGCAACCACTTTCGGATTATCTGCCGGTGCAAAACCGATAAAGGAAGAGATATACTTATTCGCACTTCTCGGCAGCGTCTGTGACGTAGCTGTTTTTCCTCCAATCTTATATCCGGGTATATATGCATTCTTTCCTGAACCTTGGGCGACTACGCTTTCCAATATCGTACGCATTTTCTCCGAAGTCCCCTCCGATATTCCATTTCGTTTCGTCTTATATTGAAATCTTTCCACTTCTTTTCCTTCTCTGTCCGTCACACAGACTGCAAAATGCGGAGTAACTCTTTTTCCTCCGTTGATAATGGAACTGACCGTCGTCGCAAGCTGAATCGGGGTAATCTGAAACGACTGTCCAAAAGACATTGTGGCAAGTTCCACCGGACCTATGTTGGACTTTTTGTGCATGATTGTCCCCGCCTCACCCGGAAGGTCAACTCCCGTTTTATCCATAAGTCCAATTTTATAAAAGCCATCATAAAACCGGTCTGCACCGAGCCGCAAACCTATGTCAATAAATACAGGGTTACAGGAATTTTGTACTCCCTGCACAAATGTCTCTGAACCATGCCCTCCCGCTTTGTGACAGCGTATCCTTCTATTTTCAACCACTCTATAGCCCGGGCAGCTAAATCTGTCCGATTCTTTGACAACGCCCTCCTCCAAACAAAGCGCTGATGTAATAATTTTGAAAGTGGATCCCGGCTCATATGTGTCATTAATACAGCCGTTTCTCCACATTTGATTTAATAATTCCTGTTTTTTCTCATCAGAAATTTCTGCATTTTCATTCCCGGAAAGTGTAAACGGCTCATTCAAATCAAATTCCGGCACATTTACCATAGACAGTATTTCCCCATTTTGAGCATTCATAACTAAAACAGACACTTTATCCGCCTGTTTTTCTTTCATCACCTTTTCCGCAGCCTGCTGAGCATATTTCTGTATGTTATAATCCATGCTGATATGTAATGTATTGCCCGGAATTGCTTCCATTCTGTCTTCCGCAATTCCCTCAAGTTCCACACCTCTCGCATCAGTCGTCGTCAAAATCCTTCCGTTTTTCCCTTTTAAATATTCTTCATATTTGACTTCCAGACCAATAATTCCCTGATTATCCCCTCCTGTAAATCCAAGCACCTTTGACGCTACATTTCCAAAAGGATAATACCGTTTAAAATCTTCGTCCACTTTTACCCCCGGAAGTTCATACTCTCTAATCTTATCCCCCGTCTTTTTATCTACATTTGTTTTTATCCTCTCCATTGAAGAAACTTTTTCCACCTTCTCTCTAACCAAGGTTTCCCCTATTCCCAGTTCATCACTTAAAATGCGGATAACCTTTTCTTTATCTTTTATCTGGCTGTGGATAACCGAAATCGTACATACGGTTTTGTTTGTCGCAAGCACCTTCCCTTTTGCATCTATAATTTCTCCTCTGGCCGCTTTTATTTCCCTCTCTCTTTCGTGAAGTGCCTCCGCCCTCTTCTGATAATAAGGCGCATCAACTATCATCAAATACACCAATCTGCCGATCAGCAGAGTTATCACAGAAACAGCACACAAAAACACAACAAAAATTTTCTTTTTATTATAAGTCTTATTTCGCACAAAAACCTCACAAAGATTTATTACTATAGGGTATTAAATCTATTGTGAGGTTATTCTTCTAATTTGTTGCCGTCTTTGTAATCTTCATATACGGAAATGCTTCCGCCATAATTTTCTGCGCCAGTTTTATGGCATAACTGCTGTTTGCCTGATTTTCCACATTTGGTTCATCAATTACGACATAAAGCATAATCTCCGGGTTTTCCTGCGGGGCATACCCAATGAAAGAAATCAGGTTCTTTCCATGATTACGAGGATATTTTTCAGCAGTTCCCGTTTTACCTCCGATAGCGTAACCCGGCACTTGTGCCGCTTTCGCCGTTCCTTCCGTTACGGTAGATTCCATGTAAGTACGAAGCAGCTTACTTGTTTCTTCTGAGATTGTTTTTTTCGTCAGAACAGGAGTTTTATTTTCTATAACATTTCCGTCTGCATCACGAATCTGTTTTACGACATGAGGTTCATAATAATTTCCTCCGTTAATCAGAGAATTGAATCCCGCTGCCAACTGCAACATTGTCACATTAAAGTTCTGCCCAAAAGCATTTGTCGCCAAGTCAGCATTTCCCATTTTATCCGGAGCAAAAAGAAGCTTGTCTGTGGACGCCTCCCCCGGTAAATCAATCCCCGTATATTCTCCAAATCCAAAAATATGCTGATATTTTGAGAATTCTTCCGGACCGATTGCCGCACCCACATGCATCAACGCCACATTACACGAGTTGGCAATCGCCTGTTTTAAAGTCTGTGTTCCGTGTCCGTCTTTTTTATTACATTTAATCCTCCATTTTCCAACGTCCAAATATCCCGGACACACATATGTCTCACTTCCTTTGAGCGTTCCGTTTTCCAATCCCGCCGCAATCGTAAACGGTTTCATTGTAGAACCCGGTTCATATGTATCACTCACACAAAAGTTTCTCCACAATTTATTTAACTCTTTAACCTTATCCTCCTCACTCATGTTTTTCAACTGTTCTTCCGAGAACAAACCACTCAAATCCCTCGGGTTATTCAGGTCAAAATTGGGATAGGACGCCATCGCAAGAACTTCTCCCGTTCCGGGACGCATGGCAATAACCGCCGTGTTTTTACTTCCAAGCCCTGTTTTATTCGGTCCGTTTTTATGTTCCTCATTAAATTCACGAATATGTTTTTCAATAATGCTCTGTAAATTCAAGTCAATGGAGGTCACCAGACTTTTTCCGTCCGTCGCCTCTTTTACAATCTTCTCCACAGAGGAGGTCTCTCCAAAATAACCGTATTCTCTTCCGTCCGTTCCATTCAAAATATCATTATAAGAAGCCTCAAGACCGCCATTTCCCACATTTCCCGATGCGGTAAATCCTATCAGATCACTTGCAAGTGTATTATACGGATAGGTTCTGACATAATCTTCTTCCAACCATACTCCTTTTAAATTTCCATAGTTTTTTGTATCCTTTTTAAGTTTTTCAAACGCCTGATATTGTTTATAGGATACTCCCTTTTTCAAAACGTTATAACGGCTTTCAGACTTCTCCTCCAAAACGGTATAAACCGTTTTTTTATCAATTTCAAAGCATGTTTCCAACGCTTCCACCGTCTGCTCTTTCGACTTCGCCAGTTCTTCCTCTTTTCCTGACAATAACACTTTTGCATCTAAAATCACATTATAAACACGCTCGCTTGTCGCCAGTTTTGTTCCATTCGCATCGAGTATATCTCCTCTCTTAAAAGGAATTACCCTGCTGTTATTTTGCTGCTGATCCAAGACCGCTTTTTTGTAATCTTCTCCTTTTGTCGCAACAATCTTTATCGCTTTTCCCAAGAATAAAACAAAAGCCAGTATCGTAAACATAAATACCAATACCAGCTTTTTCTGCATTCTCTTAGGAAATTTTTGGCGGATAAACTTTAGACCGCCTCTTTTTTTCCTATTTTTTGTCATCGATTCACCTTCCATTTGTCTCACTATTTCTTAGGAATGTCTTTATACTGTTTTACGTCACTTTCTTTCGGATTGTCATATGTAATTATCTGATTATCCTCTGCGTGAACCATACCCAATTCCTCCGTTGCCTTCCTGCGGACTTCTTCCAAATTCACAGAATCCAACGCGCTGTTAAATCTCGTTGTATTAACCTCCTTTTTCTCTGCCAGTTCTCGCTGAAGAGAAGTTATGTTCTGCGAACGGTTCGTAATTTCCGCCTGCAACTGTAAGTATTGTAAACAAACCACAAACGCAATTACAACTGCAATCGACAAAAACACTACATATCCTTTATTCATATGCAGTGCATTTTTTCTGTTCTTACGAATCTGTCTGCTTACCTTCTTCTGTTCCGATCTGTGTGTCTCCTCATGTCTTTTCGGAACAATATCAGGTTTGCGAACAGTATTTCCATAATCATAATATGTATAAGTTTGTCTGCGATAAGCAGGTCTTCTGTTTGTCTCCATCTGCTTATGCTCCCTTCTGCTCCAATTATTTATCTCCCGTTATCAAACTAACACCGCTCAAAAATACGAAGTTTTGCACTTTTTGAGCGACTATTGTATTCCAACTCTTCTGCGCTTGGCAGAATTGGTTTTCTTGTAATCACTTTCCCCTTCGATTCATTCCCACAAACACATACAGGGAAATGACTTGGACATGTACACGGATTTTCGTTTCTTCTGAAAATACTCTTTACAATTCTGTCCTCCAAAGAATGAAATGTAATGATACATATTCTCCCGTTTTCATTTAACATATCAATCATTTCATCTAAACTATCTCTAAGTACGTCTAATTCCCTATTCAATTCAATACGAATTGCCTGAAATGTTCTCTTGGCAGGGTGTCCCCCGTTCTTTTGAAATTTCATCGGAATGGCACGTTTAATTATCTCTATTAATTGTCCGGTAGTTTCAATGGAACCTTTCTCGCGGTCCAAAACAATATGCTTTGCAATATTCTTCGCAAACTTGTCTTCTCCATAATCTCGAATAATGCGATAAAGTTCCATCTCACTATACGTATTGACGATGTCTTTGGCCGTCATCTCCTGACGTCTGTCCATTCTCATATCCAAAGGTACATCTACACGATAGGAAAAACCTCTCTCTGCTGTATCTAACTGGTAAGATGATACACCCAAATCGAGTACAATCCCATCGACTTTGTCAATTCCAAGTTTCTGAAGCTGTAACTTCATATCACAATAGTTGCTTCTGACTATTGTAACTCTCTCCCCGAAGTCACGTAATCGGATTCCCGCAGCCTCAATTGCCGCCTCGTCCTGATCTATTCCTATGAAACTCCCCTTGTCACTTAACTGCTTACACACTTCAAAAGCGTGTCCGCCTCCACCAAGTGTTCCATCTACGTAAATGCCGTCCGGTTTAATGTTCAGACCATTTACTGTCTCTTCCAATAATACGGATTTGTGTTCAAATGTCATGTTTACCTCCATATCAGATTAAATGCCCAGTCCCAACTCTTCCATGTGACTTGCAATATCGTCCATGTTGTCTTCGATTACTGTATTATTTTCTTCCCATTTTGCCTTATCCCAAATTTCCACACGGTCCAACACTCCCACAAGAACCACTTCTTTTTCTAAATGGGCAAAATTACGAAGTGCAGAAGAGATTAACACTCTGCCCTGTTTATCAAGGCCGCCATCTACCGCACTTCCCAAAAAGAAACGGGTAAATATTCTGGCGTCTTTATTTGTCAGCGGTAAGGTTCTTAGTTTTTCTTCAAAAGTTTTCCATTCATTGTCAGGATACAGAAATAAGCAGCCATCTAATCCTTTTGTAATTACAAAATTTTCTCCAAGATTCTCACGAAATTTGGAGGGAATAATCAACCTGCCTTTTGCATCTATACTATGATTAAATTCTCCTGTCAACATATGGAACACCTTCTTTCAAATGGGCCTGCCACTTATGTCCCATTTCGCACCACTATTCACCACTTTCTACCACTTGGATTCATTGTAAACCACTTTTCCCCTCATTTCAAGAGTTTTTTAGCATTTTTAACTAACAAAAAAATATATCCCCACAAATGTGGAGATATATCTTCCTTCTCATACCATATTATTCTGCTAAACCTGTAAGATATTCAGCGATTGAAGTATAATCAACTTCTGTCTTTTCCACCGGCTGACTATCTACATAAGAATTGTATCCCGAATATCCAACCCATGATAAAACTGCTACTACAACAACTGCTGTCACTGTGTTTCTGAAAATTTTCATTCTCTTTTCTTTCTTCATGATTGCTTTTCGGTTCGCTTTTTGTTCTTTATAACGATTTACTTTCTCTTGACTCATCTTCAAAACTCCTTTGCAATTCAACTATAAATAGTCTATCACAAAATGTAAAATTATACAACTACTATGCAAGGTGACTTTTTGCTTGTTTTTATAGCCTTTTTCCTATGTATTTAAGACATTTACTTCCTTATTTTTATATCATTTTTACAGATTACATTTATTTTAGTATCATTCTAGTATCATTTTGCCTGTTCTGACCTGAGTCGGCAAAACACCGAGTCAGTTTGTCATCTTCTTCTCTTTCTATCCGTTTAAGCGCCACTTGTTCGACTTCACTCGTCCACGTTCTATTGAACCTCTCCACGCCTACATGATGTATCGGAGCAGCAGAAAGATACTCTTCATAATATGCTTTGAACGTCCTGCATCTGCTCGGTATTTTAAGCGTCCTTATGGCTTTTTCTTCGGCTTGTCTGACGGTCCCTATTGACAGCCCTAACACTTCCCCGACTTCCTGCAAGGTTTTTCTATTGGCGTAGCGTTCCCGTATAACCTGCGTTTGATTTGGTGGTAATTTATCAACTGCAATCCACAATTCTCTTTTCATGGCAGCAGTGTCAAGCCTTTTTATAGCGTCTTCTTCCATACGGCTACCGTCTGACACCGTATCCACTAGAGAACTTTCCCCCTCTTCGCTCAAAGGTTCGTCAAGGCTTTGTATTTGCCCCATTCTGACGTTTTTCTTTATACTCTCAAGTTTCCCCTCACTTACGCCGAGAAACTCCCTCATTTCCCTATCAGACGGTTCACAGCCGTAATACTTGCGGTATTCGTTCGCTATCTTCTTATACTTTAAAATTTCGCCCCTAGCCCCTACCGGAATACGCACAACACTCCCACAGTTGTCAATATACCTCTGCATAGCCTGTTTTATCCAAAAGGCTGCATAATTGATAAAAGCCACGCCCATATCTGCATCGTAATGTTCTATTGCCTTACATAGCCCGAAATACGCCTCCTGCTTTAAGTCTTCAACCTCCGCATAGTTGGAATACTTCACAGCCATTTGATGAACAAAGCCTTTGTTCTGCTGCCATAATGCAAGCATATTCTCAGCGGTATCTATGCCGGCTTTAATGCGGGCAACTAGTTGTTCGTTTTCCATGTTTACCACCTCATTATTTTAGAACCCTTAGTATTTCTTAACACTTCCATACACAGAAACGCCCCAAACAATCCACCGGAAAGTCTGAGGCGTTCTTATACTTCTATTCTCCTAATCCCATAGCAGCACGCATTTGCATGTTAACAATATCCTGATAATCTGCTCCCAAATCTTTCTCGGCATCTGTCAACTCTTCTCCGCACATCTTCGCAATCTTGAGAAGGTCATCTTTGAAAGTTGGAATCATCAATACGCTTTTCGGAAAATTGACATCTAATTCAATCAATCTTTCCTGTAATCTTTCCGCCTCAACCTCTGTATTGAATACGCGTTCTGTCAGCGTGGTCTTGTTTGTTCCTTTCGCCACTTCTGAAAGTGCAATCAGTGCCTGTCTGTTTCCTAAAAACTTCCCAGCAATCCCTAAAACTGTTTCAAGTGGCAACGGTCTATCTGTAGCAGATAACAAGGTAATGCAGGAGGCAAATTCCGGTTCTGAAAAATCATAGATATTGTCATTTTCCCGCATAACCTCTATTAATTTTTCAAAATGTTCCTGCAAGGCATCAAATTTATTCCTACAGTTTGCACCAAACCTTTCTCTGATTTTGGCAATCTGTTCATCTTTATACTCCCTTGAAAGCATTGCATTCCCTTCAACTGTTGCTACTTCCTTTCGGTTGCCTGTGTATAACTCTATAAGTCCTTTCAAGTCTTTCATCATCTCAGCGATATACTGATGTACTGGTTTTGTATCAATTTTACTCATGTTCATTCTCCTTTTTATTCTTTCAATTTATCCGCTGCTACGAACATATCACCAGCCATATGCAGCACATAGTCAGCGATGCCGAAACCATTATCGTTTGCTATCCACCCTCTACACTCTTCATATAACCGTTTGGCGAGATTTCTCTTCTCTTCATCACTCATAAAACGACAAATCAACATATTTTTGAGTACGTCCGCTGGAGTTTCTCCTTCTGACTTTCCTTTCTTCCGAGCATATCCAATTAACATTCTTTCCATTGACCTGTTGCCCTCATATTTATCCTGCAATACGTCAAATTCTTCCTGATTTAAGGTATATAAATCGCTCTCAAGTAAAACTATATCAGCCTTATCAATATCAGCCCCAGTAATTGATTTAGCCTTTTTATCAAGTCTTTCAAGATAACCGTCATATACTTCCTCTAATTCATCAAACGCCTGACTTTTAGAATCACTAATCTTCTTCATCAGTTTTTTTGCCTGTTCCTGCTGATAGTTATTTGTAGACCCGCTGTATTGCTCCTCATACTTTTCTATTAGCGGTTGTGTTCTGTCAACATAATTAACCAATACTTTATTTAGGTGTTTTCTGTACTTACTCTGTGCCATTTTTTCATTCTCCTTTACTCCACTACTACATTGATTGCTTTTTCTCCCTTTTCTGTTGGTTCAACTTGGTAACTTACTTTCTGACCGACTTCCAAATTGCGAAAGCCTTTCATCAGGATATTGCTCTGATGTACAAAGACATCAACGCCGTCGTTTCCTGCAATAAAGCCGAATCCTTTTACCGAATCAAACCACTTCACTACTCCGCTTTTCATTTCTACACTGCTCCTTTCTCTCTATTTCCCACGCAAACAAAAAAGACGCAGAAACGATAGAAGTCTACTCTTTCGACTTCTTACCATTCCCACGCCTTTAGGCTTCCAACTTTCGTTAGGGTACTTAGTTATTTTGTTATACAAATATTATAACGCCTGCACAAGATAAAAACAACTTATTTCTCGTATTATGGCAGCAGGCTTGTAAAGTTGCACTTCCTTATTAACACATATTGTCCATTTCCTTATTGCACAATTTCATTATTACTTCTTGGTAATCTGTAATAAAATTTTTTATAATAAGTTCTTCTCTCACTTTTAATATAAATTTATAAATAAAATAAAACCCTCCACACAAAAACAGTACTTCTAAAACTATGGCAAAAAACATACTCATTTCAATATTTCCAAAAGTCTGTAACACCTTTTTCAAGCAAGTTATTTCATCCCAAAACGACTTCACCCCCTCTGCTGCAACAGCACCCATCATTAAAGATAAAACTATTTTCCAATACTCGTTGACGGGTTCTTCTTTTCTCTTTACATTTTTCAAATATTTATAAAATTCAATTATTTTAGTTTCATTATAATTTTCATATTTCTTCAAAATATAATCCTCCCATTGGTGATATGAATCGAACATTATACCATTGTCTAATTTTTTCCATTCTTTTTTTGATAAGCTATCTCTACATTATACATCTATCAAAATCACAAAAACAACCAGGAATAACAACTTAAAGC
>ERZ773204.457-NODE-457-length-34510-cov-4.505703_pt1 | contig 34510 bp, 30 predicted proteins | sample MGYA00581007_ERZ773204 | MGnify/ENA primary metagenome ERZ773204 (study PRJEB29015, sample SAMEA2737757) | human gut metagenome | biome: human gut; feature: human-associated habitat; material: faeces | place: China | collected 2012 ... | reverse complement strand
TTTGCCTGATGGTACTCTGGATGGATTCCTTCTCTCATGATTTTCACCTCTTTAATATTTAAATAAGTATTGTCATTGTGAGACGAATCTCACAAAGTGATCTCTTTATCTGTGATAAACAGCTTTCTTATTGTATCATAAGGATATTATGAATGCAAGCATTATTTTTAAAATTTTTTTCTGATTTTAACAGACCGGTCCGTCCTTTCATAAACCTCCGGTTTCTATATATAACGGTTCTTGCGGACGGTCTGTACAAATTCTGCATTATTTCTTGTCTTTGCAAATAAGTCTAAGATGCGTTCTGCTGCTTCATCTGTCTTTAGTCCGTTTAACGCCTTCCGCATAATATCTACCGCTTCCTGTTCTTCGCGGCTTAACAGCAAATCTTCACGTCGTGTACTGGACTTTGCAATATCAATCGCCGGGAACACTCTCTTTTCAGACAGCTTTCTGTCAAGTACCAGTTCCATGTTACCCGTTCCCTTAAATTCTTCAAATACAACATCATCCATCTTACTGCCCGTTTCAACCAATGCCGTTGCCAGAATGGTAAGGCTTCCGCCTTCTCTCATATTTCTTGCCGCACCAAAGAAACGCTTTGGCATATGCAGTGCCGCCGGGTCCAGACCACCGGATAAGGTTCGTCCGCTTGCCTGTACAGTAAGATTATAGGCTCTTGCCAGTCTTGTAATACTGTCTAATAAAATAATAACATCCTGTTTCTGCTCCACCAGACGCTTTGCACGCTCGATAACCATTTCAGATACACGTCTGTGACGTTCCGGCAGTTCATCAAATGTAGAATAAATAACTTCCACATTATCCCCTGTAATGGACTCTTTAATATCCGTAACTTCTTCCGGACGTTCATCAATTAACAGAATCATCAGGTGCATTTCCGGGTTGTTCTTGGTTACGGCTGTCGCAATCTGCTTTAACAGGGTTGTCTTACCGGACTTTGGCTGTGATACAATCATGCCTCGCTGTCCCTTGCCAATCGGAGAAATCAAATCTACCATGCGCATTGCCACGGTATTTGTATTTTTCTCTAAATGAATTCTCTCATTCGGGAAAATCGGTGTCAGTTTTTCAAATGCCGGTCTTTTGGTTGCAAGCATCGGATCTAATCCGTTGACAGACTCAAGATATAAAAGCGCTGAAAATTTTTCATTCTGTGTACGGATACGCTTCGGTCCTTTGATAATATCACCTGTCTTTAAATTAAAGCGGCGGATCTGTGTCGGCGATACATACACATCATTTTCACCCGGCAGGAAATTCTCACAGCGGATAAATCCATATCCCTCTGCGAGGACTTCAAGGATTCCGTTTGCATCGGGTTCATCGGATTTCATATCACTTCTGTAGTCCTGACGGTCATTCCTGTATTCCGTTCTGTCGTTTTTATAATCCTGTCTGCCTTCATAGTGGCGGTATTCACGACGTTCTTCATAATGCGGACGCTCATTGCTTCTCTGTGCATTATCGTTTCTTGTGTAACGCGGTGTTTCTTCACTTCTTCCGGTACGTGCTGCCGGTGCTGCCGTACTTTGAACCTCCTGGTGTTCTTCCTGTCTTTGTGTACTCTGTGCTTCGGTATTCTGTTTTTCCGATGCTTCTGCCTGTGCTTCTTCTCCACCTGAAGCTTCAATAATTGCATCAATCAGCTCTGCCTTGCGCATCGCTGTAATTCCTTTGATTTTTTTATCCTTTGCAAACTCACGTAATACAACTAAAGATAATGTCTGAAGTTTTTCTCTCATATCTTAATACTCTCCTAAAATAAATTCCATTCCTATAAATAAATATAACAAATATAAACAGGGAATCCGGTTACTGAATCAGCACCACTTATGAAAATCTCATTACTGTTTCTCTATTATACACCTTTTTGTCATAATTTCAAACCTTTCTTTTTCTAAAAATATATTGCCGTCAGATTTTGTATATGGTATGATTTAAAGTATCTTTGGATTTTTAAGAAAGGCAGGTATTATTTATAATGACAAATGCAGAAAAGGCTTTACAGCTTCATGAGGAATGGAACGGAAAATTTGAAACAACACCAAAGATGGATATTGCAACAAGGGAAGACCTTGCGTTAGCTTATACTCCGGGTGTTGCTGAACCATGTAAGGTCATCGCAAAGGATAAGGAAGCAGCTTACAAGTACACCATTAAGGCAAACACTGTTGCCGTTGTATCAGACGGCAGTGCTGTTTTAGGACTGGGCAACATCGGCGCTCACGCAGCCATGCCTGTTATGGAAGGAAAGGCTGTTCTTTTCAAATCCTTCGGCGGTGTCAATGCTGTGCCGATTTGTCTGGACACACAGGATACAGAGGAAATTATCAAGACTGTTGTCAATATTGCACCTGCCTTTGGCGGAATTAATCTTGAAGATATTTCCGCGCCGCGATGCTTTGAAATCGAGTCCCGTTTAAAGGAACTCTTAGACATTCCTGTTTTCCACGATGACCAGCACGGTACCGCAATTGTTGTACTTGCCGGTATTATCAATGGTTTAAAGGTTACAGGAAAGACAAAAGAAGACTGTCAGGTTGTTGTAAACGGTGCCGGTTCTGCCGGCGTTGCCATTACAAAGCTGCTCCTTACATATGGATTTAAGCATGTTACCATGTGCGACAAGTCCGGTATCCTTTCTAAAGGAAGCGAAGGTTTAAACTGGATGCAGGAATCCATGATGGATGTTACGAATCTTGAACATAAGACCGGTTCACTGGCGGATGCTTTAAAGGGTGCTGATATTTTTGTCGGTGTTTCCGCTCCGAATATTGTAACTCCTGAAATGGTTCAGTCCATGAACAAAGATGCGATTATCTTTGCCATGGCAAATCCGGTTCCTGAAATTATGCCGGACGTTGCAAAGGCTGCAGGTGCAAAAGTGGTCGGTACAGGCCGTTCTGACTTTCCGAACCAGGTCAACAACGTTATCGCATTTCCGGGTATCTTTAAAGGCGCACTCGAAGGCCGTGCAACACAGATTACCGAGGAAATGAAGCTGGCTGCTGCACTTGCCATTGCTAATTTAGTTCCTGAGGATGAAGTCAGCGATGTCAACATTTTACCGGAAGCTTTTGATGAACGCGTTGCTGATGTCGTAAGTCAGGCTGTAAAAGACCATATTACCAGATAGTCCATGAAACCTTACTACTATTCACTAAGCGAATATTTAAAGGAAACGTATGGCTGTAAAATGTACAAGCTTTCTTTAAGCGGCGGCATGACCTGTCCCAACCGTGACGGACGGATTGACACACGTGGCTGTATTTTTTGCAGTGCAGGCGGTTCCGGTGATTTTTCAGGAGAGGCACTGATTGGAAACAGTGCCTCTTTACTTGCCGGAGGCATTGTGACACCGCAGCATACTAAAATTCCAGGCATTGCTGCACAGATTGAAGCCGAAAAAGCACTTATCAGCCGTAAATATAACGGCGGTCAGTATATCGCTTATTTTCAGTCATACACCAATACGTATGCACCGGCCGATTATTTAAGACAGATTTTTACCGAAGCAATCCGGCACGATGACGTCCGGATTCTTTCTATTGCAACAAGACCGGACTGCATTACACCAGCGATTGTTACACTGCTTTCTGAATTAAATGCCATAAAACCGGTCTGGGTTGAACTGGGACTTCAGACAATCCATGAAAGCAGCGCCCGCTATATCCGCCGCGGCTACAGTCTTTCTGTATTTGATGATACCATGAAAATGCTGTCTGATGCCGGAATTGAAACAATTGTGCATATGATTCTCGGACTGCCCACTGAATCGCAGGAAATGATGTTACAGACCGCAGATTATATCGGACACAGCGGAGCCTCCGGCATTAAACTCCAGCTGTTACATGTTCTTTCCGGCACAGACCTTGCACGCGATTATGAAGAAAAGCTTTTTACCGTCATGACGGAAGACGAATATCTTGATTGCCTTGGGAAAATTTTAGAGATTCTTCCGCCGGATATGGTAATTCACCGGCTGACGGGTGACGGTGCAAAAAAACTGCTGAAAGCTCCTTTATGGAGTGCCAACAAAAAACAGGTAATGAACCGGATGAACCGGTATTTTAAAGAGAATAACATTTGTCAAGGACGGTTATATCAATGAATACAGAAGCAACTACTTTATACAAATTGATGGTTTTATATATGTTAAGTAAAGTGAATTTCCCACTTTCCAACAGCCAGATTGCTGATTTTATGCTGGACAAACAATATACAACCTATTTTACACTGCAGGAAGTTTTAAGCTCCCTTGCAGATGATGGCTTTGTTAATGTCCTGACATACCGAAGCAGCACCCAGTACCGGCTGACGTCTTCCGGAAAAGACACCATTTCCTTTTTCAGCAACAAAATATCCAATGCAATCCGTGAAGAAATCGATGTCTATCTGATTGAAAATAAATACGAACTGCGCTGTGAAACCGGAACCCTGTCCGACTACTACCGTTCCACAAACGGCGACTACATCGTACACTGCATCGTAAAAGAAGGCAAAACCAACCTCATTGAGTTAAACATTGCCGTCCCGTTAGAAGAACAGGCCGACGCCATGTGTTCCAAATGGCGCGAAGGCAGTCAGGAAATCTACGATTTCATTATGCGGAAGCTGATGTAAATAAAAACTATATTTATAATAAAAGCCCGGCAGAATAAGTGAATGAAAAAATACTTATTCTGCCGGGCTTCCGCTTCCCTCTCGGGGTTTTTATATGCCCATACTGAAGTCAAGTGCTAACGTTGAAGCTGGGGCATATAGAAAACCCAATCTATAGATACTGCTCAATCGTTTCCCACAGCTCCGGGATTCCCTGCTTCGTCTGTGATGAAACAGGAATTAATATATCATCTTTTTCAAGTCCAAGTCCTGTGCGGACAGCTTTAACATGCTTTGGAATCTGGCTGCGCTTTAATTTATCCAGCTTTGTTGCAATAATAACCGGGTGGTATCCATTTGCAACAATCCAGTCATACATCATTTTATCGTTGGCTGACGGGTCATGACGGATATCAATCAGCAGAAAGACCTGACGAAGCTGTTTGGACACTTTCAGATACTTTTCTACCATTTTACCCCATTTTGCTTTTACCTGCTGATTGGCATTGGCATAGCCGTAGCCCGGTAAATCCACCAGAAACATTGCATCATTGATATTATAATAATTGATTGTCTGTGTCTTACCCGGCTGTGAAGATGTTCTGGCATAAGACTTACGGTTCATCAACGCATTGATGAGTGAAGATTTTCCTACGTTGGATTTTCCCGCAAATGCCACCTCCGGCAGTTCAGTTTGTGGAATTGCGCTTGTAACACCAATGACAATATCCAGATTTACTTTTTTGATAACCATACAACTCTCCATTCTGCTGACATCTCATGCCATACATTTTCACTATTTATCCTGATTCCCGGGAACCAGTGCATGCTCAAGTACCTGTTTCATTTCCGAAACAAAAACAATCTCCATGCCGCCTGTAATTTCTTCATCAAATTCTTCCACGTCACTTCTGTTTTCGGACGGAACAAGGACTTTTTTCATGCCTGCCGTCTTTGCCGCGAGCAGTTTTTCCTTTAATCCGCCAATCGGAAGCACTCTGCCGCGGAGTGTCACTTCCCCGGTCATTGCAACATCGGCATGAACCGGAATTCCTGTCACTGCAGAAAGCATCGCCGTTGTCATTGTTACACCGGCTGACGGACCATCCTTTGGCACTGCGCCTTCCGGAATATGTAAATGAATACTGTGTGTATCAAAATATTCCTGTTCGACCTTATACTTCCTGCCTGATGTAATGGAGCGCACATAAGTCAGCGCAATCCGTGCGGATTCCTGCATGACATCACCCATTTGTCCGGTGAGAATCAGTTCACCCTTACCCGGCATTGTATTGACTTCAATTTCTAACGTATCCCCGCCGACACTTGTCCATGCCAGCCCACGCACAATACCGACTTCATTCTTTTTATGGATATTCTCCGGCTTAAATTTTACTTTTCCTAAGAAATCCTTTAAATTCTTATCTGTAATGCGGATACTCTTTACTTCTTCATTCAATTCTCCGTTGCCGTGATAGAGCTGGCGCACTGCCTTGCGGCATACCTTTGCGATTTCACGCTCTAAGCTTCGCACACCGGCTTCCCTTGTATATCCGTCAATCATGCTTTCAAGCGCCTTATCGGAAAATTTCAGCTGTTTTGCCATCAGTCCGTTTTTCTCAAGCTGCTTTGGCACTAAATGTTCTTTTGCAATGTGCAGCTTTTCATTTTTGGTATATGAGCTGACCTCGATAATCTCCATTCGGTCTAAAAGCGGTTTGCTGACAGTTGATAAATCATTTGCCGTTGCAATAAAAAGCACCTGTGAAAGGTCTGTCGGCAGTTCAATATAGTGATCGACGAAATGGCTGTTCTGCTCGCTGTCTAATACCTCCAACAGCGCTGAAGCCGTATCGCCCTTATAATCACTGCTGATTTTATCAATTTCATCTAACAGCATAAGCGGATTTTTCACGCCTGCCGCTTTAAATGCCGTAATAATTCTGCCCGGCATTGCACCGACATAAGTCTTTCTGTGTCCGCGGATTTCTGCTTCATCACGTACACCACCCAGACAGATACGCACATATTTTTTATTCAGTGCTTTTGCCACAGAACGCGCAATTGAAGTTTTTCCCGTTCCCGGAGGTCCTACAAGACAAAGAATCGGTGCATCACCCTTGCTTGTAATATTACGGACTGCGAGCGATTCTAAAATACGCTCTTTGATTTTTTTCATGCCATAGTGATCTTCATCCAACACCTGTGCTGCAGCATCTAAATCACGGTTATCCTCTGACATCTTATCCCACGGCATTTCAAGCAGCGTTTCGATATAACCGCGCTCCACGTTCGCTTCTGCTGACCCCTGGCTTAATATTTTATAACGCTTGATTTCCTTGCGGATTTTTTCTTTAATTTCCGCAGCTGCTTCCAGTTCTTTTACTGCAGCACAAAATTCTTCAATTTCAGAACCGTCATCTTCGCCGTCTAATTCTTCATTTAAGACTTTTAACTGCTCTCTTAAAATATACTCTTTCTGGTGTTTATCTACTTTTTCTTTGACTTTTTCAGAAAGCTCTTCTTTAATTCTGCTGACATTCGTATCTTCGATCAAGAGTTTGCCCGCATATTCATACATTTCTTCCAAAGAATCCAGTTCCAGCATATGCTGGCGTTCCCTGTACTCCATCGGATAGTCGATTGTAAACCGTTCCAGCAGCTTTCTGGCACTGTTCATACCCAGCCATTGCTTTAAAATGTCACGGCTCATCCTTGGATTGGCAAGTGCGTACTGACGAATCAGTTCTCTTAACCCCGTAAGCATGGCTTTATTGAGTGTCGGGTCTAATTCCTGCGGCGGCTGCTCATTTACTGCAACCTCTGCCACAAGCATTCCATCCGCCTGCGTAACACCTTCAAGCGTACCCTTCTTCACACCTTCTACCAGAACACGCACTACGCTGTTTGGCAGCTTTATGAGCTGTTTAATCTTTACCAGTGTACCTACATGATATAAATCTTCGTATTCCGGGTCAGAAACTTCCGGGTCAACCTGTGTTGCCAGAAAGATTTTCTGGTCTTTTTCCATTGCCTTTTCTACTGCATGAATTGATTTTTTTCTGCTTATATCAAAATGTATGACCATGTCCGGCAACACGGTCATACCTCTTAATGCAATCAATGGCAAATTTATATTTTTCATTTCCATATAAACCTAACCTTTTAGTTTTTTACATTGCAACATTTTCTGAGCGGTACTCAATCAAAGGCTTTGCTGTTCCATCTACGGCATCCTTTGTAATTACACATTTTGCAATCGTATCATCTGACGGAATTTCGTACATCACTTCATTCATAACTGCCTCTAAGATAGAACGAAGGCCACGGGCACCCGTCTTTCTTTCAAAACTCTTTTTAGCGACTTCTTCAACCGCTTCGTCTGTAAATTCCAGTTCTACCTCATCTAAAGAGAACAATGCCTGATACTGCTTTAAAATCGCATTTTTCGGTTCCTTTAAAATTCTTACCAGTGCAGCTTCATCTAAGGAATCCAATGCAACAACCACCGGCACACGGCCTACAAATTCAGGAATCAGTCCGAATTTAATCAGATCCTGCGGAAGTACCTTATGGAACATCTCACCGACTTCTGCTTCAATCTTTTCATGGACATCTGCATTAAATCCGATAGAACTCTTATCCATACGGGATTCAATAATCTTTTCAAGACCGTCAAATGCACCACCGCAGATAAATAAAATATTGGTTGTATCAATTGGAATCAGTTCCTGCTGTGGGTGTTTTCTTCCTCCCTGTGGCGGAACGGAAGCCACCGTACCCTCTAAAATTTTAAGAAGTGCCTGCTGTACACCTTCGCCCGATACATCTCTTGTAATGGATACATTTTCTGATTTCTTTGTAATCTTATCTATTTCATCAATATAAATAATACCATATTGTGCTTTTTCGATATCATAATCTGCTGCCTGAATCAGCTTTAATAAAATATTTTCTACATCTTCACCGACATACCCCGCCTCTGTCAGTGTGGTTGCATCTGCAATTGCAAACGGCACATTTAAAAGTCTTGCCAGATTCTGAGCAAGAAATGTCTTACCGGAACCTGTCGGACCCAGCATTAAAATATTACTTTTCTGTAATTCTACATCAACGTCTTTCCCTGATAAAATTCTCTTGTAATGATTATAAACCGCTACAGCCAGTACTTTCTTTGCCTCGTCCTGTCCGATAACATAGTCATCTAAAAATTCTTTTATTTCTTTTGGCTTTAACAGATTAATTTCCATATCTTCTGCCGGATTGCCGTCATCTTCTTCTTCTTCAAATTCTTCATCAAGAATATCACTGCAAATACTTACACACTGGTCACAAATGTAAATTCCGTTCGGACCGGATATCAGCTTTTTTACCTGATCCTGTGTCTTATTGCAAAATGAACATCTCAACTTTTCATCTATACCTCTGCCTGCCATGAAATCCTCCAACAATAATAATGTAATTTATAAAAGGACTGTTGCGAAAAGCAACAGTCCCGTCATTTAAAACTATCTCTTTTCAACTACGCTGTCAATAAGACCATAAGCTACAGCTTCCTGTGCTGTCATATAGTTATCACGCTCTGTATCACGAGATATTTCTTCTACTGACTTGCCAGTATTGGCTGCCAGAATTTCATTCAACCGATTTCTAGTCTTTAAAATATTTTCTGCAACGATTCTGATTTCTGTTTCCTGTCCTTTGGCACCGCCTGAAGGCTGATGAATCATAATTTCAGAATTCGGGAGAGCAAGTCTTTTGCCCTTTGCACCGCCCGCAAGCAAAAATGCACCCATGCTTGCTGCAAGTCCCATGCACATCGTAGATACATCACACTTAATATACTGCATTGTATCATAAATTGCAAATCCGGCAGATACAGAACCACCCGGACTGTTAATGTAAAGGTGAATATCCTTGCTTGGATCTTCTGCCTCTAAAAATAACATCTGTGCAATAACAATATTTGCAGATACATCTGTCACTTCTTCTCCTAAGAAGATAATTCTGTCTTTTAAAAGTCTTGAATAAATATCATATGACCGTTCTCCACGGCTGGTCTGTTCAACGACATAAGGCACTAAACTCATAATTTCTGTCCTTTCTTACGCGAAAATTACTTTTCTACAGTTGAATTTACGATAAGATCTACTGCCTTCTGGATAGCAATATCACTTCTGATCTGCTTTCCTTCAAATTCTCCCATAAATTCTTTAATCTGTGAAAGTTCCATCTTATACATATCAGCCATCTTCTGAAGCTCTGCATCGAATTCTTCATCGGATACCTGAATATCTTCTGCCTTTGCAACTGCTTCAAGTACCAGTCTTGTCTGGATTCTCTTAACAGCTTCCGGCTTCATTTCTTCTACAATCTTATCTGCTGTCATACCTGTGTACTGGAAGTACTGGTCGATAGATAAGCCCTGCTGCTGTAATCTCTGTGCAAAGTCTTCTACCATTCTGTTTACCTGTGTATTAATCATAGCTTCCGGAATGTCCATCTTAGATGTTTCTACAATCTTAGCGATTGCTTCGTCTTCCTTCTTAGCCTTTGCTTCATTTTCCTTGCGAACGGAAATTGTCTTCTTTAAGTCTTCCTTGTATTCGGCAAGTGTATCGAAATCTGATACATCCTGTGCAAAATCATCATCTAATTCAGGAAGCTGCTTTTCCTTGATTTCCTTTACGGATACCTTGAATGTAGCCGGCTTGCCCTTTAATTCTTCTGCATGATATTCTTCCGGGAATGTTACGTTGATTTCTTTTTCTTCGCCAATGTTCATGCCGATTAACTGTTCTTCAAAGTTGTCGATGAATGAATGAGAACCGATTGTTAAAGGATAGTTTTCACCCTTTCCGCCTTCAAATGCAACACCGTCAACAAAACCTTCAAAGTCAATAACAGTCATATCGCCGTCTTTAACAGCTCTGTCTTCTACTGTTACTGTTCTTGAGTTCTGTTCCTGAACCTTCTTTAATTCTTCTTCTACGTCTGCATCTGTTACTTCTGTATCAGCCTTTTCTACTCCAACACCCTTGTATGTGCCAAGTTCTACTTCCGGCTTTACAGCTACTTCTGCTGCGAAGATGAATGGCTTGCCTTTTTCTAACTGTACAACAGAAATCTTAGGCTGTGAAACGATTTCTAACTTGCTTTCTTCAGCTGCTGTGGCATATGCTTCAGGAATGATAGCGTTTGCTGCATCTTCGTAGAATACTTCTGCACCATACATCTGCTCAATCATCTTACGAGGTGCCTTACCTTTTCTGAAACCCGGGATAGAAATCTTGTTCTTATCTTTATTATAAGCCTTATTTAAACCGGCTTCAAACTCCTCTGCTGTTGACTCGATTACGAGTTTGACCATGTTCTTTTCTTCCATCTGTTCTACTTTAAAACTCATTGTTACTATTTCCTCCTTAAAGATATATGTAAATTTTTCTAGCGTACAACGTACATATTAGGCATTATAACATAACTTTTTTTACTTTACCAGTAAAATTTTTCTTCAATTTATTTATTTTTTATTTCACGAACCGCCTGTGTTTATGTTATAGTAAGAATACTATCAAATCTGTCCGGATGACAGATAAAAAAATGGGAATGGGGATTTATATGAATGAGATAAAAGAAAAATCAGTTGAAGTTTCCCGCACAGAGGTTTCACATTTACTATGTAACCGTGATATGAACGGTGCCGGAAGACTTTTTGGCGGACAGCTTTTAATGTGGATTGACGAAGTTGCAGGCATTGTTGCCAAACGCCACTGCGAATGTAACGTTACCACGGCAAGCATTGACAACTTACAATTTAAGGAAGCATGTTATCTGGGTGATGTCATCGTTTTAATCGGCTATCTGACCCATGTTGGCAATTCTTCCATGGAAGTACGCATTGACACCTACGTGGAAAAGAAAAACGGCAAACGTTATCCTGTCAACCGCGCCTTCTTTATTATGGTTGCCCTTGATGAAAACGACCATCCTGTCCGCGTTCCGCGACTGTCAGTTTCTTCCATTGAGGAGCAGGCAAAATGGGAGGCTGCCGAACGCCGCGTTGCACTGCGCAAAACCCGGCGCGAAGAAGGCTTTTAAACTCTTATACAACATAAAGAAATGCCACAGCATTTCACGGTGATTCAAGGTTTGAATTTCCGTGGAAACTGTGGCTTTTCTTTTTGTGTCACCGGCACAATCTTCTTTTTACCGACAGATTACTTGCCCTGTGACATCTGCTCTTCCTGTCTTTTAATCATCTTCTTAACCATGTTACCGCCAACAGAACCTGCTTCTGCTGATGTTAAATCACCGTTGTAACCTTCTTTTAAGTTTACACCGATTTCTGAGGCAACTTCCATCTTGAATCTGTCAAGTGCGTCCTGTGCTTCCTTCTTTGTTTTTGAATTAGAATTAGAGTTTGTCATAATACTGCACCTCCATGATATTTGTTTTAGATAAGAACTTTTTTCGTTGCTTATCTTGGTATTAGTATGTGCAGCCGTAAATCAATTATTATGACAATTTTTGTAAAAACTACGGCAGATAGGTTTTATAAATTTCAAAATCATCAAAAATGACGTGCCATTTGTAAGATGCCCCGGCTGTCAATGCAACATAGTGATGCCCGTTCTTTTGTGCATAGCTTACAAGGCAGTTTCCCGCCTCCTGCGTATATCCTGTCTTTCCTGCCATGATGGTCACATTCTCGACTTCATTACCATACATTCTGCTAAACATCGTACTGGAAAGCTTAATTCCCTCCGGGTGCTGAGCCGTCGGTGTCGTGGTATACTGGTACGTTGAAAGCACCTCTGCGCATGTCGGATTCTGCATTGCATACTGCATAATCATTGCCATTTCAACCGGTGTTGTATACTGCTGTTCGTCATACAGCCCCGATGCATTCATAAAATGTGTATTTTTCAAGCCGATTTCACTGCATTTCTGATTCATTAAATCCGCAAATGCTTCTTCTGAACCGGCTGTCATAATCGAAAGGGCTACCGCCGCATCTGCACCTGACGGCAGTACAAGTCCATACAGATAATCCTTTGCCGTAACCATTTCACCCGGATCAAATCCCGCCCGGGATGCCTGCTCACGCACCAGCGGGTCCAGCAGCTCATACGACAGCGCATAGGTCTGGTTTAAATCCTGAAGCTGCTCTACCGCAACAATCAGCGTCATGACCTTTGTCATGGAAGCCGGATAAATCTTTTCGTTGTATCCCCTTCCTGCAATTACCTGACTGTTTTCTACGTCGAGTAATGCAACATACGGACTTTTGACTTCTTCCGAAACGATTTCTTTATAATTTTCACTGACGGACGGATATTTGAATTTCTGTTCCGGTTCTGAAATCTGTGCCAGTGCCTGCATGGCATCCTGCGCCATCTGCTGTGAATTAATGCCATCTGCCTGACCACCGCCTTCGCCGCGGGTTGTATACAAAATACAGCATACTGCAACTACGACGGCAACAGCAGCCGTTATCGCTCCCTTTATCATTTTTAAACGCTTCTGCCGTCTGCGCTTCATCTGCCTGGCATGACTTCTTCTCTCTCTATCCGCTCTTTTGGCTCTTTCGTAACTGTCTAAGTATTCATTTTCCATGATTCTTATGCCTGCTTTTCCAGATACTGCACAGATTGTCCGATTTCCTGTGCTTTTTCTTCACTTATCAGCAGTCTGACAAGTTCAAGTCCGAGTTCAATAGAAGCCCCCATGCCTCTTGCCGTTGTAATATTGCCATCTGTCACCACTTTGACTGGTGCGGTAAGCACTTCTGCCCCTGTTAAATCCTTTTCAAAGCCCGGAAATGCCGTTGCTTTCTTTCCGTTTAATATGCCAAGGTGTCCTAAAATACTCGGTGCTGCACAGATTGCAGCAATCCGTCCGCCTTCTGCGTGGTGCTTTTCAAGCAGTTTCAAAAGCGGCTTACATTCATTATACTGCTTATGTCCGGGACCTCCCGGCAAGAATAAAACGTCTTCTTTACGAACCGGCTGAGCCTTAAATAATGTATCCGCCTTTACTGTAATATTCTGAGCCGAACATACTTGTTCATTCCCGGTAATGGATACCGTTTCCACTTCAATGCCCGCTCTTCTTAAAATATCAATAACCGCCAGTGCTTCCACTGTTTCAAACCCATCTGTTAAAAATGTATATACCTTCATCCTTTTCCTTCCTTATCTATGCTTACAAATCCACTGGTATAAATCCTCAAATACATCTTCCTGTATCAGTTCATTGTGCAGCTCATGTCTGCAATCCTCATACAGCCGCAATTCCACATCGTAAAAATGCCTGCTGTAAGTCACAAACAGCTTTTTGACATCTCTGCCATAACCGCCCACCGGGTCTTTTGTCCCTGCTGCCAGTATCACCGGAAGATCTCTTGGTACTTTACGGATATTAGATACTTTCTTTACATAGGCAATCGTATCCAACAGTCCAAGATATCCGTTTACTGTAAACAAGTAACTGCATTTTTCATCTGCCACGTATTCTTTAATCACCTCAGCGTTGCCACACACCCAGTCTTTATCCGTTACCGGATTGACAACTCTTGCATTGTAACTGCCAAACATCAAATGATTTAAAAACGGACTGCGGTAACGCTCACCCTTAATCAGTCTTACCAGTTTTGCCAGCAAAATTCCCGATTTTACAACAATATCGGGCTGATTGCCTGTACCAAGCAGCAATACACCGTTTAATTCATAGCCATATTCCGTAATATATCTTCGTGACAAAAATGATCCCATGCTGTGCCCAAGCAGAAAATACGGAACATCGGGATATTTCTTTTTCATAATCGCCGTCAGCTTATGCATATCTTCAACGACACAACGGCTTGCATTTTTTTCCGTAAAATATCCATAATCTTCCTTTGTCAAAACAGAATCACCATGTCCCAGATGGTCATTTCCCGCAATGACATAACCTTTTTTTGCAAAATATTCTGCCATCGCCGTATAACGTTCAATATAATCAATCATGCCGTGTGCAATCTGAATGACACCCTGCACGTTTCCTTCCGGCTCCCAGATTTTCACGTGGATGTGATTCTTATGGTCTGCCGATAAAAAATGTCTGTCTGTAACCCTCATATGCCGCCTCCGTTCTCATTTATTCTTTGCTTTATTCTTTGCTTTATTCTTTGATGCTTTTTGCGCCCCACGGACTACCCGTCAGTTTTCCGTCATATGCAAGCTGCTCCACATCTAAAAATGCGTCCTGTCCGATTTCTTCCACACCGGAATTAACAGATAATTCCAGCTTTGTACAGCCGTTAAATGCCGCATAACCGATTTTTTTAACAGAAGACGGCAGCTCCAGCTTTGTCAGGCTGCTACATCCTGAAAATGCATAATTACCGATTGCTTCTACCCGGCTGTTCAGCGTGATTTTTTCCAATACTGTGTTATCATAAAAGACACCCGAGCCGATGCTCACAACATTTTCCGGCACTGTATACTCTGTAAGGTTTTCTTTCACCGCAAGTAAAATATTATTGACAATAATTTCATTGCTGCTTTCCAAACGGCTCTTCTCCCAATGTGTATTGGTTACAACATGTGTCCCCACATTTTCCAGTGACTGTGGAAATGCAATAGTCTGTAACATGGTACAGTTTAAAAATACATTGTCACCGATACTTTTTACGCCTTCTTCAAATACCACTTCGGTTACATTGTAGTCATCACGAAATGCTTCTCCCGCAACCGCTGTTACCGTACTGCCGTCAAGCTGTGCCGGTATCGTAAGCTTAGAATCCGCTCTGCCTTTATCGGTCAGCCCCGTTATCGTAATGGTATCATCTTCGTTTTTTTCATACGTAAATACCGGTATTACTTTCTTATTTTTGCAGCCTGAAAGCGGTATCAGCATAACTGTTGCCAGCAGCAATACCATTGTCAAAATTGTCTTTTTTCTCACGTTTTTCCCACTCTTTCTTAATTCATTGCCCACAAGTAACAGTATGCCTGCGTTCTTGCCGCAAAATGCTTATTTTTCAATAAATTCTTTACTTCTTCTTTGGTATACCAGCCTGCCTGAATTTCTTCCATCGTAGACGTACTCGGCGCAAATGTGCCTGCTGCTGTACCGATCACAACAGCATTGGTTTCATTGGAAAATCCGATGGCGCTGTAGCTGTCATAAAGCTGGTCGGCGATCTCAACAATCTCAAGTCCTGTTTCTTCCCTTAATTCCCTTGCCGCCGCTTCCTTCGGTGTTTCACCACTGTCAATCAGCCCTGCCGGGAAGTTGTATACACACTCCCCGACAGCCATGCGGAACTCCTTATTTAAGAGAATTTTTTCACCACCGGCATCTGTCATAATAATTACAACGCCGTCTGTATGCGGATTATGCAAATCCTCCAGTGTCTTTAAATCCTTATTTCTGCTGATAATCTCATAGACCTTTTTCCGTTGATCCTGCGTTGTATAACTTACATTATACCGGTCAATAAATGCACCTTCATGCACCTTTACAATCTTATCAAATCTCATACCTGTCCAAATCCTCTTTTAATCAGGTCATCCACCTGTTTTATTAATAAACAATGCGCCGCGCACTCCCGTTGCCACCCTCTCCCGCATTTTTTGCAGAAAAAAGCCGAAGTTAAGTGACAACGTTGAGGCGTTTTCTGCAAAAATGCAAGTCTAGCGGTGCATCGCAAATGCTTCCATATCTACAGATTCCAGATTTTCATGAACACCTCTGTCATCTGCTTCTGCAATCAGTGTGTCGCGGTCTTTCTTAAACTGCATCTCGCTTCTGTGCTGGCTCGGTCCGCCTACACATCCGCCTTCGCACATCATGCCTTCTACAAAATCTGCCTGAAGGCGTCCGACCTTCATCAATGTCAGCGCTTTCTTTACTTCTGCCGCACCGGCACATTTTTCAACTGTCAGTCCCGATGTATCTGTGCCTGTTTCTTCCATGCTCTTTAACACTGCCGCTGTTACGCCGCCGCCGTTTCCGAAACGCTTACCGTATACACTTGCCTGCTGTGAATCATTTTCTTCCGGCTCAAACTGCACGTCTTTTGCACGCATCATTGCACGGAATTCACCGATTGTTAATACATAATCTGCATTGCCCTCGATGTCATTATCCTTGACTTCGCTCTTTTTGGCAATACAAGGTCCTACAAATACCGTTACCGTACCCGGATCCTTTGCCTTTAACATACGGGATACCGCACACATCGGCGAAACTGTTGTTGAAATGTTGTCTGCCAGTTCCGGATAGTGCTTGCGGATCATGTTGACAAATGCCGGACAGCAGGAGGTTGTCATCTTTTTGCCCTGCTCGTGTGCTTCGAGCCACTCTGCCGCTTCAGCCGCCGCTGTCATATCACCACCGAGTCCGACTTCCACCATATCAGCAAATCCAATCTTTTTGCAGGCAGTACGAATACTTGACATTGTGATTTCCCTGCCAAACTGTCCCTCAATTGCCGGTGCAAACATCGCAACGACTTTTTTACCTGCCAGCATATCTTTTATAATTGCCACAATGTCGGTCTTTGAACCGATCGCACCAAACGGACATCTGTGAATACACTGTCCGCAGCGGATACATTTTTCTTCATCAATCACGCAGATGCCATTTTCATCCATGGTAATTGCGTTGACGGGACAGACTTTTTTACATGGACGGATTAAATCCGCAATGGCATTGTACGGACAGTTTTTTGCACACATGCCGCACTCCTTACATTTGTCCGGGTCAATATAGGCTCTGTCCCTGCCCATTGAAATTGCCCCGAACTTGCAGGACTGCTGACAGGCCTTTGCCATACATTTACGGCAGTTATCCGTTACAATATAGTGGGATAACGGACAGTCTGCACACGCAGACTCTATTACCTGAATTACATTTTTAGAACCACTGTGGTCACTCTCTGTCGGACATAAACCCTCCGCCAGTCTTACTCTCTGGCGGACGATTTCTCTTTCCTTATAGACGCAGCAGCGAAACTGCGGCTTCGGCCCCGGAATTAATTTATAAGCAAGTTCGTCTTTTTTCTCATCAAATTCACCTGCATAGGCAAGCTTTGCCACCTGATACAGAACTTCGTGTTTTATTTTTAAAATTGTTGCGTCATTTGTCAGCATAATTCTTCCTCTTTTCTACATATTATTGTTTTGATATGTCCTTTGCCAATGGTTCAACCTGTAAAAGCATATTTCTGATGTCATCAAACACCGCTGTCTTTATGTTATCACTTTTTTCAATATCTTCAATACAAGAAAGCACTTTATCATAATATGTTCTGGATAACACTACAAAATCAGAAATTTTTTCCACTTCTTTCGTTGAATCCTGAATTGCATCTGCAATGTTGTTCTGTACCTGTCCGACTGCATCTGCCTTCCCTTTAATTTCCTCAAAAATGTCATGCGCAGAATTTACATTTTCCGTATTCTCGTCTAAAATCTGTTCTGACTCCCGCAAAGACCGGCTTAATTCCCCTGTGCCGTCCTCTACATTCTTGATTCTTTCACTGATAACCTGAATCAGATTTTTAATCTCGTCTGCCAGTTCACGAACCTGTTCTGCAACAACCGCAAACCCTCTGCCCTGTTCACCGGCTCTTGCCGCTTCAATTGAAGCATTTAACGCAAGCATATTGGTCTGGTTTGCCACATCAACGATTCCCTGTGTACACTCTTTAATTTCTCCGACTGCCTGCTCCAGATTCTGGAATGTCGTATCCATTACATGAAAGCTGTCTGTTACACGCGCAGAGTCCGCTTTTAATTCGCGCACCTTTTCCTGTGCCGTATCTACAGATGCAATAATGCCGTCACGCACACTGCTGAAATTCTCCGATGCATTCTGTATTCTCGAAAATGTATTTCCGAAATTCTGAATCTGTACAGATAACCGTTCCATCTCTGTTAAAACATTATCAAACGCCTCTTTAATCCCGACAATCTGATTGCTGACAACCACTTCTTCATCGGAAAGATTTTCAAAGCGCTCTGATATATAATTTGCCGTATAAATAATCGGATATGCCTTTTCTTCCAACGAAATCTGCGGCTGTTTTACTTCCTGTACAGCTTCTTTTTGTTTATTTTTATGAAATAATCCCATATGTACCTCTTTTCTAACGTTCCTGTCATGATACCGCTCATCTGCCATTAAAGCTATTAGTATTTACTCAAATACCACTGCTGACATTGTCTGATTCGTATGCTGTCCGTTATAATGCTCCCCCAGTCCGACAAGTCCTGCATGACTGCCAAGCTTTCCCATTTCTTCAAGATATTCGTTCACAAAACCTTTCTGCTGAAAATACAGATACCGGAACAGGCAGTTTACCGAAAATACGCCCGAAATCTTTGAAAAATCTTTGTGGATACTTTCAATGGTTTCCTGTAAAATCTGCTTGTGATCTCCCGCCTGTAAAAAACAGATGTTATCCTTTGGGTTTACTTTTCTATAGCAGGAAAAGCTGCCGTTTCCGGTACGCTCTTTAATCGAAATAATATAGGTTTCATCACCGATAACACGTCCAAGCGGATTTACCATGGTCTGTTCCGTAATATTTTCCGGCGAAATCCCCAGTTCTTTTGTATAAACGTCTTCCGCCCGTCTGCCGTCAATTTCCTGAATCGTATAAGTACGCGGTTCAGACTTCGTAACAATATGCTTTACTGCATCTTTACGCAGATAAATATTTTCTTTATAAACCTTAACCCTGCCGGATTCATTTTTAACCAGTGCATAAGCGCAGGCATCTTCATAAACCTGTCCGTTACAGCATACCAGTCCTTCCCATGCCGTTCCGCCGGTCAGCTGAATCTTTTTGCTTTTCAGAACGGATTCCATCGTTGCCAGCACACATTCATCATTGCCGCTGCAAAAATCAATTAACACGGTATTATCCGCTGATGCACTGATATTTGTAACATTCTGCTGGAATTTTCTGATACATTTTACCGGCATTGTGGATACATCGGTAAAGACATCCGCTGCTGCACGGATTCCACCGGAAAATCCAACAACCATAACACCATTTTCAAGCACCTGTGTCTTTCCGTAAAACTGTCCCACACACCCAATACTTGGCACACCCGGAAACATTTCTTCCAGCTGTGATACGCTTTCTTTAAAACGTTCTTTACTGCTGTCAAACAGCATTAAAAACTGAGGATTTTTTAATCCTTCGGCAGCTTCTTTTATGCTGCCTGTTTTGCTCATTCCAACAAACTGCTCCATACGCTTATACCCCTTCTTTCGTTTTTATAAATTATTTTTTGCTCACCGGTGCATTTATTTTTTTTCATCACCTGTCAGCAAAAATGACTTTTTATATTCTGACTTTTATATCATATCATTGTTTATGTATCTTTACCAGTATTTTAAACACTGTCTTTGGGATTTTATATGACATAACTGCCCATTGCTTTATCCTGATATTTTGCGATTTCATCAAGGTATTTCTGTCCCAGAAGACTGATGGCAACACCTTTTCTATACAAATATCCAATTGACATTTCTTCATTGGATTTGAGTTTGACTGCACAGTATTCCGAACCGTTTAATTCCTCACAGATAATACCGGAACACAATGTAAATCCATTGAGTCCCACCATTAGATTTAACATGGTTGCGCGGTCATTTGCCTTAATCAGCCGCTTATACTGATAGGTGCTTAAAACTTCCTCTGCAAAATAAAAGGAATTGTAACTTCCCTGCTCAAAGGACAGGCACGGATACTCCGCCAGTTCTTCCATATCAATTTCTTTTTTATTTGCAAGCGGATGTCCTTTCCACATATATACATATACACCACACCGCAGAATTTCATGGAATTCCAGATTATACTCGGCAAAAAGTTTGGTCAGCACTTTCCGGTTAAATTCATTCAGATACAATATACCGATTTCACTGCGGAACGTTCTGACATCTTCAATAACTTCATACGTCTTTGTTTCATGCACTGCAAATTCATACTCATCCATGCCAAACTGTTTCACCATCTCCACAAAAGCATTGACCGCAAAGGTATAATGCTGCATGGAAACACTGAATTTTTTCTTTACTTTTTCTTTCTGTACATACTTGGATTCAATTAATTGATACTGCTCTACGACCTGTTTGGCATATCCAATAAATTCTTCGCCGTCCGGTGTCAGTAAAATACCGCGGCTGCTACGCCGGAACAGTTCCACACCGATTTCCTCTTCTAAGTCCCGTATGGCAAGCGACAGACTCGGCTGTGAAATAAAAAGTTCCTTTGCCGCCTGATTCATGGATCCTGCTTCCGATACGGTAATGGCATATTTTAATTGTGTCAGTGTCATCACTTACACCCCTTCACTTCCAAAAATATACTAATATTTTATCATTTTCATCTTTTTCTGTAAATTAAAAAGCGGAATACCTGTCATATAAATTTCCCACCTGCCCGGCAGGAAAATATGTTTATAATACAGCATTCCGCTTTCATTTTTTGTTGCATTTATTCACTTTTTAATCGTTTTTCTTTTTCTCTAACTCTTTAAGTTTTTCCGCCATTTCCCGATACCGCTGATACCGTCTGCCAGCATCTTCCTCTGCCTTTGCAAACAGTGCCTTCGCTTCCTTCGGATACTGCGCTTCAAGCACCGCATACCGTAACTGGCTTCTTAAAAATTCCGTAAAGGAAGCCTTTGGCGGTCTGGAATCCAGTGCAAACGGATTTTTTCCTTCCTTTATAAGCTGCGGATTATACCGGTACAGATGCCAGTATCCGGCATCTACCGCCTGTTTCATGCTTGCCATGCTCTTTCCCATGCCTTCCTTAATACCGTGACTGATACAAGGTGCATAGGCAATTAACAGGGACGGACCGTCATACCGCTCCGCTTCCAGAATCGCTTTTATCGTCTGGTTTTTATCCGCGCCCATGGCAATCTGCGCCACATAGACATTTCCGTAGGTCATCGCCATTGCGCCGATATCTTTTTTTGCCGTCCTTTTACCGTCGGCGGCAAATTTTGCCACGGCTGCTGCCGGTGTGGACTTTGATGCCTGCCCGCCGGTATTGGAGTAAATCTCCGTATCAAAGACAAGGACATTCACATCTGCACCGCTGGCAAGGACGTGGTCTAATCCGCCGTATCCGATATCATATGCCCAGCCATCCCCGCCGACAATCCACTGTGAGCGTTTCACCAGAAAATCCACCCGCTTCTGAATTTCCGACAGTCTTTGAATCTGCCGTGACTTCCACTCTGCCTGTTCTGATACCGCCGCCGGTACGTCTGACAGCATCACCGGTTCTTTCAGTACCTTTGTCAGCTTCTCACACACCACTTCTGCCGCCGCAGTGCAGGCTGTTGGATTATCACGCACTGCAAGCCAGTGTTCCAGCGCTTCTGATATCCCGCTTCCGCTGTCTGCAATGCCGTCATTTTCCACGCCGCTTTCACAATCCCTGACAAATTCTTCTGCCAGCCGTATCAGCGTTTCCCGCTGTTTTTTTGCACCGAGCAGCATACCGTAGCCGTATTCCGCATTGTCCTCAAACAGGGAATTTGCCCACGCAGGACCTTTTCCGTTGGCATTGCACGTATATGCCATGGACGGTGCGGAAGCACTCCAGATTGAGGAACAGCCTGTCGCATTGGCAATCACCATGCGTTCCCCGAAAAGCTGTGTCACAAGCTTCATATACGGGGTTTCACCACACCCGCCGCACGCACCGGAAAATTCCATGAGCGGCCGTGCAAACTGACTGCCTTTGACCGTTTCTTTGGTCATCAGCTCCGGCTTATCCACCACCGCGCTGACCGCAAACGCCCAGTTGTCTGCCTGTTCTTTTATCTGCTTTGCGGCAGGCTGCATGACAAGCGCCTTTTCCTTTGCCGGGCAGATGTCCGCACAGTTGCCGCAGCCTGTACAGTCGAGCGGACTGACCTGTATCCTGAACGTATGTCCCGCAAGCTCTTTTCCTACCACCGCCTTGCTTTCAAAATTTTCCGGTGCAAGCGCCTGTTCCTTTTCATTTAACAGAAACGGACGGATACACGCATGCGGGCAGATATACGAACACTGGTTGCACTGGATACAGTTCTTTTCAATCCATTCGGGAATAAATGCCGCAATACCGCGTTTTTCATATGCGGTTGTACCGGCAGGAAATGTGCCGTCCGCCAGCGGATAAAAAGTGCTGACGGGAAGACCGTCCCCCTTTGCCTTTTCCATAGGTCTTAAAATGTTTTCAATAAATTTGGGTTCCTGCACATTTTCCCGTTCTTCTCTTGTGGACTGGAGCAATTCAACAGGCACAAGCTTTGTTTCCCGAAAACCGTATTCCGCCGCCTTTATATTTTTTTCTACAATGTCTGCACCTTTTTTTCCGTATGCCGCCTGTATGGAATTTTTCAGACAGGCAAGTGCTTTTTCCTGCGGCAGAATCCCGGTCAGATGAAAAAATGCGCCCTGCATAATCATATTAATGCGGTTTCCCAGTCCCAGACTGTGTGCCAGCTTTCCCGCATCAATCAGATAGAGCCGTGCATTTTTTTCGATCAGCGCATGAACCATTTCTTTGGGCAGTTTTCCGCCAATCTGCTCTGCGCCATACTGCGTATTCAATACAAATATGCCGTTTTCTTTCAAGCCTTCTGTCAGGTCGTATCCGCTGTTTAAAAAGGATTCATTGTGGCAGGCGATATAATCCGCTTCCTGTATCAGATATTCCGAGCGGATCGGCGTATCGCCAAAACGCAGGTGGGAAACCGTAAGTCCGCCCGACTTTTTGGAATCATACGAAAAATATCCCTGCACATAGGGCTTTGCATATTCCCCGATGATTTTGACCGCCTGCTTGTTTGCACCCACCGTGCCGTCCGAACCCAGCCCCCAGAATTTGCACTGCATAAGCCCTGCCGGTGTCTGTATCGGAAAATCCGGATGAACGGCAAGCGAATGATGTGTCACATCATCTTCAATTCCGATTGTAAAATGATTTTTCGGCTGTACGTCCGTCAGGTTGTCAAAGACTGCGGCAATCTGCGCCGGTGTCGTATCCTTTGAGCCAAGTCCATACCGCCCGCCGATAACCAGAGGTGCATTTTCCTTTCCGTAAAGCGCGCCGCAGATATCCAGATACAGCGGTTCTCCAAGTGCGCCCGGTTCTTTTGTACGGTCTAACACGGCAATCCGCTCCACGCTCTCCGGCAGTTCCTTTAAAAAATCTTCTGCACTGAACGGGCGGAACAGATGCACCTGAATCATGCCGTATACACCACTGTTGTCCTTCATGATGTCGTCCTGCATACCGGAACTGCCGGTATCACAATCCGTATCTGCACAGTTCATCTGCGGCAGGATTTCCCGTATGGTTTCACACACCGAACCCATGGCAATTACTACGTACTTTGGATTTTTAGCACCGTAATACTGGAAAAAGCGGTATGTCCTGCCGGTTCTTTTCTCAATCTGTGCCATATATTCTTTTATAATTCCCGGAATTTTTTCATAAAAAAGATTCGCAGCTTCTCTTGTCTGGAAATAGATGTCCGGATTCTGCGCCGTTCCGCGCATAACCGGGTGATTTGGTGACAGCGCGCGTTCCCTGAACGCCTGCACCGCTTCTTTGTCAAGCATTTCTTCATAATCTTCATAGGACAATGCTTCTATCCGCTGGATTTCGTGGGACGTGCGGAAGCCGTCAAAAAAATGGATAAAGGGCAGTCTTCCTTTGACTGCCGATAAATGTGCTACGGCAGCAAGGTCGCAGACTTCCTGCACCGATGACGATGCGAGCATGACACAGCCTGTCTGGCGTACTGCACAGACATCCTGGTGGTCACCAAAAATGCTGAGTGCCTGTGCCGCCAGCGCACGCGCGCTCACGTGCAGTACCCCCGGCAGAAGTTCTCCCGCCATTTTGTAAAGAGTCGGCTGCATTAACAGCAGTCCCTGTGATGCCGTAAATGTGGAGGCGAGTGTTCCCGACTGTAAAATGCCGTGCATTGCGCCCGCTGCTCCGGCTTCGGACTGCATTTCCACCACATCTGCCGTTTCATCAAAAATATTTTTTCTGCCCTGTGCTGCCCAGTTATCCACCGTTTCTGCCATCGCCGATGACGGTGTAATCGGATAAATCGCCGCAGCCTGTGTAAATGCGTAGGCGGTATAAGCGGCGGCAGTATTCCCGTCTACTGTCATAATTACTTTTCCCATAACATCCTCCATTTATAACCGGCTGCCGTTATCCACCCATTCTTTGGCATGGAGGGCAGCATTTTCATCAATCACCGGAACTTCCGCCGCCGTATCTGTTTGTTTTATATCGTTTTGGGCTGTATTTTTTTCACCCGCTCTTTCCTGTGTACTGTGTAACCGTGCATTTTTTCTGCCGTCAAGTGCCTGCTGAATGTCTTCTTTCATCGCATTGCTTCCTTTCGATGTTTTTATGACATTCAGTATTGCCTGTGTGCCGCCGATTATTCACCATTTACGGCTTATTTTCTCCGTATTCTGTGGAACTGCGGCTTTACTGTGATTTCCGTCACTACCAGCCCCTCTCTTTGTGCCAGTGCAAATGCCGCCGCTTCCGCCACTTCTTCGGGCAGCAGGTATGATGCTTCTTCTTCTCCTTCACAAAAGTCTGCATTGCGGTACAAATCGGTCTTTGCCATATCCGGCTGTATCGTAATCACCCGCACACCGTATTTGCGCACCTCGTCAAACAGGCTCTTTGCAAAGCCGGACAGCCCTGCCTTTGTCGCACCGTATGCACAGCCGTGCGGATTGGACTGCGCTGCCGTAACAGAGGATATATTTAAGACTGTCCCCCTGTTCTTTTTTAATGTTCGCAAAAGCTGCTGTGTCAGAATCATCGGTGCTTCCAGATTCGTGCGCACCATTTTCTGAATCTTTTTCGGATTTAATTCTTCATGCAGACCGTAATAACCGACCCCCGCATTATTGACCAACACCGTGACACGGTAATTCTTATCAATCTCTTTAATATGCGCACACAATGCCTGCGTGTCCGTAATGTCACAGACCACCGCATGAAATTTTTCCGGCTGTTCTTTGCAAAACTCCTGTGCTTCTGCTCTTTCAAAATTTCTTCCAAAACCAAAAACTTCATACCCATTTTTGACAAGCATACGGCTGAGTGCCAGTCCGATTCCGGAAGACGATCCCGTTACAACCGCCGTATCTGCCACATTTGCCATATCCGTGTTCTGCTCTATTCTTCCCATAAAAATATCCTTTCTTTTGGCAGTCTTTTTTCAAGCTGTCCGGTCAGAAATCCCTCCATGCGCGTCAGCAGTTCCGGCGGATACTGATACACACCGCCCACATTGGTATACGGAAACTGCACCACTGCCGCATGCGGCTCTTTCTTCCGCATATTTTTTAAATATTCCTTTGAAATGCGGAAACTTCCGACACTTACATCCACCAGCCGTTTCCAGTCAATCTGTTCGTCAACGCATTGAAGCATTTCTGCATAAACATTTTCCCAGTCCTTACAGTAAATCATCGGGTCAAATGCCAGACGCACGGAAAATCCCCACTGTACTGCTTCTGCCGCACACGCAATCCGCGCCTGCATATCCGGCGTAAAATGTTCATATGCCGCAATGACCGGCTGAGGCGACATGGTAAATGCAAATATTACCCGCTCTGTGACTGCCTGCTGTTTAAAATAATGCACATTGGCGCTTTTTGTCCGCACTTCAATTGTAAGATTTTCATGTTCCGTCGTAAACCGCATCCACTCTGCCGTATAACCGATGACCGGTTCGACCGCAAGCAAATCCGTATCATACGACACACACAGGTAAACGCTGTGCTGTTCTAACAAACGCTCCACTTCTGCAAAAATGTCTTCTAAATTTACAAATAGCACTACATTTGCAGAAGGATACATACCTTTCAGATAGCAGTATTCGCAATCGTAAATGCAGTTCATCATGCAGGACGTATAATAAAACCAGTGATTACCAAAGCTTTGGCAGACCGGCGCGCCCTGATAAATGAGATTGTTTTTCTTTTCTGCCAGAATGAGATTCTGCGTTTTATGCTGTCTAACCACGCTCTGTCCCCTGCGGCAGAAGACATCTTTATAATGATGTACCGGTATCACCTGTGCCTGCGGAAAGCGGGACAAAATTTTTTGTGTTCTCGGATGATTCCAAACCGCTTCTTCCACATAAATATGCGAAAACCGTCCGTTATAACAATTCTTTTCTAAGCTGTTCAAGACACCGCTTCCCTTCTTTTTTATCCTTGCACGGCAGACTTCCTGCCGCATAACCGTCCCGGATTATGTCTTCATAATCTATACCCGATAACCGGCAGTACTTTAACAGCTGGAACAGTTCTGCTTCCATGACGGCGGAACAGTGCATATCATGACTAAGACGTTCTGCCTGCCGCTGTTCCTCTTGTGATAACACCTGCTGTTCCCGCGCATAATCTCTTTCTGCCGCTGCAAACCGTTCCACGGCTTGCGCAATCTGTCCAATCTGTGCCTGCACCAGTTCACGCACGGTATCTGCGGACATTTTTTCCTGTACACCGTTATCGGATATGATTTTTATAAAAAACATCTGATGCGGACCGAAAAAATGATGTGCCGCCTGATACCCCGCCGCCGCTTCCATGTCATATAATTCTATATTATATAATTCCGTGTCACATAATTTCACCGGATTTGCCGTATCCGTATTTTGCGGCATATCCGCTTTCTGACATACATGTTCCTCTGACACACTTGCTTTCCGCCGCACGTTCATTCCTGTTACAACCGCAGCTTCGGGAAACGGATGCCTGTATAAAATATCCGGGTAAAATGTTTTTTGTGTCGCTTCTTCCGTAATTTTGCTGCACAGATAAGCCACACCTTTTTTCTGTTCTGCGCCTGCGCATATGCCGCACTGCACAAAGATATCTCCCGCTTTCACATGTCCCATTGCACAGACAGCCGCGACAACTGTCGCGGCTGTAATTTCTCCCGTTCCCGTAATTGTAAGGCATATCTGCTGTTCCTCACAGCGATACATTTCAAACGGAAGGGAATTTATTTCTTTTTTCATTTTGTAATACTGCAAAAACGGATAGGCTTCATCATACAACGCTGTAAATAAATAAATCATCGCTTCTCCTCATTTTTGATTTCTTACTAATTCTGTGCCTTAACCTGTTCAAATTTTTCAAGCACTTCCTGTTCCGGTCCTCCTGTTATAAGGCTGACAACCACAATAACTGCTACAGCTACGATAAATGCCGGAAGCAGTTCGTAGATTGCAAATACGCCGCCAAGCTTTGCAATGACATATTTCCACAGGAAAATCATGACACCGCCGGATACCATACCCGCAAGAACACCGTAACGGTTCGCACCCTTCCAGAATAAAGATACCAGTACAACCGGTCCGAAGGTTGCGCCGAAGCCTGCCCATGCAAAAGATACAATATCAAATACAGAGCTGTCCGGGTTGCTTGCCATAAATACACCAATAACGGCAATCACAACAACAGTGATTCGTGCCACCACAATAGACATTTTCTCGGTAATCTTAATATGGAAACAGTCTTTTACAAGATTCTGCGATACTGCGGAAGCCGCCGCCAAAAGCTGTGAATCTGCCGTAGACATTGTTGCCGCGAGCATACCGGCAAGAATCAGTCCGCCGATAATCGCCGGAATCGCACCGTATGTACTCAATAAATGTGCCACCCGTACAATAATCGTTTCAGAATTGCTGCCTGTCAGCACTTCAATTGCGCCTGCCTTTGACATGCTGTAACCTACAATACCGATAAATACACCAATTGTTAAAGAAATCACAACCCAGACGGTTGCCACACGTCTTGAAATCTTTAATTTATTTTCATCTTCAATTGCCATGAAGCGAAGCAGAATATGCGGCATACCAAAGTAGCCCAATCCCCACGCCATTGTAGAAGCAATACTTAAAAAGCTGTATTTTTCCGCAGATTGTGTTTCTACCGAATAGCTGTGGAAGAAATCCAGATAACCCGGAAGCTGCCTTGCATTATCTATTACCACATCTAATCCACCCGCAACATTGATACCGAATACCACTACAACCACCAGCGCGATTGTCATAACAATACTCTGAATCAAATCGGTTGTACTTGCTGCCAGAAATCCGCCCAATGCACAGTAGCCGACAATGACTGCTGCACTGATTATCATGGCTGCCATATAATTCACCCCAAACAGGCTGGAAAACAACTTACCACAAGCTGCAAAACCGGAAGCCGTATACGGAATGAAGAAGATAATAATCATCAGTGCCGCAATGCCTGTCAGGATTCCTTTCTTATCACCGAATCTTTTTGCAAAGAAATCCGGCACGGTAAATGCCTCATAGGCTTTGGAATACACACGGATTCTTCTGGCTACAATCAGCCAGTTGACATATGTACCGATTGCAAGCCCAATGGCTGTCCATGCTGCACTTGCAACACCGGAAAGATAGGCAACACCCGGAAGTCCCATTAACAGCCAGCTGCTCATGTCTGATGCTTCCGCACTCATCGCTGTTACAAACGGGCCTAATTTTCTGCCGCCCAGATAAAAATCATCGACGCTGTTATTCTGCTTCGAGCAGTAAAAACCAACACCTAACATTGCCGCAAGATATATAAGAATCGCGGCCATAATAATAATTTGTGACATAATTCTACCTCTTTTTTTCGATTTAAACCATAAAATTATAACACAAATTAAAATTTCAGTAAATAAATATTCGACAAATCAACAAAAAAGCCGCCGCTTTTCAATCTGTGTATCTGAATTTCCGACTGTGTTCTGTCCGGATTTCAGGTTTTGATTGATGAAAGCAGCAGCTTTTCTATTTTATTCTATTACTTTTTATGTATTATTCGTATAACGGATACTTGTCTGTTAATCCCTTAACCAGTTCCATCGCCTTTGCCTTATTTGCATCGACATCTTCTACAAGCATTGCGATTGCATCTGCTACAATATCCATATCCGCTTCATTAAAGCCTCTTGTTGTAACAGCTGCCGTACCCAGTCTGATACCGCTTGTTACAAACGGAGAAGCCGGGTCATTCGGAATCGTGTTCTTGTTACATGTGATGTTGGCTGCATCTAAGAGCTTTTCTACTTCCTTACCTGTAACTCCCTTACTGATTAAGTTTACAAGCATTAAGTGGTTGTCTGTACCGCCGGAAACGATATCAAATCCTCTGTTCATTAATCCGTTGCAGAGTGCCTGTGCATTCTTTACAACATTTTCTGCATACGTCTTAAAGCTTGGGTCTAAGGCTTCCTTTAAGCAGACTGCCTTACCTGCGATAACATGCATCAGCGGACCGCCCTGAATACCAGGGAATACGCTCTTATTGAACTTGAACTTTTCAGCAGCTTCTGCTGAACTTAAAATCATACCGCCTCTTGGTCCGCGCAGTGTCTTATGGGTTGTTGTTGTAACAACGTCTGCATACGGAATCGGGCTTGGATGTGCACCGCCTGCTACAAGACCGGCGATGTGTGCCATATCTACCATTAAATATGCACCGACTTCATCACAGATTTCCCTAAACTTCTTAAAGTCAATAACCCTTGCATATGCACTTGCACCTGCAATAATCATCTTCGGCTTGCACTCTTTTGCGATTCTTAATACTTCATCATAGTCGATAAAGCCTTCTGCGGTTACACCGTAAGGTACGATGTGGAAATACTTACCTGAAATATTAACCGGTGAACCGTGTGATAAATGTCCGCCGCAGTCAAGACTCATTCCCATAACGGTATCTCCCGGCTCTACCATAGCAAAGAATGCTGCTAAGTTAGCTTGTGCACCAGAATGTGGCTGAACATTGGCATATTCACAGCCGAATAACTTCTTTGCCCTTTCTATTGCCAGTGTTTCTACTACGTCAACATCCTCACAGCCGCCGTAATATCTCTTTCCCGGATATCCTTCTGCATACTTATTGGTAAGCGGACTACCCATTGCTGCCATAACTGCCTTACTTACAAGATTTTCTGATGCAATCAGCTCGATATGGCTTCTCTGTCTTGCGAGTTCGTCATCCATCGCTTTTGCAAGATCCGGATCAAAACTTGATACTTCATTGAATGAATACATGAATACAACCTCCATTTTTTTATCTTTATTCTTAGATTTTATAATTAAATCTTAAATACATATTAAATAAACTATATTTTAGAGGAAATCAAAATGAATGAGTTATTAAAAAGTATAAGAAATCTATGTTATAGCATTTTTGAATTAACGATAGCCATAGTATTTTTAAGTATTATATTTAGGCAAGTAGAATTCAATACACTAGAAAAAAGTGTATTTTTTGTAGGTCTTGTATCTATGGCAATATATTTTGTGATAGGTTTAATTTTAAAATTAGGCTATGTTTTAAATGAGTGTTGAAAATGATATAATATGATTAACTTCGCAATTGTTATATAATGCGAAGAAAATGATATAATTAGTTGACTGTCCATGAAAACATCTGTTTTAGTGGACACTTATTTTTATTCTGTATTTTATGTAAATATATCTGTATCTTAATTATTATTATTTCTAATATGTTATAATTTACCTATAGTATCTTTTTATGATAAAAGGGGGGACAAATATGGAGTTTAGTATAATAACTCTAATTATAGGTATTTTGGGATTTGTGTTAGGATTTATGGTTAGAAAGTATAAAATGGGTAATCTTGTAAGTTGGGTAAATTTAAAAAAATATGATAATGATAAAGTTGCAGATATTATGGGCTCTCATGTTATGGTATTTGGATTATGTTTATCAGCAATTGCTGGCATAAACTATGTGTTAAAAAACAGGTATCCATATATAATTACAATTACAATAATAGTGATGGCAGTTGCAACTGAATTTGGTGCATACTATAGAATTTGTAAATATGCAAAATTAGAAGATTAATTTGTTCAATAAAACAAATATTATCTTAGGCGATGTATTAGAGATAATTATAGTTAGTTTAAATAAAGTTATTTCAGTAAGATGTTGTTCAAGAAATAAACGTGATGTTTTATTGAACAGAACAATACTTTTACAATATTAATTTAATACGAACTAAATCAAGAGCTGTATGAATAACAAATACAGCTCTTGATTTTTAATTATTTAAAATTTATCTAATCTCAACATTGTGTTAAAACATAGCCTAAAATTAAAAAAATAGTAATATAAGCCACCTCAATCAAAGGTGGCTTATTAATATTCATTTGGAGGATGACATGAAAAAAAGAGCAGTAGGATACTGTAGAATATCAACATTAATGCAAGTAGATAATACTTCGCTTAAAGACCAAGAAGATAAAATTAGAATGTACGCTAAACTTCACGATATCGTGATAGATGAAATGTTTATAGATAAAGCAGTATCAGGTAAATCTACAGATAGACCAGAGTACGATAAGATGATGGATTATGTAAAAGAAAATAACATAGATATGATTATAGTTTATAAAAATGATAGAATACACCGTAGTTTGTACAACTTATTAGCTATGATTTATGAGTTACAAAATTATGAAGTGGCTTTAGTAAGTGTAACGGAAATGTTTGATACTTCAACCCCTCAAGGTATGTTATTTTTACAAATGCTAGGGAGCTTTGCAGAGTTTGAAAGAGCTGTAATAAATGAAAGAACTAGAAATGGAAGAATAGCTAGACTTAATGAAAATAAGTGGGTAGGTGGTAAGCCAGCATTTGGATATAAGGTAAATAAATATGGTCAATTTGAAATAGATGAGGAAGAAGCTAAAATAGTTAAAGAGATATTTAAATTGAGGTCTAAAGGGCTTTCATTAGCTAAAATAGGTGCTAAGTATGGATTTTCTAAGCAGAAGGTTGATTATATTTTAAAAAATAAAAACTATATTGGTGTATTTGAGTATCAGGGAAAAAAAGAAAAGAATGATATTGTTATTGAGATAGAGCCAATAGTATCAAGGTATATGTGGAATAAAGTTAATTTAAAAAAATAGGTGCGTTAAAAAATGGCTCTTTATAAATATGTGGTGTGGGTGAGCATGTTGATCTTTAATATTTATAGGGATTAGTGTCAATTATTATCTGTGTAATAAGCTAATAGAGATAGTAAGATCTTTTACATAACAGTTATGTAATAACATTAAAAGCTTAAATATGAATTTTTAATAAATTTATGTTATAGAATAAATACAAATTAGAGATAGTGTCATTTGATGTGTTATATTAAGTTAATTTTGTTTATAGAAATACTTTAATATGGAAACTTAATATTATACACTTAAATTGATAAATTATTAAAAATATAGGGGGATATATATGAAAAAGAAATTATTATGCTTAAGTGCAATATTAGCGATGACTTCAACTACAATGGTGTCATTTGCAAATGAAGTTACTAATTATATAAGTGAGGATAATAAAAATGAAATAGTTCAACCGAGAGCTCAATATGCTGTTGTAAATGCATCAAATGTAAATATTAGATCTAACGCAGGAACATCATATAAAGTAGTTGGACAATTACCTAAAGGTGTAACTGTAATAACTACATATACTAAGCAAAAATATGCAAATGGAATGTGGTGGCAAGAAATACAAAGTAAGTATGGTAATGGATGGGTTGCAGATAAATACCTTAATCATATAGGATAAATATAAACAAAGACTTACTATATAGTAAGTCTTTTGTTTAAGAGGGGTGAATTATATTTTGAACGTAAATAAGTTAATTATACTATTAAGTATGATTTTATTATTAACTGGATGCTCTGAAAGTAAAAAATTATCTACAAATCAAAGTGAAGATAATAATCAAATAAAGTATAAAAGTAAAGACATAACTATAAATGAAAATTTATTAAAAGAAAATATAAAAAAGATATCGTCAAATGTACGAAATTATGGATCAGATGGAGAGATAGAATCTTCAGAATATATAAATAATCAACTTACTAAATACGGTTATTCTGTTATGTTTCAAGAATTTGATGTATATAAACAAGATCAATATACAACTGTACAATCTGAAACTAATTTAGATTATTTAAATAACAATTTTTATAACTCTGATTCTATAGGAAAGGCTAGGAATATAATTGCTACTCAACGCAACTTTGATAAAAATAAGAAGACATTATATTTAACAGCACATTATGATTCAACAAGTGATACTATTGGTATTGTAGATAACGCATCAGGTAGTGCTACTGTATTAGAACTAGCAAGAGTATTGAGTGATTATAATGATGAATTTAATATAGGTATAGTATTTTTTAGTGCAGAAGAGTATTTTAGATCTGGATCAAGAAAGTTTGTTTCAAGCCTTGATGAAGATGAAAAAAATAATATATTAGGCTGTATAAATATTGATATGGTAGGAGAAAAAGGGAAAGGCCCTATTATAATGCAAACTGTTAATGGAGAAAATAATATAATATCTATTATGATGGATAAATTGACTAATAAGGAGTTTAATTTATCAGGCGGAGGATCATCAGATGATCTTTCTTTTTATATGGGGGAAATACCTGTAATAAATTTATGTAATGACTATGCAAAAGCTAGGTTGTATGATGATGCAGAGGATAATATTGAATCTATAGATTTTAATCAAATTAAGGAACTTTGTGAATCTATATTAAATGCAATAACTGATTTTAAATTAAGTATGTATAATAAATTTCTTAAAGATTATAAAGATATTGATTTGGACATAGATGAAAATGATATAAAATTAGTAGGAGAATTTAAACTCATTAATAAAAAAGAAACTCTTATAGGCAATGGATATGATGTTCAAAAAAAATATACACGAAAAGAACGCAAAGCACAGGCAGACGCTGGCTAT
>ERZ773204.447-NODE-447-length-34753-cov-4.326330_pt1 | contig 34753 bp, 25 predicted proteins | sample MGYA00581007_ERZ773204 | MGnify/ENA primary metagenome ERZ773204 (study PRJEB29015, sample SAMEA2737757) | human gut metagenome | biome: human gut; feature: human-associated habitat; material: faeces | place: China | collected 2012 ... | reverse complement strand
GCGCCATGTGGAAGCCGGTGGGGCCGCTCTCGTAGCACGCCCTCGGGTCCTCGAAGCCGAGGGCCCACTCCGCGATCTCGGAGGCGTCGGTGCCGAAGCTGCGGCGCACCACCTCGCCGGTGAAGGGGTTGAACGCCGCGGCGGCGACCGATCGCGCGTGGACGTCCAGGCCGATGGAGGTAACATGGGGCATGGGAAGCCTCCTCCCCGCAGGTGCGGTAAGGGCTACCGCACGGGCCGATACTCAAAGCCCATTGTGGCACCCCGAGCCCGCGGAAAGAAGCTGCGCCGCGGGGGAGGCGGCCCCCAATGGCTTTCTCATATCGTCTTTTAGGGAGACTGCATCATGAGGGAGCTTTCCGTCTTCGTCGACGAATCCGGCAACTACGGAGGACAAAGCGCTAAGTACTATCTCGTTACGCTTGTTTTCCATGACCAGTCAGCGTCAGTTGCTGAGATTATTTATCGCTACGAACACGCGCTTAGATCGCGCGGGCTTCCCGATATCCCCCTGCACATGAATCCCCTTATGCATGGCAATGAATCCTACAGGGACATGGACACCCACTTGCGGAATCGCCTTTTGTCGAGTTTTGCAACATTTGCCAACAAATGCCCCGTCACATACATGACGTTCAGCTACCAAAGAAACAAATTCAAAAGCGATGCGGCTATGTTCGCAAGAATGCGTCGTGACTTGATCCTCTTTTTGTTCGACAGACTTCAGTGTTTCCAAAGCTATGACGCTGTTAAAATCTATTACGACGACGGGCAAAACGAGGTAACGGCCATCCTTCACGCTGCATTCGAATACGTTCTCGGAAGGCAGGCGGTCATTTATAAAGAATGTGACCCGAAGCACTTTAGGCTTCAGCAAATTGCTGACTACATCTGCGAAATCGAACTGGCGCAAATTAAATATGGACACTCCGAGCAATCAAATACCGAGCAGATCTTCTTTGGAAACTATCGTGATTTCAAGAAAAATCATCTTAGAAAGATTCGTGCTAAACGTCTCTTGTAGACCCGGCACGTGGCTTCTGTTATAAAGATATCGGTACCCTCCAAGAGAGGGGCCTCCAAGAGCCGGGGTTTTACCCCCGGCATTTTTTATGCGTAACGTCGCCGCAACTCCTACTTAGCCTCTAGGAAGATACGGGTAGCTAAAAAGCCCTATCCCAAATTAACTACATTTGAGTATTGGTCGTCCCGACTGGGGTCTCGTTGCGAGCAATTTGCGTCGCGCAAAACTAAGTGAGTAGACTTTTGCTGAATCGCCGACCACGTCACCAAAGCACAAGTATGTGACCTGCGGTTTTGCTGAAGAATACTCGTCGGGTGCTCAGCATCTCCAAAAAAGCCTACTCACTTAGCCAGCGGGCGGCCATAATAAAACCGCTGCGACGTCGTTGGACTCCGTTGCGACGGTTTATCATGCATTTTCGCACAGCCGCGGGCACAGGCACCCCGTCCCCCATGTGACAAAGGGACAGTCCCTTTGTCACATTCCCTTAGTCGTCATCGACGGCAAAGTCGCGGAGGTCGAGGCCTTCGCGTTCGGCTCGGGCTAGGAGCTCTTGGGGCGACTCGTCCTCGATATCCACTACGTCGAGCATGGCAGCCGGAAAACCCACGCCGGCTGCACTCCCCGCACGGTCGAGCAGGCTCTCGCGCAGCTGGTCAACATCAACATCGATCTTCATGGTGAAACTCCCTACCGGATCAGGCCCCTACTCAGCAGCGCCGAGCACATTCACGGCTGCAACGAAAGCCGCAACCTGCTTGTCATCCATCTGTGTGGCCAAACGCCCCACGGGCTCATCGAAGGCGAACTGCACCTTATCGATAAAGCAATCCCAAGCACGCTCATCCACACGCACGGCGGCCTCGCAATACTGGCTGAGCTTTTTGAGTCCATACCAAAACGCATTCACATGGCGCGCAGGATCCTCATCCAGCACACCATCGTAGCGACGCCCGTTAAACTCACGCATGCGCGCCACGGCAACCTCGAGTGAGTCACCGCCATCGGCCGAAGCCTCTTCCACCAGCTCGGGAATCGGAGCCTCACGCCGAACATCGTGCCTGGTAGCACCGTCGTACTCGCCCACCAACACATCTTCGTCAAGCCGAGAATCGTAGTCGATATAGCTACTGCCGCGGCAAATCCCATGCGGCGAGCCAGAGCCAAACGCACAGAACAACCCGCCGTCGGCAACAACACGACGGTAGGTCTCAAACGACTTCTTAACCTGAGTGAGCAACTCGGAAAGCTCTCCGGTATCGCACGCAGTCTCGATCGCAACGCGTGCAGGCTCGGGCAACGATACCGGCTCCACCGTGCTCCCCGCGACGCGGGCGGCGTGCTCGGCCCGATATGCCTGTGACGCCAAGCGTGCTCGCTGCGCAGCGCCGCGCACGTTGGTAAGCTCACGCTCCAACGCCACGTCACCAGCAACATCGCCCGCACACCCGTCAGCGCGCTGCGGGCCTGTCGCACTCAGCTCAGACTCAAACGTCGCTGTGATCATGCCCGCAAGGTCCGTCGCATCGGCGGCACAACGCAACTGCTCCAGCTGCGTACACAGCAGGTCGGCATCCAAAGGCGCGGCATCCACAACGCGCACGTCACTCAGACGCGCCACGTCCTGCAGCACCATAGCCCCCGCAGCATCGTACGCCGCACGAACCCTGTCCACCGTATTGGCGCGCAGCTTTACCTCGATAAACGCAAGCGTCTGCTCCAAACGGGCCAGCAGCTCGGCCTTGTCCTCCATACGCAAAAAGGCAGCATAGCGACGCTCCATCCGCAGCGGACCAACAATGCCCGCCTGCTTCCGAGCGCGTGCAAGCACAGCGCCCTCAACACGACGGACATACCCGTCAACAGCCCGCACGGCAGACTCGCGCGCAGCGCGCTCGGCGGCCTCGACGCCCCTAAGCACGCCCAGCAGCTCGCGGGAGCGCACCTTTCGCACCAACTCCCCGCGATCGTACTGCTCAAGCGCCGCCTGGCGCTTGGCCACCGACTCAAAGCAAAACAGCTCGTCGAGCAACTCGCCAACAGAACGCTCGCTCGCCATGGCAAGGCCTCCTCACGCGCAGCGCGCCAACATGCTCGCGGGCTCACATGCGCATCAAACGCCTCGCGCACGCAAGCCCGCACGTTCGCATCCCTATAGATCCAGCGCCTTCTTCGCAGCATCAACCGGGTCGCCATCCATGTAGAACACCGGGCTCAGTCCCGAGATAATCTCGGAGGAAACGCTCTGCAGGCCCGCGATGGCGCTCAGCGGCAATATCACGCGCTTGGCGCCGGCGTTTTTGGCCACGCGCATAATGTCCTCGAGCCCGCGGATCTCATCCATAGAGCCCGACATGCGCAAGATTCCCGGAACCGCCAGCGCAGACATCACCGGGCGGTTGCACGCCGCGGAGCACAGGCCCACAAACTCGGCAAGCGAGACTTCTTCGGACAGGCCCTTGCTCTGCAGGTCGTTATAGAACAGCAGGTAGTCCTTTGAGCCAATGTGCATGCCCGGCGCCACACGGTTCGCCAGGTTCACAAAGTTGTCGAACGCGGCCTCCAGTGTATCGCGCACCGGCTTGTTAAAGGCAACGCCCTCGTGCTTAAACTTGCACTCGCCGGCGACAGCCTTGTTCTCCAGCTTGTACACGGCAACCTCGCCGCCCTGCGACCTACCCACGCCAAACACATGACCGGACAGCAGCGGGCCATCGGGAATCAACGTATCCTCGGACTGCTCGGGCACGCGCACCACGTGCACGTCCTGCGGATTGTCAGCATCCATATAGCCCAGGTTGACGTCGATAAACTCGACGCCCGCCATAATCTTGAGCTGCTCCTTTACGCGGCGACGGCCCTCGATGGCGTAGTCCAGCAGCCAACGAACGTCGTCCTTGTCCATAGCCTCGTCAGGGAACAGCAGCTTGGCCAGGCCGCTAAAGGACTTGCGCACGGCAATCTCGTCACGCTTGTTAAAGTCGCTGTTAAAGCGGAAGTAGCGGTCGATATGATGCGTGAAGTCCTTGCGGCGCATCTCCTTGCAAAACTCCGACAGGCAGTCGGTGATTAAGCCGTAATGCCCAGTCAGCAGGCTCGAGCGCATCTTGGGAATCTCCCAGCCCGGCAGGTAATAGTGGATACGGTCGAAAAAGGCCGAATCGTTGTTAAACTCCGGCGGGAACGGATCAAACAGGTGCGTGGTCTTAAGGACGTTTTGCACGGTGTCGTTGATGTTGCCCTCAAAGACCATGGAGGCATCAGCGTTAATCTGGTCGCGGCCGCGCGCGTAGCTGCCACTCGCCATATAGTCCTTCATGATCTGCACGGCGTTGGTGTCCTTAAAGCGCATGCCGGCGACCTCGTCGAACGTCACGCAATCCCAATGGCCCACCAAGCCCACGCGATCGGCGCGCATGGAGTTCATGCGGCCGAACAGGTTGGCCGTGGTGGTCTGCCCGCCCGAAAGCAAAATGGCGTAGGGCGAAACCTCTTTGTAGATGTGGCTCTTGCCGGTGCCACGGGGACCAAGCTCGCACAGATTGTAGTTGCGCTCAATCAGCGGCACCATGCGCTCGATAAAGTGCAGGCGCTCCTTCTCCGAAAGCTCGCTGGGCTCATAGCCGGCAGAGCGCAGCAGCATGTTGAGCCACTCGTCGCGCGAGAAATACTGACGCTCCTCGATCATGGCGTCCAGGTCCAGGTTGGGCATCTGGATGGGCGTGAGCGACGCCACGCTAAACGGAGAGTCCTCGGGCCCGCGCTTTTTGCGCTTGGCCTTGGAGCGGCGCGGCGCATCGTCGCCAAAGACTTCCATGCCAAACTCGTCTTCCTCTTCCATGGGACGACGATACTCGATGCTCATAATGCACCAAATACCACCCTGGAGAATCTTGGAATAGTCGCGCACGTACTCGGCCGGCATCACAAACGGCTCAATAGTCAGGTTGGCAAACGACGCCACGTAGATGTCTTTGTACTCGTCGAGCTTGGCCGTCACCTTATCGATGATGGTAAAGCGACCCAGCTCGCGGATCTTGGACTTAATGCGCTCGGACTCGTCAGGACGCACGTAGTTATCGGTGAGGATCTTGCGGATGCGCTGCAGACCCTCCGCCACGGCATCCTCGTCGTCGGTTGAGCAGTACATGCCCAGCAGGTACTCCAGCACAAAGGTAGGCACGTTGGCGCCACGCTTCATAAGGGCCGTGAGGTCCTTACGCACGATCTTGCCGCCAAAGTGCTCGAGCAGTTTGCCGTCCAGTACATCCATGTCGTAGCCGTCGTCCTCGGGAGCCTCGGCCGCGGCCTGGGCATAGCCATCGGTCGAGGACTCGTCCTCGGCGGGCGCCGCAACCTCATCGGGTACCGCGGCCACCGTCGGCTCCGGGGCAGGCGCGGCAGCCACGGCCTCTGCAGCAGTCTCAGCCTCCGGGGCGGGCACGGCCTCCTCTGCAGACACCGCAGCCTGCGCCGGCACATCCACATCAATCGAGGGAACTTCCCACAGATCGTCGTCATGGCTATCAAACATAGGGCACACTCCTAAAAACCAAAGTCAGCAACAGGGGCAAACGAAACAGCGATGGTGTACGTCTCGCGCCAAACGATCTTGCCCGTCTCGCGCTCGCGGCAGACCAGATAGTACGGACCCTTGGCCGAGAATCCATCCGCTGCATGCAACGCAAACTTAGCATGCACCACGCGCTCCTGCGAGTTAACAGAAGTCTTGTTGGCATGCGCCTTGACCGTATCGCTCACCTCGTTGCCACTTGCATCGGTAAACACCAGCTCGTACTCACACGGCAAGACCTTACCTTGGGCAGGTTCTTCCTGGATCAAGTTGACCGAGAAGAGCGAGTTGGTCACTCGACGTCCCTCACTCAGCACGCGCAGCGTCGCTGCGCGCGTATCGACAAAGTCCTTGGAACCCGAGCGCGCACGCCAAAAACCGATAACGGGCACGCAGAGCTCCTGCAGGCTCATGCCGCCGTGGACGTAGTTGTTAGTGCCGCCGGGACGCTTGAAGTGCACGTTCTCGCGCGGGGCAAACCCCTCAAAACCGGCGCCCAAACGTCCCATGTTAACATTAACAAACACCCCGCATGCCTCTTCCGAAAGCTCGCCCACGGCCTCGTTGGGCACCACCAGATGACGCTTGCCGTACATGACAGGAGCGTCAAGGAAGGGAAGGTCTGGCTTGCCGAGCATCTGGCACTCGCTGAGCTCCCGACGCGTGTAGATAAAGCCGTGGTCCGCCGTTATAACAACACGCGCGCCCGGGGCGTCGGTGCACACGCGACGCGCCAACGCAGCAAGTTCCTCCACGGTGTCCGCACAGGCACCGAAGACGTCATCCTGCGTAGCGGCCTTCTCGCCCGTGGCATCGATCTTGTTGTGGTAGAGGTAGACAAGTCTTGAGTCCTTGAGCAGCGCCTTACGCTCGGTTCCCGCCATGTTGAGGTATGCGCTCGAGCGCAAAGCACGGGCCGTAGGCTCAACATGGGTAAGCACGGCCTCGCGTTGCGGAGTCGTTGCGGCGGGCATGCCGTCAGCCAACACAAACGAGCCATCCGCTGCAAGTTCAAGCGCTTGGTGTGGCAGCAGCGCAGGCATACCTACCTCGGTAATGGAGGGAAAGACCGCCTGCATACTAGAAACCTTGACGTTGCCGCCGCGCTCGCGCTCGAGAAGCGCCGCGACGTCACGGGCCACCTCATAGCGCAGCGCATCGCTTACGATAACGACCGTCGTTTTGGCAGACCCCACAAAGGTTGGCAGCACATGCCAGTAGAATTCATCCTGCCGTGCAGGGCCATCGATGTAGCCGCAATCGGCCCACTCCCCTTGCGCAGCGGATGTCCAGCAGGCATTGGCATCGGCCAAGAACCAGTTACTATAGAGATTCTCCACCCAGTCCGCCACAGCGCGGGCAGGCTCCTCGAGCGTATCGCACTCGACGGAGCGCGCCCGCAGATACGCGGTGCACATATGACGATAGGCAGCATCCATGGAATACCAATCGGACGTGTAGGCATCCCACACCTGCTGGGGCTGCGCCAGATGGAACCCGCCAGCGTGTGCCTGCCTAAATGCGCACATATCGGCCACAGCGGCAAGCAGGTCAAAGTAGCTCTCAACGCGACGGTACCAGCTTAGGTCGCAACGACGCGCCGCAAAGGTGCGCGCGTCCTCAACACGGTCCGCGCCCTGGGCAAACGAGCAGAACAGCTGCGAGAGCACGGCCTCATTGACGCACGGAAACACGTCGAGCGAGGTCAGCACATCGATCGGCAGGGCCTCAAACCGTGCAAAGAGCCCACGGGCATCCTCGACCAAACGGCAAATCTCAAATAAATCCTCGCTCGATGCCTGGGCATCGGCGGCCTGATCCCACGTACGCACCGCTTCAAGGCAATAGGGGCCGTAGGCGGGAGCCACATAGCTCTCGAGCCCCTTGAGCGCTCCCTCGGGAAGCACGGTGGATGCCGCCGTGATGAGCACATGGGATGCCAGCGCAAGCAGCGAATCACGCTCATACAGCGGGCCCTCAAACCCATAGCAACGCACGATGAAGGCAGAGAGGGCATCGCGCACGCAATACTTGTCCGCCAACTCGGCCAGCGCCTCGGGACCCTCGTGCAGCAGCGTGGTCATGCAGCCGCGCAGTACAAACGCGGGCCGCGCGTCGCCCGGCTCTTTACCGCCAAAGATCACCGTAAGGATTCCAAGCTCGATATCGGATGCGCCCGAGGCATGCGGAACACACACAGCGAACTTCGCGCAGCGGGTCTTGGCATCAAAGAACGCCTTGTGCTCGCGAAGGCCCTCGCGCACGGCGTCGATATTCTCGATACCCAGCCGATCGGCCAGAAGCGAAAGATAGTCAGCCTGGAACCGATCGGCATACAGCTCAACATCGGCAAGCCAATCGCCCTCAAGCCTGCCGCGCGGGCAACGGCGATACAGCAAGATATCGTTCGCAAGGTCATCGCGGTTAATGAGCTTCTTGACGGCAAACATGCGGCCCTCGCAGGCCTCAACAAACCGCACCGGACGCTCAAAGTTACCGTGAGCAGGCATAACGCCGCCATCGGCCCCCGCGCCGTCGAAACCCTCGGCGGCCAATCGCTCAAACTCAGGAGCAAACTCGCCGTCCGCATCGTGCCAAATCACAACACGGCGCGGCGCGCATGCGGACAACGGCTGCAAAAACCGCAGCTTGAGCTGTTCTTCTACATCGATCTTGGGCATGAATATCCTTACCGTATCTGCAGTTACTTAATCTTTGCCAGCACATCCTGAAACTTGGCGTAGTTGACCTTGACGCCGTCATCCAGGTCGATCTTAATCATCTGGTCTGCCAAGTGGTGCAGCTTCTCCTCGAAGGCAATAGTCTCTTTGAGCTGGTCGTTAAGCTTTTTGACGCGCTTGTCCAAGCGCACGCGCTCGCCGCGCTCGGCGGTGGCAAGGGCATCGTTGGCATAGCCGATCTGGGCACGGTAGCGCTCCTGCTGTCCATGCACATAGTCGGTGCGGATGCGAGCCAACAGGTCGGGCTGATAGCGATGCATGTAGACAAGGCACTTAAAGCCATTTTTCTTGCCGCTGTCAAACAGCCAGTAGATGGGGCGCTTCTTATAGGCCTGGCAGTGGTCCTTAAAGAAGTCCTTCAAAAAGTAGGCGCGGATTACCTCGCGCGAGGTACCCTTGCCGCCGAGTGCCTCGGCAATAAAGGCCACGTTCTGCTCAAGCGTCTCCTCACCATACACAGTGCGCACAAAGTCGATAAAGTAGCGCACGATGTCGTCGTCAAAGTACTCGTCATCGGTAATGGGCAGCACGTTGTCACCATCGGGCATAAAGGTCACATGCGTGGGATCGGGCATCTTGGCCAGATAGTCATCGACCGTGGCGCCCTGATCGGCCAGAACCAGCCCGTCCACATCCAGCGAATAGCGGCCAAACATGCAGCCCACGGCATAGCTTAGGAGCGAGGTGATCTCGTCGCGCTTGGTACGCACGTATTTGTTGCCCTTATAGCTCTCGGGGATCTCGTCGGCGGTATCAAAGATGCGCGCCACCGAGACGTACTTATCCTCGACCTCGATGGGCACTTCGCCCTCCATGTTGTAGATCTTGGCAAAGATTCGGTTGAGCTCTTCCTCGTTAGTGCGAAGCTGCTCAAATCGAGCATTGACCTCGGCCTTACGAGCCTCGTATTTATCGGCGAGTAGTGTTGACATGTTTACACCCAATCTTATCGAGCCGTAATTCAGCTCAAGTAGCGACATTTTGATACGGCGGAGTAGTCGAAGAAACAACAAATGGAGCCATTTATTAAAGCGAGCTAGATGCAGGGAGTACGACCAGCTATTGCTCATCACGCCCACGCCCCGCTCGCCATGAAGTCGGTTTCGTCATCCCTGGAAGAATTGAGCTAACTGCATAACCGTTTGAACGGCAGACAGAGCAATGGATATAGCGTCAGCAGGATCAAACTCTTCGAGAGAATTCTCTTTGAAACGCTTCCTATAACGAACAAGCTCAAATCCTTTGACTGTAATTCGTGCTTGGACAAGTCTTTCGTGAAGATCATCGATGCCAAAGTCCACAAGTAAATAATTCTGCCGATGCAGCTCATTAAGAACGGTGTCCAGTAAAGAATTGTCAATTCCTTCCCCGCTTAAATCTAAAAAGGAAGAAGGGTCATTCTTTACGCCTATAATGCCCCAAAGCAAGCCCTGCGCCACTGGTTTTGTAATCGGCCGAATTGCGGTTACGGGGATATACCAGTACTTGCCACGTTTAATACAATCAGGAATTTTGCCGGACTTCGGCTCTGCATATCTCCTGACTGTAGTCTCTTTAATGCCCCATAGCTCTGCGACGTCTTGAGATGAGTAGTACCTTGCACCGTCGATTGTTACAGACTCCACTGCGACCACCTACACCAAAGGATTGCGCTTGAAATCCCAGGAGGTTTCAAACGAATCCCAATCAGCCTTAGAGGCATCAAGCAAACACTGGGCCAAAGCACAAATGCGATCCCTTTCGGCCGGCGCAGGCACAAGATATGGGACCCTGGCGACATCGCCAACTTGACAGTGCATTGTCGAATTGAACAGCCGCAATACAAATGAAAATAGTGAAGAATTAGAGTACGCAAGAAGCTCCAGCTGATCGGCCGGTGCAGGAAAATAGCAGTGCCCCGAAATATCATAAAAAGTATCTCGTGGAGCAAACCTAAAGCTATTGGCACCTGAAGTTAAGTCCGTCCACGTATTCTTTCTTTTTTCAAGGAATGCCTCGCTCAAGATACGGGCATGAGGCTGCTGCAGAATCCAGCTAGGGTCATTTTTATATAAAAGAACCCATTCGAGATTACCGTACCATTTACGATAATCACCCCCCTTAAGGTACTTAATCCACTTTTTATCAGTCTTAGAAGGACGGAAATCCGATTCGAACCACAGGCGTAAATATTTGTCGTTTTTAGACGTCTGCATTCCAACTTTAGGATGCGCTACCGAATCAAAGCTACAGCCATTGCCAAACGCCGCCAACAGTCCACCCCCAATCCAGTAGGCTATGGGGGTGCCGGGGATTTGCTTGAAGGTGTCGGCATCGCGGCGGTAGAACCAGCCGCAATCGGGGTTTTGGATGGCCTCGACCAGTTTGAGCCTCTTGGCCTCAGAGCCGTTGATATCAACAAGGCGCACATAGGCGCCCTCGGCGTCCGAATGCTGGTTGTAGATCACGTCAGCTGTAACGTTGACGACCTCGCCGCCGATAGCATCAAACGCGCGAGGTCCCAGATGGGCCATGGAAACGACTGTCTTATTGTCGATAACCTTGGCGCGCATCTTCTCAAAGCTGCCCAGGAACATCCAACTCTGCATGGTAACCATTGCGGCATAGCCCTTATCTTCGACAAGGTTAAAACCGCGCTCGATAAAGCACGTGCACAGGTCGCTCTTCACGTCGGGGTAGTTCTTCTTGACCCACTTGCTCATGAAGGGGTTAAAGCTGCTACTGCCCATATACGGAGGATTCGCAACGGTGCAGGTAAAACGACGGGACAGCTTCTCGCAGATGGCGGCAACGCTTTCGAGCTTAGTTTTGGCCGTAGCGGCAAAAAGGTCATCGGAACAACTCGCGGCGGCAGCCTTGAGCTCGTCGATCTCGTCCTCTGAAGGATTGAACAGCGAACCGATCTCGCCCAAATGGCTCAGCTCCTCGGCGAGCTTCTTGTTGCCCGGGAGCTCGTCCTCTCCCAGCGGGATGCTCGAGAGCACGGTAACGTCGGCGCGCACGGCGCGCCTAAAGAAGCGACGGTCGTGCTCGCGGGCGCACATGGCAAGCGCCAGTTCCGCGATCTGCGCTGCACGGGGATCGATCTCCATGCCAGCGAGGTTTTTAGTAAGAATGAGCTCGGGAATTTCGCGCTCACGATAGCCGCGCTCCTCGTACACATGGAAGAGCAATTCGAACGCATAGACCAGGATATGGCCCGAGCCGCATGCGGGGTCACAGAGGGTTATCTCCTCGGGGCTCGAGATGCGTATGAAGTCCTCGTGCTCAGCATCGGGCTCGATGTAATATTCCATGCGCTCGCGCAGCGAACTCCCCGGGTTATTGAGCATCCACAGACGGCCGAGCGAGTTCTCGACCATGTAACGCACAATCCACTCGGGGGTGAAGAGCTGCGTGGCGGGCGCGATGTCCGCCGCCGCTGCCTTGCGCTTGGACTTGAAGAACTCGTCTTTAACGTCAGCGTTGTAGTACTGATACATCCAGCCCAGAACGGTCACGCCCTCGCGCCAGTCCTCGTCAGTGAGAATGGTGTTGAGTTTGCCCACCACGCCGTCGGACATCATGAGGCCCTGGGGCAACAGCAGCTCCATGGCTCCGCCCACGCGTTCAAAGACGCCCGGCAGGCAATCGGCAAGCTCCTCGCACTGAGCAACAAACAGGTAGCGCCACAGCGGTTCATCCAAGCCCGCCATCTTGAGCTCGGCTATGCGATCGGTATCGGCCGTCGCTATCTCCACGTCCAGTGCGTTCTCCACGGCCTCGCTGCCATGGCTGCCGTCCGCACGACTTAGCATGCGCATGCGGCTGGGAAGCCATCCGCGTGCATCCATGAAGCGAATGGCCACGATGCGGTTGAACCAGGTGTAGGCCGCGCGGTCGCGCAGCGCCTCGTGACCCACCTCTGCCTGCATGCGCAGCAGTTCGTCGCGTTGCTCAATCTCAGCCGGACTTAGGGGCAGGCCGCTAACGGTCTCGGACCCAACGGGCGCGGGTGCAGGTTCGGTGATGCCGTAGCGCACCATCTGCGCCTCCACGCCTTTGATGAGCTCCGTACGGGCCCAGGTGCAGAAGCTCTTAAGAGCAGAATCGTTCATGGTTGATGAGCCTTTCTAAACGCCATAAGCCACCGGTGCGCGCTTTGGCACCGGTGGCTCCGCGGGTTAGTTGATACGGATCTCGTCGTTTGCAGCGAGCGCCTGCATAAGGCGGGAGCGCAGGTCGTCCACGTAGCGCTCCACGTCCCCTGCGGACAAGAGACGACTCGGCTTGGCCAGATCGGCGCGGCGCACAGTCTTGATCTTGCGCTGGGGCACGGGTGCAGGCGTGGGCGCTGACGACGCAACGGCCTTGTTGGAGATCTTCTTGACCACCTCACCCGTACTCGTGACCTCGGTGGTGCGGCGCTCGTTGTCCATACGCATGCGGGCCGCATCCACAGCGTCGTACATCCCGTTGGTTGCTGCGCTGAGCCAGTTGGCCCAGTTAGTCGCGGCAACACTCAGCTCGTTGAGGCTTTGAGCACTGTGGGCACGGTTTTTGAACGACTCGTATTTGGCGCCGGCGTCTGCTATGGCATCCTTGGCCTGGTTGACAAAGCCCTTTTGACTCTCAGCCTGTGCCTGCAGGTCTTGCAGATCGCTCTCGATGCGACACAAAAACTCATTGCGGCGGATGCCCAGCAGCTTTTTCATGTCGTCCTCGACGGGATCCATAAGCGGCTGCAGGTCTTTAATGCGGCCGTAGGGCTTGGGATCTTTGAGAACCTCACGCACCTTTGCCACATTCTCAACCGCGCTGGGAATGTCATCGGAGGCATACTCGATACCCTCGGTGCGACTCAAGAAATCCTTGGCGTGGTCAAACGCTGTTCGCTGGTTGGACTCGAAGAACTCAACCACCTTATCAAAGTCTTCCTTGGCATCGAGCAAGCGGTCCTCATGCTTGGTGAACGTGGTCAAGAACGCCTCGGCCTCGTTCTGGTCCTTAAGGACGTCGGCCACCTCCGAGCGCATCTTCTCGCACTCGTCCTCACCGGGATACGGGTAGGCCGGCTTGATGCCCGTGTAGTAGTCGCGTGCCATGGCGAGGCACGCCTCGCGCAAGCCCTCAAGGCGCTCTTTGAGCTCGGCCACGAGCTTATCCTCGTTGGAGGGCACGGTCTTGAGATCAAACAGATCACGCATGAGCTCGCCCGTGGCGCGCAGCAACCGGTCGCTCATGCGCACGCGCAAGCGCACCTGGGCCTTATCGGCATCCTTGCGCAGGAGCGCTACCATGCGGCTATCGTTAGCTTGAACCGTCTGGCCGCCAAACAGCACCTGCGCGCGCTGCTCCACCACAAGCTGCGCCACCACATTTGCGATGTCGACCTCGCGCCAGCCAAAGGGCCTTTGCTGGTACTGGCGCTGGATATCGCCCATAGCGGTATCCAGATGGCGCTGGTGCTGCACTTTGAGGTAGTCCTCGACCTCCTTGAGCGCACGCGTGTTACCCGCGTTCATGTCAGCGAGCCCCGCTTGAACGTTGCCCGCCAGAGTGGAGCGGATATCGGAATCGCTCGTGACCGGCGCGCCGATATAGCCGGCCTTTTCAAAGACCACATCGCACAGCTGCGCCAGCACCTGCTCAAAGACCTGGGCGGGTTTGGCAGCACGGATCTCAATCATGCGCCCGTTGACGGCGCATCGTGCATGGAGCACCGCCTCAGCCAAAAGGGCGTCAGCCTCTTTCTCGTTAAAGTCCTTCTCGCGCATTTTGGCCTCGACGATCTGGCGGGTACTCGGCGGTAGCTCCTGCAGGTTGCGCGTCTGGGCGTACATACGAATCTTAGCGGCGTTGACGAGTGGGGCCCAATAATCCACCTCGTCGCTCAAGGCCACGATGGCCTTATCCACGGATTTCAATGCCAGCTCGGCATCGTCCGCACGGCCCAGATCGCTGGCCATGGTCACCACGGATAGTTCCATGCCGCCCATGTTGGATCCATGAATCGAGCCATCCACGTAGCGGTCAAAGGGGAAGTCGTTGGTCCCGCGGTTGAGTTTGCGCGCAGTGTAGATGCTTTCGAACAGGCGCTTCTTGATATACTCAATCACCTTCGCGTTGTCGATCGGGGTGCGTGCGATCTCCTGCGCTATCTCCTGCTCCTCGTCGGTGAGGAAGCTATAGGTATCGCCCTGGCGTGCCACGTAGCTCTCGCGCTCCAAGCGGGCAAGAGATTCCTTGACGCGGTCCTTAAGGGCGCGCTTGTCCACGTCCAGACTATCGATCATAAGGATGGAGATGTTCTCGACCGTGGCCTTGACGTAGCCGATGTAGCGGATCAAGTACAGGAGCTTAAGCACCCGGACATCGTAGTTCTCAAGACCCTCTGCGTTTTCAGCCGCGCGCTCCGCACAGACGACGACCTGAATGATGCCGTGCTCCAAATCCTTGGAGATTGTGTCGAAGAAGCGCCAGAACGGCACGAGTGCACCAGTCTGGTCATGCCGGATGGCCTGAGCGCTCTCCTGAAACGCGCTCAGCATGGAGCGCTCGCCCGTGGACATGTGCTTGGCCTTAACACCATGCTTGCGTACCTCGGTCATCACGTCGGGCAGGAGCTTAAACTGATAGCCCACAAACGGGTAGCTGGCCACAAAATCCTTGGAGTTGGCGAAGCCGGCAAGGTCGGAGCGCGAGCCACCCTCAAAGGTAAAGTTGTTTTTGAGGACGGCGGCGTCTTGCTCGTAGACCTTTGCAAGCATATCGGCCGCCGGCGCGGTCTTCTCGAGCACACGGCGTTGGATGACCTCGTCAACGCTGGAGCTGGAGAGCGAAAGGCGGGTATTGAAGCGGCCTTGGATCTTTGAAAAGTCGTTGCCCACGGGCAGGCTCAGGTTGTCGATGGCCTCCTGGCTCGTGACCATCACCCACACGCGGCCACCGCAGGCGGCACCCAGCTCCTCGACGATGGTCTGAAGGCTCAGCATAAGGCTTGGGTCCTGGTCGTTTGTAATAAACTGACCCACCTCGTCGACCATAAAGAGCAAACGGAAGTTGCCGCCGTGGGCCGCTGCCTGAGCGTCCACGTAATCCTTGACTTTTTTGGCAAAGACATCGGGGGCCAAAACCTCGTCCTCAGAACCCTCGAGCCAGTTCCATGCGGCCTTTTCGCTCATGCCGAGCACGCTCTGCAGCACCTCGACGACGTCGTCCTCAAAGTAGCTGTAGGTGTCGCGGGCCTGGAGCCAGGACTCGCCGTTGACGCGCTCAAAGGCCTCGCGGAACTCCTGGGTCTTGCCCAGGGAATCGATGTAGTCCTCGAGCTTTGCAAGCTTGAGGTCCTCGCCGTAGAAGCCGCGCGCCTCGTAGAACATGCGCTCAAAGCCGCGAAGCAGCGCCGTGGGAGCCGTATCGCCCTGCTTCCACTGGCCCGCCTTGCTATCGATGTTAAAGAGGATGGCCTGCGTGGGCACCGAGCAGGCGCGCTCCATGGCAGCCGCGACCATGGGGTCGACGATCTTGCCGTCAAAGTAGCGGATGGCGCTCTTGCCGCCGATCTGGCGATTCTCGAGCAGGTAGCTCAGCATCTTGAGGAAGTGCGATTTACCGGAACCGAAGAAACCACTGATCCACACGCCGATCTTGTCGGTGCGCGCATCGATGGCATCGCCGTAGGCCTTGAAGAACGTGGCAAAGTGCCTCTGCAACTCGCGCGTCACCACGTACTCGTCAAGCTCCTGGCGGATGGACCCATCTTTTGAATCCTGGACCTTGACCACGCCGTTGATGGAGCGGTTGATGTCTTTTGCAAAGAGGTCGCGAATAATCGTGTTGTCCATGGGTGCTCCTTTGGGTTTGGGAACGTTATGGCAAAGGGTTGTTGCCGGCGGCAGGGACTTGCCTGCGGGGAGCCGTGCTTACGAGATATCGATGGCGCGGTAGTAGTTGTCGGCCGGCAGACGGTTAAAGAGCTGGAAAGAAGAGCCGTTGAAACTGCCCGGATAGGCGGCGACCACAGGCACCTCATCAAAATCCGCAAGCATGCAGTGGAGAAGCGTGTGCATGCGAAAGAACGGGAAGACCTCGCCCGCGCCGGTGAGGAGAACGACGTCTCCAGGCGCGTGCGGCTCGGTCTGCTCAAGGATGTACGCAGCGACTTTCTCGGGCGAGGCGAACTTGGCCACGTCCTCGAGCACGCGCTGGGTACCGCGGCGCTCCTCTTGGCGCGGGATGGCCTTAAGGACACGGCGCTTTTCGAGAATTGCCAGCACGGCGTCGTAAAGGTTCACGACCTTGAGCGTGCACGGAAGCTTGTCGGCCTCGGCATCGCGCGAAAGGGCGTCAAATAATGCACGCGCCTCAAACTCCAGCGCGGGGTCATAGCAAAAAGTGTGGAAGCCGATCTCATTGCCTATGCCCTTGTTGGCCAAAAAGTCCTCGCTGCACAGGCACTCGCGCAGAAGCTGCGCGCGTCGCTCAAATTCCTGACGGGCGTGCCCGGAGCGGACATGCGCCGCCACGACGCTCTTACGGGAATGGATGCCGATATTGGTGGTGAGATCGGTCGCCGGGGTGATAGCAGGTTCGGCGGCGCTGTTGACGGGAGCCACACTACATCACCACCCTGCCGGTAAGGGCCGCGATAAGCGACTGCTCGCCCAGCAGAACCAAGGCTCGCTCGACATCGGAATCGAGGAAGAGTGGTGACAGGCGCTCGGACTCCGGGCCCTGGCCCTCGCCGATAAGGCCGGCATGGCGGAGCGTCTGGCGGAGCGAGCCCTTAATGCGCTTGACCGTGGCCTCGGTCCAGCGGGCCGCGTCCGGATACTCCGTGGTAAAGCGCGTCATAAAGGCGTTGAGGTCAACCGCCGTAAAGGCATAATCAAAGTTTTGAAGGCGCTCCCCCACCTCAACGAGCACGAGCTCGCGCACGATGTCGTAGCGGCAGATCATGCTGTAGAAGATGGCCTGGTTCGCCTGCGTGGGGGCGCCGGATGCCATGAGGCTGGTTAGGGATGACGCAGCCTCGACGGCGGTATTGGGGTCGATGCCGCGCGCGGCACATACGGCGTCCGTGGGCACCATGGCGTCGAGGCGGCGAAGGCACACGGTTGCGCGGTTGGTGACCATGCGCTCCGTGGGATATTGAAAGAGGTTCTCGCTCTTTACGCGTACAATGACCTGCTCGTCGCTTGTGCCCTGCATACGCAGGGCAGCGACGATGCGCATCTCATGCGGGAGGAATTGCTCGCGGGTGAGCACCCCCCCCCGAACGCTTTTTGTGGTTACATCCACAGTACACGCTCCAAGGGTGTCAAAGGCTGTCACAAGTGCGCCGCAACCCGGCAGGCAGGCGCGGCGCACATGACAATAATCATACCTGTTGGTAAAAAAGTTACCACGCCCAGAGTGTCAAATGTTGAGCAACATAATTAAATCCGGTTAACGGTCATTTTCGCAGCTCAGAAGCTTTGACGAGGTCGTCCCAAATCACACTTGCCAGACAACCGCGCTTACGAATGCAGGCACGCACACGCCCAACGCCATCCTCCGCTATATTCAACATAGAGTTATACATATGCTTCTATGTAAGGAGTTTCGTATGCCTGTCGTAAAGCCTATTTCTGATCAGACGCGCGCACTAACTACCGTTCAGGAACGCGAAAATCACATTCAACGTGCCATCGCTCGTGGCTACGACGACCTCACCAACGGTCGCCTTCGCCCCTGGAAACAGGCGAAGGCCGAGGCGGATCGGATGCGAGCCTCGAGATGATCCCTCCCCCCATGTAACCATCCTGTAAATCATAGCGGCGCACTCGAGTTTTACCGTGATGCGGTCGCGCCTGGCGCTCCACTGTGCTAAAGTATCCCGAACGTTCAAACGACTACGAGGGGGAACTAGAAGATGGCACGTGTGCACAACTTCTCAGCTGGCCCGGCCGCACTGCCCACAAGCGTGCTCGCCGAGATCGCCGACGAGATGATGGACTACCGCGGTTGCGGCATGTCCGTGCTCGAGATGAGCCATCGATCTAGCATGTACCAGCAGATCATCGACGACGCCGAGGCAACCCTGCGTCGCCTGCTGAGCATCCCCGACAACTACCGTGTCCTGTTTTTACAGGGCGGCGCCACGCTGCAGTTTGCAGGCATCCCGATGAACCTCATGCGCCGCGGCCGCGCCGGCTACGTCGTGACCGGCAACTTTGCCAACAAGGCGTACAAGGAGGCCACCAAGTATGGTGAGGCCGTGCTGCTCGCGAGCTCCGAGGACACCAATTTCGACCGCATTCCCAACATGGCCGACATCAACGCGCGCATTGCCGCCGAGGCCGCGGGCAGCGGGCTCGACTACGTCTACATCTGCCAGAACAACACCATCTTTGGCACCATGTACCACGAGCTGCCCAGCTGCGGCGATGTGCCGCTGGTCGCCGATGTCTCGAGCTGCTTTCTGTCGCAGCCGCTCGACGTTGAGCGCTACGGGCTCATTTACGCCGGCGCGCAGAAAAACGCCGGCGCCGCGGGCGTGACCGTGGTCATCGTGCGCGACGACCTCATCGCCGACGCTCCGGCTTTTGCGCAGACGCCGCAGTACCTGGACCTTAAGACCCAGGCCGCCAAGGGCTCCATGCTCAACACGCCCAACACCTTTGGCATCTACGTGTGCGGCAAGGTGTTCCATTGGGTTGAGCAAACCGGCGGACTCGCCGCCATGGCCGAGCGCAACTGGGGCAAGGCCAATCTGCTCTACGGCCTGCTCGAGCAAAGCGAGCTGTTCCATGGCACCGCGCAGACAGACAGTCGCTCCATCGCCAACGTCACGTTCCGTACCGGCGATGCCGACCTCGACGCCGCCTTTGTCGCAGGCGCGGCCGAGCACCAGATTCAAAACGTCAAGGGCCATCGCCTGGTGGGCGGTATGCGCGCCAGCGTGTACAACGCCGTCACCATGGAAGACGTGCAGGCGCTGGTCACGTACATGAAAGACTTCGAAGCGCAGCATAGTTTGAGTCCGCGATCTAACTAGCCCGCAACGCGCGGGCCGACCAGCCACTTCAAACCACCCTGTTTAGATCAAAACCTGCTAAGGAGTTTTCCATGCGCAAGATCAAAACCATCGACGACATCACCAAGGACGGCAAGGTCGAGTTTGGCGAGGGCTACGAGTTTGTAAGCACCGCCGAGGAGGCCGACGCTGTCCTGATGCGCTCGACCGACCTGCACGGCTACGAGCTGCCCGAGGGCATCCGTGCCATCGCCCGCTGCGGCGCCGGCGTCAACAACATCCCCGTCGAGGAGTACGCCAAGAAGGGCGTCGTCGTCTTTAACTCCCCCGGCGCCAACAGCAACGCCGTCAAGGAGCTCGTCCTGGGCATGCTGGTGCTCTCGAGCCGTGGCGTGGTGCAGTCGATGAAGTGGGTGCGCGATAACGCCGACGACCCCGAGATCCAGGTCGACGCCGAGAAGGCCAAGAAGGCCTTTGTGGGCCGCGAGCTCAAGGGCAAGCGTATCGGCGTCATCGGCCTGGGCAACGTGGGCTCCAAAGTCGCCAACGCCTGCGTCGATCTGGGCATGGACGTCTACGGCTACGATCCCTTCATTTCCGTCGAGCACGCGTGGGTGCTGAGCCGCGAGGTGCAGCGCGTGGGCACGCTCGAGGATCTGTGCCGCGGCTGCGACTACCTCACCGTGCACGTGCCCAGCAAGGCAGACACCATCGGCATGATCAGCACCGAGCAGATTAACCTGCTGGCACCCGACGCCGTGCTGATCAACTACGCACGCGAGACCATCATTGACGAGGACGCCGTTGACGCCGCCCTGCGCGAGGGCAAGCTCAGCTGGTTTAGTTGCGACTTTGCCACGCCCAAGACCGTCAAGATGCCCAACACGTTTATCACCACGCACTCGGGCGCCGGCACTGGCGAGGCCGAGGCCAACTGCGCCGACATGGCCATCAGCGAGCTCAAGGATTACCTGGAAAACGGCAACATCGCGCACAGCGTCAACTACCCCACCTGCAGCATGGGCAAGGCGCGCGCCGCAAGCCGCATTGCCTGCCTGCATGCCAACGTGCCCAACATGATCGGCCAGATCACGGCAATCCTCGCCAAAGACAACGCCAACGTGCAGCGCATGACCAACGAGTCCGCTGGCGAAAACGCCTATACCATGTTCGACACCGACGAGCACCTGGACAGCAGCACCATCGAGGCGCTCAAGCAGATTCCCTCGATGTATCGCGTGCGCGTGATTAAATAGCGGCGGCGCCAAGCCTACCAGGCAGGCCACGAAGCCCATTCGCCCCCCGTTTTCACGAAATGGGGGGCGATTTCGTTGCTCCGGACGACTTTAAAATGATACTCAGAACAAGTTTTTTCGGATAATGGATAGTGAGGCTCAATTCGCTAAGCACACCCGCTTTGATAAACAGCTTTATCAGGGACTTTAATAGGTAAAAATCGATCTCTATGTATCGAATGTAATTTGACTGTCTATTTTCCGAAACAACTTATTCTAGATAGCATTTTTAGGGTCCCTCCAAGGCAAAATTGAAGCCTTTTTCGCGCCCAAAACTCTAGCTCGCGCGACCGTTTTCCGCCCGCACGACTATATTCCCGCCCAATCGATAAAAATCTCCTCACGAAGCCGCCGTTCGAGCTCCTGCTGCCGCGGCGTCTTGTCTTTCAACGGCACATCGAGATAGGACATGATAAGTTCCATCACCACGCGAAAGGCATCGGGGTCGGCCAGCTGGCCATAGGTCATCAAAACGACGGGATATCCCATCGCTTGCAGCGCCGTCGTTCGATCGGAGTCCGAGATCTTGGATTCTATGGATCCATGAATGGCTTTACCTTGACATTCAACCAGGCACTCTCGGCTGCCGTCCTTATTTGTCAGCAGAATATCGGCATAGCGCCGATCAAGCCCCGAAATCAGGCGGGCACTGCGCGTCATGCGAATCTCGACGTTATTGGTAAGGCGCAGCCCTTCGCCGCCGCGCAACCTCGTAAGGCCAAACAGCATCGAAGCCTGGACCTCGAGCGGCGATGCCGCCACCCCCGTAATACACTTCGCGGCACGCATGAACGATTTAGCGCCGCGGAGCCCCCGGATCTTATTGGCGAACTCCGTTAGTTCAGAGAGCTCGATCAAGGGCGGTCGTTTCCACAAGTCTGTTGGATTCCCCGAGGTATCCTTTACGTTTTCCCAGCCCGACCGTGCGTCACCCCACCGGTCCCCATATGCCTGCTCAAGTGCCAACTTTACCTGAGGCGCAATCTTACACACGGCAAAGGTGCCGCACATCTCATACATGCACATGATCAGACGCTCGTTTGAGACCGAGGAAGCCAGGGTCAGCAGGGTAAAGAGCGGGGACGCGACATCGAGGCCAAACTCTGTCTGCCGCACGGAATCAAACGGCCTCTCCCCGTTCCAAACATGCCTGACAATGCGATCGCCCTTACGTCCGCAGCCGCCTTGCGCCAACACGTGTAACGGAGTGCCCAGGAAATGCTTGACGAGCGGATGCTCACAAAGATGCTCCCTGCGCGGATCGTCTACAGAATCGGGCAGGTCCGGCATTATTGCCAAGACCTGTGGGGGTATCCGGTGATACCGAAAGGCAGATATGTCGCACAGTATGTCGTCCATAAAAGGTACGTACCCACCGCGTCGTTTGCAAACCCGCCTGGACGGCAAACGCGCTGGCTCGGCCTGCGAACGGTAAATACTGCTGCGCGCACGTCGCGGATCTCTTGGGAGGCTTACAATCGGTTTGGAAAGCAGACTGATTGTGAGGTTGCATATGGTTGATGAGGACTTTGCCTGGCGGCTTGCGCAGGACCTTGTGAAGATTGACAGCTCGGACCCCGGCGCATATGAGGGCGAGATCGAGTGCTTCATTAAGAGGCTCATTGAGCAGCAGCTGGCGCAGCTCGATAGCTCTGCGCTCGATGCCGTGCAGATTGAGGAACTCGAGGTGCTGCCCGGGCGCCGTAACCTTATGGTCACCGTGCCGGTACTGAGCGACGAGCCGCGGCTGGTCTATATCTGCCATATGGATACCGTTACCTTGGGCGATGGCTGGGACGCGGACATCGCACCGCTTGGAGCGATTGTGCGTAACGACAAACTCTATGGCCGCGGCTCCTGCGACATGAAAGGCGGCCTGGCCTGCGCCATTGCCGCACTTGTCCACACGTTCGAGCGCGCGGCGGCGGAGGGCGAGCTGCCCCGCCGTGGCTTTTCGCTCATCTGCTCGGTCGACGAGGAAGACTTTATGCGCGGCTCAGAGGCCGCGATCAATGCCGGCTGGGTCGGCTCGCGCGAATGGGTGCTAGATACCGAGCCCACCGACGGACAGATTCAGGTAGCGCACAAGGGGCGCACGTGGTTCGAGATCGAGATGGCCGGCGTCACGGCGCATGCGAGCCAGCCTTGGAAGGGCGCCGACGCCGTCGCCGCCATGGCCGAGGTCGTGTGTTCGCTCCGTCGCGCGTTTGTGGTGCTGCCCGCGCACGATGAGCTGGGGCCTTCGACCATCACGTTTGGACAGATCGAAGGTGGCTACCGTCCCTATGTCGTACCCGACCGCGCCAAAGTCTGGGTCGACATGCGTCTGACCCCGCCGACCGATACGGCCGCCGCGATGCGCATGGTAGAGCAGGCCATCGCCGTCGCCGAAGCCGCCGTTCCCGGTTGCCATGGCGGCTACACCGTGACGGGCGACCGCCCCGCCATCGAGCGCAACCCGGGCTCTCCCCTTCTGGCGGCACTCAAACATGCCGCCGATGACGTGACGGACGCGGACACGACCGTCGGCTTCTTTACCGGCTACACCGACACCGCCGTCATTGCCAGCAAGACAGGCAACCGCAACTGCATGAGCTATGGCCCAGGCTCGCTCGCACTTGCCCACAAGCCCAACGAATATGTACCCCACGCCGATATCGTTCGCTGCCAGCAAGTGCTGATCGCGCTTGCCGACAACACGCTCTGGGACGCGAACAGCCAAGTTGGGGCATAATAAGCCGCGAACAAACCGACTCGCTCGTTAGGACCGCCCATGAAAGCACTTCCGTTTCCCTGCATCCGTCCAGCTCAGGACCGCGTGCTCGAGGCACTGCCTGCGATGGGTGGTATCCTGAGCGGCAACGACGCCCTGCGCGGCGCCATCACCGACGGCCTGATGCTCAAGGATCCAGGCGCGGCGTATTACGTGTACGAGTGTTCGGGAGAGCCGGGGCGCGTAACGGGTGTCGTGGCGATTTGCCCGGTTGGCGCGCTGGCGGGCGGCAAGGGCGATGCCAACGCTGACGTGGCCGCCGCTGCGCACGCGATCGCTGAACTCAAAGTTCAGCCTCGTCCCGTGTCGCTCGCCTACGAAGCCTCGCCTGTCATGGATATCATCCTCGGCGCCGCCAAAGAGGGCGCTTCGCTCTATGCCGTCACCGACCCCGCCGGCATTACGCATCGCGTGTGGGAGGTCAAACGCAATGACGCCGTTGCCGCCATCCACGCCATGCTCGACCAGGCACCGGAGCCTGTCCCCGCAGACGATCCGGCCTACGTTGCCGCGCTTGCAGGTGTGGCACAGCTCCTGGCTGACGAGGCCCGCGGCGCCGGCACCTACACGGGCAAGGAGCCGTTCAACTTTGTCATTTCCGCGCTGTTCCCTGCCGCGCAGGTCGCAGGCGGCGCGCCGCAGGTTCCAACGGGTCTGCTCACTCACCAGATTGCACGATACTAGCAGGGCTTAAACGCTTAGCGCAAAGACTCGGCAGTCCAACAAACGAAGGGCGGAGATGCAATGCCAGCGCATGCATCTCCGCCCCTTTCTCATCGAGCAAGTATGTCGGCGACCCGTATCGCCACGCCCGCGTTACCCGCGCTGCGGACCCGCTGCCGCCACCAGCGGCTCAAGACCCAACTCGCGCGCATAATCTTCCTGTGTAAAGACTTCGACCAGGTCAAATGTGTCGATCGCATCGGCAAACGCAAAATGCAGCACCGAGCAGTTGCCCGGCACGCGCTCGCGCTCGTCGGCCGCTGCTCCCCTCACGTGATCCAAAAACTCCTTGATGGCCGAGCCATGGCTCACCGCGAGCACGCACGAATGGCCCGGGCGTCGCATCAAATCGGTCAACGTCGCCACCATGCGCTCGCGCACCTGCATCTGTCCCTCGCCGCCAAACTGGCGGTAGAAGTCACGCCACGGACGCTCGGGCATCAGCATCACGCGCTCGGCCTCAAAGTCGCCAAAGAACCACTCGCGCAGGCCATCCAGGCGCTCGTAGGCAAGGCCCGGCCACAGATTAGCGATGGTCTGCTCCGTGCGATGCAGCGTCGAGGTGTAGGCATGATCGGGCTCAATGCCGCGCGCTCGCAAGAACATGCCGGCGCGCGCCGCCTGATCGCAGCCCAGCTGCGTGAGCGGCGAATCGCTCCACCCCTGAATGATGCGCTTAAGGTTAAATATTGTCTGTCCATGACGGACCAGATACAGGTCTTTATTCATAGGGGTCCTTTCGTTCGTTACCAATCAAGGAGCGAAAACGCCCCGTCGCAATAGCCAAAATGGAGCACGGCACCGTTGTCGGGCAGTTCTCCCCCGCCGGCCACGTACTCAAGAAACTCCTGGCAGGCTGAGCCGTGGGAAACCGCCAGCACGCAGTCGTGCTGCGGCCTGGCCATGATGCGGGACAACGCCGCGACCATGCGCGACTGAAGCTGCACTTCCGACTCGCCGCCAAAGGCCACCGGATAATCGCCCCAGGGCTGCGGCGGCATCTCGCGATTTGATGTGCCCTCCAGCGAGCCAAAATGCCACTCGCGCAGGTCATCGACCAGTTCTATGGTGCGGCCCTTACCAACGATAAGCTCGGCCGTACGCTGCGCCCGCCCCAGCGGCGAGGAATACACATGGTCAAAGGTCACGCCACGGTCCGCAAACGCCGCACGCGTCGCCAGCGCCTGCTCGCGCCCGCGCTCCGTGAGCGGCGAATCGTGCCAGCCCTGCAAAATGTTCTGCACATTGAGCTCAGTCTGTCCATGCCGCACCAAATACAGATCGGCCACATGCCCTCCCCTCGCACCACCACAAAGGTGCCTGTCCCCTTTGTGGTGGTTTTGCCGCCGGATTGCGCCGCAACGACGCAACTACACCAGCACGTCGGCGAGCGGACGCTTGGGTACGTGGTGCACCTGCGCCTCGTCGCGCCAATAATTGATGGAGCCGTCGGGGTTGGAATCAACTGCATCGATCACCTGTGTCTCGGCGGGAACGCCAAAGACCATGATCAGCTTGACCTCGTACTTGTCGCCGTCAAGTCCCATGACATCAATCGCACGAGGCGGAAAGGCCTTGAACATGCACGCCGCCACCTCGGGCGTAGCACTGCGGGCGGCGAGCATCATCGTCTGCGCGGCGATACCAGCGTCTGCCTCGGTGATTGGCGCGGCAGGCTTGCCCGGAGCGGGACGCTCGGCAAGGATCGCGATATAGCCGGTCGGGCGCTCGCCCTCGACAGGACCCGACCAATCCTTGAGCGCACCAGCCCATGCGAGCTTTTCAAATAAGCTCGAACACTCCTCGGCGTCGCTTACCACATGAAAACGCAGACGCTGAGCATTAGCGCCGCAGGGAGCCAAGTGCGCCAGCTCTGCCAGCTCAAGCAAAAACTCGCGCGGCACGCGCATCGACTCGTCAAAACGGCGGCATGTGCGGGCGCGACGAACCAGCGCATCAAACGTATCCAAGCCAAGCTTTTCGCAGCCCTGCTTTGCCATCGACTCCACGCTCGACGGCGCCACGGGAACAGCTTCGTTCATAGAGACCCCCAAATAAAAGGCAATTGTTCTTAGGAAAATCTAACCTAAAACATAGGCAATAACGAACAGAGCTGCAATGTTCTACACCTGTTGAATAGAATATCGCGACACAGGGAACAACGGAAACAAATCGGGACCTTTGGGTTACACTTCGCCCTCCCCGATCCATACGCCGGCGCCTTTAGGCGATACTGGTTGTAACGATCACGGCTTACGCCACGCGGAAAGGAGACCTCATGGGCATCTTTAAGAACGATGACAAGCAATCGAGCGCGTTTGGATTTGACGAGAAAAGCATGGCAGGCAAGGCGATCAAAGCTGTGCGCTGGATCTACGCCGTCACGGGCGTCATCGCACTGCTTGCCGGCATCGCGCTGCTGTTTGCGCCCGCTAAGTCCCTCGTCTTCCTGACGACCGTCCTGGGCTTCTACTTTATAATCACGGCAGCCATTAGGCTGTTCACCGCCATTTTTGAGCCGCTGCTGCCCGCCGGCTGGCGCGTCACGAGCATCATCTCCAACCTGCTCATCATTCTGGGCGGCGTCATAATCCTGCGCAATCAGGCCTTCTCGACCGCGACGCTCACCACGCTTGTGGTGGTCGTGGCCGGATTTGGCTGGATTGTCGAAGGTGTCATGTCCATTCTGGAGTCCGAGCTTTCGTCCAACCGCGCCCTCGCCATCCTGAGCGGCGCGCTCTCCATCATCGCCGGCATGTTCGTGTTTATCTATCCACTGTGGTCGGCAAAGATGCTCGTCATCTTTAGCGGCGCCGCGCTGCTGGTGTTTGGCGTAACGCTGATTGTTCGCGCTATTCAATTTGGCAAACTGGTGCACTAGATGCCGCGAACGCTCTTTATTGATGCAGACGCCTGCCCGGTCACGCGCGAGTCGATTGACTGCGCGCGGCGGGCGGGCGTCGCCGTTGTTATCGCCGGCAACAGCACGCAAAACCTGGAACGGCACATTCGCCGCGACGACCCGCGCGATGCCGAGCACGCGCGACGCGGCTTTTGGGTCACGACGCTCGACGTGAGTGTGGGCGCCGACAGCGCCGACTTTGCCATTGTCGAACGCCTGCAGGCGGGCGACGTGGTCGTGACGCAGGACATTGGCTTGGCGAGCATGGTGCTCGGGCGCGATGCCGCCGCCATCGGTGTGCGCGGGCGCGTGTACGACAAGGCGACTATCGACATGCAGCTGTTTATTCGCCACGAGGAAAAGAAGGTACGCCGCGCCGGCGGACGCACTCGCGGTCCGGCAGCATTTACCAGCGAAGACCGCGCCCGCTTTAAACGCAACCTCACTGAGCTGCTGCACTAACCAAGGTAGATTTTTGGGACATGCCCGAATATCTACCTTTTTGTTTTGGCAGCGGGGAATGCCCTGGTCACAGGGGTAGATCGTAAGACATGTCCCAATAATCTACTTAAAGGCCAACGGCAGAGAGGATGAGGCCCCAGCCAGCGCCGATGACGTACATCATGACCAGGAACACGGCGTTTTCGCGAGCGCTGCGATTGGTGCGGAACAGCACCAGATAACCCACGCCGGCGGAAATGAGCGTGCCGGCGAGCATCGGTGCCAATTGCAGTGCGCCTTCCAGATACAGCTGCGTAATGACCACGCTCGCCGAGCAGTTGGGGATCAGGCCGACAAGCGCCGAACCCAGGACGGCGAGCGTCTCGTTGCCACGCAGGAACTGCTCGATCGCGGACTCGCCGAAGGTCTCGAGCACGGCGACCAGGACCAGCGTCACCAGGAAAATGAATACCGAAACCTGCACGGTGTGAGAGATCGCGCTGCGGATAATCGACAGAACGGGCGCGCCCTCGTGGGAGTGGTCGTGGCTGTGGCCGTGGTGGTGCTCATGCTCGCCCGTGTGACCGTGATCATGGCTGTGTCCGTGGTCGTGCTCGTGTTCATCTTCATCATCACAACCGCAATGGTCGCGCTCGCACAGCTCGTGGATGTGGTCGGCGCTCACGCCTGCCTCGGCCACCTCGTCGATGATGTCACCGCCGCTGTGGTCGTCATGCGCGCAGTTAACGTGCGCCGGATTGACAGTGGTCCCCAACACGGTACGACGAATCGCCGCATGCGCGCGGGCGTTGCGGCGCAGGCCGCGAATGGCAGCGTCCACGATAAAACCCGTGACCAGTGCGATCAGCGCTTTCGAAGCCAAAAGCATCGCCATAGTCTGCACGGGAACCTGCTCGGCAAGTAGCAGCGGCAGCATCTCGTCGGAGGTCGAAAGGAACACCGCCACCAACGTGCCCAAGGTCACGACGCGACCGGCGTACAGCGTTGCCGCCATTGCCGAAAAGCCGCACTGCGGCACCATGCCCAGCAACGAGCCAACCACGGGACCCGCGGCGCCGGCGCGCTTGATGGCCCCGTTAACGCAGTCGCCCGCGACGTGCTCCAAGGTCTCGAGGGCCAGATACGTCACCAACAAAAACGGCACCAGCGAGAGCGTGTCCTTGCCGGCGTCGAGCAGAATATCAATCAGCAAATCCATGACGGATGGAACCTTTCGTGTCTTTCGGCAGCATTGTAAAAGTCCTAGCGGTCAACTAGGGTATTGTAGTTGTCCTAGGCGCGATGCCAATAGTTGCCCATGGTAAACTATCATCTCGCCACATCTCAATGAACCCGAGCCGCGCGGTGTGGCCCGTCCAAGGAGCAGTTATATGAACGTTTCACAAGCACTCGAATATGAGCGTCAGCCGTTTATCCCCATGTTTATCTATGGCGATCACGGCGCCATGGAATCCGAGCGCCAGAAGGGCGAGGAGGCCCTTAAGGTGCTCGAGACCGAGTACTTTACCGCCGAGGATGACCCCGGCTTCGACTTTGCCACCGTGCGCGACCTGGCTGACCGCAACCGCGACCTGTGCGACCAGATTGGCGAGGCACGCCTGCGCAACGTGACACCCGCGACGCTTTCGCGCGGCCTCTCCGATGCCGACACCTGCGCCGCCATCGGCAAGATGCAAAAGCGCACCGCCGCGTCCGTTATGCGCGAGATCCGCGGCGACCGCGACGCGCTCGGCGTAGCCTACGCCCGCAAGCCCATCCAGGGCACCGTGCTCGGTATCGACATCGAGACCACCGGCCGTGCACCCGAGCGCGGCTATATCATCAACGTGGGCTGGGAGATCATGGAGCTCACCAGCGACGCCGTCCCGCATGACGCCGAGGCACACTACTGCGGCCTGCCCAACATCTACCGCGGCGAGGATGTACCGCTGTCGAATATCCACCACATCACCTGGGACGACATCGACGGCAAGAAGCCGTTCCGCGAGAACAAGGAGCTGCAGAAGCAGCTGCTCAAGCTCATGAAGAAGTACCCGTACATGGCACACAACGCCGCCTTTGAGGACAGTTGGTTCAAGATCCACCTGGACGGCTACGCCGAGGCACGCCGCGCGGGTAAGATTATCGTCATCGACTCGCGCCAGATCTGCCGCAGTCTGGATGCCGACGTCCGCTCGCTCCCCCGCGAGTCCGCCCCCGCCGCGCTCGAGAACTGGGCACGCCGCCGTGGAACCCTCGCCGCCGACGCCAACGAGCAGCACCTGGGCCTCGACGACACCGACCTCATGCTCCGCACGGTTCAGGCCGAGTTCAGCCTCAAGAACCTATTCGCGAAATAACCGATCCATCTGCGGGAGCGCCTGCCAGGCACAGCGCAATCCGTCTGGACACACCGGCACGCAGCAAACTAGGGCGCAGCCTTATGGCTGCACCCTAGTTTTCATCAAAACGAGCAAATACGCGCGCTTCACATAGTCGGCAGGTTGACCCACCTACATTTTTCGAGTTGTTCGGCCAGCTGAACCACTAGTCGAGGCCCCTTGAACCGCAATCGAGCGCTATAATCGCCCTAATTTCGCAACCATGCCCCATAAATCTACCTGAATCAATTCGAATAGGACGCATGCGTTCGCACCATTCGTATAGGATAAGGCCGAATAACTCAAATTATGTTGGTGAGGCATCTGAGCGGTCGGCAAAACGCTTAGAAGCTACGAATCCGCAACTAAAGTTCGCCAAAAAGGGGCAGCCAGCAGAAACCTCCCCAGCCGAAGCTGCTCCCTCAATACGACAGCTCAAAAACCCACCGTTCGCAGAAGATAAGCCGCGCCCCAATACCGTTGCCCGAAGTTTCGGGCGTATGCGGCGTCCGCTATGCCATCATGCGCGTATGGGAATCATTCTGTCACATACCACGGCACGTGCTGTATACCAAACAGTCAACTCGCTCGCAAGCTACGCGACCGGTCCCATACCTATGGAAAAGATCAGGGTGTCTGCGCCGACCACGTCCGACCTGGAAGCGGCACGAGCATGGCTCAACAGAAAGAATGTCGATTCTGAACGCATCCATGTGCTGACGTTTTCCAATAATGCCAAAAGGCACCGCAAGGGCTGCATCTGCCACTGCACGCGCTATACGTTTAATGCAGAAAGCTACCTAGAACTCGAGCCGAACGTCTACATCGTCGATATCAAGCTGTGCGCGTTAGAAGCAACAGCCGACCTCAACCTTTCGGAGCTCGTTGAGTATTACTTTGAAATCTGCGGTTCCTACGCGCTTGGAACGTCCGACGAAACTCAATATCGCGAGCGCCCAGCCCTAACCAGCGTTGAAGAGCTCAGAGCCTTCTTTTCAGAGGCATCGGGGTATCGTGGATCTAATAAAGCACTTAAGGCACTTTCTTATGTACGCGAAGGCTGTCGCTCCCCACTCGAAACGGCGTTTGTCATGATGCTGACGATGCCCAAGTCAATGGGTGGCTTAGCCATACGCGCTATCAAAACGGATTATCCGATCCCAGTCCCCAAAAGATACGCCGCCCTAACGCGACGGACGGTTTTCTACCTCGACGCGCTGCTCGAAAATTCGATGACCGATATCGAATACAACGGCTTTTACCACGACGAGCCCGAGCAGCAATCAATTGACGAGGAACGCCGCAACACGCTGCGAAACATGGGATATGCCGTTATCACAGTTACTCGTCATTCGTTTTTCAAGCAGTCCGCTTTTGGACGGGTCATGGAAGCGATTCGCATTCGCGAGAAGATCTGGCCTGGTCGACTCCCGGATAGCTTCACCATCCTGCAAGAAACTCTTCGTCAATTTGTCTTGCGGCGCTACTTCGAATACGGTCGCCGCGTCCTGGAGGCTCTCAAAGAAGAAGAGTCCGCCAAGCGCGAAATTGCAAGCCAATATCCGCAAGCTGATGACCCGAGCATCAACGATGTGCCCGAACCCGACGACATGCAACACGTCGGGGCCCTTGCTGAAGAAATCAATGGGCCTTGGGAATGCGACATGTCCGCAAAAATCGATGAAAACCGCACGGAAGACGACACGATTATTGATCTAATTGAGAATTCGCTCTTCTAAAGGCGGTCTCTGCGGATGTCCACCTACATTTTTCGACTTATTCGGCCACCTATGTGCCCGATTGGCCGCAGCAATGCTCAATATAACTTTAGATAAAACTGATTCTGCAGGAACTCCCGTAGAGAAAGAACTGATTCTCACGATATTTAACAAGATTAAGTACAAATATGAACAGTTCTAATGCTTCTCGAGGCGGCTTTCTTAGCATGCTGGCCGAACATCTCGAAATATGTTGGCGAGCATTGCATCGATGCATCCCAACCCACAGAAAATCGCAGAGGCGGCAAGCAGTCATCGAAATTATCGCAAATTGTATTGACATATGAACATGCGCTCATATAATCGGAAGTAAGTTATATGAGCGCATGTTCATATGAAAGGATATTGCAATGAGCATCCGCGTTGATGAAACGAAACCCGACATCGAGGCCACCGAGCCCGCGATCCCCACCACCTGCTCGCCCGAGGACCTTCCCGACGAGGAGCTTCTCTACGACCTCGCCGACCTGTTCAAGGTCTTCAGCGACACCACGCGCATCAAGATCCTCTACGCCCTCATGGGTCGCGAGCTCTGCGTGGCAGACATCGCCGAAGCGACCGAAACCTCGCAGTCGGCAGTATCGCACCAGCTGCGCACGCTTAAGCAGTCGCACCTGGTCAAGTTCCGGCGCGACGGGCGCAATATCCTCTACTCGCTTGCCGACGATCACGTCTATACCATGCTCAACCAAGGCATGAGCCACATCTGCGAATAGCGACCAACCACGGTACCAGCGCGGCCTGCACCCAAGCCGCAAAAACGGGAAAGGAACCCAACATGAAAAAGCAGTTTAAACTCGACGAGATCGACTGCGCCAACTGCGCGCGCGAGCTTCAGGACGAGCTGGCCAAGCTCGAGGGCGTCAAATCCGTGTCCGTCAACTTTATGACCCAGAAGCTGACGCTCGAGGCTGATGACGCCGAGTTCGACGAGGTCCTTGACCGCGTCGTGGAGTTCACCGCCGACGCCGAGCCGGACTGCGAGATCATTCTCTAGCCCAGGTTCACGCCAATCTTCAGGGCCGCGCTTGCCGCGGCCTTTGCTCGCGAAATTATATGAGCGAGTGTTCATACATTCAAATGGGAGGATACGAGTCATGGCCACCGCCGACCCCAAAAAGAAAAAGAAGAAGCGCACGAAAAAAGAGTCACTCGAGCATAAACGCAGCCGTATCCTGGTAGCGCTAGGCATTTTTGCGGTGGTGTACGCCCTCGACGAGCTCGGTGCCCTCACTGCCACATTCGGCGAGCCCGGCGACATCTATGCCAGCTTTGTGCTGTTCCTCGTGCCGTTTTTGATCGCCGGCCATGACGTACTGCAAAAGGCATTTAACAACATCCGCCGCGGTAAGGCCTTCGACGAGAGTTTCCTTATGGCAGTCGCGACCATCGGTGCATTTGCCATGGTGCTCTTCCCCGACACCGACCCGCACATGGCCGAAGGTGCCGCTGTCATGCTGTTCTACCAGGTCGGCGAGCTGTTCCAGGCATACGCCGTGGGCAAGAGCCGCAAGTCGATCAGTGCCATGATGGACATCGCGCCCGACTACGCTAACGTCGAGCAGACCGACGGCACGCTCGAGCAGGTCTTCCCCGATGACATCACCGTCGGCACCGTCATCGTCGTCAAGCCCGGCGAGCGCGTGCCCATCGACGGCGTTATCGTCGAGGGCGAGACGCAACTCGACACCGCCGCGCTCACGGGAGAGTCGGTCCCCCGCCCGGCCAAAACCGGAGACGATATCATCAGCGGCTGCATCAACATGACGGGCCTCATCCACGTGCGCACCACTAAGCCATTTGGCGAATCCACCGTCGCTCGTGTCCTAGAGCTCGTGGAAAACGCCAGCGAAAAGAAGGCACGTACCGAGAACTTCATCACGCGCTTTGCCCGCGTCTACACTCCCGCCGTCACTGGCGCCGCCGCGGTACTCGCGCTCGGCGGCGGCCTGGTGACCGGCGCTTGGTCCGACTGGATCCTGCGCGGCCTGACCTTCCTCGTCGTCAGCTGCCCGTGCGCGCTGGTGATCAGCGTGCCGCTGAGCTTCTTTGGCGGCATCGGCGGCGCATCCAAGCTGGGCGTCCTTATCAAGGGTTCTAACTACCTCGAGACGCTCGCCGATGTGGACACCGTCGTCTTCGACAAAACCGGCACCCTCACGAACGGCACATTCTCGGTCGTCGCGGTGCACCCCGAGGCAGGCTATACCGAGCAGTCGCTGCTCGAAGTCGCGGCCCTTGCCGAGTCGTTCTCCGACCATCCCATCGCGCAGTCGGTACGTACCGCCTTCCAGGGCGAGCTCGATCCCAAGCGCGTAACGGATTCCACTAATGACGCGGGCCACGGCGTGACGGCAACCATCGACGGCAAGCCCGTCGTCGTCGGCAACGCCAAGATGCTCGCCGCCACCGACATCGAAGCACCCAATTGCGAGGTCGTCGGCACCATTCTCCACGTGCTGGTCGATGGCATCTATGCCGGCCATATCGTCATCGCCGACACCGTCAAGGCCGATGCCGAGCAAACGATTCGTGACCTGCACGCCGCCGGCGTTAAGCGCACCGTCATGCTCACGGGCGACCGCGGGGAAGTGGCGGCGTCCGTGGCCAAACAGCTCGGTCTCGACGAGTTCCATGCGCAGCTGTTGCCTGGTGACAAGGTCGAGCGCGTCGAGGCACTGCTCGCGGCCGAATCGGGCAAGGGCAAGCTCGCCTTTGTCGGCGACGGTATCAACGACGCTCCTGTGCTTACGCGCGCCGATGTGGGCATTGCCATGGGCGCCATGGGCTCCGACGCCGCGATCGAGGCCGCCGACGTGGTGCTGATGGACGACAAGCCGTCCAACATTTCCCGCGCGATCCGCGTGGCGCGCAAGACCATGACGATCGTTTGGCAGAACATAATCTTTGCGCTGGGCATTAAGCTGCTGATTCTGGTGCTCGCGGCGCTCGGCATCGCCAATATGTGGCTTGCCGTCTTTGGCGACGTGGGCGTGGCGATCATCGCCATCCTGAACGCCATGCGCGCGATGGGTGTCAAGAACCTGTAGCGCCTGTGGTCCCTCCGGCCGGGGCCGGGCTTGGTTTTGAAAACGTCCTCGCGCATGAGGCCCGTCTTTCCTG
>ERZ773204.435-NODE-435-length-35344-cov-4.368273_pt1 | contig 35344 bp, 35 predicted proteins | sample MGYA00581007_ERZ773204 | MGnify/ENA primary metagenome ERZ773204 (study PRJEB29015, sample SAMEA2737757) | human gut metagenome | biome: human gut; feature: human-associated habitat; material: faeces | place: China | collected 2012 ... | reverse complement strand
TACCCAGATTGCCATGATTGCGCAGGGAGATTTTTTGAAACTTCTTTTTGCAAAAACGGAAGAGAGAAGTAAAATTTTCCGAGAGATTTTCGATACAAAGAAATATCAGATTTTACAGGACAGACTTAAGGCAGAAAAAAACAGTTTGGATAAAGAATATCAGGATATTTCAAAAAGTATACAGCAGTATATGGAAGGAATTCAGGGAGAAAAAGAAGAGCAGGTAACAGCAGAAGCCCGCTTAGGGAATTTGTCGGCTCTTCTTGAGGAAGAAAATAATGAGATTGCAAGGCTGACTGAAGAATTGGCGTATATGGAAAATGAACTGGAAAAATTGAACCGACAGATTGGAAAGGCAGAAACAGAAGAGAAAAATCGGAAAGAACTTCAGAAACTGGAAGAAAATCTGCAATTTCAGGAAGAAAGACTGGCGCAGGCAAAAGAAAAATTGTCTGAGGAAACAAAGAGAGAAGCGGAAAGAGAAAAATTACGTGCGGAGATTATTTTAAGCGAAGAGAAATTACATCTATACGATGAGGCAGATCAGGTAAAAGCAGAGTACAATTCCATGCAAGTACGCTTACAATCTGTTAAAAATGAACTGGCACAGTCGAAGGAGAGAGAAGAAAAATATAATCAGAATGTTGTCCTGATGAAAGAACAATTGGAAAAACTTGCATCTGCAGATACCGAAAAGGTACGTTTAGAAAACGAGAGGGCAGTGCTGGAGGAGAACAAAAATAAGGTTCGTCTTTTGAAGAAAATGCTTGTGGAGTATAAAGGAATTTCAAAGGGGCTGACTGAGCTACAACAGCAGTATCAGACCGCTATGTTAAAAGGTCAGAAAAAGCAGCAGGAATATGAAAAACTGGAGAGAAATTTTCTGGATTCTCAGGCGGGACTGCTTGCACAAAAATTAAAAGAAGGGGAACCGTGTCTTGTCTGCGGAGCGATCCACCACTTAAATCCGGCAAAAATTACACGGAGAGTCTGTACGGAAGAGGAATTGAGAGAGGTGAAACGGCAGAGTACAATACTTATGGAAAAGGCGACGATGCTCAGCGTAGAGGCGGGAAAAGCGAAAGGGGAGTTGGATACTGCCCGAAGAAATATCGAGGAGAGAGCAGACGAAATTTTTGGAAAACGCGTGGAGTCCATTTACACGGAACTGGAAAACCGGATAGGAGAACTGGCAAAAGCAGATGAAGAGATGAGAAAAAAATGGTCTGTCTTAGAAAAAAAGGCAGAGGAAAAAATCCGGTATGAGCAACAACTGCCCCAAATAGAAAAGTTGCAGAAGGAAGAAGAACAGAAGGGGAAAGAATTGGAACATTTGCAGGTGAAATGTCACACAGAATGCGATACTTTACAGAAACAAATGATGAAATTAAAAGAAAGTCTTTTGTTTTCTTCCAAAGCAGAAATATTGGACGATATTGAGTTGAAAAAGAGAACACGAAAGAGCATGGAACAGGCGTATGAATCTGCAAGACAGGAGACAGAGAAGATAGCAGGGCAGATAAAAGAAGACTGTGCAAGAATAAGTACGTTGAAAGAACAGTTGGAAAAAGTAAATGAAAATTCTCTTGAGGAATTAATGAAAAAACAGAGAGAATTACAGAAAGAAAGGACAACTTTGCTTGCGGACAGAGAAAATTTAGTTTCCATGTATAAATCTAACGGACAGATAAAAGAAGCAGTTGAAAGACAGTACGGTGCCATGAAAACAATAGAGAAAAAACAGGTGCTTGTTAAGGCGTTATCTGATACAGCAAACGGAAACGTTGCAGGGAAAGATAAGGTTATGCTGGAAACATATATTCAGATTTCGTATTTTCATCGTATTATTGCCAGAGCGAATACACGCTTTATGGTCATGTCCGGAGGGCAGTACGAATTAAAACGAAGAGAGGAAACAAAAGATCAGAGAAGTCAGACCGGGTTGGAGTTAGATGTTATTGACCATTATAATGGTTCCGTAAGAAACGTAAAGACACTTTCCGGAGGGGAGGCTTTTCAGGCATCATTGTCTTTGGCACTGGGACTTTCGGACGAAATACAGTCTTTGGCAGGGGGAATACAACTGGATACGATGTTCATTGACGAGGGGTTCGGTTCTTTGGACGAGGAGGCGCTGGAGCAGGCGATGAAGGCGCTGTATCGCCTTGCAGACGGAAACAGGCTGGTTGGGATTATTTCTCACGTTTCCGAATTAAAAGAGAGAATAGACAAACAGATTATTGTAAAGAAAGAGAAATCACAGGGAAGCAGTGTGCGTGTGATTGGATAAGCGAGGGAAAATGAGATATACAGTACCACATTATTATTGCAAATTTCAATGTACGGCATCAGAATGTCAGGATACATGCTGTGCGGGCTGGAAAATAGTAATTGATGAGAAAACATTGAAAAAATATAGAGAGGTAAAAGGTCCTTTCGGGAATCGTCTTCAAAATTCGATTGACTGGGAAGAGGAAACTTTTTTACAGTATGACGGAAGATGCGCTTTCTTAAATGAAGAAAATCTGTGTGATATCTATACGGAGGCCGGAGAAAAGATGTTTTGTAAAACATGTCGTCTGTATCCGAGGCACATAGAAGAATTTCAAGGAGAAAGAGAGATTTCTCTATCGTTATCCTGCATGGAGGCCGGCAAGCTGATTTTGGGCTGCAAAGAGTCCGTGAAATTTGTTTCGCTGGAAAAAGATGTGCGGGAAAAGGAAGATGAAACATTTGATTTCCTGCTGTACGGGAAATTGTCAGACACGAGAGAAGTGATTTTTCGGATTTTGCAGAATAGAACCTTGCCGATAAAACTTCGTCTGTCCATGGTGTTGGCACTGGCGCATGACATGGAGATAAAAGTGGCAAAACAGCAGCTTTTTCAGGTGGACGATGTGCTGAGAAGGTATGAAGATGAGTCGGCACCGGAGCGGTTTGCAAAGAAACTGGGCAACAGTATTTCCGGAAGCCGTCAGAGAAAGAAACTTATGCAGGAAATGTTTAAGGGGTTTGAGCAGTTTGAGGTGTTGAACAAAACATGGCCGGCATATTTAAAAGAATTGAAGAAAACTATTTTTAACCAGAGTGAGGAAATGTATGAGGAAAACAGAAGACATTTCACAACAGAGGTTTTAGAAAAAGAAGTGTGGACAGAACAGTTGATGGTCTACTTTGTATTTACCTATTTTTGCGGCGCGGTTTATGACGGAGAGATTTATGCAAAAATGCAGATGGCAGTCGCAAGCACGCTTTTAATTGAAGAATTGGCGATGGCAGTCTGGCAGCAGAATCATTGTATTCTTACTTTTTCTGCATTTGTGGATATTGCTCACAGGTATTCGAGAGAAATGGAACATTCGGACATAAATCTGAATCGTATTGAGGAAACCGTAAAACAAAAAGAATGCTTTCAACTGAAAAATTTACTGAAAGTGATAAATGAAATACAATAGGAATCTTTTTTAGAATATGTTATAATATTTTACAATGTGGACGAAAAAGAGGAGAGGAGACAAATTACAAAATGGAGAAAACAGATAGAAAGTACGGAGTGTATATTCAAATATTAAAGGAGGAGTTAGTTCCGGCCATGGGGTGTACAGAACCGATTGCATTGGCTTACGGCGCTGCGAAGGCGAGAGAAGTGCTGGGCGCTCTTCCGGATAAAGTGAAAATTGAGGCGAGCGGAAGTATTATCAAAAACGTGAAGAGTGTAATCGTGCCAAATACAGATCATTTAAAAGGAATTCCAGCAGCGGCGACGGCGGGAATCATTGCGGGAAAGGCAGATAAGAAATTAGAGGTTATTGCGGAAGTTTCCAAAGAGGAAATCCAAAAGATGCGTGAGTTTATGGAAAATACGGAAATCACAGTAGAACATATTAATTCAGGCATTACATTTGACATTGTAATCACAGTGTATCATGGAGATTCTTACGCAAAAGTGCGTATCGCAAACTATCATACAAATATTGTACTTGTGGAAAAAGACGGAGAAGTATTGGAAAGTACGGTTGTAGAGGGAGAAAAGGAAGAAGGGCTGACAGACCGTTCTTTGTTAAACGTGAAAGACATTGTTGATTTTGCAGACAGCGTGGACGTAGAAGAAATTAAAGAAGTGCTTGACAGACAGATTAAATATAATACGGCAATTTCTGCGGAAGGGCTTCGCGGGGATTATGGTGCAAATATCGGAAGCGTTCTTTTAGAAACATACGGAGATGATATTCGTACAAGAGCAAAAGCGGCGGCGGCAGCGGGTTCTGATGCGAGAATGAACGGTTGCGAACTTCCCGTAATCATTAATTCGGGAAGCGGAAATCAGGGTATGACTGCCTCACTTCCCGTTATCGAGTATGCAAAAGAGTTGAAGGTGACAGACGAAAAATTATACCGTGCATTGGCGTTGTCTAACCTTGTCACAATTCATCAGAAAACAGGAATCGGGCGTCTGTCAGCCTACTGTGGAGCAATCAGCGCGGGAGCAGGAGCAGGGGCAGGTATCGCTTATCTGTTAGGTGGAACATATGAAGAGATTATACATACAGTTGTAAATGCACTCGCAATCGTTTCAGGTATTGTCTGTGATGGAGCGAAAGCCTCCTGTGCGGCAAAGATTGCTTCCGCCGTAGATGCCGGCATATTGGGATATAATATGTATAAGTGCGGACAGCAGTTCTATGAAGGAGACGGAATTGTGACAAAAGGTGTGGAAGCGACAATTAAAAATATCGGTCGTCTTGGTAAAGAAGGTATGAAAGAGACGAACGAAGAAATTATCCGCATCATGGTAGGTGAGTAAATAATGGAGAAGATTATATATCAGGATAGAAAAAAGACAAATTGTGAAAAATGGGACGGGATCTTTCAAAAATTCGGTAAAGAAGACCTTCTTCCTCTCTGGGTTGCGGATATGGATTTTCAAGCGCCGGAGTGTGTTGGAAAGGCTTTGCAGGAATATGCCAAAAAGGGCGTGTTTGGATACTATAAAGTGCCGGAGAGTTTTTTTGAGGCGTTTATAAATTGGGAAAAAGAAAGGCACGGTTACCATGTGGAAAAGGAATGGATTCGGTTTGCACCCGGGGTAGTGCCGGCATTATTTTGGCTTGTACAGTGTTTTACGGAGAAAGAAGACAGTGTAATGATTTCCACGCCGGCATATCCGCCATTCTTTCACTGTATTGAAGACAACGGAAGAAAAGTGACTGATGTTCCATTGAAATGCACAGACGGGCATTATGAGATGGACTATGATAAAATGGAGAAAATTATGCGGGAAGAACAGGTGAAAATGTATATTCTCTGTTCACCGCACAATCCGATAGGACGTGTCTGGAAAGAAGAGGAATTAAGGCGCCTGATTTCTCTTTGCGAGAAATATCATGTGCTTCTCGTTGCAGATGAAATTCATCAGGATATTATATTAAAAGGAAACAGACAGATTCCTGCGGGAAGTATCGGGCAATATACGGATAAGATAATTGCTTTAACGGCGGCAAGCAAAACTTTCAATCTGGCAGATTGCCAGAATGCGTTTATTTTACTTGCAGATGAAAAACTGAGGGAAGAGTTTGATGACTTTGCAGAGAAAATTCATGTGATGCAGGGAAGCGGATTCGGTTATATTGCAGTGCAAAATGCCTATGAGGGCGGTCTTGACTGGCTGAATGGAGTGTTAAAGATAATTGAAGAGAATTATGTGTATGCAAGACACTTTATTGAACGGGAACTTCCCGAGGCAGTTGTCTCTGAATTACAGGGAACATATTTGATGTGGATAGATTTGAAACCATATCTTCAGGATAAAGATGTAGTACAGACATTGCAGGAGAAATGTCATCTTGCCATTGATTATGGCGATTGGTTTGGAGGAGAGGACTGGAAGTATTATATTCGCGTAAATTTGGCAACTAAAACGGAAAACATTGCACAGGCAATGGAAAACTTGAAGCGAGGACTGGAATAATGGGTTTAATTGAATTGATCTGTATTGCCGTAGGACTGTCAATGGACGCTTTTGCGGTAGCAATCTGTAAAGGGTTATCTTTGAGAAAATGTACATGGCAAAAGCAGGGCATAGTAGGATTATATTTTGGCGTATTTCAGGCAGGTATGCCGCTTTTGGGATATTTACTCGGTATGCAATTTAAAGAAATGATTACATCAATTGATCACTGGATTGCTTTTGTTCTACTTGGTATTATCGGTGCAAATATGATAAAAGAAGGATTTTCAAAAGAAGAGATCAGTGATGAGAAAACGGACAGGCTTTCCGTAAAAGAAATGTTGGGACTTGCGGTTGCAACAAGCATCGACGCACTTGCGGTAGGCGTTACCTTTGCATTTTTACAGGTGGAAATCATTCCGGCAGTGTGCATTATCGGGATTACTACATTTATTTTATCCGCAGCGGGAGTAAAAATTGGGAATATTTTTGGAACTCGTTACAAATCAAAAGCGGAAATTGCAGGCGGCGTCATATTGATTTTTATGGGAGTAAAAATTTTAGTTGAACATTTAATGTAAAATCGTGATAGAGCAGCCAACTAACAGGGAATGGAGAGTTTTATCCAAAGATTTTGGAAAAAATGGAGATATTATAAGAGGTGAATAAAAATGAAATGGAATAAATTCAGATTAAAAACAACCACAGAGGCGGAAGATATCGTAAGCAGCATGCTTATGGATTTGGGAATAGAAGGAGTAGAAATTGAGGATAAAGTTCCGCTTACGCAGGCAGATAAAGAGCAGATGTTTGTAGACATTCTTCCGGAAATTGAGGCAGATGACGGAGTTGCTTATTTAAGTTTCTATCTTGATGACGGGGAAGACACAGATACTGTTTTGGCAAATGTCAAAAAGGAATTGGAAGAAATGAAATCCTTTTTAGATATAGGAGAATGTACGATTGAGGAATCGGAGACGGAGGACGTGGACTGGGTAAATAACTGGAAGAAGTATTTCCATCAGTTTTATGTGGACGACGTACTCATCATTCCGTCATGGGAAGAAGTAAAACCGGAAGATGAAGATAAAATGATTATTCACATTGATCCGGGAACTGCTTTTGGAACAGGAATGCACGAGACAACACAACTTTGCATCAGACAGATAAGAAAATATGTGACACCGCAGACAAGAATTTTAGATGTGGGCTGTGGAAGTGGAATTTTAGGAATGCTCGCATTAAAATTTGGTGCGGAATATTCCGTAGGAACAGATTTAGATCCATGTGCCATTGATGCCACTTATGAAAATATGGAAGTAAACGGTATCGAAAAATCACAGTATGAAGTGATGATTGGAAATATTATCGACGATAAAGAAGTACAGGATAAAGTCGGATACGAAAAATATGACATTGTTGTGGCAAATATTTTAGCAGACGTACTTGTGCCTCTGACGCCGATTATCGTACACCAGTTGAAAAAAGGCGGTATTTATATTACAAGCGGAATTATTGATATGAAAGAAGAAACTGTAGTAAATGCCGTAAAAGAAGCCGGATTAGAAGTGCTTGAAGTGACATACCAGGGAGAATGGGTATCTGTTACGGCGAGAAAAAATTAGGAGAAAGAGTATGCACCATTTTTTTGTGACACCGAATCAGGTGAGCGGAGAGGAAATTTATATAGAAGGTTCAGACGTAAACCACATCTGCAATGTATTACGCATGAAAAAGGGAGAAAAACTCCAAATCAGTGACGGAAATAACAAGAAATATATTTGCCGGATTGAGGATATGACAGCGGAAAAGGTTCTTTTACACATAGTGGAAGAAAAACTGGGAGATACAGAACTTCCTTCTAAAATTTACTTGTTTCAGGGACTTCCTAAAAGTGATAAAATGGAATGGATTGTGCAAAAAGCGGTAGAGTTGGGCGCGTATGAGATTATTCCTGTTTCCACAAAAAGAGCGGTAGTGAAATTAGACGCGAAAAAAGCGGCAAAAAAAGTGGAAAGGTGGAACAGTATTGCGGAGGGCGGTGCGAAGCAGTCAGGGCGCACAGTGATACCAAAAGTGCGGGAAGTGATGACTTACCGGGAGGCGCTTGCTTACGCAGAAACGCTGGACATCGTATTAGTTCCATATGAATTGGCGGAAGGAATGGACAAGACGAAAGAATTTATCGGACAGATAGAGAAGGGACAGTCTGTTGGCATTTTCATCGGCCCTGAAGGCGGATTTGAAAAAGAGGAAGTAGAGCAGGCAATGGAAATGGGAGCAGAGCCGATTACATTGGGAAAACGTATTTTGAGAACAGAAACAGCAGGGCTGACCGTTTTGTCGATTTTAATGTATCATCTGGAAAGTTAAATACATAATTTAATAGTAATATAAGGAAAATAGGAGAAGAAACATGGAAGTATATTTGGACAATTCTGCCACAACCAAATGTTATGACAGTGTAAAAGATATTGTACAAAAAGTGATGTGCGAAGATTACGGAAACCCATCGTCCATGCACAAAAAGGGTGTGGAAGCGGAGCGATATATAAAAGAAGCAAAAGAGATTTTGGCAAAACTGTTAAAAGTGCAGGAAAAAGAGATTTTTTTTACTTCCGGTGGAACAGAAAGTGACAATCTGGCGCTTATCGGAGCGGCAAGGGCAAATCACCGTGCAGGGAAACATTTGATTACATCATCAATTGAGCACCCGGCAATTTTAAATACAATGCAATATTTAGAGCAGGAAGAAGGGTTTAGAGTAACGTATCTGCCTGTTGACAGCGAGGGAAAAATACGGTTAGATGCGTTGAGGGAAGCGTTGTGTGAAGAAACAATCCTTGTATCTGTCATGTATGTGAACAATGAAGTCGGTTCTGTGCAGCCAATAGAAGAGGCGGCAAAACTGGTAAAAGATTATAATAAGAACATTTTATTTCATGTGGACGCAGTGCAGGGATTTGGTAAATACAAAATATATCCAAAGAAACTGGGAGTGGATTTGCTTTCCGTAAGCGGACATAAAATTCACGGACCAAAAGGAATCGGAGCAATCTATATAAATGAAAAGGCGAAGGTGAGACCGATTATCTTTGGAGGAGAACAGCAGAAAAATATCCGTTCCGGCACGGAAAATGTTCCGGGAATTGCAGGACTTGGCGTGGCGGCAAGAGAAATCTATACGGACTTAGATAAAAAAGTTGCTCACATGAGAGAATTAAAGCAGCGCTTTATTGACGGTATTATGAAAATTGAAGACACGACCATTCATGGAAAATATGATGATACAAGCGCTCCTCACATCATCAGCGTGGGAATTGCAGGTATTCGCAGTGAAGTGCTTTTACACACTCTCGAAGAAAAAGGTATTTATGTTTCCTCCGGTTCGGCATGTGCATCGAACCACCCCGCGATCAGCGGCGTTCTAAAGGGAATCGGAGCAAAAAATGAATTTCTAGATGCGACCATTCGCTTTAGTCTTTCTGAATTTACAACGGAAGAGGAAATTGACTATACGCTGGAAACATTATATAATTGTATACCAATGCTGAGAAGATATACGAGACACTAGTCGTTTTGAAGAAAAGTAGAGAAAGGTAAGAATATACATGAAGTTTCAATCATTTTTAATAAAATACGGTGAAATCGGTATTAAAGGAAAAAACAGATACATTTTTGAAGACGCGCTTATGCGTCAGATACGCTTTGCGTTGAAAGACGTGGACGGCATATTTAATGTACACAAATCGCAGGGCAGAGTGTATGTTGACTGTGAGGGGGATTTTGATTATGATGAGGCGGTTGCCGGATTAAAGAGAGTTTTCGGTATCGTTGGAATCTGCCCGGTTATTCATGTGGAAGATAAAGGGTTTGAAGAACTGAAAAAGGTAGTTGTGAATTATATGGACGAAATGTATCCGGATAAGAACACAACATTTAAAGTAGAGGCAAGACGTGGAAAGAAAAGTTACCCGAAAAATTCAATGGAAATTAACTGCGAAATCGGTGAAGCGATTTTAGAAGCGTTTCCGGAGATAAAGGTAGACGTGCATAAACCTGCCATTAAATTAAATATTGAAGTCAGAGAAGAAATTTATATTTATTCTGAAATTATTCCGGGACTGGGAGGAATGCCGGTAGGAACAAACGGAAAAGCAATGCTTTTATTATCGGGTGGAATCGACAGTCCGGTTGCCGGATATATGATTTCAAAGAGAGGTGTCGGATTGGAGGCGACTTATTTCCACGCACCGCCGTATACAAGTGAACGTGCGAAACAGAAAGTAATTGACTTGGCAAAACTTGTCTCAAAATATTCGGGACCGATTAAATTAAATATTGTTAATTTTACGGATATTCAGTTATATATTTATGACAAATGCCCGCATGATGAACTGACAATTATTATGCGCAGATATATGATGAAAATTGCAGAGCATTTTGCAAAAGAAAGCGGCTGTCTCGGGCTTATTACAGGGGAGAGTATCGGACAAGTTGCCAGTCAGACAATGCAGAGTCTTATGGCGACAAATGATGTATGTACACTGCCTGTATACCGTCCGGTAATTGGATTTGATAAACAGGAGATTGTGGACATTGCGGAAAAAATCGATACTTACGAAACTTCCATTTTACCGTTTGAAGACTGCTGTACAATTTTTGTTGCAAAACACCCTGTGACAAAACCGAATTTGAACATTATCAGACGTTCAGAAGAAAATCTTACAGAGAAAATTGATGAATTGTTTGAGCAGGCAATTCAGACTGTAGAAACAATTGTTGTAAAACCATAAAATTGCAGATGAAAAAAGCCCCACAAAATTTGTGGGGCGTTTAAACTCATAAATTCAATTATACAATGTATGGTTTTAATACTTCGAGAACAGTTTCAGCATCATCTTCAGCATGAATGTTTAAGTCGATTGGTTTTGATAAGTCTAAACTAAAAATACCCATGATAGATTTTGCGTCAATTACGTAACGACCGGATACTAAATCAAAATCATAATCAAATTTTGTGATTTCATTTACGAATGATTTAACTTTGTCAATTGAATTTAAAGAAATTTGTACTGTTTTCATTGGAATAACCTCCTTGAATGTTTTTTACTCTAAGAATATATTAAGTTGTCAGGAAAAAAATGTCAAGGAACAATATGCCAAAGAAAAGGTTAAATTTTCGTTATTTTATACATAAATTTAAGGAGGAAAAAATGAAAAAAGTTGCACTACATAATTTGGGCTGTAAAGTAAATGCCTATGAAACGGAAGCAATGCAGGAATTATTAGAAAAAGAGGGATATGAGATTGTTCCGTTTAAAGAGGGAGCGGATATTTATATTATCAATACATGTACGGTGACAAATATGGCTGACAGAAAATCACGTCAGATGCTTCACCGTGCAAAAAAAATGAATCCAAATGCCATTGTTGTTGCAGCAGGGTGCTATGTGCAGGCGAAAAGTGAATCGAAGGAGACTGATGAAAGTATAGACATTATTATCGGTAATAATAAAAAGCAGGATTTAATTTCTATTTTGAAAGAGTATCAGGAAAAACATGATGGTATACAGAAAGAGATTATAGATATTAATCATACGAAGGAGTATGAGGAACTGCATCTGAGTAAAACGGCGGAGCATACAAGGGCATATTTAAAAGTGCAGGACGGTTGCAACCAATTTTGTACATACTGCATTATTCCTTATGCCAGAGGAAGGGTGCGCAGCAGAGAAAAAGAAAATGTTGTTGCGGAAGTAAAACAACTGGTGGCAAATGGTTATCAGGAAGTCGTTCTCACAGGAATCCATTTAAGTTCTTATGGAGTGGATTTACAGGGAGAGGATTTATTGTCGCTTATTTTGGCGGTAAATGAAATTGAAGGATTAAAAAGAATACGTTTGGGTTCTCTGGAACCCCGTATCATCACGGAGGAATTTGCAAAGACTATCTCAGGTTTAGAAAAAATCTGTCCGCATTTTCACCTGTCCTTACAGAGTGGCTGCAATGGGACTTTAAAGCGAATGAACAGAAGATACACTGCGGAAGAATATTTTGAGAAATGTGAACTGCTCAGAAAGTATTTTGACAATCCGGCGCTGACGACTGATGTGATTGTAGGATTTCCGGGGGAGACGGAAGAGGAATTTGAAGAATCAAGAGCATTTGTGGAGAAAGTGAATTTCTATGAGACACATATTTTCAAATATTCCAGACGAGAGGGAACAAAGGCTGCCGTAATGGAAAATCAGGTTCCGGAGCAGATAAAGACAAAGAGAAGCAATATACTTCTGGAGTTAGATGAAAGAAAACGAAAAGAATACGAAGAAAAATTTATCGGTAAAACAGTGGAAGTTCTGATGGAAGAAGAGGTCGAAAAAGAGGGAAAATGCTATCAGACAGGGCATACGAAAGAATATATTAAAGTGGCTTTAAAGGGCGATGAGAACATGCAAAATCAGTTGGTAAAGATTAAAATTGATAATCATTCACAAATTATACGTTGAATTTTATAGGCAATTATATTAGAATAAAGTTGAAATAAAGTAAAGGACGTGGTGAAATGAAAGATTTAAACAGTACACAATTTTTCCAGGTAGAACCTGCTCCACAAATTCAGGCAAAAGATATTCTTGAAATTGTGTATCAGGCATTGCGGGAAAAAGGATACAATCCGGTCAATCAGATTGTCGGATATATTATGTCAGGTGATCCTACATACATTACAAGTCACAATGGGGCCAGGAGCCTGATTATGAAGATGGAGAGAGATGAGTTAGTGGAAGAGATGCTTAAGACGTATATTGAGCATCACTCATGGGAATAATACAATGAGAATTATGGGATTAGATTACGGTTCTAAGACAGTGGGAGTCGCAATTAGCGATGCCCTTTGTCTGACTGCACAGGGAATTGAGACGATTCAGAGAAAAGAAGAAAATAAGTTGAGAAAAACATTAGCCCGTATTGAAGCGTTAATAGAAGAATATGAGGTGGATAAAATCGTTCTTGGTTTCCCTAAGCATATGAACAATGATATTGGTGACCGTGCGGAAAAGTCTTTGGCGTTTAAAGATATGCTGGAGAGAAGAACAGGGCTTGAAGTCATTATGTGGGACGAGCGTCTGACTACAGTGGAGGCAGAACGTACATTGATAGAGAGCAATGTAAGGAGAGAAGAACGTAAAAAATATGTCGATAAAATAGCGGCAATTTTTATTCTTCAAGGATATTTGGACTCGGTTTATTTAAAAAAATAGGTGTTCATGAGGTGAAAAGAGATGGAAAAAATTCAATTTATGTTTGATGACGGAACAGAGTCGGCAGATTTTTTTGTTCTTGAAGAAACAAAAGTAAATGGCGTATCTTATATTCTTGTTACGGATTCGGAAGAAGATGATGCGGAATGTATGATTTTGAAAGATACAAGTAAGCCGGAAGAAAGCGAGAGTGTTTATCAGGTAGTGGAAGATGACACGGAACTTGAGGCGGTATTAAAAATATTTGAAGAATTATTGGAAGATATTGATATAGAAATGTAACGTACAATTTTTAAGAGGTGGAATATGTCTGTAAATCAGGAAAAATTCAAAGCAATGTTAAAGGAAAAAGGGCTGAAAGTGACAAATCAGCGATTGGTTGTTCTGAAAGTTTTGGCGGAGCATAAAGATAGACATATGACAGCAGAAGAAATATATGATTTAGTTAGAAATGAGTTTCGGGATATAGGGATTGCAACTGTCTATCGGACGGTTCAGTTGCTTTTGGAAATGAAGTTAATAGACCGTATTGAATTGAATGACGGCTGTGTGAGATATGAAATAGGACATCAGTTTTTGGGTGATACGAAACATTATCACCATCATTTGATTTGCAAAGAATGTGGAAAGATTATTCCCTTTGATGATGATTTGTTAGAAGATTTGGAAAAACATATAGAGAAAACATTGGGATTTTGTGTTTTGGACCATGAATTAAAACTTTACGGAAAATGTAAGGATTGTATAGAGAAAGAAAAGAATGTGCGGAAACATATAGAATGATGGAGGTGTAAATTTGAAAAAAGAGAATAACTCAAAATTGAAAATTATTGCTCTTGGCGGATTAGAGCAAATAGGAATGAATATTACCGCTTTTGAATATGAAGACAGTATTATCGTAGTGGACTGTGGACTTGCATTCCCGGAAGATGATATGCTTGGAATTGATTTAGTTATTCCTGATATAACATATTTAAAAGATAATATTCAGAAAGTAAAGGGATTTGTGATTACACATGGTCATGAAGACCATATCGGTGCGTTGTCATATGTATTGAAGGACTTAAATTTCCCTATTTATGCTACAAAACTTACGATGGGGATTATTGAAAACAAATTAAAAGAGCATAATTTACTTCGCAGCACAAGAAGAAAAGTGGTACGTCACGGACAATCCATTAATTTAGGACAGTTCAGAATTGAATTTATTAAGACAAACCATAGTATTGCGGACGCTTCAGCATTGGCAATCTATTCTCCGGCAGGTATCGTTGTGCATACGGGTGACTTTAAAGTAGACTACACGCCTGTTTTCGGTGATGCGATTGATTTACAGCGTTTTGCTGAATTGGGCAAAAAAGGTGTTTTGGCGCTAATGTCCGACAGTACAAATGCGGAGAGACCGGGATTTACAATGTCAGAACGAACGGTAGGAAAGACGTTTGATCATATTTTTGCAGAACACAGAAATACAAGAATTATCATCGCTACATTTGCTTCTAACGTAGACCGTGTACAGCAGATTATTAACTCTGCGTACAAATACGACAGAAAAGTTGTCGTTGAAGGGCGAAGCATGGTAAATATTATTGAGACGGCATCAGAATTGGGATACTTAAATATTCCTGATAAAACATTGATCACCATTGATCAGTTGAAGAATTATCCTGATGAAAAAACCGTACTGATTACAACAGGAAGCCAGGGAGAATCGATGGCTGCTCTGTCGCGAATGGCTGCCGATATTCATAAGAAAGTCAGCATTAAACCGGGAGATACCGTTATCTTTAGTTCAAGCCCGATTCCGGGGAATGAAAAAGCGGTTTCCCGCGTGATTAATGAACTTTCACAGAAAGGTGCTACCGTTATTTTCCAGGATACACATGTTTCAGGTCATGCCTGTCAGGAAGAAATTAAGTTGATTTATTCCCTTGTAAAACCTAAATACGCTATTCCTGTACACGGTGAATATCGTCATTTGCGTGCAAATGCGGGAATTGCAGAAAGTCTTGGAATTCCAAAAGAAAATATTTTCTTATTGCAGTCAGGCGATGTACTTGCGTTAGATGGGAAAGGCGCGGAAGTTGTAGATAAGGTGCATACAGGCGCAATTTTAGTTGACGGTTTAGGTGTGGGTGATGTTGGAAACATCGTATTGCGTGACCGACAGCATTTGGCGGAAGACGGTATATTGATTGTTGTTCTTACTTTAGAGAAAGGAACAAATCAAGTATTGGCAGGACCGGATATCGTCTCCAGAGGTTTTGTTTATGTGAGAGAATCTGAAGGGCTGATGGAAGAGGCGAGACAGATTTTATCAGAGGCATTGGAAAATTGTCTGATGCAGAACAAAAATGCAGATTGGAGCAGAATTAAACTCGTTATCCGGGATACAATGAATGAATTTATTTGGAAACGGACAAAGAGAAGACCGATGATTCTTCCAATTATTATGGACGTATAAAAACAAGGACGGGGAATGAAAATTCTGCCGTCCTTACTTGAGGAAAGGAAACTGTTATGATTGTAGATGAACGTATGGTTACATTTATCAATTCTCTTGAAACAGAAAACAGTGAAATATTAGAGACAATAGAAAAAGAAGCGCTGGAAACTTTTGTTCCGATTATTCGCAAGGAAATGCAAAGTTTTATGAAAGTGCTTCTGGCGATTCAAAAACCGCTTAATATTCTTGAGGTGGGAACGGCAGTTGGCTTTTCCGCACTTTTAATGAGTGAATATGCGCCGGAAGAGTGCAGGATTACAACGATTGAGAAGTATGAAAAACGTATTCCGATTGCGAAAGAGAACTTTCGGCGGGCGGGAAAAGAAGACAAGATTACTCTTTTAGAGGGTGATGCACTGGAAATTTTAAAAGGTCTGGAAGAAAAATATGACTTTATTTTCATGGACGCGGCAAAGGCACAGTATATTAACTATATGCCGGAAGTGATTCGTCTGTTGGAAAAAGGCGGAGTACTTGTCTCCGACAATGTATTGCAGGACGGAGATATTATTGAATCAAGATTTGCCGTGGAGAGAAGAAACAGGACAATTCACAGCAGAATGAGAGAGTATTTATATAGATTGAAACATGAGGAACAGTTGCTGACTTCCATTATCCCTCTCGGAGACGGAGTGGCAATCAGTACAAAGAAGTAAGAAAGGAACAGACAAATGGCAAGACACCCAGAATTATTAATTCCGGCAAGCAGTTTAGAAGTATTAAAAATAGCAGTTATATTTGGTGCAGATGCAGTATATATCGGAGGAGAGGCGTTCGGACTTCGTGCGAAAGCGAAAAATTTTTCCAAAAAAGATATGGAAGAGGGCATAAAATTTGCACATGAACACGGTGTGAAAGTGTATGTAACCGCTAATATCCTTGCACATAACGGTGACTTGGAAGGGGCAAGAGAATATTTCAGAGAGTTGGGAGAAATGAATCCGGACGCCCTAATCATCGCTGATCCGGGTATGTTTATGCTTGCAGGGGAAGAATGCCCGCATATTGAAAGACATATCAGTACACAGGCGAATAATACAAACTATGAAACATACAGATTTTGGCACAAATTGGGAGCGACAAGGGTAGTATCTGCAAGAGAATTATCTTTAGAAGAAATTAAAGAAATACGCGCTAATATTCCTGATGAGTTGGAAATAGAAACATTCGTACACGGTGCGATGTGCATTTCTTATTCAGGAAGATGCCTGCTCAGCAATTATTTTACGGGACGAGATGCGAATCAGGGAGCATGTACACACCCATGCCGTTGGAAATACTCCATTGTGGAAGAGACAAGACCGGGAGAATACATGCCGGTTTATGAAAATGAGAGAGGAACATATATTTTCAACTCAAAAGATTTATGTATGATTGAGCATATTCCGGAACTTTTAGAAGCGGGAATTGACAGTCTGAAAATCGAGGGACGTATGAAGACAGCTCTATATGTCGCCACAGTTGCAAGAACATATCGAAAAGCGATTGATGATTATCAGAAGGATCCGGAATTATATAAGAAAAACATGCCATGGTATTTGGAACAGATTTCAAACTGCACATACAGACAGTTTACCACGGGATTTTTCTTTGGAAAACCGGACGAAACAACACAAATTTATGATAGCAATACGTATGTAAAAGAGTACACATATCTTGGAATTATAGGAGAAGAACGGGAAGGCACATACCGCATTGAACAGAGAAATAAGTTTTCCGTAGGAGAGAAAATCGAAGTGATGAAACCAAACGGGGACAATGTGGAAGTGACGGTAAAACGTATTTTGACGGAGGACGGAGAGGAACAGGAGAGCGCTCCTCACCCAAAACAGGTGCTTTATGTAGACTTGGGAATTCCGGTGGATCAATATGATATCCTGAGAAGACAGGAAGAAAAGTAAAAAGAAACTACGGACTTTTAGGAAAAGAAAGTCCGTAGTTTTTCTATTGCACTTTTTTCGATGCGGGAAACATAGGAGCGGGAAATGCCAAGTTGGCGGGCGATTTCTCTTTGCGTATATTCCTCTCCTTCATAAAGACCGTATCGCATTTTCAAAACGAGCCGCTCTCTCGGAGAAAGTTCAGAGGATACTTTTTCGTAGAGCATTTTGATATCATCTTTTAAGGCAACTTTAGAAGGGGCATCTTCCTCATCGGATTCAATGACATCAAAAAGTTGGATTTCATTTCCTTCTCTGTCCGTTCCGATAGGCTCATAAAGAGAAACTTCTTTAGATGTTTTTTTCTTACCGCGCAACATCATGAGAATTTCATTTTCGATACACCTTGCAGCATATGTGGCAAGGCGATTACCTTTTTCCAGGTTAAAGGTGGAAACGGCTTTTATCAGCCCTATCGTGCCGATAGATAACAAATCTTCAGGATCTTCGTCCAAATGCTGATATTTTTTTACGATATGAGCGACAAGACGAAGATTTCGTTCGATTAAGATATGTTTCGCTTCAAGGTCGCCCTCTGTATATTTTTGTAGATAATAACGTTCTTCAGATGCGGTCAATGGTTCAGGAAATGTTTTCAAGAATGGCACCTCTAAGCATATTTTTATTATAGTTTATGCGAAATAAGAGTGTTTGTGCCTTTCCAAAAAGAAAATAGTGGTGTGAAACGTAAAATAATGGTATATTAGAAAAGAAGTAAGAAAGCAGGGGGATACCATGACGAAAGAAAAGAAGAGTAAAAAAACACGAATGATAGAGTTGATACTGGCAGCGAGCATTTGTATTTTGCTGGTGACGGAAGGCGTTTTATTGATAAATCAAAAGAAAGAGAGCAAAAATGAGAAGCCCATTCTCACGCAGGAGGAAGCGAAAAAGATAGATCGAAAAAACATGGAATCTGCCAAAGACACGGTTGTGGAGAAAGAGGGGGCAGACATTACCATTGGGACGAAAGATGTGGCAGAAGTACAGGAGACGGAACAGACGAGAGATTACATTATTGAGGATAGTTATGCCCGTGCATTGACGATGGAAGAACTGACACTTTTAACGGCGGAGGAACTTCAGATTGCAAGAAATGAGATTCTTGCCAGACACGGAAGAAAATTTGAAGATGAAAAAATGCAAATGTATTTTGAAAGTAAAAGTTGGTACAGTGGAACGATGGAGGCGGCTGAATTTGACGCATATTACGATTCTATCTTAAGTGAAACAGAGAAGGCAAATGTTCAGTTGATTCAGTCTATGGAAACAATGGGAGAAACGGAAACAACGGAAACAGAGGAATAGAGGTGAAGAGATGTACGAAGAGTGGAATGAGGACGAAGATATTTTCGAGAAACTGGAGGAGGAATCTAAGAAAACAAAAATAAATGGGAAAAAACTCATTATAGCAGAATTTATTGGCGTATTTATATTGCTTTGCGTTGTTTTGGGGACTTACTTTGGATTGAATAATACGAAGAGAATTGCTAAGGAATATATGAGAGATGTTCTGCAGGGAAACTGGAATGAAGTATACGATTATCTGTATTTTAAAAAAGATGATAATACATTTTTAAATAAGCAAATGTTTATTTCCGCGCAGGAGTTAAATGATGAAGCGAGAACGCTTCAGACTCGAATAGGTGATGTGCGGGAGATTGGAAAAGGGAACAATGATTATCGTCAATTTGAGGTTTCCTATCGCGACCGCAAGGAAGATAAAAAAATGATTGTTCCTATGATACGGCGAAATGGTGAATGGTATGTGGACGGGAATCAGCAGTTTGTGGAGGAAGTGGTACGTCTTGAAGTGCCTAAAGACACGAAAGTTTATCTGGATAAAATTCCTTTGGATTCCTCTTATCAGGTCAAGACGGAAGAAAACATTGATTTCTATGAAATTCCCAATCTGTTCAGAGGTGTACACTACATTGCGCTGGAAAAAGAAAACATGGAAAAATACGAAGATTTAGTCCGGTTTGAAAAGGATAAACCGGTGCAGGTGACGATGCAATATGGAAAAGATGTTTTGGAGAAGGCAGCGCAGCAGGCACAGGGAGAAATCAGGAAAGAATATGAAAAGGCAACGGGAAATGTGACGGGAGATAAAGAATTTCGTTATCTCCAACTGAAAAACAATCAGATAAAGGTAAAACCGTCGGAGGAAAATGCAGATTTGATTGAAGTGACGGTGGAATCGGAATATGAATATCAATATAAAGAAAAAGTATTTTACTTTTTCCATATAAATAAAACAGACCGTGGGAAATGTACGAGTAAGTGCGTTTTCTCTTATCAGTCAGGAATGCTGAAATTAGAAAATAAAGAAATCAATACATCATTTCTAAAATAGAAACAGAAAGTTTCCCAAGACAATGTGGTTGGGAAACTTTCTGTTGTATATAAGTAAAAAATGTGGTATCATAAATGCAGTCAGAAAACAATCGTTTTCTTAATTATCAGGCGTTTCAGCCAAATTTTCAATGATTTAGACAATAGAATGAAAGGAGAAGATGTAATGTATAGTACAGTGTTGTCTGCGGCTATACATGGACTTGAAGTAAAGTGCATTCATGTAGAAGCGGACGTAAGCAATGGGCTGCCGTTGTTTCATATGGTAGGTTATTTATCGTCAGAGGTAAAGGAGGCTGGAGAGCGGGTAAGAACAGCCATTCGTAATTCAGGTTTTCTATTACCGTCGAAAAAGATAGTGATTAATTTATCGCCGGCAGACGTAAGAAAGAGAGGCTCAGCCTTTGACCTGCCTATTGCCATATCTATTTTGTCATCTCTAGGCTATATTCCCCATAAAAAACTGCAGCAGACATTATTTATAGGCGAATTAGGATTGGACGGTAAAGTGCAGAAAATAGCCGGAGTTTTACCCATTATAATAGAAGCAAAACAGCAGGGATATAAGGCGTGTATTGTGCCGAAGGGGAATGGATTAGAAGGTAGTATTATAGAAGGAATAGAAGTGTACGGTGTCAGTACCCTGAAAGAAGCAGCCGATTATCTTAACGGGAATATTAAACTTATTCCGGAGAAAAAGCAGTTACTTGCAAAAGAAGAAACAAGAGAGGGAGATTTTTCGGAAGTGCGGGGGCAGGCAATGCTGAAAAGAGCAACCGAAATAGCGGTTGCAGGCAACCATAATATTTTATTTATCGGTTCGGCGGGCATTGGAAAGACAATGATTGCAAGCAGAATTCCCACCATCTGTCCCCCGATGACAGAGGAAGAATGTATAGAGGTGACAAAGGTTTACAGTATTCTCGGAATGATTGACGAAAATCACCCGATTATCAGAGAAAGACCATTTCGTTCACCTCATCATACATCGACAAAAGCATCGCTGATTGGCGGAGGAAATATTGCCATGCCGGGAGAAATCAGTATGGCGAATCACGGGGTTCTGTTTTTAGATGAGTTATCACAATTTCAAAAATCAGTTTTAGATGCACTCAGGCAGCCGATGGAAGACAGGGTAATCCGGCTTTCGAGGAAATCGGGAGTATATGTTTTTCCAAGCAATTTTATGCTTGTCGGTTCATGTAATCCGTGTCCGTGCGGAAACTATCCTGATTTAAACAAATGCACATGCACACCCGGCCAGATTCAGCAATATTATAACCACCTCAGTCAGCCTTTTTTAGACAGGTTTGACTTATCTATAGAGGTGTCAAAAATACAGTATGATGATTTGGAGGGGGACAGAGAAGAGGAAACTTCGGAAGTGATTCGGGGAAGAGTATGTGAAGCGCGGGGCAGGCAGTATAAGCGTTATGGTAAGACGAAAACAAATGCGGAGTTATCGTCCACGGAGGTGGAAACATACTGTAAACTCGGACAAAAAGAAAAGAAATTTATGGGACAGATATTTGAGCAGATGGAATTAACGGCAAGAACATACCATAAAGTATTAAAAGTAGCAAGAACAATAGCGGATTTGGCAGAAGAAGAGAAAATACAACTTTCTCATCTGCGTGAAGCGGTCGGATATCGAATGTTTGATAAGAGGAGATAAAAATGGAACGGGAAGAAAAATATGAATACTGGTTTGCAAATATAAAAGGATTGACGGGGAGAAATAAAAGGCAGATAAGAGAAAAGATACAGTCTGTAGAAGCGTTTTATCATATGAAAGAAGATGAACGGAAAAATTACGTGGAGGAAGAAGCAAGTACATATATACGAAAAAGTATAGAGGAATGGAAAGTAGATGAACAGTATGACCTGCTTAAAGAAAAGAAGATTCACTTTCTTCCATTTTTTCATGAAGAGTATCCTGACATGTTAAAAAATTTGGATAACCCGCCATATGCCATTTATCTGAAAGGAAAAATGATAAGGAAAGATACGCTAAAAGTTGCGATTGTAGGTGCAAGAAAATGCAGTCCGTATGGGGAGAGCATGGCAATCCGATTTGCTGAGAGACTGGCAGAACAGGGAATAGAAATTATAAGCGGATTGGCAAGAGGAGTAGACGGAGCAGGGCAAAGAGGAGCGCTGAATGTGGGCGGCTGCTCCTACGGGGTGCTTGGCTCAGGAGTAGATGTGTGTTATCCGCGAGAAAATATTGGTTTGTATGAGGATTTACAGGAAAAGGGAGGAATTCTTTCGGAACAGCCGCTGGGAACGGCTCCTCTTTCGAGAAATTTTCCGGCGAGAAACAGAATTATCAGCGCATTGGCGGATATAGTTATTGTGATAGAAGCAAAAGAAAAGAGTGGTTCTTTAATTACGGCGGATATGGCGCTGGAGATGGGAAAAGAAGTATATGCACTTCCGGGGCCTGTAAACAGTGAACTGAGTAAGGGGTGTAATATGCTGATCAGGCAGGGAGCGGGCATACTTTTATCCCCTCAGGATCTGTTAGATGAACTTCGTATTTCGACAAAGGAAGATGTGAAAAAGAAGTTAAAAAGTAAAATAAGTCTTGAAACAGAAGAAAATATGGTGTATAGTTGCCTTGATTTGTATCCGAAAAACGTAAATCAATTAATGATGGAAACGAAAATGGAGATTCCACAGTTGATAAATCAACTGGTATCTTTAGAAATGCAGGGATATATAAGAGAAATATCAAAAAATTATTATGTGAAAAGCAATTAGGCTGAGAACTAATTGATTTTGGAGGAATATAATTATGGCACGAAATCTTGTGATTGTAGAATCACCGGCAAAAGTAAAAACAATAAAGAAGTTTTTGGGAAGCAGTTATGTGGTAATGGCGTCAAACGGTCATGTAAGGGATTTTCCAAAAAGTCAGTTTGGAATTGACGTAGAGAATGACTTTGAACCGAAATATATTACAATCAGAGGAAAAGGGGAGATTCTTGCCAATTTACGAAAGGAAGTAAAAAAAGCGGATAAAGTGTATCTTGCAACTGACCCCGACCGCGAAGGAGAAGCGATTGCGTGGCATTTGTACGTGGCGCTGAAATTGGAAGGTAAGAAAGTGTACCGAATCAGTTTTAACGAAATTACGAAAAATGCTGTTAAATCAGCGATAAAAGAAGCGCGAGAAATCAATATGGATCTTGTGGACTCACAGCAGGCTAGAAGGGCATTGGACAGAATTGTAGGTTACAGAATCAGTCCTCTTCTTTGGGCAAAGGTAAAAAGAGGGTTAAGTGCAGGACGAGTGCAGTCTGTGGCACTTCGAATTATCGCAGATAGAGAAGAAGAGATTGATGCGTTTATTCCGGAAGAATATTGGACGATCGACACAGTGCTGAAAGTTGAAGGGGAAAAGAAACCTCTTGTAGCGAAGTTTTACGGTACGGAAAAACAAAAAATGACGATTCGCTCGAAAGAAGAGTTGGATAATATTTTAGGACAGATAGAAAATGAAGAATATAAAGTGACTGAAGTAAAGAAAAGTGAACGTTTGAAAAAAGCGCCGCTGCCATTTACGACAAGTACACTGCAGCAGGAAGCGTCGAAAGCATTGAATTTTGCGACACAGAAAACAATGCGAATTGCGCAGCAACTATATGAAGGAATAGATATAAAAGGACAGGGAACAGTCGGTATTATCACATATCTCCGTACAGACTCAACAAGAGTTTCCGATGAGGCGGAAAGCAGTGTGAGAGAATATATAAAAGATATATATGGGGACGGGTTCGTGTCGGAGACAGAACCTAAGAAAGAGACGGGAAAGAAAATCCAAGATGCACACGAGGCTATCCGTCCTACAGATGTTACGAGAACACCGGCATCTCTGAAAGAATCCCTGACAAGGGAACAGTTCCGTCTGTATCAGTTGATTTGGAAAAGATTTGTGGCGAGCAGAATGAAACCTGCAAAATACGAGACAACTTCCGTAAGTATTGGGGCAGGTGAATATAGATTTCATGTGTCGGCATCAAAGATTGTATTTGAAGGTTTTAGATCTGTTTATATTGAATCAGATGAGGAGAAAGCAGAAAACAATGTTCTCGTAAAAAGCATTACGACAGATACGAAGTTGACAAAAGAGGATATTGAGACGAAACAGCATTTCACACAGCCGCCTGCGCATTACACAGAGGCTTCGCTTGTAAAAATTTTGGAAGAACTTGGAATTGGACGTCCGAGTACGTATGCTCCGACAATTTCCACAATTATTGCGCGCCGCTATGTGTCTAAGGAACAGAAAAATCTGTATTTGACGGAAATCGGTGAAGTTGTCAACAATATGATGAAAACATCTTTCCCAAGTATTGTCGATGTGAATTTTACCGCAAATATGGAAGGACTTCTCGACAGAGTGGAAGAAGGTGCGGTTGAATGGAAATCTGTTATCAGAAACTTCTATCCGGATTTGGAAGAAGCGGTGGAAAAGGCAGAGAAAGAACTGGAGAGCGTTAAGATAGAAGACGAAGTTACAGATGTAATCTGTGAGGAGTGTGGAAGAAATATGGTTATCAAATATGGTCCACACGGACGCTTTCTGGCATGTCCGGGATTTCCTGAATGTCGAAATACAAAACCATATTTGGAAAAGATAGGTGTGCCTTGTCCAAAATGCGGAAAGGATATTGTGCTTAGAAAGACCAAAAAAGGAAGAAAATACTATGGCTGTGAGGATAATCCGGATTGTGATTTTATGTCATGGCAGAAACCTTCCAAAGAAAAATGTCCAAAATGTAATGGATATATGGTTGAAAAAGGTAATAAATTACTATGTGGAGATAAGGAATGCGGGTATATCACAGATAAAAAATAAAAGTAAATAGTTGAATGCGAAAATTTGTTGAAAAAAATGGAATTGTATGATAATATGAAGAAGTAATAGAATGTTTGGAAGTTTGTATGCTAAAGCATAGGAACCGGTTGATAATAAGGAAAACATATGGAGGAAAGAAAAATGAGTGTTCAATTATTAGACAAGACAAGAAAAATTAATAAACTGCTTCATAACAATGATTCCAGTAAGGTAGTATTTAACGATATTTGTGAAGTGTTGACGGAAATTTTGGATTCCACGGTATTGGTAATCAGTAAAAAAGGAAAAGTTTTAGGTGTCAGTGAGTGCGATAAAGTAGAACCTATCAATGAACTTGTGCAGGAGGAAATCGGTGCTTATATTGATACACTTTTAAATGACAGATTATTAAATATTTTATCCACGAAAGAAAATGTAAATTTGCAGACTTTAGGATTTACACCTGAAGTGGTAAAAGGATATCAGGCAATGATAACACCGATTAATACTGCAGGTGAAAGACTTGGTACATTATTTATGTACAAGAAAGATGCCTTGTATGAGATTGATGATATTATTTTAAGTGAATATGGAACTACGGTTGTAGGGCTGGAGATGCTTCGTTCGGTAAATGAAGAGAGTGCAGCAGAAACAAGAAAAGAGCAGATTGTAAAATCAGCAATCAGCACATTATCATTTTCAGAGCTGGAAGCAATCGTTCATATTTTTGATGAGTTAGAAGGCACGGAAGGTATTTTAGTTGCAAGTAAAATTGCAGACCGTGTGGGAATTACAAGAAGTGTAATTGTAAATGCTTTGAGAAAATTTGAAAGTGCCGGGGTTATTGAATCCCGCTCATCAGGAATGAAGGGAACTTACATCAAAGTTATTAATGACTATGTGTTTGAAGAGTTAGACAGAATTAGAAAAAACAGAAGCAGATAAAAAGAGATGAGGGTATCAGGAGGGAAACTGATACCCTTGTTTCATACATGGAAAGAAAGGAACTTAAATATGGAAATATCAAAGGCGAGAATTAAAATGAAAAAGAGTCTTCTGGCAAATGGGACTTTAGATGAAAAATTTTATCATTGTGATGTAATCAGGTATGAGAAAAAAGAAGAGAGCATATATTTGCTTTTGAGAGATGAAAATCTTATGGACATATCGTTAGATGGAATCTATGAATGTATTATTTATCGAGGCAGTGTGGGAATAAAATGTGAGGGACGCATTGTGGAAAGATATGTAAATCAAGATGAGAAGATTGTGCGTTTTCAGGTGGAAAAGGGATTTTATAAAATAAATATAAAGTATGTTGACAAAGAAGAAACGGAGTGATATTTTATTACTAGAGCGATTTAGCACTCGCTTTAACTGAGTGCTAATAACATGAAATTAGTATTCAAGGAGGAATTGACATGAAATTAGTACCATTAGGAGACAGAGTTGTATTAAAACAGTTAATAGCAGAGGAGACAACAAAATCAGGTATCGTTTTACCGGGACAGACAAAGGAAAAACCACAACAGGCAGAAGTTGTTGCAGTAGGACCGGGCGGAAACGTTGATGGTAAAGAAGTGGTTATGCAGGTTGCAGTAGGAGATAAAGTAATCTATTCCAAATATTCAGGAACAGAAGTGGAATTAGATGATGAAGAATATATCGTAGTAAGACAGAATGATATTTTAGCGGTAATTAAATAGTATTGAATATTTCTTAGGAGGTTGATAGAAATGGCAAAGGAAATTAAATACGGAGCAGAAGCGAGAGCGGCATTAGAATCAGGAGTAAATCAGTTAGCAAATACAGTAAGAGTAACATTAGGACCAAAAGGAAGAAATGTTGTGCTTGATAAATCTTTCGGAGCACCATTGATTACAAATGACGGTGTGACAATCGCAAAAGAAATTGAGTTAGAAGACGCTTTTGAAAACATGGGAGCACAGTTGATTAAAGAAGTTGCGGCAAAAACAAATGATGTAGCAGGCGACGGAACAACAACAGCCACAGTTCTTGCACAGGCAATGGTTCATGAAGGAATCAAAAATCTTGCAGCAGGAGCAAACCCGATTGTTCTTAGAAAAGGAATGAAAAAAGCGACGGAAACTGCCGTGGAGGCAATCGCATCTATGAGCAGCAAAGTAGAAAGCAAAGACAGAATTGCAAATGTAGCATCAATCTCAGCAGGGGATACGGAAGTAGGCGCTATGGTGGCAGATGCGATGGAAAAAGTTTCCAACGATGGTGTTATCACAATCGAAGAATCTAAAACAATGAAGACAGAATTAGATCTTGTGGAAGGTATGCAGTTTGACAGAGGTTACATTTCAGCATATATGGCAACAGATATGGAGAAAATGGAAGCAAACTTAGAAGATCCATATATCTTAATTACGGATAAGAAGATTTCTAATATTCAGGAACTTCTTCCGTTATTAGAGCAGATTGTTCAGTCAGGAGCAAGACTGTTAATTGTTGCAGAAGATATTGAAGGCGAAGCGCTCACAACATTGATCGTAAATAAACTGCGTGGAACATTCAACGTTGTTGCAGTAAAAGCGCCGGGATACGGTGACAGAAGAAAAGCAATGTTAGAAGACCTTGCTATTTTGACAGGCGGTCAGGTTATCTCTGAAGAACTCGGATTAGATTTAAAAGAGACAACTTTAGAACAGTTGGGACGTGCTAAATCCGTAAAAGTACAGAAAGAAAATACGGTAATCGTGGACGGATTAGGAGATAAAAATGCAATTAATGCCCGCGTGGCACAGATTAAGGCACAGATTGAAGAAACAACATCTGAGTTTGATAAAGAAAAATTACAGGAAAGACTTGCAAAACTTGCAGGCGGTGTTGCGGTTATCCGTGTAGGTGCGGCAACAGAGACAGAGATGAAAGAAGCAAAACTTCGTATGGAAGATGCGCTTTCAGCAGCAAGAGCGGCAGTGGAAGAAGGAATCGTAGCAGGAGGCGGTTCTGCGTATATTCACGCTTCTAAGAAAGTTGCAAAACTTGCAGAAACTCTCGAAGGAGATGAAAAGACAGGCGCAAATATTATTTTGAAAGCATTGGAAGCACCGTTATTCCATATTTCTGCAAACGCAGGTTTGGAAGGTTCGGTAATTATCAATAAAGTAAAAGAAAGTCAGGTTGGTATTGGATTTGACGCTTATAATGAAGAGTATGTGGATATGGTTGAAGCAGGAATTCTTGACCCTGCAAAAGTTACAAGAAGTGCATTGCAGAATGCGACAAGTGTGGCGTCTACATTACTGACAACAGAATCAGTTGTTGCAAATATCAAAGAAGATGTTCCGCCAATGCCGGCAGGAGCAGGCGGAATGGGAATGATGTAAGCGAATAAAAATACATCTTAAAATATAAGTCTACCTTAGATAAAAAAATGTCTGAGGTAGACATTTTTTATTCATATGTGATACAATAATAAGAACATCATAATATGGAGGAAAGATATGAATGATTTTTACACAGAACAGTTGGTAAAACGAAAGACAACGGGGAAGGTAATGTTGGCAAAGGCAGGACTGATTATTCTTACGTTAGTATCGCTCATACTTTTGTTAAAAACTCCGTTTGCACTTATTCTGACAATGGTATTGATAGCGTTAGACATATTTCTGTTTAGAAATATGGATTTGGAATATGAATATTTATTCGTAAACGGAGAACTCGACGTGGACAAGATTATAGCACGTTCAAAGAGAAAGAAAGTTTTTTCTGCAAATGTGGAAGAACTGGAACTTCTTGCGCCAACAGGTTCAAGTGAACTTAGGCTTGTACAGGCAGAGAAGACGTATAACTATAGCAGTATGGCAGAGGGACGCAAGACGTACGAGTTGATTGTTTCTCAAAAAGGACAAAAGATAAAAGTGATTTTTGAGCCGAATGACACTATTTTAAACGGGTTCAAAACACTTGCACCGAGAAAAGTCATTATTTAGTCTTGACAGAAGAGGAAGTTTTATGTAATATAACACTACCTTATAAAAAAAGAAATATAATAAGTAGTACTTATTAATATTTAGAACAGAAAGTAACAATGTAACAAGAGACGAAAGAGAGGAAGGAAAATCATGGGAAAAATTATTGGAGAAGGAATTACATTTGATGATGTACTTTTAGTACCTGCATATTCAGAGGTTATTCCAAACCAAGTGGATTTGACAACTAATTTAACAAACAGCATTCAGTTAAATATACCAATGATGAGTGCAGGAATGGATACGGTTACAGAACACCGCATGGCAATTGCAATGGCAAGACAGGGTGGAATCGGTATTATTCATAAGAATATGTCAATTGAAGAACAGGCAGATGAAGTAGATAAAGTAAAACGTTCAGAAAATGGAGTAATCACAGATCCATTTTATTTATCACCGGAACATACACTTGCAGATGCTAATGAATTGATGGCTAAATTCCGCATTTCAGGTGTGCCGATTACAGAAGGAAAAAAATTAGTTGGAATTATTACAAACCGTGATTTGAAATTTGAAGAAGATTTTACAAAGAAAATCAAAGAATCTATGACTTCAGAAGGATTGATTACTGCACCGGAAGGAATCACTTTAGAAGAAGCGAAACAGATTTTGGCGAAAGCTCGAAAAGAAAAACTTCCGATTGTAGATAAAGATTTTAATTTAAAAGGATTAATTACAATTAAAGATATTGAAAAACAGATCAAATATCCATTGTCAGCAAAAGATTCAAAAGGACGTTTGTTATGCGGTGCGGCAGTAGGAATCACTGCAAACTGTCTGGAACGTGTAGATGCGCTTGTGAAAGCACAGGTAGACGTTGTTGTTATGGATTCTGCACACGGACATTCGGCAAATGTACTTAAAACAGTGAGAATGGTAAAAGAAAAATATCCTGAACTCCAGGTAATTGCAGGTAACGTAGCGACAGGAGAAGCGACAAGAGCATTGATTGAAGCGGGAGTAGATGCTGTTAAAGTTGGTATCGGACCTGGATCTATCTGTACAACACGTGTTGTTGCCGGTATCGGTGTACCACAGATTTCTGCAATTATGGACTGCTACGAAGTGGCAAAAGAATACAATATTCCAATTATCGCAGACGGTGGTATCAAATATTCAGGAGATATGACAAAAGCAATCGCAGCAGGTGCTAACGTATGTATGATGGGAAGTATCTTTGCAGGTTGTGATGAAAGCCCGGGAACATTTGAATTATTCCAGGGAAGAAAATATAAAGTATATCGCGGAATGGGTTCTATCTCAGCAATGGAAAACGGAAGTAAAGACCGTTATTTCCAGGCAGATGCGAAGAAATTAGTTCCGGAAGGTGTTGAAGGACGTGTTGCTTATAAAGGAACGGTTGAAGATACTGTATTCCAGTTGATGGGCGGACTTCGTGCAGGTATGGGATACTGCGGAGCACCTACGGTTGATACGTTAAAAGAGACGGGAAAATTCGTTAAAATTTCAGCGGCATCTTTGAAAGAAAGTCACCCACATGATATTCACATTACAAAAGAAGCACCAAACTATAGTGTAGACGAATAAAAGAAGAACAAAAGGGAATGGAGCGTACGTGATACGTTCCATTTCTTTATGCTGTGCGGAGAAAATCTCGGAATAATCTTAAGAAATTTGTAAGTAAGTTTTTACAAAAAGCGGATAAAAGTATGTTAGAATTTCAGTTAGTAAAAGCAAACGGGGTTACAAAAAGATGAAAAAGAAACGAATGACAAAACGCAGAAGAAAAAGAATATTGCAGTTATACACAAGAATGGGAATTTTGCTTATGTCCGTTATACTGATCGGATTAAGTGTGATGAAAATATTTCATTTTGGTGTATTCAGCAGTGAAGCGAAATATATGGAAGAAAGCGGAGCGGATATCGATAAGAGTAAGCCGGATATAGACGTACAGTTACTGACGAAAAATCCATATTCAAGACCTGGGACAAACACGAAAAGAATAACAGGGATTGTGATTCATTATACGGCAAATCCCGGTTCGACTGCGATGCAGAACAGGAACTATTTTGAAGGGTTAAAGGACAGTCACCAGACAAAAGCAAGCAGTCATTTTGTTGTGGGAATAGATGGGGGAATTGTGCAGTGTGTCCCTACGTGGGAGGAAGCCTATGCTTCAAACACACGCAATGAGGATACGGTTTCCATTGAAACATGCCATAAAGAGGCTGATGGAAAATATACTCGGCAAACGTATAAATCTATGGTACAATTAACTGCGTGGTTATGTAAAAAATTTGACTTAACAGAAAATGATGTGATTCGTCATTATGATATTACGGGAAAGATTTGTCCGAAATATTTTGTTGAAGATGAAAAGGCGTGGGAGCAGTTTAAGAAGGACGTTGGAAACGCCTTGCGTTAGGAAAAAGGGCAAAGAGAAGGTGAAACAATGAAAACATATGATGTAATTGCTTTGGGTGAATTGCTTATTGATTTTACAATGAATGGAGAAAATGAGAGGGGAAACAGCATGTTTGAGGCGTGTCCGGGAGGTGCGCCATGCAATGTGCTTGCCATGTTGAATAAATTAGGGAGAAAAACTTCTTTCTTAGGCAAAGTGGGAAAAGATGCTTTTGGTATACAGTTGAGAAAGACGTTGGAAACTGCAGGGATAGATACTTCAAAATTATATGAAGATAGGGAAGTACACACAACACTTGCTTTTGTTCATACACTTCCGGACGGAGACAGGGAATTTTCTTTTTACAGAAATCCGGGTGCGGACATGATGCTGGTGGAAGAGGAGGTTACTGAGGAGTATATCCGGCAGGCGAGAGTAATTCATTTTGGCACGATTTCAATGACTCATGACGGTGTTAGAAATGCCACAAAAAAAGCGGTGGAGTTGGCAAAGAAGAATGGGCTTTTGATTACATTTGATCCCAATTTACGACCACCTCTGTGGGAATCTTTAGAATCTGCAAAAGAACAGATGGAATACGGTTTCTCGCAATGCGATGTATTAAAGATTTCGGATAATGAGTTGCAGTTTGCTTCCGGCAAAGAAGATTATGATGAAGGAATTTGCATTTTGCAGGAGAAATATAAAATACCGCTTATCTTCCTGACACTTGGAAAAGAAGGAAGCCGTGCATATTATAAAGGAATGTGTGTGGAAGAAAAAGGATATAATGTGCAGGCAGTGGATACAACCGGAGCTGGTGATACATTTTGCGGAAGTGTCATACATGCGGTATTAAAATATGGATTGGAAACACTCACGGAGGAGAAACTTCGTGAGATACTTGCTTTTGCAAATAGCGCGGGAGCGCTGGTTACAACGAAAAAGGGAGCGCTCTGTTCTATGCCAAAGCAGGAAGAGATAATGGAATTAATGAAGAAAGAGAAAAGGATATAGGTATGTTTAAGAAATTTTTTCCGGATAATTATGAAGCGTCCACATATATTATTCCGTTTGAAGACTTATATAAAGAGGGATATAGGGGGCTTATATTTGATATAGATAATACGCTGGTACCTCACGGAGCACCGGCAGATGAGAGAGCAAAGAAATTGTTTGCACGTTTGCAAGAAATTGGTTTCCAGTGCTGCCTTTTGTCAAATAATAAAGAAGGCAGGGTGAAAATGTTCAATGAAGAAATTGGTGTGAATTACATTTACGATGCACATAAACCATCGACGAAAAACTATAAAAAAGCGATGGAAATCATGGGGACGGATTTGGACAATACAATCTTTATCGGAGACCAGCTCTTTACTGATGTATACGGAGCAAAGCGTACGGGAATAAGAAATATTTTGGTGAAACCAATTCACCCAAAGGAAGAAATACAGATTATTTTGAAGCGATATTTAGAGAAAATCGTGCTATATTTCTACAAGAAAGAACGTAAAAAGTAAAAAAAGGTTGAAAAACTGTAAAAACTATTATAGAATTATATGCAGTAAAAAGAAATGGAATATGTCTCAGACATACTATTAAGGAGGATTATAATGATTTCAGCAGGAGATTTTAGAAATGGTGTTACTCTTGAAATTGAAGGGAACATTTATCAGATTTTAGAATTTCAACACGTAAAACCTGGAAAAGGTGCAGCGTTCGTAAGAACAAAATTAAAAAATATCATCAGTGGAGGAATCGTTGAAAAAACATTCAGACCAACTGAAAAATTCCCTAAAGCACACATTGAAAGAAAAGATATGCAGTATTTATATTCTGACAGTGAATTATATCACTTCATGGACGTAGAAACATATGATCAGATCGCATTAAATGAAGATACAATTGGTGACGCACTTAAATTTGTAAAAGAAAATGAAATGGTTAAAATCTGCTCACATAACGGAAACGTATTTGCAGTAGAACCACCATTATTTGTAGAACTTCAGATTACAGATACAGAGCCTGGATTCAAAGGTGATACAGCACAGGGTGCTACAAAACCTGCTACAGTTGAAACGGGAGCAGTTGTATATGTACCATTATTTGTAGAACAGGGAGATGTTCTTAAAATCGATACACGTACAGGAGAATACTTATCAAGAGTATAAGAAATAACAAGGAGGACATGACTTATAACATCATGTCCTCCTTATTTTATTGCTTTTTATCGTTGAAATTGTAGGAGCGAAGTTTGTCTTCGACAAATACTATGGAGAAAGATTTACCTGAATTTGAATCTTTCCACTCGTATAATTTGCTCGTAGTTCCGTTTTGCAAAGTTTCGGATAAAAGTACTCCCTTCTCACCTAAGACAGAAGTGACTTCTTTGTAACTCATATCTGATTTGATTTCCTTTTTTACTTCGTCGGAAAGAGAAACGCTTCCGCCGGTTTCCATTCCTGCCTGAGAAATGCTGATAAGGTTTCCGTCCTCAAAAGAAAGAAGAACTGTTCCTTCTCCGTCTTTTGTAATCCACTGATAACGTTCGGCAGAATTTTCGTCAGAAGTAACCTGTAAAAGTTTGTTGCCGGCATTGCCGATAAGACTTTTCACTTCATCATAGGGCATTCCGGTTTCCAACTGCTCATAGGAATCTGTTGAAATTTTATTGTTTCCGGTTGGAGTTACAACCGTACTTTCGTTTTGAGATTGTTTCTCTTTTAAATTTTTGATAAAAAAGAAAGTGCCGATGCCGATAATCAGGAGCAAAATAAGAATAAGGGCGACAACAAGTTTTCCTTTTTTTCTCTTTCTTTTGTGAGACCGTTTTGCTGGTGCTTTCAACTGACCTAAATTTCTTTTTATTTTGCAAGTATAGCAATAAGCATATTTATTATAGATTGGATTGCCGTGAATATCCGTATCGACTTTGACGCTTTTTATTTTCATTTCTGAACCGCAACGTGAACATTTCATTTGATTTCCTCCCTTAATTATGTCATACAGTATGTATTATAGCGAAGAAAGAAAAAGAATGCGAGCAAAAAATAAAAAGTATTGCAAAAAAACTACTCTTACTCTATAATGAAAACACATAATATTCTATTTATTCAAATCAACGATGCGATTCGCATCAGATTCACCATGATGATAATTGAAGATGGACTGCAGGGAGGAAAAATGATAACATATTGTCAATTTATTGCAGCCGTAAAGCAGAAAGTGGAAAGTAATATAAACAGAAATGTAAGAGTGGAGGTTCATATTACACTGAAAAATAATGGGAAAGAAAGGAGAGGGCTTGTTTTTATAGAGGAAGGAATCAACATTTCTCCGACGATATATTTGGAGGAATTCTATCAGAATTTTCGGGAAGGAAAAGCACTTGATGAAATCATTAAAGATATTTTAGAAGTATATGCGAATTCTAAGTTTTCAAAAAAGTGGGAGACGGAAAAACTGAGAGTATTTGAAAACGTGAGACATAATGTGCTGTGTAAAATGATTAACAGGGAGAAAAACAGAGAGTTTTTAAAAGAAACTCCCTATATACCATTTTTTGATTTGGCGATTGTATGCTATGTGCTAATTGAATTGAATGAACATGGAATTGCCACCATGCCCGTAAAAAAGGCGCAGTTGGAGATGTGGGGAATAAAAGAAAATGAGTTGTTCCAAGTGGCAAAAAGAAATGTGCAGAAACAATTTCCGGCAGAATTGCGACAGATGAAAGATGTGATTGCTGAAATGATTGGAATGGAAGTTCAAGATGCAGAGGACGATTTCATGTATGTGCTGAGTAATGAGATGAGAAGTTTTGGAGCCGTTTGTATTACATATGACGGCGTACCGGAATTAGTCGGGATAGAATTGGAAGAAAACTACTATATTATTCCAAGCAGTGTTCATGAAATGATTATAGTTCCGGAGAGCAAAGCGCCAAGCCGGGAAGAAATGGAAAGAATGGTCACGGAAATAAATGAAACACAGGTGGAGGAAGAGGAGGTTTTATCCAATCGGGTTTACTTTTATGATATTCGGGCGAAGAAGATGAGTTGATTCTGTCAACCATTTTTGATTATGTCCTAAAAATTTTTTATGATATGCACCGGTTTC
>ERZ773204.431-NODE-431-length-35586-cov-3.931834_pt1 | contig 35586 bp, 44 predicted proteins | sample MGYA00581007_ERZ773204 | MGnify/ENA primary metagenome ERZ773204 (study PRJEB29015, sample SAMEA2737757) | human gut metagenome | biome: human gut; feature: human-associated habitat; material: faeces | place: China | collected 2012 ... | reverse complement strand
GAGGAGCCTGAGCCGCCCTTGGGCGTGCCGAGGTGTGTGCGGGTGGTCCCGTCGCGCCCCGAGCCGGATGTGGCCGAGGATGCGGCCTCGGCACCGCAGAGGGGCTACCGCGTGGTCATCGAGTGCGCCACGGCAGACGAGCTGCGTCGCGTGAGGGCCGTCATGGTCGAGAACGGAATTCACGGATACGTAGAGAGGATGTAGGACATGGGAGAGAGCAACCTGCCGCCGCTCCGAACGCCGGAGCAGCGCAAGGAGGCGATGGCGAAGGCCGTCCACACGCGCCGCGAGCGCGCCGCGTTCAAGGCCGCCTGCAAGGCGGGCAACATCCCGCCCGAGGCGGCCATCGAGGCGCCCATCGCGCAGAGGCTCAAGGTCGAGGAGTTCGCCCGCTCGTTCCCGGGCATCGGCACGGTCAAGGCGAAGGTGATCGTCAAGGCGCTTGACATCCCCGATGGTCGCCGTGTGAGCGGCCTGGGCTACATGCAGGGGCCGCGCCTTGTCGCGTTTATCAAGAACAACATGACCGCGAAGGAGGACGGGCAGTGAGCATCAACCGAGTGAACATCAGCGGCAACCTGACCCGCGACCCCGAGCTTCGCGCCACCGCCGGCGGCACGCAGGTCCTGTCCTTTGGCGTGGCGGTAAACGACCGCCGCCGCAACGCGCAGACGGGCGAGTGGGAGGACTATCCCAACTTCGTCGACTGCACCATGTTCGGCAACCGCGCCGAGGCCGTTGGCCGTTTCCTCGCCAAGGGGATGAAGGTCGCGATCGAGGGCAAGCTGCGCTACAGCTCTTGGGAGCGCGACGGCCAGAAGCGCTCGAAGCTCGAGGTTATCGTCGACGAGATCGAGGTCATGGTGCGCCGTGAGGGGCAGACGCAGGCCCAGCCGCAGCAGAGCCTCGCGAACACGGTGCCCGTGCAGCCACAGGCGCAGGCCGCGCCGCAGTGGAGCGCCCAGCAGGCCTACGCCGCGGTCCCGCAGTCCGAGTTCTACGACGAGGACGTGCCGTTCTGATGAGGCACGTACCCGACATCATCCGCGACCACTGGGAGGCGGCCCTGTTCGCCGCCTCCTTCTCCGCGGGTTTCCTGTTCTTCTCTTCGCTTCTCTGGGGGTGGTTCTGATGGCCAACGACTTCACGGTTTTCGCCAGCTCGATAGCCGAGCTCTACGACGATTACGATCCGAACGACCCCGAGGACATGAGGGAGCGCATGATGCTCGCGGACGCGGTGCTCATGTACGGCCTCCACGGGGTCGAGATCGAGCTGCCCAAGAGCGTCAAAAGGGCCTTCAAGGGACTCAAGAACGCCATCGACAACTCCAAGAACAAGCGCGAGCAGGCCAAGAAGGGCGGCAGGCCGCGCAAGGCCAAGGCCGAGCCGGAGCCCGAACCCGAGCCTGAGCAAAAACCCGAAACCGAGGTTTCCGAAAGCGAAAACCCTAACCTAGCCTGTCCTAGCCTAGCTTTACCTAGCCTAGCTTGTGTTGATGGTACGCGCGGCGGCGACGCAGACGGCTTCGCCCCGCCGACCCTCGAGGAGTGCCGAGCGTACTTCGCCGCCAACTGCATCAGCGGCGACCCCGACAAGTTCTGGGCGCACTACGAGTCGCAGGGCTGGATCCGTTCGAACGGGATGCCCGTGACCTCGCTCAAGGCCGCGGCGATGCTGTGGAACGGCAACCAGAAGCGCCGCGACGCCGAGGCACATGCCAGCGGCAAGCCGACCGATGCCGAGATTCAGGCCGCCACGTTCAAGCCGACGAGGACGCCCGAGCAGACGAGGGCGGAGCTCGAGCGCAGGTGGCGCGAGGAACACCCGGGTATCGACCCGGCGAAGGTGAAGGCCCCGAGGGGGACGACCGCCGACCCGGTGGCGCTCAAGGCGTACCAGGACGCGCGGCGTCTGCTGGATGCGAGGGCCGCATGCGAGAGGAGGGCGTCATGAGTTTGGACGACGAGAGGAGCGAGAACATGGGCAGAACGAAGGGGTCTGTGAGCATCTACGACGACGGGCCGCGCAGCGCCCGCTGCGAGACGTGCGGCTTTTGCGCCGTGAGCGAGGCGGTCATGACGGCGTCCGGCGAGGGCCGCAAGCGGTACACGTGCATGCGCTGCCCCGACTTCGTGCACACCACGCAGGGGCTCGCGAGGTGCAACTACTGGGAGGCGCGCCATGAGGGATGAGTCGTGGGACGTGCGAGGGGGCAACGTGCTCGTGTGCCGTCAGTGCGGCAGGCGGTTCCGCGCGAGGGGTGCCCGCCAGCGGTACTGCTGCGGCTGGTGCGAGAACGTGGCTCACAGGAACGAGAGCAGGCGGCCCGTGGACGTGTACCTCGGGACGAGGAGCGAGTTGGGACGCGAGGTCAACGCCATGCGCGCCGCGCTGGCTGAGGGGAGACGAATCTGATGGAGACTTTGGAACAGATCAAGGCGGATGCGGTCGAGGTGTTCCATTTCGACCGCGAGTGCAGGCCGCAGGACAGGGCGCACGCCTACCTGGGGAAGTACCGCGTCAGGCGCGGCTACAACGACACGGCGATGCAGGTCGCGGTGACCGACATGATCGAGCGCGCCTACGAGGCGGGAAGGGCGGAGGTCGCCGACGCGAACCTCGTGCAGAACCTGCGCCGCCAGCTGACGAGCATCGAGGCGACCGTCGGGGATGCCATCGACCTGCTCGACGAGAGCGTAGGGGGGGCGGACTGCGATGAGTGACTCGAGGGTCGGCGGCTACCCGATGGGGGTGACCGATGCCGCCATCGAGCGCCACTTCGGCGGGGCCTGCGAGCCTCGGATGTGCGGGAACTGCAGGCACTTCTGCGGCAGCGACATCCACGTCGACTACGGCTACTGCCACCTCGAGTTTGAGCGCGCCTACGACGCGGAGGCGCCTGACCGCAAGGAAGGGTTCTGGCGCCTGGCGAAGTGGGCCGTGGCGTGGCTCATGGGGAACCTGCTGTACTGCGAGGACGAGTGCGGCGAGTGCCGCGACTATGAGGAGTTCGGGCTATGAGTATCGAATTGCCGAAAGATGCCGAGGGACGCGAGATTCCGCTTGATACCGAGGTGCTGTATGACGAGTGCGGAACAAAGGTGAGCGTGAAGGAGTTTCTCTCCAGAACGTCGGTTGAGAATCGGAGAACCGAATGGACGATTAAAGCCGCATACGAAGGCAACTTTTGCTACAACAGCTTCAAGCCGAAGAACATGCACCTCACACGGCCCGACACTTGGAAGAGGCTGCTTGAGGACTTGAGCGAGGCAGGTGACGCGCGGTATTACGAGGCTTGCGCCTACTTCCACAGAGACAAAGACGAAGGTGGCTGTGTATCGTGCCCAGGTGGCGAGGACGGCTGCGCTCGAATTGCCATGCGCGACATCGCATCACGCATCCGCAAGCTGAGGGGTGAGGACTGATGAATCGCCAAAAGACGGTAGAGGTCTACACGTGTGACTGCTGCGAAGCAGAGATCGACGACAAGGCAAATGCGAGCATCACCGTTCGATGCAATGGCGAGATCTATTACGAGTGGTGGGCCAAAGGCGATTATTGCGAACGCTGCGCAGACATGTTGATAAACGCGATCATCGACGCGATTCCAGTGCCAGAGCGTTATGAGGATAAGTTTCGCGATCATGATGCGTGTGTCGAGTGCGAGGTTGGTCTGATTAACGACCAGCGTGAGTTGGGAAGTGAGTGAATATGGGCGATTGTACTTACTGCGGCAAGCGAAGAATCAACTTCAACCAGGATGAAGACTACACGATGCGCATCGAGAACAATGACCGCGGAGATTACGTCATTGTGACCGGCGAGTTGATGATTGACAGCATCCCGATCAGCTTCTGCCCGTTCTGCGGACGCGACCTTCACAAAGAAGGTGGACCAATGACGACACACCGACTCAAGGTCTTTGTCAAATACGCCGACGCAATCATGAACGGCACCAAGACGTTCGAGATCCGCAAGAACGACCGGGGTTACGAGGTCGGCGACAAGATCGTATTCGACGTTGTCACGAACGAAGGCTACGCCGTCGGGGCGGCGGCAAGGCATCCGCTCAACGGGGCGACCTACCGAATCGACTACATCCTCGACGACTTCGAGGGCCTCGCCCAAAAGTACGTTGCGCTGGCCATTTCTAAGGTGGACGAATGAGTGAGCTGGAGCTGCTTGAAGGGCTGAAGCCGTGCCCGTTCTGCGGTAGGCACAGCACCATAATCAGGAGCGAGCAGGTATCGGCCTCGGGTATGACGCTGTACGCCGTTCGGTGCTACCGGTGCGGCGCAGATGGCCCGAAGGTCTACTCGTACGGTGGAGAAGACCAGAACCTTGCGAAGGAGACGGCTGCGGTCTTTTGGAACGGGAGGGCAAGCGATGAGGGCGACGACCGATTACGTGCTCAATAGGAAGGCCATCCAACACTATCTGATTGACCACGATCTCACGCAAGGCGATTTCTCCAAGACGCTCGGCATCTCGGCTTCATATTTCAGCGAGCTGTTGAACGGTCGTAAGAGCATTTCACTGAGCATTCTATTTTCCATTGCCGAAGAGACGGGCGTAGACATACACGAGCTCGTGATAGAGGTGGGCGAATGATTAGCGACGAGAAGCGCCGCGAGATAGCCGGAAACCTCCGCTACTGCGCCGAGATGTGCCACAGCACCGGTGTCCTAGACTCGGACGTTCTGAACGCGCTTGACATTCATTGTGGCGATACCGACGGCGTGTCTAGCGCATACGACGTCGAGAAGCTCGCCGACCTCATTGACCGCCCGACCTGCCACGACCTTGTCGAGCACAAGCAGGATCCGTTCATCCCGGGCAAGCGGATGGTCGACGGCTACTTCCACTGCTCCGACTGCGGATGGGACGGACAGATCTGGGAGCATATCGGCTTCGGGGACATGCTTGCGTATGAAGCCGTCCATTGCCCGAAGTGCGGGGCGATAATCGAGCGCCGTGCGTGAGGTAGTCCCCGGCGCTTGGTATGGTAGCCGAAGCAAACCGAGCGCGAGGGGGTATGCGAATGGCGTGTAGGCCACCTGTAGGAGATGGGCCAAAAGGCCCATCTACAAAGTCAACACATCATCCTTTGGCGAGGGAGTGGGCGCTCCGCAAGGGACGCTCCTCTTACGTCCTTTGGACGGACGAGATGATAAGGCGGATGCAGGCGCACCCGGAGCGGACGGCGGCGGAGCTCGCGGCGGACCTCAGGGTGACGCCGAGCGCCGTGAGGCACGCGCGGCAGCGGTACGGGCGCTTCTCGACCGGAACGGATGGGCTGTGCATCGTGTGCGACGCGCGGCCCGTGTTCGACACGTCGGCGCAGGCGAAGAAGTGGAGGCTGTGCAAGGGGTGCTATCTGGCGGAGCGGAAGAGGCGGCTCGAGGAAGAGGCGGAGAGCAACCGCATACGACAGGCCGCGCACAGACGGCAGAAGCTGGACGGAGACGCTTGAGGGGCTGGCCGAGGTAATCAGAATCAAATCGACCAAGGTCGAGTAGCCGAAAGGCCCCGGTTTCCCGGGGCCTTTTCTTTAAACGTTACCCCCTTTTTACGCTCGTGGGCAAACGCACGCGCTTGTCCACGTGCGTAAAAAGGTGGGAACGTTCGCGTTTCCATATGGCTATCTACCAGCGGAAATGTGATTTTGTGGCGGGAAAAGGGCGTGAAAAACTGACCAAGGAGGGCATCGAGGATGCCGTCCGCCTGTGCCGTGCCGGAATGACCGACAGGGACATCGCCGCGTATCTCGGGGTCGCACGCGAGACATACAGCCGCTGGATCAACCACCCCAGAACAGACAATCAGCGTCAACTGTGTCACGTTCTAAAAAAGGCCGAGGTGGAGCGCAAGGCGACACTCGTGGGCCGCATCATGGACGCGAGCGGCGACAGCTGGCAGGCGGCGGCGTGGCTTTTGGAGCGCAAGTACCCGCAGGAGTACGCCAAGGCGCAGCGCATCATGGATACCACCGACACGGCGGTGCTCAAGGCCGCCAAGGAGCTGGTTCTGTCCGTGCCGTCCTCAATCGGCGGGGACGAGTAGCCGATGCCGCTCACGAGGATGCAGGGCGAGTACCTCGCCAACTGCACGCACCGATACAACGTGAAGTGCGGGGCGACGGGCTCGGGCAAGAGCTACGTCGACATCGCCGTGACGATACCGCAGCGGCTTCTAGCCATGAGGGGCGAGGGGCTGGCGGTGATGATCGGGAACACCCGCTCGACGCTCGAGCGCAACATCCTCGAGCCGATGCGCTCACTCTACAGCGAGGACGTCGTCAGCCAGATCGGGCGGGACAACACGGCCCAGATTTTCGGGCGCAAGGTCTACTGCCTCGGGGCGGACAAGAAGACAAGCGTATCCAAGATTCAGGGCGCCACGTTCGAGTGGGTCTACGGCGACGAGGTCGCCACGTGGAGCGAAGACGTGTTCCAGATGCTCAAGAGCCGCCTGCGCTGCGAGCACAGCCGCTTCGACGGCACCTGCAACCCCGACAGCCCGAACCACTGGTTCAAGCGGTTCCTCGACGGCGACAGCGACATCTACAGGCAGGACTACACGATCTGGGACGGCGCGCTGGCACCGGATGTCATCGAGGCCCTCATCAAGGACTACGGCAGCGGCGTGTACTACGACCGCTACATCTTGGGCAAGTGGACGCTGGCCGAGGGCCTGGTCTACCCCGAGTGGGAGGGTGCCCTCGAGAGCCGATATACGGGCAGCGCCGCCAAGTACGCGGTGTCTTGCGACTACGGCACGCAGAACGCCTTCGCGGCGCTGCTGTGGGCGTTTGACGGCAAGGTGTGGCACGCGGTGGACGAGTACCGCTACTCGGGCCGCGACACGGGGCACCAGAAGACGGACGCCGACTACGTGGCCGACATGGCCGACTTCGTGCGCGGGCTGGGCAAGCCGCCCACGTTCATCATCGACCCGAGCGCCACGAGCTTCATCGCCGCGATGCGGCAGGCCGGGTTCAAGACCAAGAAGGGGCGCAACGACGTCGCGGACGGCATTCGAGAGACGGGGGTGTGCCTGGGCAACGGCACGGTGCGCATCTCCGACGCCTGCGCGGGGCTGATAGGCGAGCTCGGCGGCTACTGCTGGGACGCCAAGGCGGACGGCGACAGGCCCGTCAAGGTCGAGGACCACAGCTGCGACGCGCTCCGTTACGGCGTGGCAACACTGCGCATGTACAAGCCTGCGAAAGAGCAGGTAAACCCATTCTTTGGAGGGAGGTAGCGGCTTTGTCTAAGGGTCCTTTGGTGACCGATGGCGACCTCAAGGCGGCGGCGTCGGCGACGGCGTTCGCGGCAGATGCCATCGAGCGGCACATGTCGAGCGAGATGTACCGCAACGCCGTCACCGCGAACGAGTACTACCGCCAGCACAACGTCACGATCAACCGTTTCGTGCAGAAGATCTACTCGTGCTCCGGTGCCGAGGCCGAGGACTTCACGGCCTCGAAGCTGAGGCTGGCGAGTAACCTGTTCAAGCGCCTAAACGTCCAGCGCTGCACGTACTCGCTCGGTAAGGGCGTGAGCTTCGTGGACGTCTCGGCGGGCGGCAAGGACACGACCAAGGAGGGGCTTGGCGACCGCTTCGACGACGACGTCATGGAGATGGGGCTCAAGGCGCTCATCCACGGCGTGTCATTCCCGTTTTGGAACCTCGACCACATCGACGTGTTCACCGCCGACGAGTTCTGCCCGGTGTGGGACGAGTACTCGGGGGCGCTATACGCCGGCGTGAGGTTCTGGCGGCTCGACTCCGACCACCCGTGGCACGCGACCCTCTACGAGCAGGACGGCTACACGGAGATGGTGTCGGGCGGCAGCGGCTTCGACTTCGAGGTGGCCGAGGCCAAGCGCGCCTACAAGGTCACGTATCGGGAGATACCGGCGGACGGGATGAAGCTGGCCGTCGATGCGGAAAACTACTCCCGCCTGCCCATCGTGGCGGTCTGGGGCAGCGACGCGCACCAGAGCACGCTCGTCGGCATGCGCGAGAGCATCGACGCCTACGACCTCATCAAGAGCGGCCTGGTGAACGACACGCGCGACTGCGCGCAGATCTACTGGCTCATCAACGGAGCCGGCGGCATGGACGACAGGGACCTCGACCTGTGGCGGGCGAAGCTCAAGCTGACGCACGTGGCCGAGGTCGACGCCGAGCAGGGGCAGTCCGTGACGCCGTACACGCAGGAGGTGCCCGTCGAGGGCCGCAAGGAGACGCTGGCGCAGATCAAGGCCGACATCTACGAGGACTTCGGCGCGCTGGACGTCCACACCATCGCGGCGGGGGCGACCAACGACCATATCGACGCGGCATACCAGCCGATGGACGAGGAGGCCGCCGAGTTTGAGCGCCACATCCGCGAGGGTATCATGGACATCCTTGCGTTGCAGGGCATCGAGGACACGCCCGTGTTCACGCACACTCGCATCAGCAACACCAAGGAGCAGGTCGAGACCGTGTGCCTGGAGGCCGAATATCTGGACGACGAGACGATCCTGCGAAAGCTGCCGAACATCACGCCCGACGAGAGGGCGAAGATTTTGGAGCGCAAGCAGCGGGAGCAGGAGGAGCGCATGGCCGCGCTGCCGCCCGCCCTGGCGGCGAACGCGAAGGGCGCCCAGAAGGGCGACGAGGACGACGACAACGACGAGGAAGGTGATGAGTGATGGCGGCATTGCAGGTGCTTGACGGCGAGCTGTGGCAGTGGGACACCGGGCGCGAGGTCGAGGTTGTCGGCTGCGAGCAGGTGCATTTCGCCAAGTCGACCACGGGGACGTGCTACACGGTCGCGGTGGCCGGCAACAAGGCGAAGATTCCCGACGAGCTGCTCCAGGCGGCGGGTCGCGTGTACGCATGGGCCTACATCACGGACGAGGCATACGGCGGACGCACGCGCATCGAGGCGCTCTGGGACGTAAGGAGGCGAGCCAAGCCCGCCGAGTACATCTACGAGCCGAGCGACCAGCGCACCATCAAGGACGCAGAGGCGGCGCGAGACGAGGCCAAGACCGCGCAGAAGGCGGCGGAGGCCGCACGCGAAAGGGCCGTCGCCGCCGAGGTCAAGGGGGCACGAGCCACGACGCTCGCCTCGGGCTCGGAGGCAACGGCGACGATGGAGAACAACGTGCTGGTCGTCGGCGTGCCGAAGGGCGACGCGCTGAGATACAGCGACCTCACCGCCGAGCAGATCGCGGAGCTCAAGAAGCCCGCGACGGACGCGGCGGCTGGCGTGAACAAGGTCAACAACGAGTTCAAGCAGCTCAAGGCTTCTGTCGAAGCGGCTGAGAAAAAGCGCGCCAACGCCGAGTCCGAGCGCGGGCAGACCGAGTCCGAGCGCAAGACCTCCGAGACGGAGCGCAAGGAGGCTGAGACGGGGCGCAAGACCGCCGAGCAGAAGCGCGAGCAGGACTCGACCAAGGCCCTCGCCGACGCGCAGGCGGCGCTCAAGGACGCCAAGACGGCAGCCCTGAACTACCAGTCGATTATCGACTCGGCGGCTGCCGTGACGGCGCTGGGACTCAAGAAGGTAAACGGCAAGATTTGCCAAATGCGAAAGGTAGGTGCCTAAATGGCCGATACGCAGACAACCGAGCAGGCAACCGAGGGGTTCGAGTACGCGGACCCGCTGGCATCGGACAAGGCGGTGTGGGCGCTTGTCGGCGCGGTGAAGAATCTGGGCGACCAGAAGTCGCTCGAGCGCGACGCCTCGACGGGCCGCTACTCCAACGAGAGCGTCGCCGCGATGGTCGACAAGCACAAGACGGGGCTGGTGTACACGTTCCTCATCCCGGCGGGCAGCCCCACCGACATCCAGCCCATGAGCGCTGCCGCGAAGCGCGTGGCCTCCACCGAGTTCGTGCCCGCGACGGCGACGAGCGCGGCTGTCGACCCGTTCGACGCCGAGGGCGGCCCGTGGTTCCACGTGTCCGCCAACGCCGGTGCCGACGCCGACGGCGTGCCGTGGGTCGAGGCCATCGACGGCGTCGACTACGGCTTCTCGCGCGTGGACAACGGACACGGCAACAACGTCTACGAGATCGCGCCGGTCGTGTGGCAGGCGGTCGAGGTGCTGACGAACGGCAACCTGCTCGTCTCGTGGTCCGACAGCCGATTCAGCGGCTCGCAGCCGAACCCCAAGGCGTTGCTGCCGGACGGCACGCTGCGACCGTACATGCTGACGCCGACATACCCCATGAGCATCGACGCCGACGGGCGCCCGCGCTCCGTCTCGGGCGCGAAGGTCGCCAACCGCACGACGTCGCACGACTCGCTCGTGGACCTTTGCAAGACCGCGACCACGGGCTACTCGGGCATGAGCGTCTATGACCAGTGGTATATCAACTTCCACCAGCTGACCAAGACGCTCTGCAAGTCCTCCCAGGTGGACTTCCCGGGCTGCACGGACTTCAACATCCAGATCCACCCCGCGCTCGCCGAGACAGGCGTCACGCGCGTGGTCGTCACCGCCGAGCAGGCGGCGAAGATTCCCGTGGGTGCGTCGATGATGTACGGCACCGACACGGGCACCACGTGCCCAGACCGAGGCGCCGCGGCGGCGTACGACGTGTTCGACGGCGCGGTCGTCGGCGGCAAGGAGACGCTCGCAGACGGCAACGTTGCGCTCCTCATGGACGTCGCCAAGGCGTTCGACACGACCGTGAACACATGGCTCCAGAGTGCGCCGTGGTGCACGGGCAACACCGATGCCCTCGTGGGCGACGGCCAGGTGGCGAAGGACGGCAAGCATCCGTTCAAGGTCGGCGGCGTCGAGACGGGGCTGGGCCTGTGGGAGTTCATGGGCGATACGCTCTTCGTCTCCGACGGCACGGGCTTCGGCATCGCGGTCAACCCCGACACACGCAATGAGAAGAAGAACGCCGTGGCGGACGGGGTGACCCCGACGGCGGCGTGCATGCCGGCGGCAGATGGCTACATGCTCGACATCCAGTTCGTCAACGGCCTCATCTTGGGAAAGGGGCTCGGCGGCTCGGCGACGACCGGTGTCGGTGACTACTTCTACTTCGACACCTCCGGCGGCAAAGTCAAAGGCACGATCCGTCTGGTTCTGTTCCTCGGCCTCCTGGGGGGCGGCTCGGCGGCTGGTCTTCGTTGCGCGGACTCGTGGGACTGGTCCGGTTGGGCCGCTTGGGACTTCGTCTCCCGGCTTTCTGCTACGGGCCGTAGCCGGGGGTGAATCAGGGCGTAGCCCTGAGAGGGGGCTGGCCCCCTCCTAACTCCAAACAGGGATTCACGGTGAGGGCGGCGCTGGTTTCTGGTTCAGTTCCTCGGCAACCTGAGGAACGGCTCGGCGGCTGGTCTTCGTTGCGCGAACTCGAGGAACAGGTCCGGTAGGGCCACTTGGAACTTCGTCTCCCGGCAATCTGTCTATAAATCTCTACTCGCACCGTGTCTACCGCGCCCGCCGCTTTCTGGCGGGACGCGGCTCAGCCTGACTCCTTTGAGTGAAATTTGTCCGCAAGGCTCACGGGCTGGTAGCCGCAAGGCGAACGCTCGTATGACAGACAGAAAGAGCTTTGATCTATGAAAACCTACTGCAAGGGCCTCGAGCTCACGCGCAGAAGCGTCGTCGAGGCCCTGCACCGATGGAAGAAAAGCGACTCCGGCAAGGAGAACGGCTGGCGCGTCGCCGACGAATACGGCACCGAGACGGCGTTCGTCGACCGCATCTGGCTAGAGCTCTCGACCGAGACGCTGACGTTCGAGCCCATCCGAACCTATCTGAAACACGACCCGAACAGCGGCAAGCTGCGCGAGATAAGCGTCGAGAGCATCAAGCGGCAGGTGTGCAACTACCTGTGCGTTGGGGCGCTCGAGCCGCTCCTTGCCGCCAAGGTCGGCTTCTGGCAGGTGTCGAGCGGCGTCAAGGGCAAGGGCGCGGCGCTGGGGATGCGCAAGCTCAGGCGCGAGGTTCACCGCTTCGCCTACCACGTGCACGTCGACATCCGCAACTGCTACGGCTCGATGCGGACGGAGATAGTGGAGGGTCTGGTGGCGCGCTACGTCAAGAACAGCCAGGTCCTCTACCTGCTCCATTCGCTGCTGTCGACGATGAACGGCGTCCTTATCCTCGGCAGCTACCTGTCGCTTCGGTTGGCGGCGTTCGTGATCTCGTTCGCGTACCACGCGGTCGAGGAGGCGGCGAAGGAGCGGCGCGGCAAGCGCGTGAGGCTCGCGGGATGCCAGGTGTGGTACGCCGACGACGGCTATTTTCTCGGCAACTCAAAGCGCTCGCTCGGGAAGGCCGCTGCCATCGCCGCGCGCGTTTTGGGGCGGCTAGGATTGTCGCTGAAACCGTGGAAGGTGAGGCGCAACGGCGCCGAGCCCATCGACTTCGCGGGCTATCGCATCTGGTGCGCCCGGGGCCGTCGGGTCGACTTGCGAAAGAGGCTCTGGAAACGACTGCGACGCGCGTTCGCGCGCTACATGCGCAGGCGCACCGAGCGCTTGGCAAGGCGCGTGTGCTCTTACTGGGGCTGGCTGAAAACGGCCGTCATGGAGCACCAGATGAACGGTAAGCGGTGCATATTCAACGCGGCGAGGGCCGTGGGTTAGGAGGTAATTTATGGCTGTGAAGTCTGAGCGAACGGGCGAGAGGCCCGGGGCGGTCGAGATCGCGGGGACCGACGTCTGGCTGCGCCGCGGCATCGCCGAGGGCGAGCGCGAGGAGCAGGGCGGCGAGGGCGGTTCCGTCATGAATCATTCCATAAATAGTACCCCAATCGGGAAGGTGTTCACCTACGAGGAGCTGCACTTCACCGACCCGACTGGCGAGCTGACGGTCGAGGGCGCAAAGGCCGACTTTGACACCGTCTGGGCGGCACACGAGGCGGACGGCATGAGCATGGAGGAGCAGATCGCATCGCTCCAGCAGCAGGTCGCCGACTCGCAGGCGGCCCTTCTCGAGCTCGGCGACATCGTTGGAGGTGAGTAACTTGGCGAAGATCTACTACCGCGCCGTGAAGAGCGGCAAGCGCACGCTCGAGAGCGTTCCCGAGCGCTGGCGCGACGAGGTGCGCCAGATGCTAGAGGCAGACGGCGAGTAGGGAAGGGCCCCGGCTTCGGTCGGGGCCCTTTTCCGTTATGCGCGGGCGACCATGCGTGCCGACGATTGGAGGCGGCGCATGGCGAAGGATAGCGCTCACGAGTTCTCAGACGCCGAGATTCGGGCGTTCGAGCGCGAGGTGGCGGGAGTGTACGGCGAGGCGGGCAAGACCGCCTACGCCAACCTCAAGCGCTATCTGGCGCAGTTCGAGGCCGACGACGAGAAGATGCGCGGGCGGCTTGAGGCCGGCGAGATCACCAAGGCGCAATACAGGTCTTGGCGAAGCGGGAAGATAGCGGCTGGCAGGCGCTACCGAATCGTGCTCAAGCAGTGCGCCGAGGCCATGACGCACGCGAACGTCGTCGCGGCCGCCGCCATCGAGGGCAGGCTGCCCGAGGTCTACGCCGAGAACTACAACTACGGCACGTGGCAGGTCGAGAGCGCCGTGGGCGTGGACACTGCCTACGCACTGCAGGACGCCTCGACCGTTCAGAGGCTGCTCACCGACCACGACAGCTACCTGCCCAAGCCCTCCGTCAACGTCGCCAAGGACGTGGCGTGGAACCGCCGGCTCATAGCCAACCAGATCACGCAGGGCGTGCTGCTCGGCGAGTCGATACCCAAGATCGCGAAGCGCATCCAGGACGTGGCTGGGTCCAACCGCGCGGCGGCGGTGCGCTTGGCGCGGACCTCGACGACGGCGGCGGAGAACGCCGGGCGCGTCGACAGCTACAAGAGGGCCAAGGGGCTCGGCATCAAGGTGCAGCAGGAATGGGTGGCGACGCTCGACCTGCGCACGCGCTCGAGCCACAGGAAGATTGACCGCGAGAAGGTCGAGGTCGGCGAGAAGTTCAGCAACGGGTGCCGCTATCCCGGCGACCCGGAGGCGCCGTATGCCGAGACGTGCAACTGCCGCTGCACGCTGGTGGCGTGCTGTGACGGACTCGACGTGCTCGACGGCGAGCGTTTCAGCCGCCTGCCCGAGGGCATGACCTACGAGGAATGGAAGGCGGGCAAGCCCGCCGTCAACGGCACCAAGCCCGCGAACCGCACCATCTCCGAGTTCATGGAAATGCCCGGAACCAAGCGCAAGCTGGATGCGGCAGGCGTGTCCAAGACCGAGGCGCGAAAGCGGCTCTCGCGGCAGCTCGAGGACTACGGCATACCGTCCGGCTTGTTCCGCAAGATGAGTGCCGGCGACCAGCAGAAGGTGTTGGACACGGCGCTTGCACCCGGTTCGACGCCCATTGTCAACGGTCGGCGCGTTTTCAAGGAGATCAAGGGCGAGCATTCCGCAGGCTCCGACCTTGCCAAGGTCAACCCGAACTTCAAGACAAAGAAGGACAAAGACGGCAGGTACTCGTACAACTGCCAAAGGTGCGTTCCGGCGTATGAGGCGAGACGGCGTGGACTCGACGTCGTTGCGAAGCCGGTTAAGATGAACAAGTGGGGGAAAATATCGGCATATGACCCCTTCGCGCGCGCCGAGTCGTACAAAAAGGTGTTTCCGGGGGCCAACTGGCAACGAGGCGGCGATAAGCCGGAGAAAGAAATAGCGTCATTCCTCCTTGCGATAAACGGGGACGCGAGGGCCGAGGTCTCCGTTACCTGGGACCAGGCGCTTTGCGGCAAGAGCGGACGACACGTTTTCGTTGCGGAAAAGACGGGAAACGCTATCAAGTTCATAGACCCACAGAGCGGCGATGAGGACGTGAGCTGGTATTTTGGTATAATCAAGGCCGAGGAGACGGAGTTCGCGCGAGTTGACGACGCCGAGTTTGGCGACCTTATCGACGAGTGCCTGACGACAAGAGGTTGACATGCTCACATTGGAAGAGGCCATAAAGCCGATTCTGGAAGAGGAGGCCGTAGACGGATACGGCCCGGTGTGCGCATACGAGGGCAAATACCATTGGTTCGTCGGTTTCGGTTTCGATGGGAAGATGGCCCCGGGCGACACTCCTTATGCCATCGACAAGGAAACGGGCAGGATTGACTTCTTCCCGATTCCATTTTTCCTCAGAGGCGAGAGTCCATCTGCTATCGAGCTCGAGATGGACAAGGCCCACGAGGTAAAAGTCCAATAGATCACAGCAGGCCCCGCCACGGCGGGGCTTTTTCATGCCGCGTGACCGTGCCGCGACACTGCCTGCAGAGAGATTGGGGCAGGCATGAGAGAGCTATTCACTTGCGCGAACTGCGGCGACTGCGCCGTAAAGCTGGGTTTCGGCTTCACGTTCCCGGATACCTACATCTGCACGCAGCGCGGCGACGAGGTCGAGCCCGACGACGGCTGCACGCTCGGGTGCGAGGGCGTGCCGGTGCAGGCCATCGAGGCCATCGAGGCGGACGTCAACGGCCGCGTTGGCTACGGCTGCGAGGTGCTCGACTGATGGCTTACGGGCTCGTTGGCGGCGTCGGCGACCACGGCCGGCACGGCACCCTCATCACCGAGGAGATCGTAAACGCCGCGAAGCTGGATACCGCCGAGTGCATCGAGATACGGCAGAACAACATCGAGCAGGTCGAGAAGGCCCTCCTGCGCGCCTACAAGACGGGCCTGGAGGAGATAGGCCTCGTCGCGGAGGGCTACGCCAAGGCGACGTGCCCGGTCGACACGGGCAGGTTGCGCAACTCCGTCACGCACCTACTCAAAGGCTACGACTGCTTCATCGGCACCAACGTCGAGTACGCGCCGTACGTCGAGGAGGGGACTTCCCGCATGAAGGGCAAGCACTTCCTGCGCAAGGCGGCGACGGGCCACGGGGACACGTACCGGGCGATTCTCGAGAAGCACCTGAGGGGCGGCGCGTAGGGCCGCGTTACTCCGCTTGGATACTCACCCTTGCCGCGAGGTATTGCGGCGCGGGCCCTGCCGAGGCAACAGGCTGGGACCCGCCCATTCCGAAGCAAGGGAGATTCTGTTGGCACTCACGCGAAAGATGCTCAAGGCAATGGGCATCGAGGACGAGAAGATCGACCAGATCATCGAGGAGCACGCCGAGAGCGTGGACGCGCTCAAGGCGCAGCGTGACGAGCTCAAGGAGGCCGCGGGCAAGGCGGACGGCTACAAGAAGGAGCTGGACGCGCTCAAGGCCAAGGGCGAGGGCGCGGGCGAGTACGAGGAAAAGTACAAGGCCAAGTGCAAGGAGCTCGACGACTACAAGGCCAAGATCGATGGCGAGAAAGCCGCAGCCGAGAAGCGCAGCCTGTACCGAGAGCTGCTCAAGTCGGCGGGCGTCGACCCCAAGCGCATCGAGACCGTTCTCAAGGTCTCCGACCTCGAGAACGTGACCGTCAAGGACGGCGCTATCGAGGGCGCGGACAAGCTCACCGAGGGCATCAAGGCCGACTGGGCCGACTTCATCGCAACCACAACCGTCAAGGGCGCCGACGTGGCCCACGCCCCCAAGGGCGAGGGCGGCAAGGACATCAACGAAATGAGCACCGCCGAGTACATGAAGTACAAGGCGGAGCAGAGAGGCTAAGGGGATTCTATGTCGAACACCATCCTTACACCCAACATCATCGCCAACGAGGCGCTGGACGTGCTGCGCACCAACGCCGTCATGGCCAACCTCGTCCACCGCGACTACTCCTCCGAGTTCGTCGCCGGCGTGGGCGACACCATCACCGTCCGCAAGCCCGCCACCTTCGAGGCCAAGGAGTTCACTACCGAGGTCGAGGTGCAGGACGCCACGGAGGGCAAGGTTCCCGTCAAGATGGACAAGCTGCTCGACGTGACGTTCGCCGTCACGTCCAAGGAGCTGACGATGGGCATCGTCGACTTCTCCGCGCAGTTCCTCGTCCCCGCCATGCAGGCCTTCGCCGACAAGATCGACGGCTACCTGCTCGCGCTCGAGAAGGACGTCACGAACCGCGTCGACCACACCAAGGGCGCCATCGCCGTGGCGGACATCATCGCCGCCCGCAAGTTCCTCGTGGACGCCAAGGCGCCCTCCACGGAGCGCCGTTTCGTCTACGGCTCCCAGGCCGAGGCCGACCTGCTCAACACCGAGGCGTTCACCAACGCCTCCGCCGTCGGTGACAACGGCACCGCCCTCAAGGAGGCATCGCTTGGCCGCAAGTACGGCCTCGACTTCTACTGCGACCAGAACGTGCAGAAGACCACGGCGGAGACTGCCAACTACACGCCGTCCATCGCGTTCCACAAGAACGCCTTCGCGCTCGTGACCCGCCAGCTCGAGATGCCGCTCGGCGCTCCCAAGGCGTTCTCCACCTCATACGACGGCTTCGGCCTGCGCGTCGTGCAGGGCTACGACCAGAAGACCAAGACCGACACCGTCTCCATCGACATGCTCTGCGGCGTCAAGACCCTCAGCCCCGAGCTCGCCGCCGTCATCACCGATAAGCGATAGGCGCAGAGATGCTCGAGCAGGTGCTTCTGTCGCTGCGCAACTGGTTCGTCGCCGACAAGCGCACGGGGCGCGTCCGCATCGAGGACGGCCGCCTCGTGCCGCCCGCGGGGCTCGACCTCAAGGAGGGCCAGTACGTCCGCATCACGGGCTCGACGTTCAACGACGGGCTGCACGCGTGGCCCTACAACGGACTCACGGACGAGGAGTTCGTCGGCACCGTCTGGGCGCTCGCCATCCCGCGGGCCGTGGTCGACCTCGCTGACGAGATCGCGGCGTGGCAGACCGAGCACGCCAAGGAGCTGGACAGTCCGTACGCATCCGAGAGCTTCGGCGGCTACAGCTACACGCGCGTCGGCGGCGACGGCTCGCCCATCACGTGGCGACAGCAGTTCAAGGCGCGCCTCGACCCTTGGAGAAAGCTGTGAGCCGCCTGTACGAGCGCATGGCGGTGGCGTGCGCGAGGCTCGTCGCAAAGACCGAGCCTGACGGCGAGGGCGGCTTCAAGACCGTCAACGCCGTCGGCGACGGCTTCACGGCGGCGATCGTGCGCGACAGCTCCACGGCCTCGCGTATCGCGGAGCACGACGGCGTGAGGAACGTCTACACCGTGACGACCGCCGAGCCGCTGCGGTACGGCGGCCTCTTCCAGCGTGCGTTCGACGGGCAGGTATTCCGCTGCACGTCGAACGCGGACGACGGGGCCGCGCCGCACTGCGCGTCGTTTGGCTTCGGCCAGTGCAGCGCGGAGGAGTGGGAGGTGCCGGATGGCGACTAAGGCGGCGGCGCTGCAGGCGTGGCTCGAGGGCTTCGGGCTGCCCGTGTACCGCGACTCGGCTGTGCCGGGCGAGGCGAAGATGCCCTACATCACCTACGACCTGCCGACCGCGGCATTCGGCACGCAGTGCAACTCCGAGGTGAACCTCTGGTATCGAACCTCGTCCGAGGCGGTTCCCAGCGCCAAAGCCGAGGAGGTCGCCCGGGCGCTGGGGCTCTCCGGCGTGCTGCTGCCGTGCAACGGCGGCGGCATGTGGGTGATGCAGGGCGATCCGTTCTGCAACGCCATGGCCGACGAGGACAACGCCGTGAAGCGCCGAATCATCAACCTGACCATTGAGTACATGACCAGCTACTAGGAGGTCATATGTCTAAGTTCACGCGCATCCCCGAGAACACGTTCAAGGAGATCGTCATCAACGCGGGCCTACTCGCCACGAATTTCAACCCCAAGACCGCCGAGGTCGCGGAGTCCGAGCTGATGGGCGCGACGAGCGGCGGAACCAGCTTCGCCGCCACGCCCAGCTTCATCGACTACGGCGAGGACATCGACAACTGCCCCGCCAACACGATGGAGCTGAAACGCATCGACAGCATCGAGGCCAAGCTGAGCGGCACCTTCGTGACGCTGAACACCGCGCTCGGCAAGAAGCTCGCAGCCGCAGCCGACGAGACCGAGGGGAAGATCGTGCCGCGCTCCGCGCTCTCGGAGGCCGACTTCGCCGACATCTGGCTCATCGGCGACTACTCGGGCGAGAACGGCAACGGCTATATCGCCATCCGCCTCATCAACGCGCTCAACACGGGCGGCCTGCAGATCACGACGCAGAACAAGGCCAAGGGCCAGTTCGCGTTCGAGTTCACGGGCCACTACTCAATCAAGAACCCCGAGATCGTCCCGTACGAGCTCTATATCAAACAGGAGATTGGAGCCTAACCATGAAGCTGGAGAACCTTAACGCCGACGAGTTCCAGAACGCCATGTGCCTTTTGGCCGACGTGGCGGAGGACGTCATGAACGGCGAACTCGGCGCAAAGGCCAAGGCCGCCTACGCCAAGTTCCGCTCCGATTCCGCCAAGGCCAAGGCCAAGGCGACCGCCAAGGCGAAGGGCGACCCCGAGGCCGCGAAGGCAGCCGCCACCGCCGAGGTCAACGGCCTCGCCGTGGACATGGTAGTGGGTCTTCTGCCCGACGTGCTGCGCCAGGGCGGCGAGATCAGCTACAAGCTGCTCGCCGCGCTCGACGGCCAGACGCTCGAGGAGTACAAGGCCGACTTCACCGTCAAGAAGTGGGTGAACGACATCAAGGATGCCGTCGACGGTATCGACGGCATCAAGGACGTCCTGGCTCCTTTTTTTGGATAGCCGCCGAGGACCCATCTCACATATGGCTCTGTCTGGGCGAGTACGTCGGGCCACGGCGTGCTCGCCCTTTCTCTAGGTACATGGTCGCGCGGTGGCGCGAGCGGGACGAGCGGGAGGCGTTCCGCGTGTACCTGAGCGAGTCGGTGCGCCTCATGGCGCAGGGGAAGTGGCTCAAGGAGCCCTTCCTGAGCATCGTCAACGGCGGTGCGGGCGATGGGTCCGAGGCGGATGACACGCGCGGCGGCGACGAGATCGCCGCAGACATCATCGAGCGGATGGGATTGAAGGTGGTCTAGGTGAACCTTCTCGACCTGATGATTAAGGTCGGCCTCAAGGACGAGGCCAGTGGCAAGGTCGAGGGCGTGGCCTCGAAGGTCGTGGGCACGCTCGGCAAGGCCGGCGCGACCGCCGCCAAGGCGATAGGCGTTGGCGTCGCCGCCGTGGGGGCGGGCGTCGCCGCCATCGGCGTGGCGAGCACGCAGGCCTACGCTGCGTACGAGCAGAACGTTGGCGGCATCCAGAAGATTTTCGGCAACATGGGCAAGTCGCTCGACGAGTACGCCGCGCTCACGGGACAGACCGTCGAGCAGTGCTCTGGCAAGTGGCAGCAGCTCGAGCAGGCGCAGACCACGGTGCTCGCAAACGCCGACGCAGCCTACAAGACGGCCGGCATTAGCGCCAACCAATACATGGAGCAGGTGACGGGCTTCTCGGCCTCGCTCGTTTCCTCACTGGGCGGCGACACGGTAAAGGCCGCGAAGTACGCCAACACGGCCATGGTCGACATGAGCGACAATGCGAACACCTTCGGCACGGCGATGGAGGACCTCCAGAACGCCTACCAGGGCTTCGCGAAGCAGAACTACACCATGCTCGATAACTTGAAGCTCGGGTACGGCGGAACCAAGGAGGAGATGCAGCGCCTCGTCAAGGACGCGCACGCGGTCAACTCAGCCGTGGACGAGTCGAGCCTATCCTTCGATAACGTCGTGCTGGCCATCCACACGATGCAGGAGCAGATGCAGATCGCCGGCACGACCTCGCGCGAGGCCGCCACGACCATCGAGGGCTCCTGCAACATGGCGAAGGCCGCCTGGGAGAACTGGGTGACGGAGCTCGGCAAGGACGACGCCGATATGGGCAAGCTCACCGAGGAGCTGTTACAGTCGGTCGAGACGGCGGCATCGAACGTCGTTCCGCGCGTTGCGACCATCGTCGGCACGGCGCTGTCGCAGCTGCCGAGCCTTGTCACGTCGGTCGGTCCCGTGCTTGGTCAGGCGTTCGTCGACATTTTCACGCAGGCGCTCGACAGCGCGGCTGAGGCCGTGCCCGGGCCCATGGGCGACATCCTCTCCGCCGTGTCAGACGGCGTGGACGAGATCGGCGAGCGCTTCAAGGGCCTTGGCGAGATCTTGGCGGTTGGTGACAATCCGCTCGAGTCTTTGCACCTCGCCATGGTCTACGGCCTGACGCTGCTCGAGGGCGACCTTTCCACGCTGCAGGAGAACATCACCTCATCGCTGCCCGGCATCGCCGAGGGCTTCGCCGACGTGGGCGGCGAGGTCGTTCCCAGGCTCGCCGAGGGAATCGAGATGGGGCTGTCGTTCCTCTCCGAGACGGCGGCGTCGCTCATGACATCGCTCGGTGGCTACCTGTCTGAGAACCTGCCCTCCATCACGGAGAGCGGCCTGCAGATTCTCACCGGCCTCTCCGAGTCCATAGCCGAGAACGCGGGCGTTCTGGCAGAGGGCGCGGCGAACCTCATCGTCGGTTTGGCGCAGGGTATCGCCGACAGCCTGCCGACGCTCATCGAGCAGGCCCCGGTCATCGTGCAGAACCTCGCCAGCGCGATCAACGACAACGCGCCGATACTGCTCGGTGCCGGCATCCAGGCAATCGTGACGCTGGCACTTGGCATCGTGCAGGCGATACCGACGCTCATCGCCAACATCCCGGCCATCTTCTCGGCCTTCGTCTCGGCTTGGTCGGCGCTCGACTGGCTGAGCCTCGGCAGGAACGCCATCACGTTCCTGGGCAACGGCATCACCGGCATGGCCGGCTTCGTCAGCACGTGCGGCACCAACATCGTGTCCGCCATCCACGGCGCAATCCAGAACCTGCCGTCCACCCTGGCGAGCATCGGCCGCAGCGGAATCAGCAGCCTGGGTTCCGCCATCCGCGGCGCGGTCGGCTTCGTGACCTCGGCGGCCTCGAGTATCGGCAGTTCCATCATGGGCGCCCTGTCCTCCATCCAGGGCCGCGTGGCCTCCATCGGCTCGCAGATCGTGCAGGGCATCGCAAACGGAATCAGCGGCGCGGCGGGCGTGGTCGTGAGCAAGATTACCGGCGTGGTGGGCGGCGCCATCGACGCTGCCAAGAACCTGCTCGGAATCCACTCGCCCTCGCGCGTGTTCCGCAAGATGTTCGGCTACGTGATGCAGGGCGCGGCCCTCGGCATCGACGACACGGCTGACGAGCCCGTGAAGTCCATGAGGTCGGCGGTGCGCAACGTCGAGAAGGCCGCCGTGTTCGGCGTGAGCGTTACCGGCGGCGGAGCATACGGGGCGACCGCCAACGGCGCCGCGGGCATCGCGGGCGGCGGAAACGTTTACAACCTCTACCTCGACGGCGACCTGCTGGGCATCGACGGGCGCGTGGCGTCCGCGTTCAGGGCCTTCGTCGCGGCGGTGGAGCAGAGCATGGCGATGGGGGTCGCGTAGCATGGCGCAGGGAAACTGGGTTCAAGGTGGCAGTGGCTATAGAAAGTACTGCTGGTGCGCGTACGTGGACGTTGCTGAGGTCGGGCGCACGGACACCACCGTGACCTACCGCGTCACGCACGGCTACGGCACGCGATATGCCATCGACTGCTACGCAAACGGCAGCTCGTCGGCGGGCGGCTCGTGGAACGGCTCAGTATACTCGACGAACAACTCCGGCTGGGTATGGGTGCAGTGCACGTCGCGCGACGTCGTACTCGCGCGCGGCAACGGCGACGCCTACAACCACACCTTCACGGGCCAGATTAACGTCACGGGCGGCTTCGGCAACGGAACGTCGAACGCCTCCAACACCGTCACGGTCCCGTGCCGTGCCTACCACACGCCGCACACGCCGAAGAACATCAGGGCGGAGCGCCTGAGCGACACCAGCGCGAAGGTCAGCTGGGACGTCGACTACACGGGCATGAACGGCGACTACCCCTGGTCGACCGTGACCGTCGGCGTGGCGAAGAACGGCCCGGGGAAGTTCACCGACGTCGGCACCGTCAGTTGGGATACCACGAGCCACACCTACAACGGCCTCGAGCCGGGCTGCATGTACATCTTCTCGGCCAAGGCGACGGGCCCCGGCGGCACGTCGGACTACGGCGTGAGCGCACCGGCGATCTACACCACGCCGACGGCGCTCGGTATACTCGAGGCCGTCAAGGCGGAGGCGGCGAAGGTCGTGCTCAAGGGGCACGACGCACCGGCCTTCGTCGACAGTTGGGAGTTCCAGCTCACGACCGACGGTGGAAAGACGTGGGTCGATGCGGACGTGAACGCCTCATGGGAGGACGAGGAGGCACCGGCGGGTACGGTGCGCTACCGCGCCCGCGCGGTCAAGAGCGGCCTCAAGGGACCGTGGACCGAGTCAAACGAGGTCACGACTATATGCCCGCCGCTCGCACCGTCCATCAGGGGCGTCAGGGCGGCTTACGCCACAGGTTCGACCGCGACGCTCGAATGGGTGCCCAACCATCCGGACGGCTCGGCGCAGACCTCAGCCGAGGTGCAGGTCACGACTCCGACGGGTCCCACCACCACGACGGTCGATGGCCCGGGTACGAGCCTGAAGCTGCCGACCGGCACCAAGGGCCCCTACTCCGTGCGCGTGCGCACCAAGGGCCTCGACGAGGACTGGGGCGCATGGTCGAGCGCGGCGGCATATACCGTGGCGGACGCGCCCCAGGCATTCTTCACCGATCCGGCTGCGGACGGGGCGACCTTGCGCGCGGTGCCGCATACCTTCACGTGGAAGGTGGCCGACGAGACGGGTGTCAGCCGACAGTACCTGTCTTTGTGCGACATCAGGGGCAATCTCCTGTGGAGCGGGACTGTGGACAAGGACGCGCGCTCCTTTGGCCTCGGCTACGCGCAGCACGCCTTCGTCAACTTCACGCCGTACAGGGTCATGCTCACGGTCACGGCCGGATCGTCGCTATCGGTCACCGTCTCGAGAACTTTCCGGACCGACTGGGCACCGCCAGCCAAACCGTCGCTCAACATCTTCGTCGACGAGAGGTTGGGATGCCAGCTGTCGGTATTCCCAGGCAAGGCCGACAGTGACGACACGCCCGAAACGTCCCACTTCACCGTGTCGCGCGTCCTGCCCGACGGCTCGACCCTGCAGCTCGGCTCGCACCTTGCGGCGGGCGAGGGCGCGAGCGACCCGCTGCCTCCGCTCAACAGCGAGTTCGAGTACGTCGCGGTCGCCTACGCCGCGACTGGCGTGAGCACGGCGACGAGGGTCAAGACGACCGTGGCGAGCCGCGCGGTGGCTCTCAACTGGGGAGCCGGCGCTGAGAGGTCGTGGCTCGGGCGCTACCTCAAGAAGGGCTCGAGCCGCAAGGTGACGCACGGGTACAAGATGCTGCACTTCGCCGACGGTGGGGAGGGGCTGCCCGTCTCGTACGGCATCAACGAGAGGGACGTCAAGGACAGCATGGACTTCCTGCTGCCCGACGAGGAGGACTACAAGTCATTCCTCGAGGTCATGAACATGGCGGGGCGCTTCTGGGTGCGCGACCTCTACGGCGAGCGGTTCCGCGCCCGCCTCAGCTGTAGCGTGAAGCGTTCCGACGGCGCTTGGGTGGCTTCGTGCGACCCTACGTGGGAGACGTGGGAGGAGCCCGCCAATGGCTGATAGCTGGATAAGGCCGTTCGACGCCTCCTACGACTTCGTGCGCGTCTCGCGCGAGACGGGGCTCGAGCTCGACTTCGTGCGCGACATCGAGAACGGAGGCTCAATCGAGCGCAACGCGAACACGGCGCTCTACGAGACTGCATCCCTGGACTTCGCCGACAAGTTCGACGTCGGCAACGACTTTCTGCGTGTGTACCTCAACGCCACCTTCACGGACGGCAGCAAGAGGCGCGAGTGCCTCGGGACATTCATGCCGCAGGTGGACTCGGTTGACATCGACGGCGCCTACCGCGAGGGCCAGATCAACGCCTACGGCCTCCTGAAGCTGCTCAAGGACGACGACTTCGACGGCCCCTACGTGATCGCCCAGGACAGCAATGCGGTGGAGGAGGCTGTCAAGATAGCCGAGTCGGTCGGCCTCACCGTCTACGCCGACAGCAGCAGCCTCCTGTTGGGCAGCAACTGGGTGTTCGGCGTGGGCAGGAACAACGACGCCAAGACCAAGCTGGACGCCGTGAACCTGCTCCTCGAGGCGGCGGGGTTCCGCTCGGCCTCGACCGACCGCATGGGCAACGTGCTCTTCAGGCGCTACGTCGAGCCTGCCGACATGCCCATCTCGGCGGAGTTCACCGAGGGCAGGGATGCGCGCTTCATGTCGGACATGACCGAATCGACTAACCGCGCCGAGGTCTGCAACGTCGTGCACGTGGACTTCAGCACGCAGGACGCATCGGTGCGCGGCACGGCGGTGGACGACTCGCCCGATTCAGACCTCTCGACCGTCTCGGTCGGTCGTCGAATCGTCAAGAGCTACAGCTACGACAGCCTGCCGGGCGTGGATACCGAGGACGCCAACCTTGTCGAGGGCGCCGCCAACGCCCTCATCGGCACCGGCAAGAAGTCGGATAAGAGCTTTAGACAGAGCGATTCGCACGGCAGCATCCAGACCGTCTACGTCTCCGACTCGCCGCAGGTGGGCGTGCTTTTCGGCATCAAGGTCGTTTCGAGTGGCGGGCGCGTCGGCTTCTGCCAGGACGAGGGGCCGAGCGTCAAGAAGGATACGGACTACACACAGAGCGTGTGGGTCAAGGGCACTAAGGGCGCGACGGGCATCATACAGTCTTTCTGGGATCAGGAGAGGGCGCTTGGCCCGGTGACCAAGGGGTTCACCATGACTGGCGAGTGGCAGAAGGTCAGCTACACCTACCACGCCACGGAGAACCACAGCAAGATCAGCTGGGGCTACTGCTACATCGACGGCGGCGAGGCCATCTTCGTCGCCGACAAGGTCGAGGAGGGAGGCAACGCCACGCCTTGGCCCCAGGACGCCATGCAGGCGGCGGCGGACCGCAAGGCGGCGGAGCTGCTCGCCACCGAGCGCGCCGTGACGCGCACGGACGAGTTCAGGAGCGTCTACAAGCCCGTCGAGCCGTGCATGGCGGTGGCGATGAACTACAGGACCGGCGGGGTTGTCGGCAAGCTGGCAATCCAGAAGCAGACGATGACGCTCGACGCCGGCTGCGTCATAAAGCACACGGCGAGGAGGTACGAGCGATGAGCGATTCGACGACCGAGATCAAGGGCGCGGCGGCGCGGCTGGCGGCGGCGATGCCGTCGGGCGGCAAGCGGCTGACGATGGAGTTCGGCACGGTCGTGGGCGTCCACGACACGGCGCTCGACGTGATGCTGCACGGCGCGGTGGTGACGGTCCCGATGGTGCGCTCCTGCACGGGGTGCATCATCACCGACCGCGCCGTGATCCTGTCGCAGGGCCCGCTGGCCGTGTGCGTCGGCACGATGGCGGCGGTGTAGGCCGGCGTTACGGAGGCCTGAACCTGCAGTGTGGCGGGGAATGGGCCCCACCACACTGCAGAACGGGAAGGAGGCCGGATGGAGGTGCTCAAGCTTTTCGCGCCGTACGGCCCGGGGTGGCTGGGAGGCGTGCTGCTTGTGCTCGTCGCCTTCTACTTCGGCAGGCAGTTTTTGGACGAATACAAGGCCCAAAACGAGCGCAAGGCGAACATCGACCTCAAGCGCGAGGAGCGAAAACAGGAGGAGGTGGCCGAGCGGGCGCAGCGCGACCGCGAGCGCTCGCAGATGGAGGGCCGCATCGCCGCCCAGATGGAGAGGTCCAACAGCCTCATGGAGGCCATGAAGACGCTGATGGAGTCCGTGGTGGCCTCGAACGAGGTGCTGCACTCGGACCTCGCGCACAGCCAGGCACGCAGCCAGGGAATGGCGCAGAAGGTCGACCACATCTGCGACCGAGTCGACCTCATGTACAACAAGGAGACAAGCAGATAGGAGCAATCAAATGACTGAGATTCAGGCCAGCCTCACCGTCGCCACGGTGCTCGTGGTGCCGTACATCGTGCAGGCCATCAAGACTAAGGCCATGACGGGCAGCGTCGCCCGCTGGACGGCCATCGCCGTCTCGGCGGGGTGCGGCGCCCTCACGGCCATGGCGGGAGGCGTGCCCACCGACCCCTCGGCGTGGGTGACGTCCATCTTCGCGTGTGTCGGCGGCGTGCAGGTGGCCTATGCCGCCTTCAAATCCGTCGGTATCACGGACAAATGGCTCGACGCGCTGCTCGCGCTCGGCGACATTAAGGAGGACTAACATGGCAGATTTCGCGAACGTCCAACCGGACGAGTACAAGCTCCTCGGCTGCAACTTCTCGGCGGGACGACCCTTCGGCATCAAGGGCGTCACGATCCACCATATGGCGGGTGACCTCAATGCGGCCCAGTGCAACAGCATCTGGGCCGCCAACGGCTGCTCTGCCCACTACTCGGTCGACCGCAACGGCTACATCGTGCAGCACGTCAACGACACCGACCGCGCCTACGCTTGCGGCGACGGCATCGGCACGGGCGGCGGCAACGACACCACGATCTCCATCGAGCACGCCAACAGCGCGCGCGGCCCGTGGACCGTGCACGAGGCCGCCATCGAGAGCGGTGCGCACCTCGTGGCGGCGCTGTGCCTGTACTACGGGCTGGGCCGCCCGGCATGGAGGGTGAACGTGTTCCCGCACAAGCACTGGTCGTCCACGGCCTGCCCCGGCGAGCTGGCCGGCTCGCAGCGCGACCACTACATGCAGCGCGCTGTCGAGTGGTACGACGCGATGGTCGGCGGCACGCAGCCGTCCGCGCCGACTGTGCAGCCCGCGGCGACCCCCGCTGCGCCTTCGGCGTCGCAGGGCGCGCCGGGCGGTTTCCCTCGCTCCACTGGCGCCCGTGTTCCCGTACACTACTCGCTGCACCTCAAGGGTGGCGGCTGGCTGGACGAGGTGACTGACTTCGGTGCCGGCGACGACGGCTTCGCGGGCTACCCGTGCCGACAGCATGACCTCCTTTGCGCCCGAGTTGATCGCGGTACGCTCAAGTATCAGGTCCACACCGTCGAGGACGGCTGGCTCGACTGGGTCGCCAAGGGCGACCGCAACGACACCGTAAACGGCTGCGCCGGTATCGCCGGTCATACCATCGACGGCGTGCGCATGTACTACGTGACGCCGAGCGGCGAGGAGTACAAGCAGGCGTGGTACCGCTCCCAGACCACTGCGCGCGCCGGATGGCTGAACACCGTGTGCGACGACGGCTCTACCTATAGCGGCGACGACTACGCCGGTATCTACGGCGAGCCGCTCGACCGTCTGCAGGTCTGCGTCACCGACGGGGTGCCGTGGTAATGGCTTTTGTCATGGGCGCGGCGCTCGGCGCGATTCTGGGCAGCTTCGTTACGGTTGTCGCGCTCGCCCTGATCTGGGGCGGGAGCGACCGCGGGCGATAACAGCAAAAGGGGCCGCGGCGGTTCGTCGCCACGGCCCCTTTCTCGTATCCCTCGAATATCCCAAGTGGGCGCAAAACCCTAAGTACGGTCAGCGTGTTGCGGTACGTTCAGCGTGTTTTGCCTGTTGGCCAGCATCAATAGCGAGCTGCGGCAAACTGTCTCAGTACTGCCACATGTGATTGACGGGGCCGGAGCCTTTGCCCATGTTCAGGCCGGCGGCCAGAGCGCCGGTTAGGTAGGCCTTGCCGCCGTTGACGGCGTCGGCAAGATCCATGCCCTGGGCCAGCGCGCAGGCGATGGCGGACGAAAGCGTGCAGCCGGTGCCGTGTGTGTTGTCGGTCTCGATGCGCTTGTGGCGGAACCACGTGGTGAGCGGATCGCCCAGATGGTTGCCCTCGTCATCGAGTGGCGCGGGTTCGGCCAATACATCGTTAGCCTCGTTGACAAGATGCCCACCCTTAACGAGGGATGCGCAACCAAAGCGGCGGGTGAGGAGCATGGCAGCATTTTGCTGTGTGCGCTCGGAGTCGACCTCGTAGTCAAGCAGGGCCATGGCCTCGGGAATATTGGGCGTGATGACGGTTGCTAGTGGGAACAGGCGGCGGGTGAGCGCCTCGGCGGCATCTTCGGTAATCAGCCGTGCGCCCGAGGTGGCTACCATGACGGGGTCGACGACCACGTTTGTCGCGTTCCAGGCGCTCAGGCGGTCGGCGATAACCTCGATAATCTCGGCAGAGGAAACCATGCCGATCTTGACGGCGCTGGGGCGGATATCGTCAAATACGGCGTCGATCTGCGCAGCGACGATATCAGGGGAGATATTCTGCACGGCGGTGACACCGAGCGTGTTTTGTGCGGTGATGGCGGTGATGGCCGTCTCGGCATACAGGCGGTGCGCCGTGATGGTCTTGATGTCGGCCTGAATGCCGGCGCCACCGCTGGAATCGGATCCTGCGATGGACAGGACGGCAGGTACCTTACTGCGATCCATGTTTGCTCCCTTGTTCGGTCGGAATCAAATGGGTCTTTAAGCCAGCATTATAAAGATGCCCGGGCCGACTCTATGTCGAACCCGGGCGGGCGATGCAATCTTTACGCAAATGTAAGCAAATGTTCACACGTCAACAATTGACGAACACCATGTTACCGATTGTGGCTCCGGTGACGAGTTAGTCCTCCATGCCGAGGTCGATCGTCGTGCCTTCGAACACCTTGTTAACGGTGCGGACGGCGCACATCTTGCCGCACATGGTGCAGGTGCCCTCGGTGGCGGCGGGGGATTCTTCGTAGCGTTTCTTGCCGGTGACCGGGTCGAGAGCACACTTCCACATGGCATCCCAGTCGAGCTTGCGGCGTGCCTGGCCCATCTTGTCGTCCATGTCGCGGGCGTGCGGTACCTTCTTGGCGATATCGGCGGCGTGCGCGGCAATCTTAGTGGCCATGAGGCCATCGAGCACGTCCTGGGCGTTGGGCAGGCACAGGTGCTCGGCCGGCGTCACGTAGCACAGGAAGTCGGCACCGGAGCTGGCGGAGATGGCACCGCCGATGGCAGCGGTGATGTGGTCGTAACCCACGCCGATATCGGTCACCAGCGGCCCGAGCACATAGAACGGGGCGTTGTGGCACAGGCGTTTCTGCAGTTTCATATTGGCGGCGATCTCGTCGAGGGCCATGTGACCCGGACCCTCGACCATGACCTGGACGCCGGCTGCCCAGGCGCGCTTGCACAGCTTGCCCAGCTCGATCATCTCGGCAGTCTCGGTGGCATCGTTGGAGTCGTAGAGGCAGCCCGGGCGGCAGGAGTCGCCGAGCGAAATCGTCACGTCGTACTCGTGGCAGATCTCGAGTAGTTCGTCAAAGTACTCGTAGAAGGGGTTTTCGTTGCCGGTGACCTCCATCCAGCCAAACAGCAGCGAGCCGCCGCGGCTCACGATGTTCATCAAGCGGCCGGTCTCCTTAAAGGTCTTGGTGACCGACTTGTTGATGCCGCAGTGGATGGTCATAAAGTCCACGCCGTCCTCGGCGTGCGCGCGCACGACCTCGAACAGGTCATCCTTGGTAAGCTTGACCAGCGGCTTTTCCATGTAGCCGATGGCGTCGTACATGGGGACGGTGCCCACCATGAGCGGCGTCTCGTCGATGAGCTGCTGGCGGAACTGGCGCGTCTTGCCCGAGTTGGAAAGGTCCATGATGGCGTCGGCGCCAAAGTCCTCGGCGATCTTGACCTTCTTCCATTCCTCGGCGGCATCGGCTTTATCGCCCGAGATGCCCAGGTTGACGTTGACCTTAGTAGACAGGCCCTCGCCGACACCAAAGGCGCGCATGCCTTTTTTGATGTGCACGATGTTGGCGGGAATGGCGATGCGGCCGTCGGCCACGCGCTCGCGGATGTACTCGGGGTCGCGATGCTCGCGCTCGGCGACTTCCTTCATCTGCGGCGTGATCTGCCCGGCGCGGGCGAAGTCGATTTGCGTGACGAGCTTGGGCTCGGTCTGTGTGCTCATTGGCACGGCTCCCTTCGTTGGCATTACCCATATCAGGTTTGCGGGTCAGGGCGGGCGCGCCCAGTCTCAGCCTGCCGTCTTGTCCTGCAAGCTCCCCGTTTATGTAATGGGCTCAAGTATAGCTCGAATGGGTACGATTGGCCTAACGAGCGTGCCTGTGGGGAGGCGAACATGGAAGACAAGCATCTATATCGAGAGACGCAATGGGATGTATCGGCCGAGGAAAGCCGTGCGCACCATGGCCTTGTCGCGATTGGTTTTGCGGTGCTTGCCGTGCTGGTGATTGCCTTTTGTATCTGGACGTTTGGCGGTCACGGCGGCGCTGCATGGGAGTTCGAGGCTGATGATAGCCTACCGATTATGACGGTGAGGAGTACTGGCGGTAATGCCAATACGCTCGCCGTTCCAGGCGACTATTGGTATCCGCGCGACGAGTTTGTGCAGCTGCAGTTGAGTGGTGGGTCGATTCCTGGTGAAGAAATCGAACGCGTGACTTACGACGTGGCGCTTAAAACGCTGACGGTGCAGCTCAAAGACCGGGGAGACGTCCCCACGACCATGGATATCGCCCTGACGGAATGGCGTCTGGAGCCTCCTGCGGGTGTTACGGTGTCCGAGGTCGAGCACGTAAAGATTACTTATCAAGATGGCTCGACGAGCGAGATTGCAAAGGCCGATGGCTTGGCGGAGTAACGGGGTGTTTGGAAACGGTGGGCCTATTGTGCCCGCGCGTTCATGAAAACCAGGGAGTCTTTGTCTGAAAGCTCGGGGATGTGACGATAGCCGATGTTGAATGCGGTAAGTTCGCTTGTATCCTCGAGCTTGTTTTCTGCCATCCACCGCACCATGGCGCCGCGCGCCTTTTTGCTGGCGGTCGAGCGCTGGATGGGCTTGCCGTTGCGGATGCCTTCGCCAAAGAGGCATGTGACGACCGTGGCGTCGCCCGCGAGGTGGGGCAGAACGGCTTTGGCATACTCTACGCTGGCGAGGTTGACGATCGTGGTGTTTGAGCCTGCCGGGGCGATAGCCCGCGCGAGCTTGTCGCTCCAAAACGCGTAGAGGTTTCGGGCATCGTCGACGGCGAGCTTCGCGCCCATCTCCAGTCGATACGGTTCAACGGCATGAAAGGGGCGTGCGCATCCGTAAAGGCCCGAGAGGATCCACAGATGGTCTTGCAGCCATGCGAGCTGTGCGGCATCCATGACCTCGGGCGCCATGCTCTGGTATTGAATGCCGTGATAGGACATGACGGCAGGGGAGAGGTGACGGGCGAGTGCGGGATTGTCAAGATCGCCGTTATTCAGGATGGGCCGGAACTCACGCAGGGTGTTGAGGCAAGGTCCCAGCAGTTTGTCACTCACGTTCCACAGCGCCTGCAGGCCGCCGCTGCCTTCATTCCGCTCGATATCTAGCAATGCGCGGTGGAGGCGAGCCGTCTCGTGCGCAGAGGGTGGAATGCCCTGGACTTCAAAAGCATCTTGGGCCGCGCGCATTTGCTTGGCGGGCGAAATGATGACCTGCAGCATGGACTCTCCTCTGCCAAGAAGGAAGTTGCGGTGGAATACGGTCTGTCTTGGCCGTTTATGGGCCAGTTTAGTCCGTATTTCACCGCAACTGATGAAGGGTCGGTTAGGCGCGCTCGAGGAAGGCCTTGTAGCCGCGATAGGCCTCGTAGATATCGGCCTTGTTAGCGACCTCCCACAGGGCGTGCATGGACAGGACGGCAACGCCGGAGTCGATGACGTTCATGCCGTACTCGGCCATGATGTAGGCGATGGTGCCGCCGCCGCCCGCGTTGACGCGGCCGAGCTCGCAGGTCTGGAAGTCAACGCCCGCCTCGTCCATGATGTCGCGGATGAGGGCCACGTACTCGGCGTCGGCGTCGTTGGAGCCGCCCTTGCCGCGGCTGCCCGTGTATTTGTTAAAGCACAGGCCGCGACCCATAAAGGCTGCGTTCTTGGTCTCGAACTTGCCGGCGTAGCCCGGGTCAAAGCCGGCGGACACGTCAGAGGAGAGCATGCGGCTGCGGGCGAGTGCGCGGCGCAGGGCCAGCGGGCTGCTCTCGCCGGCGAGCGTCATGATTTCGGCGACGGTGTTCTCGAAGAAACGGCTCGTCATGCCGGTGGCACCCACGGAGCCGATCTCCTCCTTGTCGACGATGAGCGTGATGCTCGTGCGCTCGACGTCTGCCACGTTGATCTGAGCGAGCATGGAGGGGTAGGCGCAGACGCGGTCGTCGTGGCCATAGCCCAAGATCATGGAGCGGTCGAGACCCATGTCGCGGGCGGGGCCGGCGGGCACGACCTCGATCTCGGCAGAGAGGAAGTCCTCCTCCTCGACGTCGTACTGTTCCTTGAGGATGTCCAGGAACATCTGTTTGACGGGCTCCTTGGGGGCGTCCTTGTCGTCCTCGTCAAACTTGACGGGGCGGCCGCCCACAATCACGTCGAGGATCTCGGCGTCGACGGCGTCCTTGGCGGGCTTGGCCATCTGCTCGCTCGAGAGGTGGATCAGCAGGTCGGAGATGGTAAAGACCGGATCGTCGGCCTTGTCGCCGATGTTGATGTCGACGGTGGTGCCGTCCTTTTTGCAGATGACGCCTACGAGCGCGAGCGGGGAAGCGACCCAGTGGTAGCTCTTGACGCCGCCATAGTAGTGCGTGTCGAGATAAGCCATGTCGCCGGCCTCGAAGGCGGGGTTCTGCTTAAGGTCCAGGCGCGGCGAGTCAACGTGGGCGCCCAGGATGTTAAAGCCCTGCTCGAGCGGGGCGGTGCCCAGGTTGACGAGCATGAGGTCCTTGCCGTGATTGGCGGCGTACACCTTGTCGCCGGCCTTGAGCGCGCGTCCCTCGGCGATCACAGTCTCCAGGTCGACGTATCCCGCCTCCTCGGCCATCTTGATACCGGTCTTGACGCACAGGCGCTCGGTCTTGTTCTCGCTCAAAAACTGCTTATAGCCGCGGCAAAGCTCCTCGAGCTCCTCGACTTGCTGTGGCGTGTACTTTTTCCATGCGCAGGGACGCTCCATGACGCAGGCTCCTTTCGGATCGATCGTGCTGGTTGATGTACCGTGAGCCATCGTATCACGCGCGGGCTCACGGTGGCGGGGGAGCTTGATGTGCGGTGGCCGCGGGGCGGGGAGCGTGTAAACTGGAGTGAGCAAACCGTGCCCAGTCCAAAGCGAGGTATTTAATATGTCTGACAAGCGCCGCACTTTTGCCGTTATCGACGGCAACTCGCTCATGCACCGCGCCTTCCACGCCGTGCCGCCCACCATGAACGCGCCGGACGGTCGCCCCACCAACGCGATCTTTGGCTTTCTGAACATGTTTCTTAAGATGATCGATGCCTTTAACCCCGACGGTGTGGTCGTGGCGTTTGACAAGGGCAAACCGCGCGTGCGCATGGAGATGCTGCCGCAGTATAAGGCGCAACGCCCGCCCATGGACCCCGATCTGCATGCGCAGTTTCCGATGATCAAGGAGCTGCTCGGTGCGCTCAATGTGCCGATTCTGCAGTCCGAGGGCTGGGAAGGCGATGACATCCTGGGCACTATGGCGCGCCTGGGCGAGCAGGCCGGCTGTGACATGCTGCTGGTGACCGGCGACCGTGACATGTATCAGCTTGTGACCGAGCACGTTAACGTGGTCTCGACTCGCAAGGGCCTGTCCGACGTGGCGATCATGACGCCCGAGAGCGTAGACGACCTGTATCACGGCATTACGCCGGCGCTCGTGCCCGATTTTTACGGTCTGAAGGGCGATACGTCGGACAACATTCCCGGCGTACCGGGCATCGGCCCCAAAAAGGCGAGTGCGCTCATTGCACAGTACGGCAGCCTGGACGAGGTCATTGCGCACGCTGACGAGGTCAAGGGCAAGATGGGCGAGAACCTGCGTGCACACATCGACGACGCGCTGCTGAGCCGTAAGGTGGCGACCATCCGCACCGATGCGCCCGTCGAGCTCGACTTTGACGCAACGTCCTTCCCGGCGTTTTCTGCCGACGAGGTGTCCGCGGCGCTGGGCACGCTCGGCATCACGGCCATGCAGAACCGTTTCCTCTCGCTGATTGGCGGCGAGGGTGGGGCTGCGGCCGCTGGCAGCGCGTTTGAGATGCCTGCCGTTTCGCGTGCCGCCGCCGGCGATGCCGACGCGCTTGGCGCCGTTGCGGCTGAGGTCTCCCGCGCGATTGATGCCGGCGAGTGGGTCGCCGCCGTGGTGGACGACGACAAGGAAGAGGGCGCGCTCTTTGGACTGACGCGCACGCTGTGGCTGGCGACGTCCAAGGGCCTGTTCGCGCTCGAGGAGGGCGACAGCGGTGCGGCGGCTGAGGTTGAGGGCTTCAACTTCGTCCGCGGCGTGATCGCTGGCGTGCTCGCGCGCCTGTTTATGGAGGGCCGTGTGGCGAGCCCGGATATGAAGGCGCTGCTGCATGAGCTTTCGCCCATTGATTCTTCTGAGCCCGAGCTTATGGATCCGCTGGCCGTCGATTCCACGCGCATCTTCGATACCGTGGTCGCCGCCTACCTGCTGGATTCCGACCGCTCCGAGTTTGATGAGGCGTATCTGGCTGATACCTATCTGCAGATGGCGCTGCCTGCGGCGCGCGGCGCAGAGGGTGCTGGCGAGGACGCTCCTGCGCCCGCCGCTCGCACGGCGGCCTTGACGCTGGCGCTGGTTGCACCGCTGCGTGACCGCATGGCCCGCGAGAACGCCGCCAACGTGTTCGATGGGATCGAGATGCCGCTCGTGCC
>ERZ773204.426-NODE-426-length-35733-cov-5.538203_pt1 | contig 35733 bp, 28 predicted proteins | sample MGYA00581007_ERZ773204 | MGnify/ENA primary metagenome ERZ773204 (study PRJEB29015, sample SAMEA2737757) | human gut metagenome | biome: human gut; feature: human-associated habitat; material: faeces | place: China | collected 2012 ... | reverse complement strand
TGCCGCCGGCTACTCCAGCTACGGCAACCAGATCGGCCTTGCCACCGGTCAGGTCAACGAACTCTATCACCCCGGCTACGTCGCCAAGCGCATGGAGGTCGGCGCCGTCGTGGGCGCTACCCCGGCAAACCACGTGCGTCGCGAGTGCCCCGCCCCCACCGACAAGATCATCCTGTTGGGCGGCCGCACCGGCCGTGACGGCATCGGCGGTGCCACCGGCTCCTCCAAGACCCAGAACACCGAGTCCATCGAGACATCGGGCGCCGAGGTCCAGAAGGGCAACGCCCCGGTCGAGCGCAAGCTGCAGCGCCTGTTCCGCCGCGGCGATGCCTGCCGTCTGATCAAGCGCTGCAACGACTTTGGCGCCGGCGGTGTCTCGGTCGCCGTAGGCGAGCTTGCCGACGGCCTGTATGTCGACCTTGATACCGTGACCAAGAAGTACGACGGTCTTGACGGCACCGAGCTCGCCATCTCTGAATCCCAGGAACGCATGGCCTGCGCCGTCGCCGACGGTGACGTCGAGGAGTTCATGGGCTACGCCGCCGAGGAGAACCTCGAGGCGACCGTTATCGCCGAGGTTACCGCCGAGCCGCGCATGCGCATGGCCTGGAACGGCGTCGCCATCGTCGACCTGTCCCGCGAGTTCCTCAACTCTAACGGCGCACCCAAGCACCAGGTCGCCCACGTGTGCGCCCGTAGCGTGTGGCAGCCCAGCTGGGCCGGCACCACGCTTGCCGAGCGCATGACCTCGCTTGTCACTGACCTCAACGTCGCCTCCAACAAGGGCCTTTCCGAGCGCTTCGACTCCACCATCGGCGCCGCGACCGTGCTCATGCCCTTTGGCGGCAAGACGCAGCTCACCCCCAGCTCGGCCATGGTCGCCAAGTTCCCCGTGGACGGCGAGACCACCACGGCGAGTGCCATGGCATGGGGCTTCAACCCTTATCTGATGGAGGCCGACCAGTTTGCGGGCGCCTACCTGTCCGTGGTCGAGTCCATCGCCAAGCTCGTAGCTGCCGGCTTTGAGCACAAGCGCGCCTATCTCTCCTTCCAGGAGTACTTCGAGCGTCTGCGCACCGAGGCCGAGCGCTGGGGCAAGCCCACGGCAGCCGTCCTGGGCGCCCTCATGGCCCAAGTCGACCTGGGTGCCGGCGCCATCGGCGGCAAGGACTCCATGAGCGGCTCGTTTGAGGACGAGGCCGGCGAGCTCAACGTTCCGCCGACCCTGATCAGCTTCGCTGTCGCCGTGGGCAAGGCGGCCCGCGCTGTCTCCCCCGAGTTCAAGGGCCTCACACACCGCGTCGTCCGTATCGCCCCCGCCACCTATGGCGAGGACTACCGCCCCGATGCCCAGCAGCTGCTCGCCGCGTTTGACGCCGTCGAGGCGCTCACCGCTACCGGCGACGCCCTGGCCGTCTCCACGCCCGGCTACGGCTGCGGCGCCGAGAGCCTCTTTAAGATGTGCGTCGGTAACCAGATCGGTATCGAGCTTGCCGAGGACGTGGACGTGGAGAGCCTCTTCACCCCGCTCTACGGCAGCTTTATCGTCGAGCTCGCCGAGGACGCCGAGCTGCCCGAAGTCGCCGACGGCGTTGTCGTCGAGCCCCTGGGCACCACCGTCGAGGGCTATGTCATCGACACCGGCTCCGAGGTCATCGAGCTCGCCGAGCTCCAGGAGGCCTGGGAGAGCGACATCGAGGGCGTCTTCACCTACCGCAGCGCCGGCGAGACCCCCGAGGTCGAGACCATCGACTTCCGCGCCAAGGATATCCACGTGTTCGGCGGCGCCAAGATCGCCCGCCCGCGCGTGATCATCCCCGTGTTCCCCGGCAACAACTGCGAGTACGACAGCGCCCGCGCCTTCCGTGCCGCCGGTGCCGAGGCCGACACCTTCGTGATCAACAACCTCACGCCCGAGGCCGTCGCCGAGAGCACCCACGAGCTTGCGCGCCGCATCCGTGCAAGCCAGATCGTTATGATCCCCGGCGGCTTCTCGGGCGGCGACGAGCCCGACGGCTCTGCCAAGTTCATCACGGCGTTCTTCCGCGCTCCCGAGGTCACCGAGGCAGTCCGCGACTTGCTCAAGGCCCGCGATGGCCTGATGCTGGGCATCTGCAACGGCTTCCAGGCCCTGATCAAGCTCGGCCTGGTGCCCTACGGCGACATCGTCGACGCCACGCCCGATGCGCCCACGCTGACGTTCAACACCATCGGTCGCCACCAGAGCCGTCTGGTGCGCACCCGTATCTCGTCCAACCTGTCCCCGTGGCTTTCGCAGTGCAGCCTGGACGACCCCTACACCGTCGCCATCAGCCACGGCGAGGGCCGCTTTGTCGCCAATGACGAGGTGCTCGCCCAGCTGATCGCCAACGGCCAGGTCGCCACGCAGTACGTGGGTGAAGACGGAAAGCCCAGCATGGATCTTTCCGTCAACCCCAACGGCTCCGCACTCGCCATCGAGGGCATCACGAGCCCCGACGGCCGCGTCCTGGGCAAGATGGGCCATGCCGAGCGTCGCGGCGACAACCTGTACCGCAACGTGCCCGAGCATGTCCCCGGCGATAAGTTCATGCCGATCTTTGAGAGCGGCGTGGCCTACTTCGCTTAAACCTTTCCCATCGGGTACAATCCCCTCGGGTAACAACACCCGCCACCGACACATCCGGTGGCGGGTTCTTTTTTGCTTCGCGCATGCAGGAAGGACATCATGGAAAGCCGCAAGCCGTATCTCGCCACCCTGCCCGGACTCATCCTGGGCTGTCTTGTTTGTTGCGCGCTCTGGGGATCGGCCTTTCCCTGCATCAAGATCGGCTACGCACTCTTTGGTATCCCGGCGCACGATAGCGCCTCGCAGCTGCTCTTTGCGGGCTTGCGCTTCACGCTTGCCGGCGCCCTGGTTATCGTTGGGATGAGTGCGGCCCAGCGCCGCCCCCTCATTCCGCAGGCTCGCGACATCAAGCCCATCTTTGTCTTGTCGCTCTTCCAGACTATCGGGCAGTACTTCTTTTTCTATCTGGGCCTCTCGCACGCCAGCGCCATGTCGAGCTCCATCATCGAGGCCAGCGCCAACTTCCTCGCAATCCTCTTTGCCGCCCTGGCATTTCACACCGAGAAGCTCAATACGGCCAAGGTGCTTGGCTGTGCGCTGGGCTTTGCCGGCGTCGCGCTCGTCAACCTCTCGGGCGCAGATGGCACCTTTGGCTTCAGGCTCGATGGCGAGGGCTTTATCCTAGCCTCCACTGTCGCGGGTGCTCTTTCGACCTGCCTGATCGGCATCTTCTCGCGCAAGCATGACGGCGTCTTGCTCGCCGGCTGGCAGTTTTTAGTCGGAGGTTTGGTCCTTACCACCATCGGGTTTTTGATGGGCGGCGCGCTCTCCCCCACCGCGATCATCCCCGCCATCGCACTCATTATCTATATGGCACTCATTTCCGCCGTCGCGTACTCGCTATGGTCGCGTCTGCTTGCCGTCAACCCCGTCAGCCGTGTGTCGGTCTTTGGCTTTATGAATCCAGTCTTTGGCGTACTGTTGAGCGCTCTGCTGCTCGGCGAGGGCGCTGGCACGAGCCCTGTTACCGTACTTGTTGCCCTGCTGTTGGTCTGCGGCGGCATCATCATCGTCAACAGGCCCAAAAAGGTCTAACGAACTACCCCTATTTAGCAGAGGGGGTTCACATGCTTTAGCTTAATGGAGTACATCGGAGAGCCGAGGGCCGCCACGCCCGCCAGCGTGCGCCCTTTTTCTAGCGTATCTGGGCGCCGGCTTTCTTCTTCTCGCGCTTTACGCGGTTGAGCTCCGCGTCGGCAGCACGAAACAAGTCTTGCCAGGTATCGACGCCATCACCGACCCGTGCGTAGCCGATGGACATCCGCAACAGATACGGAACCTCGGCGCGCGCGAGCTCATCGTTGATTGTCGCGCACAGATGCATGATATCCTGTTCCGCCACTGCCTTTTGGAGCACCACGAACTCATCGCCACCATAACGTGCGATAAAGCCGCCAGACGCCGAGCAGACTTCTTTGAGCGCAGCGGATATGACCTGAAGAGCATGGTCGCCCTCCACATGCCCATAGCGATCGTTAATCTGCTTAAAGCCGTCGGCGTCCATCATAAGCAGATATACATCTTCGGCCTGATCCACATTTGAGAAGAGCGACAGCATATAGGTCTCAAAACGGTTGCGATTGTTAAGTCCAGTCAACGGGTCGGTCGAGATGAGCTGCTCCTGGTAGATGATGTAGAGCAGCAACATGCTAATCATTATGCCGACACAAAGGCCGGGCACCGAGTATACGACCTGAAAGGTACCGCCCACCAGGGCCGGAATGGCGAAAAATGCCAAGGTTCGATAGATGGCCTTCGTCTGCAGGCTCTCGACCCTGCGAGATTGCACAAATGCATGCAGGGACGTATGTATAACGTAACAGTAGCTGACGATGGGCTGGATCATATAGGCAAAGCCGCGACGATACACGCCCTGCGAATCGATATAGAACAGGGCGTGCGTCCAGTAACTGGTAAACGCCAGCACGACCACCAGAGCCGTAGGCAACGCTACAAGCACCACCCTATAGCGCGAGGTCAAAAGGCGAGAACCCTGCACCGTCTCGGAATAGATAAACCAAATGAGACACGCGATAGCAAAGAGCGAAAACGAAACCGCGTTGGAAATCCAGTTGGCAGCAATGCCCAACGTGCCGTCCACACCGTCCGAAAGCGTCCAGATCATATCGAATAATATGTACGCGGCAGAGGTGTAGCCAAGCATGCTAAACAATAGCTGCTGGGTGCTCGAGAACAAGGAGCGACGACTTCGCACGGCAAGCCCGATAAGAACAATCATGCATAGCACGAATATCTCAATCTTGAGTGCCTTAACCACTAGCGCCATCCCTTCAATACCCAAGTGGTCAGAATCGCCCAATTCGAATCAGGGCAATAAACACCCCTTTACTCCACAGGGGTAAAGGGGATAATAGCAGAGCGCCCGAACATCACTGCAAAACAGTTTCTGTTCGGGCGCCCATACGGCGCGAATTGCACACGCCGGCATCATTGATGGGTATCGATTGCTACTCGCCATCGATGTCAGTCGCGACGGCCTCCTCTATGGCCTCGACACCGACAGGCGACAGATCCTCCTTGCCTTGGCAGAACTTCTTGTCGACCCAGCCAGTCAGAATCGGAGCCATGATCGCCGTGATGATAACGGCGGTGGCGATCTGAGCGTACGCGATGGGCGCAAGCTCGGCGTAGCGCGGTGCGACCTCGGCGAGGGCAACCGGTGTGGTCATAGCCGTGCCGGCAATGGTGGAGCAAGCCACAGCGGCCTTGCCATTGCCGCCGCACAGACGCTCGAACGCAAAGGTGATGGGACCGACGACAAACAGCGTGACAAGGCCCAGCAAGATGCCGGAAATACCGCCGGTGATAAAGCTCGACAGGCTCATGGACGCACCGAGCTGAAATCCGATGACGGCAATCGCGGGATTGGCACCGGGAACCAGCAGGTTCTTGATAAACGGGAACAGGTTGCCCAGAACCATGCCAATAACGAGTGGCAAGATGGAGCCGATAATGGTGCCAATGGGAATGTTGGCGAGGCCGGAAACACCGAGGATGATCATCGTGACGGCGGGGCCAGCCGTAAAGAACAGGATACCGACGGCGCCCTGCTCAGACTCATCACCGAACTCGCCCATGATGCCCGTATAGAGCGCCATGTTGCAAAACGTGATGCCGCCGATGATAGACACGGAGCTCAGACCCAGGAAGTTGTCGTTAAAGAAATATGCCACGCCCAGGCCGAGAGCCGCTGCGACGACCAGCTTGGGGATCAGCACGACGATACCGGTCTTGATGGCACCCGGCGTGGACTTAAAGCTGATGCCGGCGCCCACAAACAGCAGGATCGCGGCGACGATGGCATTGGAGCCACCGCGGCAGGCAGCCGTAAAGAAGCCGCCGATCTCAAAAACCTGCGGGCAGAAGGTGTTGAGCAAAAGACCGACGATCATCGGATAGATCATGATGTCGCCCGGGATGCGCGGAACCTTGAATTTCTTTTGCTCGCTGGCGGTTGCTTCCTGTGCCATGAAACCCCCATTTCCGCTGACGGGGTACAAAAGCCCGCGTCACGCTTTGCTACAGTAAAGTTTGACCATGGTACCAGAAGAAATAGACCAGCTCGGTGAAAAATCCGACGAGTTGGGATGGAACGAGATTCGGCGCCCGCGACGCCACCCCTATATAAGGCTCAAGACAATATAGAGTACGATGCCCGAGACGCAGCACCACAGCATCGATTTTGTCTTGACCGCCACGACCACGACGCCGGCGGCCGCAATCCAGGGAACCAAGGCAGGCCAGAGTCCCGCGTCGAACGCGCCGGGGCTCACCAAGTCGTTGGCGACCAGCGCGGCAAAGGCGGCGGGCGGGATATAGCCCAGGGCCTCGGTAATGCGGGGCGACAGGGTCCGCCCGCGCAAGGCGAACGCCGGCGCGATGCGAAAGAACGCGATAGCAGCCCACGACGACAGCCACAGAACCAAGAACTCGTTAACGGGCATCGCGGGCACCTCTTCCGTCAAATACAGCATCGCACGCCAACGCAATGGCCATGCCGGCCACGACGCTTGCCGGCACGGCAATATTCGTGAGGCCCAAGAACTTGCATACGGCGACGGACACCGCGCCCGAAACCGCCGCGACAACGTTGCCGCGCGACAGCCGCTGCGAAAAGAGCAGGCAGATAAAGAGCGAGGTGCAGACAAAGGCTGCAATGGCGGTGGGAACATCGACAACGGCGCCGACGATGGCGCCCATCGTACACGAAACGCCCCATGTTGCGATGAGAATCACGTTGAGCACAAAGGACTCGCGCGGGCCCCAATCCTCCCCTTCAACCAACTTGGCAAGCGAGATGCCATATGCCTCCTCGGTAAGTGTCGCGGCAACAGCCAGCGTCTGACGCTTCGAGGCACCCGTCAGATGCGGCGCGATCGATGCCGAGTAAAGCGCAAAGCGCGAGGAGATGGCAGCAACGCTCGCGACGATCGATGCTGCAGGCACGCCCGCCAGCCACAGGTTGCAGATCATAAACTGGCCGCTGCCCGTCACAAACGTGCTGCTCAGGGCAAAGACCATCCAGGGTTCCATTCCCGTCTGCCCCATGATCATTCCGCACGGCGCGCCTATTGCAACATAGGTAAGCATCACCGGCCAGACGGTTTTAAAGATCCTAAGGACCATGCCACTCCCATTCTGGTAAGTCGTCTGCAGCGCACCTCGCAACGCAGCAGAAATATCAACCGGTGGCAATAAAGTTCGCCTACAATTGCCACCGGATCGAAAGACACAACTTTTTAGGAAGTCATTATGACAGCTATCGATCGAGACCAGGCGCGCGCAGCCTTCAAAAGCTACACCGATGCCTACGACGCCACCAACCCACGCATCGCGCTCAAAATCGAGCATACGTACCACGTGGCCGAGGCATGCGATGCCGTAGCGCGCGAGCAGGGCTGGTCGTCAGATGATATTGACTTGGCATGGCTTTGCGGCCTGCTGCACGATATGGGCCGCTTTGAGCAGCTGCGACGCTGGGACACCTTTAAGGACGCCGAGAGCATGGGCCATGCAGCGCTGGGCATCGAGGTCCTCTTTGGCGAGAATCCCGCCGATGCACCCGCCGTGACGAGCGTCCGCGACTTTATCGATGACCCGGCAGAAGATGAGCTCATCCGAGCGAGCATTGCCTATCACAGCGATTTCCGTCTACCCGCGCAGCTCGACGAGCGCACGCGGCGCTTCTGCGAGATCGTGCGCGATGGCGACAAGATCGACATTATGCGCACCATCGCCGACAGCACCGTCGACACCATCCTCAAGGTGGATGAGGACACGTTTCTCGCCAGCCACTTCTCGACACCGGCGCTTACCGCCTTTGACGAGCATCGCTGCGTCGCGCGTGACGAGCGCAACGAGCCGGCGGACTACCTGGTGGGACTCATCTGCTTTATGTTTGAGCTCGTCCATCCGGCAAGCCGTGCACTGGCGCGCGAGCAAGGCGATATCTATCGCCTGCTCGACGCGCCCTTTGGCATTACGCGACCCTTTACCGACCCCGCCGCGCAGACAACCTGGAGCCGCCTTAAGGACGAGCTGCGCCGCTGGCTGGCAAGCGCTTAGCACTCGAGCTGAGCCAGCAGTTCCTCAACGATCTCAACGGCATCGCCGACGACCTTGTACTGGGCGGCACCGAAGATGGGGGCATCCGGGTCCTCATTGATGGCGACAATGCACTCCGCCCCACCGATGCCGGCGAGATGCTGGATAGCGCCCGAGACACCGATGCTCACGAGGAGCTTGGGCGAGACCGATACACCCGTCTGGCCAATTTGGTGGCGATACTCCAGCCAGCCGGCCTCCACCACGGGGCGCGTGCAGCCAAGCTCGGCACCCAGAGCCTCGGCAAGCTTTCGCATCAGCGGTAGGTTTTTCTTGGAGCCGATGCCGCGGCCCACCACGACTAGACGCTCGGCATCGGCAATTGAGGCCTGCTGTCCCCACTCCTCGGCGGGAATCGAGATCTCGACACGGGCCTTAACGTCATCCGCTAGCACTACCTGGGCAATCGTGCCGGAGCGGCTATAGTCAAACTCGGGCGCCTTAAAGATGCCGGGGCGCACCGTTGCCATCTGAGGACGGTGGTTGGGGCAGATAATGGTGGCCATCAGGTTGCCGCCAAACGCCGGGCGCGTCTGCTGCAGCAGACCCGTCTCCGTATCCATCGAAAGCACCGTGCAATCGGCCGTAAGGCCCGTCTGCAAGCGCACGGCCACACCGGGCGCCAGCTCGCGACCAAAGGCGGTCGCGCCGTACAGAATGGCCTCGGGCTTGCGCTCGGCTACCAAATCGCAGATCAAGCGGGCGTAGACCTCCGCGTCGTTCTGACGCAGGCGCTCGTCACGACAGACCAGAACTTCGTCCGCACCGGCGCAAATCAGATGCTCCAGGTCCCCGAGTGAGCCCTCGGGGCTCATGCCGACCAGTGCCACCAGACGGCAGCCGCGGGCATCGGCAAGCTCGCGCCCCTTGCCCATGAGCTCGAAGGCCACGGATGCAACGGCATCGTGCTCGTCAGTCTGCACGAAGATCCAGATGTCTCGATATGCGTCAAGGTCTGCCGCGCCGGCGGCCTCGTCGCGCTCAATCGAGATGGCGTTGACGGGGCAGGCGTCGACGCACCCACCGCACAGGATACAGCCGTCGGTTACGCGGGCACAGCGATTGGGGCGCTCACCCTCCACCACAATGCCGCCCGAGGCGCAGGCGCGAACGCAGCGACCGCAGCCGATACAGGCTTCGCTATCGATAATCAGCCCGCTCATCTATGCCATCCCCTCAATAATCTTGGCAAGTTTTACCGCCTGCTCGGACGCCGTTCCCTCGACGGCCTCGCACGTTTGGTCACGGTCGGGCACAAACGAGCGCACGACCTGCGTCGGTGATCCGGCAAGGCCGCAACGCGAGGGATCGGCGTTTACGTCGGCAGCGCTGGCCACACGCACGTCTGCATCCTCGGCCGCGCGAATACCGGCAATACTCGGCATGCGCAGCTGGCCAATCTCCTTGGCAGTCGTCATCGCACACGGCATCTCCAGGTACACCGTCTCCTCGCCGGCATCGCAGCCGTGAACGAGCGCCAGCGAGCCACACGTCGTAAATCCCGCGCTCTGCACACAGCTCACGTCGGTCACGCAGGGGACCCCAAAGGCGCCGGCCAGCTCGGGGCCGATCTGGGCCGTATCGCCGTCCACCGCCATCTTGCCGCAGATGAGCAGGTCAAAGTCCTCATCGAGTGCCTCGATGCCGCATTTGAGGGCATAGGTGGTGGCTAGGGTATCGGCGCCCGCAAAGGCGCGATCGGTCAGCAGCAGCGCGTCGTCGGCACCGCGGGCGATGCAGTCGCGCAGCAGCGATTCGGTCGCGGGGATGCCCATCGACACCACCGTCACACGCACGTCCATGCCAAAGCCGATAAAGTCGTCCTTCAGCGCTAGCGCACATTCGAGGGCACTTGCATCGAAGGGATTAATGACCGCCTGCTTGCCATCACGCACGATAGTATTGGTCTTGGGGTCCATCTTGACCTCGGTGCTTCCGGGCACCGCCTTGACGCACACCACCATATGGAAATCACTCATCTTCACGCGCCCCCTTTCTGGACGAGTTCATCCAAGAGCTTCTCCGTAAACAGGTTGCCGCGACCCAACTGGCCGGCAGGATCGAGCTGGAGTTTGAGGCGCGCCGACTCGACCATGGCCTCGTGGCCGTACATCGTCTCCAAGAAGCCCGCCTTGATCTTGCCGACGCCGTGTTCGGCAGAAACGGCACCGCCCATGGCCGTGACCTCGGAAGCCCACTGGGCAAAGAGCTCTCCACCACGACGGTAGTCTTGCGCATCGCGCGGCAGGATGTTCACATGCAGATGGTTGTTCCCGATGTGTCCCCAGGCAGCAGACTCAAGCCCGCTTTCGGCCAGCGTGCGGCGATAGAGGGCCATGACATCGGCAAGGCGTGCATTGGGCACCGACATATCCGATCCCAGCTTGGTAATGGTGGGGTCGGTGCGGCGACGCTCGTCAATGAGCATGTTGACGCTCTCGGGCACCGCGTGGCGGAAGAACCGCTGGCACTCGCGATCGACTTCGGTGCGGGCGACCCATGTCGCATCGTCGCGGCCGCCCGCAAACTCCAGCACCCATCCAAGGTGGTACAGCTCCTCGGTCGCCTGCGCCTCGTCATCGCAGTCGAGCTCCACGTAGACACAGACCTTTGCCTCGTCGTCGAGCGCCGGCAGCGAGGCAAACGCTGTCGACTGCTCGCGCTGGCGACGCAGGATATCCAGGGCGCCAGCATCGAAATACTCAATAGCGGCGGCATGGGACAGCACGGGACGCACGGAATCGGTAAAGGACACGGCCTTGTCTTCGCTATCGAAAAAGCAACTCACACCCCATACGACCGAAGGTGCCGCCTGCAGGGCGATCTCGAGCTCGGTAATGACGCCGAGCGTGCCGCACGCACCGATAAAAAGATCGATGGCGTCCATATCGTCCGCAACAAAATACCCCGAGGCATTTTTGGTCTTGGGCATGGTGTAGTCAGGAAGATCAAGCTCGAATGTATGACCCTCTGCCGTCACGAGCGACAGGTGGCGGCCCTGGGCAAAAGCCTCGCCGCGCTGAAGCTCAAGCAAATCGCCATCAGCCAGCGCGACGTGGAGTCCCGTGATATGCGGGCGCATGGGGCCGTAAGCGTAGCTGCGGGCGCCGGAGGCGTTGCATGCCGCCATGCCACCCAGACAGGCAGATGCCTCGGTGGGATCGGTGGGAAAGAACTGCTCGGGGGACTCTTGGAACTCCTCGTAGGCCTCAAGCGATACCTGGTCCCAACCAGCGGTCGGCAGTACCTTCTTGCTTAGCTGCTTACGCAGCTCCGAGAGCACAACGCCCGGCTCCACGCGCAGCAGAAATTGGCCTTGTTCATCGCGGCGAAGGCCCAAGTAGCGATTCATACGGGAAGTATTGAGGATATGCCCACCGTGGGGCACGGCACCGGCGGCAAGGCCGGTTCGGGCGCCCTGAACCGTTACCGGGACACGCTCGGCATGGAGCGTTTCCAAAATGGCACGGACCTCGTCTTCCGTTGTCGGAAACGAGATGCTCGATGCTTCGCCCGATGCACGAGATTCATCGCGGCCATACTCTTCGAACTCATCGGTGAAGGGTTTAATGGTTGCAGACACGCGAACTCCCCCTTTAGCTAACTACAGTGTTTGCAGGGAGATGTTACCGCATCGTTTCGTCGACGTGTTCGAGACCGTCTCCATAATTGGCGATTTTTACGTTTGTGCAATTCGGCGAACGGCAAGGCTTCCTCGGCAGACGATGCTTTTGACACATATCGCCCCGCCGTCGCCGACCGCTCGATTGTCGCTCGAAAAAAGTTGAAGTAATTTTTCCACCTTTTACCTGCGGAGATGTCAAACCGTCAAGCATTTGGTCAGAAATTGGTCAAGTAGCGGCTGATACGGTCGGCGTCGACAGCCAAAACCGATAGAAGTTTTGGCCCCAGAAGCAGGGAGGTTCCCATGGCATATTACTGGCCCCAGTACGGCGTCGCCATCGAGGTCGACGACGATCCCTATCTCCTGCCTTTCGACGAAGAGGCGTTCCCCGATACGGCGGTCTACCACGTCACCACCGATGTTATCTGCGACCCCGAGTCGTTCTCGGCGCTCGCCCACCACATCGCGCGTATCCACGACATCGAGCTCCCTCACGACTTTGACGAGCTCATCTACTCGCGCCGCCTGATGCTTCACATGCTCTTTGGAGCGGACCCGTCCACGTTCGCACGTGTCTACACCACCAAGGACGCCGCATGAGTGCGAAGAAGCCGCCCCGCCTCGCAGGACTGGGGCGTCGCAAGAAACTCGTCGTTGTCTGCCTGGCTATCGCCTGCGCCCTCATCGCCGTAGGGCTATACGCCTGGCAGTCGCAGCCCGTGCCCGAAGCGGGCGCCTCAGTCACGACGGCAGAGGGTAAATCGCGACAAGAAATCCAAGATGAGCTCGATGCCATCGTCCGCGACAACATGATGACGATTTCGGTCGCGCCGGTCGCTCAGCTACAGGAGGACGGCAAGCTGCGCGTCAACGTGCAAAACGTCCAAGACAATAAATTTCCCCAGCGATTCCGCGTCATCCAAAACGACGAGACCATGTACGAATCCGGTGTGGTCGAGACCGGCAAGACAATCGAGACGTGCCCCGCCGGCGACATCAAAGAAGGCGAGGCATACATCGAGATCCAGGCACTCGATGCCAAGACCCTCGACAGCCACGGCAATCCGACACGTGTCAAGGTACGGGTTGAGCAAGCCGAGAACTAGCTTTTTCGGCCGACGCGACACCGCACGCAATTCACCAGCATTCGTCCAATCATCGCGGGGACGGCCCGCGGCGAATAGAAAGGAACGACCATGGACATCACCAGGAACATGAACGGAGCCAGAGCGCTCGTCGTGGGCGCAGGGCTCGCGCTCGCGCTCGCAATGGGCGCCGCCCCGACGCCAGCTCTGGCAGCCGGGCGCGTTGGAACCACGAAAGTAATGGTCAGGACCGAGATCGACAACGTAGAGTTCAAAGTTCCGACGGTTATTCCCTTCGTCGCCAAGGCCGACGGCACGCTTCAGGGCCCCTCAGAAGACGCGACCACCATCGACAATCATTCGGCCTACGGCATCCATGTCACCAACATGAAGATCGACGCCATGAACACCTGGACCATTGCCGCCGACGCCAAGGCCGGAACCGCGCAGAATTCCATCGACTTTAAGGTCGGCCCCGACGGCGCACTCCAGAACGCCAGCGCCGCAATGCAGGAGACGGGCCTCGATCTTTCCAAGAATGCAGCCTTCGACATGGGCTACCAGGGCATTGCCGGCGGCACGGACAAAATTAAGCTCAAGACAAGCGGAAACGTCGCCCGCGTCACGCGCGACATCTTCCGCGTAACCGGCGAAGGCGATCAAGTTGCAACGATCACCTGGACGGTCGAGCCCGGTGCGCACACGGCATAAGGCCGTCGCCCTGGCCGCCGTCAGTATCCTAGCGTTTGGGCCAGCCATGGCCTTTGCCCAGCAAGAACAGGCGCAGGCCGCCACGCAAGTGACGGTCGACCTCTCGGAGCTCGACCGCGGCAACCGCAAGGAACCGTTGGCACAGACAGACGACAGACGATGGCTCTTGGCAGCAGGCGCCACGGCAGCAGGTGCGGGAACCGCCGGCCTCGGTCTGCACATCAAACGCAGCCAGAAACGAAACACGGACAGGCCGCACTAAATTAGCTAAGGAGACCCCATGGCATCGAAGAACCTTTTGCCCGTCGTCGCACTCTGCGGCGCGCTCGCAACCGGAACGCCTGTCGCCGCTTGGGCGACTCCCGTCATGGCAGACTCCTTACCAGCAGCCCTAAGCTCCGCACCAAATCCGTCGAGCGCCATTGCGTGCAAGCGTTTTTCGTTCGCACAGGCCGCAATCTCAACCTCGGGATGCCTTCGTCGTAATACGGACGGCTCGATAGTCGTGGATATCAATCGTTCGAACAAGGCAAACGGCTCCCAGGCGGGGTGCGCCGTCTGCACATGGCGCTCGATTGTGCTCGATGCAGATGGCGATCCGTGCGATTTGGGGTTGCGCATCGATATCGCTTCGGTCGATGACTCGGCGAACGGAGCGAAGGTCGCCTTCGACGGTGCGTTTTTCGAGAAAGGAGGCGGTATATGTCTGGGCTGCGCCGCCGCGAATGCAGACGATGTGCAGCCCACCCTCTCATTCACGGCATCGCTGCGGCTGACCAAGGCGGGCACCGATGCCATCGCGGCGGGAGAAGCATCCCTGCTGTTCTACGCCGTCAGCACCAAAGACACAGACGCTCATTTCGAGAAGTCAGCCGGATCACTCAGCCTTACACGAGGGATAGAGGCAGGCCCTATTGAAATCGATGCCCACGCGCAAAGCAGGCAACGCATTCTTGCCGACCCGGCGCTTCTCGAAATGGAGTGGAACGGATCCGGAGCCATCGGGATTGTCCCCTCCGCGCTTGACGCCAAGACGCTCCCCTCAAACGACGAACCCATCAACGCAACCATACAAGAAGAGAGCACGGACAAAGAAGCAGGTGCGGGCGACACGCCGTCGCCGACAAACAGCGTCCCAGCTTCTTTCGAAGCACCGAATGAGCCCGCTACCGGTCCAAACGATCCCGAGCTCGCGGACAGTCTGGGACTTGCTGATCCTCAGGAGATCGATGAAGGTAACTGCTGCGTGCTTGCCGCCCTCGACCACACAGAGGTCATCGATGCTGCAAACATCGAAGTTGCCGCCGCCAATCAGCCCGTCCGCAAGTCGGCCATCATCGCATTTCCCGAATCCATCGAAGTCGTCTTTTTGCCATCGGGCGAGGTCGTGGCCCCAACACTGCTCACCTTGTTGGGCGCCAAGAATACTCGAAACGAAATTAAAAAGGTCACGGTTGTCGACCCTGCAACCACCGCTAAACTGCGTCTATACGCCGTTGCCCCAGACGGAGGCAAGACCTTGGAATTCGATGGCGACACACTTCTAGCCTGGCGACGTCTGGACATTATGCAAGACGTCTCGTATCAGATCGAACTCGAAGGGTTTGATCGTGCCCGCGATGCCAATATCATCGCCGCGGCTATTGAATCCCCGCAGCGGCTTATGACACTGCGCTTTGACTACTACCCCTATGTCCCGACAACCACCTGAGGCTTAAATGCTGCGCATCATTCCTAATACCACTTATATAACGTATTAGATGAGTCGCGATGTGCCTCGCATTTCGTTCTGCTACGATTGCCACGTTGGCATCAATACAGGAGGGCTCATGCCGGGCTTGGGAACAATCATCAACGTTGCGCTTTTAGTTGCGGGCGGTCTTTTGGGATTAGCGGGCGGCCGCTTCATTACACCGCGCATCCAAGACACGCTCATGAAAGCATCGGGGCTGTGCGTCCTGTTTATCGGCCTGGGCGGCACCATGCAAAAGATGCTCATCATCGATGGAAAGGCGCTAGCGACCACCGGTACCACCATGCTCATCGTCTCATTTGCGCTCGGTTCGCTCATCGGCGAGGCCATCAACTTGGAGGCCGCCATCGAGAACCTTGGCGAATGGCTCAAGCGCAAGACTGGCAGTGAGGGCGATAACGAGTTCACCAACGCTTTTGTCTCGACTTCACTCACCGTGTGCATCGGCGCCATGGCCATTGTGGGATCGATCCAGGACGGCCTGCTCGGCGACTGGTCAACGCTTGCCCTCAAGGGCGCACTGGACTGCATCATCGTCTGCACCATGACGGCCTCGCTTGGCCGCGGCTGCATCTTCTCCGCCCTGCCCGTCGCCGTGTTCCAGGGGACGATCACGCTGTTTGCCGGCGCGCTCTCCCCCATCATGACCACAGCAGCCCTCAACAGCCTTTCGCTCGTAGGCTCCATGCTCATCTTCTGCGTCGGCGTCAACCTCATCCGTCCTCAGACCTTCCGCACGGCCAATATGCTTCCCTCCGTCGTCATCGCCGTCATATACGCCCTCCTGTTCTAAATCTAGCAACGCAGCGGTATCTCGAACATCTGTTTGATGCTGTGCTATGATATGAGGTCACCGTAGCTGCGTTCGAGAGGAGGAGCGGTGGCCGACCAGGACATCAAGATGCTCATCGAGCGCATTATGGCCGAGGCCCGGACCCATCAGTCCGCCCGCTTCTCAAACGAAACCTACGCAGACGAGCCGATTCTCAAAACCGGCCGACAGATGCAGAATTTCCTCCCCGACCAGTACCGCAAAATGCGCGAGATATCGCGCTGGCAGGATGACCCCAAGGGCGGTGCGGGCCGCTGGCTTTCGGAAGCCGAGCTTTTTTACCGCCAGGGCCTGCTGATGGCCGACTTTGAGGACGACTGTCCCTACAACGGCACCTTTAAGTCGTACTTTCCCACCTACAACGCCATGAGCGACCGGCAACTGCGCGGCTACTTTACCTGGCGTGCCCAAGTGCGCCGCGGAACCGTCGAGGAAACGTCTACGTCCTTTGCCTTTCTGTATCTCTATGAGCTGATCTGCGGCATTGGCGTAGATAATCCACTCGATGGTTTTAACAAGATCAAGGCTTTTTGGGATGTCTATCGCGCCTTCGAGCCCGGCATCGACCGGTTTGCGCGCGTGTGGCTGCAAGATTACGCCGTGTTCCACGGGCTCGACCCCAAGCTGCTTCGCGACTCTAAAACCGTCATGTTCGATAACGCCCTTATCGAACTGCGGCGCGCGGCACGAGACCTTGTACCGGCACCGTCCGGCCAGACCCCTAAGCGTCGCAAAACCTCCGAGCCCACGCTCCCCCTTCCGCCCGATGAGGTGCGCGAGGAGCGACTCATGGCCGCCATCAACGCCCTCTCCACGTACAACCTAAGTAGCTCGCGGCTCGACCGCAGCCACCACCGCGATCTGCGCCACGTGGCGTGCGCCGTGTATGTCCGCATGGCGCGCTACTATGACACGCACCGAAAGACCGGCATCGTGGCAAGTTTATTTGGGGAGGAGACGGCCATGCCCTACACCATGTTTGCCTCGGCCGTATTCTTTGCGCCCGAGCGCCACGAGGACTGCGAATACCGTCTGGACCCCATCCATATCTACCGTTGCCAAAACGGTTTTTGGGAATGCATGCGGATTCACGGCAGCAGACAAAAGAGCAGCAAACTTGGCGAGATGATGCGCGCCTGCGACCAACGCCTGCGCCTGGCCCTGGACCCTGCCCATCCCCTTAAGGAAGAAAAGGTCCCCAAATATCTGGCCAAGATTATCGATGACGAGATTGTGGCATGGCTTTCGTGGGACGCCGCACACCAGCCCGTCAAGATCGATATCGATCTGAGCCAGCTGGGGCACATTCGGAGCGCTGCCGCACAAACGCGCGAAGCGCTTTTGATCGACGAGGAACGCGAGGACGGCGCGTCCGCAGAAGCCGAGGCAGCGGACTCAGGGCAACCGGAAGCCGAGCCCGTAGCCGACGCGATGGTCGAGGCGGTCGCGGCGGCTGCAGGGCAGGACGAGTCCGACGAGCCGACCATATCCACCGAACAGTTTGGTGTCGTGGCACCGCTTCTCGCGCCGACGCCCGCGTTCGCAGCTGCTACGCCCGCTGACGCCACAAACGAACTCGCGCCCGCCGCAGACGCCTATCTCCGCGCGCTGCTCGAGCACAACGCAGTACAGGCGGAATCGGCGGTAGTGCAATCGGAGCAGAGCGAGGACATGCTCGTCGATACCATCAACGAGGCGCTCTTTGACCTGGTGGGCGACACCGTAATTGAATTTAGCGCAGCAGGGCCGCAGATTATCGAGGACTACGAAGCAGACGTGAGAGGATACCTAGACCATGAGTGATACCGCATCCGCAGCACCTCGCGTGCCCAAGCGCGTCGCTGCCGTCATTCTCAACTCGCTCAAGGGCGGCGTGGTCCCGCGCATCGGCCTTCCTTACATCACCGTAGGGCGCGAGGTCGAGGTCCGCGCCCTGCTCACCGATCTGAGTCTCATCGCCGACGGTGGCGCGAGCTTCCGCTTTCTGGTCGGTCGTTACGGCGCCGGCAAGAGCTTTTTGCTCCAGACTATCCGCACGCACGCCATGGGCGAGGGATTCGTCGTCGCTGATGCCGACCTGTCGCCCGAGCGCCGCCTGCAGGGCGGTCAGGGACAGGGCCTTGCCACCTACCGCGAGCTCATCCGCAATATATCGACCAAGACGCGCCCCGAGGGCGGTGCGCTCAACCTTATTCTGGATCGCTGGGTCGCCTCGTGTGCCGACGTCGACGAGTCGGTCGTCAATGCCCAACTGGCCCCGCTCGAGGAGATGGTCCACGGCTTCGACTTCACCCGCATGCTCCGCCGCTATCGCATGGCCGCATCCGGGGGCGACGAAGAGACCATGAGCCGCGTGACCAAATGGATTCGCGGCGAATACCGCACCAAGAGCGAGGCACGCGCCGAGCTGGGCTCCTCAACCATCATCAGCGATGACGACTGGTACGACTACGTCAAACTCATCGCGCGTTTTTTGGTCTGCAGTGGCTACAAGGGCATGCTGGTGCTCATCGACGAGCTCGTGAATCTGTATAAGATTCCCAACGCCATCACGCGCCAATACAACTACGAGAAGATCCTGACCATGTACAACGACACGCTCCAGGGCAAGGCGCAGTACCTAGGCATGATCATGGGCGGCACGCCAACCTCCATCGAAGACCGCCGCCGCGGCGTGTTCTCCTACGAGGCCCTGCGCAGCCGACTCGCTCAGGGCCGCTTTGCGCGCGAAGACCTTAAGGACATGCTCGCGCCCATCATCCGCCTGCAGCCACTCACCTACGAGGAGCTGCTGGTGCTGATCGAAAAACTCATGCAAATTCACGCCGGCTACTTTGGCTGGACGCCCACGCTTACCGAGAACGACTTGGTGGACTTCCTCAAGATCGAGTTCGGTCGCGTGGGAGCCGACACGCATCTGACGCCGCGTGAAGTCATTCGTGACTTTATCGAGCTGCTCGACATCCTATGCCAAAACCCCGACGCCAACGTGGCCGAGCTGCTGCAAAGCGTCGGCGGCGACGCGTTGGCGCCGGCAACCGCAACAGGCGACACCGGCACCGCAGGCGGCGACCGCAACTTCGCCGAGTTCACCATCTAACCCACCAAAAAGGGACAGGTTTATTTTGGCAGGTTTTATCTGGGCAAACGTTGAAGCAGTAATGCAGCAAGCCGTTGCCAGCCGCGTTGAGAGATTCGTTGTTGAAAGGAGGCCCCGTGAACGCCTTTGACCGCTACGCCCCGTTTATCCAAGACTTCATCTACTCCCACGATTGGGAGAGTCTGCGCTCCATCCAGGTTGCGGCGGCAGATGCCATCTTCAACACACAGGACAATGTGCTCCTGACGGCATCCACGGCATCTGGCAAAACTGAGGCGGCCTTCTTTCCCATCCTGACCGAGTTTTGGGAGAACCCGCCCGCGAGCGTGGGCGCCCTCTACATTGGCCCCCTCAAGGCGCTCATCAACGACCAATTCGTCCGCCTCAACGACCTGTGCGAAGAAGCCGATATCCCCGTCTGGCACTGGCATGGCGATGTCTCGCAATCACACAAGGCCAAACTCATCAAAAAACCGAGCGGCATCCTACAGATTACGCCCGAGTCGCTCGAGGCGCTCCTGATCCATAAGCACATGGCGATCCCTCGTATGTTTTGCGACCTGCGCTATGTGGTTATCGACGAAGTCCATTCGCTCATGCGCGGCGACCGCGGCGGGCAGACGCTCTGTCTTATCGAGCGCCTCTCACGCATGGCCGGCGTGCAGCCCCGCCGCATTGGCCTTTCGGCCACCATCGGCGACCCCGAGCGCACGGGCGCCTTTCTCTCGCAGGGAACGGGGCGCAACTGCGTTATCCCCCGCTTTGAGGAACCGCGCCGCGTGTGGCGCATCTCCATGGAGCACTTCTACAACTCGGGCCCCCAGGCTCAGCAACGAGGATTCGTAGGCACAGGTCCACAAGAAGCCGAGGTGCTTGCTTGCGAGCGTATTGAGACGGCGGCGCCCGCGGCGCTGCCCGCATCCGGACAAGACATGTGCCACAGCGGACAGCTTACACAGGAAGAACACCGTCAACGTCGTGAGCAGGCGCGGGGCAAGGCCGCTCCCAAAGACCGTCGCACTTCCTCGGCCCCCGAGGGCGAAGTCGACATCCCACGAGCGACCGAGCAGGCGCTTCTCAACCCCACCGACACGGCGCCCGACAACGCCGACCCCGGCATGGGCTATATCTTTGAGCATACGCGCGGCCGCAAATGCCTGGTCTTTGCCAACTCGCGCGAGGAGGCAGAGGCCGTGTGCTCCATGCTGCGCAGCTACTGCGAGAGCCGGCACGAGCCCGACCGTTTTCTCATCCATCACGGCAATCTTTCGGCATCGCTACGCGAGACGGCCGAGGAGCTCATGCGCGACGAGGAGCAGACGCAGACAACCGTCACCACCTCTACGTTGGAGCTCGGTATCGATATCGGCCGCCTGGAGCGCGCCTTCCAGATTGACGCGCCGTTTACCGTCAGCTCCTTTTTGCAGCGCATGGGGCGCACAGGCCGTCGCGATCTTCCGCCCGAGATGTGGTTTGTCATGCGCGAGGAAGAGCCCGAGCCGCGCACGATGATGCCCGAAACCATTCCCTGGAAGCTCCTGCAGGGTATCGCGCTCGTACAACTCTATCGCGAGGAAAAGTGGGTCGAGCCACCCGAGCTCGATCGTCTCCCCTACAGCCTACTCTATCACCAGACTATGTCGACCCTCGCCAGCACCGGCGAGCTCACGCCGGCCGAACTTGCCCAGCGCGTGCTCACGCTCAGCTATTTCCACCGTGTCTCGGCAGACGATTACCGTGTGCTGCTACGTCACCTCATTAAGATCGACCATATCCAGGTCACCGAAGGTGGCGGGCTCATCGTGGGCCTCGCGGGCGAGCGCATCATCAACAACTTTAAGTTCTACGCCGTGTTCCAGGAAAACGAGGAGTTTACCGTCCGGAGCGAATCGGCCGAGCTGGGCACGATCGTTAATCCGCCCCCGCCCGGTGAGCGCATCGCCATCGCCGGACACTGCTGGATTGTCGAGGAAGTGGACTGGAAGCGCCACACTGTCTTTGCCACGCAGGTCAAGGGCCGGGTGCCGGCCTACTTTGGCGACTGCCCCGGCGACATTAACACGCATGTGCTCGAGCGCATGCGCAAGGCGCTCAACGAGCACGCGACATATCCGTACCTTATGGGTAACGCACGGGCCCGCTTGGCGCAGGCTCGTCATACCGCCGAGATTTCGGGGGCGGGAACCAAGCCGCTCATTAACCTGGGCGGCGATACCTGGGTGCTCTTCCCCTGGCTGGGCAGCTACGCCTTTTTGGCGCTCGAGCGCATGCTCAAGATTAAATGTGCCGCGGAGCTGGGCCTTCGCGGGCTCGATCCGTCACGCCCGTACTTTATGCAGTTTAAGATGAAGGCCGATGAGGAGACGTTCTTTGAGGTGCTCGCCGCCGAGGCCGAGAAGGACTTCGATCCCATCGAGCTCGTCTATCCTGGCGAGGTGCCTTACTTTGACCGCTACGACGAGTTTGTTCCCGAAGAGCTCGTGCGCAAGGGCTTTGCCGAAGGCGTGCTCGACATAGAGGGCATGAAGCAGCGCGTTCTCGGCTGGCGCGACCACGCCTAAGACCAGTCTATTTTGGGACGGGGAGACTTACTTGTCGTGAAGGACGGTGCCGAGGAAGTCGGTGTCGAAGGGCACGGCTTCGGCAAAGGCGTAGTCGCCGTCGCTGGCGATGAGCAGGTAGTTCTCCTCGCCGCCGAACTCCGTATCGCCACAAGGCGCCACCCAAGCGCGGTTGAACGCCTCAAGTGCCGTGGCAACGCAATCGCGCAGGAACGTCACATCGCTCCCCTCGTTTGCGCTCACGATATTGGCAACGTAGATGCCGCCGGCATTCAGGCTGCCCCGCACCAGGCGCAGCGCCTCAACGGTCGCCAGCTCGCGCACAGGCTCGGCACCGCCAAAGCAGTCGCTCACAACGACGTCGTAGCGACGATGACCCACACTCGTCACACCCAGATACGAGCGAGCCTCGGCGGTAATCACCCGCAGGCGATCGCCCACCGTGTGCTCCAGTTCATCCAGATAGAACCAACGGCGCGCCAAGCGCGTTATCTCTCCGTCATACTCGATGACGTCCATACGCAAGCCCTCATGCGACAACAGTGCAAACTTGGGATAGGAAAACCCACCGCCGCCGAGCATAAGCATGCGGTCGATGCCGTGACCATAAGCGTCGCGCATTGCATCCTCGGCCTCAAACACATCGTCAAATGCACGATAGTACGCAAAGGCCGGCTCCGCCCAACGCTCGCCAACATAGCTCGCGCTTTGGTAAACGCCGCCCTGCACGAGCACACGGACCTCGTCACCGCCCTCATTGTGCATGCGCTTCACCCGCGCCAGCCCGTTGCGGGTACGTGCGACCTGCAAACAGGCAGCGCGAACAGCGACGGCGGCCGCACCAAGCGCCGCGGCTCCCAGGGCAACGCCGGCAACGACGCCGGCAGAAACACTTGGCTTGTTCATCTAGAGCTCCTTCTGCAGATAGAGTCCATGGTCATAAAACCCAAGATGGCGATAGTACTCGCGCGTACCAATCGCGCTGATCACGTTGATGTGCGTATAACCGGCATCCCGAGCTATCTGGCACGCACGCTCCACGAGCAAACGTCCCAATCCATGGTGCTGCGCCGCCTGACCCTGATCGCCCACGCGCGCCGCCATGCCGTACACGTGCACCTCGCGAATCATCGCCTCGTCCGGCGTCGTCGGCAGCTCGTCCACATGCGCGGCAACAAACGCGCGATCGGGCAGCGACAGGCGCAAAAAACCCGCGATTTTGCCCTGCGGCGTCACCCATTGCAAAAAGTGCTCGTAAGTCACCGGCGTCTCGTACGCCACTTCCTCATCAAGGGTCAACTCGTCCAGGTCGGCACCCGCCGTGCTGATCTCGCGATAGCGAATCTCACACACCGTCGCACCGTCACCCCGAGCAGCCAGGCGGTTCTCGACGAGCTGACGTAGGTTGGGCTTCTTGTTGCCCACCATGATGTCGTCGGAGCTAAAGTCGCGAATCATGCGGCTGATACGACAGAACGGCGGCGTCACCACGATGTCATCGGCCAACACGTCGAGCAGCTCTTCCTCGGTATAGGGGCGCCACTCGCCACGCTCGTAACAGCCCACCAGACGCGAGCCCTCGATGAGCGCGCACGGGTAGACCTTGACCTCGTCGGGCATAAAGGCGCCCTCGGTCATAAAGCGCTCGTAGTCACGCTTGTCCCCCTCAGGCGTAGCACCCAACAAGTTGAGCATAAAGTGCGCGTGGATCTTAAAGCCAAACAGGCGCGCGAGCGAAAACGCCCGCTCGATCTGCGCCACCGAAATGCGGCGCTCGTTGATATCGAGCAGGTGCTGGTCAAGGCTTTGGATGCCCATCTGTATCTTGGTGCAACCCAGGCGGCGGATGAGCGTGAGGGCCTGCGGCGTTACAGCATCGGGGCGCGTCTCGATAACGAGTCCCACCACGCGATGCTTCGCCGTCTCGTTGATGCGCTGCTGACGCTCGAGCTCCTCCATCGTTGCCGTCTGCCACTCGGTGGCCTCGCCCCACGGCGTACCGGGGCCGTACAGACGACGCACCGCACGGTTGTAGCCGCCCACGGCAACATCTACACGCTCCTGCTCGTCGGCAACGCCGGCAGCGAGCTTGGCCTCGTCTGTCGCAATGCCGGCAGCCCGATAGCGCTCGCGGCGCTCTGTTACCACCGGCGGCAGGGCATCGGCGGGAGCGTCATCGAGCAGGCGCCCCGCCTCGGCACGGCTGATGCCCGGACGCGCCAACATGGGGTTTGCCGCCACGCCCGCCACCGCATCATCATTGAGCGCACGGAAGAGCTCCGACATAAACCATGCCTGATACCCTTGCGAATAGTCGCTCCAGGTACCGCCGAGCACGATGAGCTCGATCTTGTCGGTCGCATGCCCCATCTGCGAAAGCGCCGTCAAACGGGCGCTCACCTGCAGATACGGATCGAAGCAGTTTTGCTCCGCACGGGCGCACGCCGGCTCGGCGTGCAGGTAGCTTTTGGGCATGCGCAGATCGTTGGGGCAAAACAGGCAATCGCCCGAGCATGGCCAGGGCTTGGTGATGACGGTAATGGTCGCCACGCCCGAGGCCGTTCGGCGCGGCTTCATACGCAGCACCTGCAGCAGTTGACGTTCCAGATCGGCGTCGACATTCCACCCAGCCCAACGAGCCGGTTCCTCACGTTTAACCCGCTGGTAAAACGGCAGCAGTCGGCGCTTGGCCAGGTCCCGTTTGTCGGCACCCTCGCGGCGCGCCTCGGCATGTATCAGTTTGACGAGGGTCTTGTCGTCCACGGTCTCGCCGCGACGCAGAGCCTCGAGTATGTTCAAAATAATCTGTTCCATGCCCCCATTGTAAAGGCAAAGGCGCCGGAGCCAGTCACGGCCCCGGCGCCTCCATCAAAGAGCATGCCTATATGCACCGACCTCCGAAAACCGCATGTCACTCCGGATCGAACGACATGTCGCCCGAACCGACCTTAAAACGATACGTGGCAGACTTATCACCGTTGTCGAATTCAAGATTCAATATGGTCTCGCCATCGTAGCCAAGCGGAAGGAAATCGCTCTCGAAGTCACCGCTGCCCACGGTGAGGCTCGCCTTAAAGCCCGTAGAGTTCGGAACCGTTATCTCCACATCGCCCGAGTCCACGCTTACGTCCATAGACTTCGCGGGGGCCTGGTAGAGCTCGAACGTCACATCGCCCGAACCTACCTTGGCATTCAGGGTGTCGGTTACAGTACCCGCAAACTCGATGTCTCCCGAGTCCAAAGTCAAGTTGAGGTCATGACACGCAATGTCCGTGACCGTCAGATCGCCCGATCCTACATTCGCTGTAATGCCCACCATGTTATCGGCAACATCCCGCGGCAGCTCGATGGTGACCGAACGATCGATAGCGCGCTCGTCATCGCAATCGAACTGGCTAATCTTGAGCGCAGAACCCTTAACCACGGCCAGATTCTGGGTTGCCGCATCGTAAGCAGCTACTCCTTTTGCGACGCGGCCACTCTCGATGACACGTACCGGCCCGTCGGAAACGCACTTGACCTCAACCGTACCCGACGTCACATCCAAGTCAAGGGATGTGAACGCGTCGGCATCAAACGTTTCGCTCGAAAGCTGTTGAGGCCGAGCGGAATAGTTACCGCTATTCAAGGAATCGTCCTCGTCGAACGCATCGCCCATACCAGACAAGCCGGATACAACATCGTCGAGATCCCACGGGCCATCAAAATGAATCAAAGTCCGCGAAATGCCAAAAACAAGCCCGATGATGAGCACAAACGCTCCGATGCCAATGCCCAAGCGCCTCTTAGACTCATGCGAGAGCTTCATCATTCATCACCTTCTTTGGCGCTCGGCTCAGCGGCGGTCGAGGAAGCCACGTCAGTATCAACCGCAGCGGAAACATCCTGAGCCTTAGCCGCCTCCGGCGCCGGACCAACCTGAATATCCCCGCGTGCCCAATCGCCATCGAGCGCACGCGCCACCCAGTGATAGATGGGGATTGTAAAGAAGATCAGCGCGGCAAAGGAGCCACCAAACAGGAACATCAGCAAAAAGAACAGCAGCCAGCACACGGCCCAATACGGAAACGACTGGAACGGACCTTTCAACGGAGTCGAGCCAGCTGCGCCGCCACTCGTCACCTGCGCCGTAGCGGCATTGGCGGCCTGCGCACTCCAGCTTGCCGCTTGCGCCGCCTTGGCCGCAGCATCACTCGCCTGCGTAGCTGCCTCCGTGGCGCGCGCCGCCGCCTCATGGGTGCGGGCACGTTCTGCCGCCTCGGCCTCGCGCTGACGGGCGCGGTCCTCGTTCTCAAACTCGATATCGTCCTCGATCTCATCGCTCGGATTGAGGAGCTCGTCCAAACTCACGCCATAGAGTTTTGCGAGCGAGATCAGGTTCTCGGTATCGAGCGAGCTCTCCGCACGCTCCCATTTACTGACCGCCTGGCGCGACAGCCCCAGCTTTCGCGCCAGCCCTTCTTGGCTAAAACCCTTGCTGCGACGAAGGTCGGCGAGCCGCTGCGCAGTTTCTACATTCATGGTTCCTCCTATGCGATGCCAGCCGTGCCGCCGGACCGTTTTTGTTCTTAAGGCGCCTTGCACAGTTAAAAATCTATCCGCCACCGCCAAAAGCATGCCACCTATTCTAGTGAGATTTTTGACAACCGGCGGTTGCGGGCATATATGAGCTGCGGAAATGTGTCCAAACAAAGCAATGACCCGCAGCTCGGTTGTCCCCGTTGCGGCGTTAACGGTAGTATGGTCGTACTGTTTATTCCGCACCGCCAACGGAGGGAGTTCCGCGCCGTGAACCGCGATTTCGCCTCATCGCTCATTCAGCTCAACAATACGTTCTATCGCGAGCACTCCGCCTCCTTCTCCGATACGCGCCAGGCACCGTGGCCCGGCTGGGTACGCACCATGGACATAGCGCTCGAGCAGCTCGACGTCGCCACGATCGAGCATCCCGTCCGCGTCTTCGATCTCGCCTGCGGCAATATGCGATTCGAGAACTTTGCCGCCGGCGGCGCACTTGCCGCCAAGGGCGTCGACGGCACAAACCCCTCGGCAGACGCCAGTTGCCCGTTTGAGTTCTATGGTGTTGACTCGTGTCAGGATTTGGCTATCGATGCGCACGGTCACGCCCTGCGCATTCCCAACCTGCACTTCCAGGAACTCGATGTGCTCGACGCCCTCATGAAGCTCAACCCCGCCAAGACACCCGACGTGCTTTTCAACGCCCCGCTCGCCGACATCTCGGTCTGCTTTGGATTTATGCACCACGTGCCGTCGTGCGAGTACCGCGTACGCGTGCTCGACGCCCTGGTGCGCCAGACGCGCCCAGGCGGCATCATCGCCATCAGCTTTTGGGAGTTTATGAACGACGGGCGCATGGCGCGCAAGGCCGTTCGTGCCGAGGCCCGCGCCGAGCTCACCCCGCCGTTTGAGGGTTACGATTCCGCGCAGTTTGAAGCCGGTGACCACCTCATTGGCTGGCAAAACGACCGCCACGCCTACCGCTATTGCCATCACTTTGACGATCAGCAGATCACCGACCTGGTGCGCGGCGTCCGTACGTTCTACAAGAGCGGCGAGGTCCCCGTGCGCGAGCTTGAGCGCTTCCATGCCGACGGTCGCAGCGGCGATCTCAACCGTTACGTGATTCTCAAGCGTCTATAGGCGTCAGCGACTCGTCGCTGAGCCGCACCGCATCTTTCGGGCAAACCATGCCCACCCTTTTTCAACCCATTGACGGAACGCGCCTGCAATGTGTTCCATACGTATGACCAAGGAGCCTCATGGGAGCCGTCCACGTTCGCACGCCTAAGAACTTTGTGCTCGAAGAGCGCCTGGGGCGCTACGCCGATGCAATCGAGACGAACCCCGAGGCCTATGCCGGAGATTGGCGCGAGGCTTGCGCGCCAGTTGGCAGCAAGCCCTTCGAACACCTTCACCTGGATCTTGGCTGTGGCAAGGGAACGTACCTTGTAGAGCGCGCGGCCCACGAGCCAAACACCCTCTTTATCGGTATGGACCAGGAGCCCATCTGCATCGCCTATGCCGCACAGAAAATCTGCGAGCAGGAGCTGTCCAACGCACTCGTCCTGCCCCGAGGCGCCGCAACGTTGCCGCAGCTGTTTGCCGCAGGCGAGCTCGACGCCATAACCATCAACTTTCCCACGCCGCAGCCCAAGGCCAAGTACGCCAAAAAACGACTCGTCCATGTCGACCATCTGATGCTCTACCGCCCGCTCTTTTCAGCCGGCGCCACCGTCACACTGCGAACCGACAGTAAGCCATTGCGCGACTACGCCCTGGGGCAGTTTGCCGCGGCCGGCTACGACACGCTTTGGGTAAGCGACGACGTCCGCCGCGACCATCCCGAGCATCCCGAGACCGAGTACGAATGCCGCACGCGCGAGATGGGTGCCGTCGTCTATGGCATTTGCGCCACACCCGGCGCGCAGCCCAGCAATGAACAGCTCGCGGCGGGCCGCGCGCAGGAGCAAAGCCTTGCCTGCTACCTGCCCGAAAACCTCGATGAGCTCACCTATGTACCTCTGGGCATGGAAGAGGCCGTCGAGAACTTTAGAAACCGCACCCGCAAAGGCAAAAAGCGCCTTCCGCAGGAGTCATAGGGGCTTTTGACAGTCACGTCGCCAGCGAGCAAGCGCAAATAGGCACCGACGAACGACCCTCAAGCCTAAGTGAGTAGACTTTTTAGCAATAGCCAAGCACAACCCGCATAGGAACAAGTAAAACCGCAGGTAAATCCCTTACGCAAAAGCCATGTGCTGGCGAAATCGCAAAAAGTCTACTCACTTAGCTCGCGGCCGCACCAAACGGCTGAGCAGGACGCCCATTTCCTGCATTTTCTTTCGCGCTGGCACCCCGCGCCGCCGCTACGCCATAATAGTTGGCGGACAATCGCGAGAGAAAGCAAACACATGGCACAGACCACGACAGATATCGCCGCCAGCACCGTCTCCGGCGCCGGAGCCGCCAGTTCATTCTCGGGCGGCACGGGAACCGAAGCCGAATTCGGCTCACTCGGTGCGCTCTCCCCCACCTGGTGGGAGCCCGAGGACGGCAGCGAGCCCGAACCATGGCTCACGCCCGATCAAGCCTTCGAACGCTTCTTTGAATGGACGAGCGACCGCGGCATCGAGCTGTGGGATCACCAAGAAGAGGCCCTCATGGACCTGGCCGCCGGCGATCACGTCATCTTAGGCACGCCGACCGGCTCGGGTAAGTCACTTGTTGCGCTGGGCATGCTCTTTATGGGCATGGCACAGGGCAAGCGCTGCTACTATACGGCTCCTATCAAGGCTCTGGTCAGCGAAAAGTTCTTCGATCTGGTACAGGTGCTCGGCCGCGATAACGTCGGCATGATCACCGGCGACACGCATATCAACACCAAGGCACCCGTCATCTGCTGCACGGCCGAAATCCTTGCCAACGATGCGCTCCGCGAGGGCGAGGACGCCGACGTGGGCTGCGTGGCCATGGACGAGTTCCACTACTTTGCCGACCCCGACCGCGGCTGGGCCTGGCAGGTGCCGCTGCTCACCCTGCCCCATACGCAGTTTATGCTCATGAGTGCCACGCTCGGCGATGTCACTGCCATCGCCACCTCACTCGAGGAACACACCGGCGCTACCTGCGACTTGGTCGTCGATGCCCCACGCCCCGTGCCGCTGAGCTACGACTACGTGACGACCTCGCTTGAGGGCACCGTCGAGCTCGCCATGCGCCGTGGCGAGGCCCCGCTCTACATCGTGCACTTTAGCCAGGACGCCGCACTTGCGACGGCGCAATCCCTCGCCAATTTTGGCATCGCCAGCAAGGAGCAGCGTGAAGCCATCAAGGAGGCGGCCAAGGGCACGAGCTTCTCGACGGCCTTCGGCAAGATCCTCAAGCGCTTGCTCGGCTGCGGCGTCGGCGTGCACCACGCCGGTATGCTGCCGCGCTATCGCCTACTGGTCGAGCGCCTGGCGCAGCAGGGCCTACTGCCCGTCATTTGCGGCACCGACACACTCGGCGTCGGCATCAACGTGCCCATCCACACCGTGGTCCTCACCGCGCTCACCAAGTTCGACGGCTACAAGATGCGTCGCCTGCGCGCCCGTGAGTTCCATCAGATCGCTGGTCGCGCCGGTCGCTCGGGCTTTGACACCGAGGGTATGGTCATCGCCGAGGCACCCGAGCACGAGATCGAGAATGCCAAGCTTATGGCCAAGGCGGGCGACGACCCCAAAAAGCTCCGCAAGATTAAAAAGAAGAAGGCCCCCGAGGGCTTTGTCACCTGGAACAAGCAGACCTTTGAGCGCCTGATCGAGACGCAGCCCGAAACGCTCAAGCCGCGCCTGCGCATCACACACTCCATGGTGATTAGCGTGGTCGAGCAGGGCGGCAATGCCCGAGCCCGCGTACACGACCTCATCGAGACGAGTCTGCAGACCCCCGAGGAAAAGGCTAAGCTCGAGGTTCGTGCCGACGAGATCTTCGCCACGCTCATCGACTCCGGCGTCGTCGTGCGCACCGAGGTGCCACCCGCACCCGACGCTCCGGCTGACGCCGCGCCGGACATCGACTATGCGCTGACGGTCGACCTGCCCGAGGACTTTGCGCTCGACCAGCCGCTCTCGCCGTTTTTGCTTGCCGCGTTGGAGTTGCTCGATCCCGAGAGCGAGACCTATACCATGGATTTAATCTCAATGGTCGAGGCAACGCTCGAGGATCCCAAGCAGGTGCTGCGCGCTCAGGAGCGCGCAGCGCGCGACCGCACGATGGCCGAAATGAAGGCTGACGGCATCGAGTATGAGGAACGCCTGGAGCGCATCCAGGACGTCACGTACGAAAAGCCGCTCGAGGACTTGCTCGACGCCGCCTTTGACAAGTACTGCCAGGAAGTACCCTGGGCAAACGACTACCAACTCTCTCCCAAGAGCGTTCTGCGCGATATGCTGGAAAGCGCGAGCGATTTTAAGGGCTACATTCAAAAGCTCGGCATCGCCCGCTCCGAGGGTATTTTGCTGCGCTACCTGGCAGAGGCTTACCGTTCACTCGACCGCACCGTGCCCATCGAGAAGCGCGACGAGCGCCTGCGCGACATTATCTCGTGGCTGGGCTTTGTGGTGCGCTCGGTGGACTCGAGCCTGGTGGACGAATGGGAGAACGCCGGCAACCCGGCAGCCCTCGACGCCGCGCCGCCGCAGGGCATCGACGAGGTCGTTGCGGACCGTCGCGGCTGCACGCTGTTGGTGCGCAACGCGCTCTTCCGCCGCGTGACTCTTGCCGCCCGCGAGCATGTGCGCGACCTGGGCGAACTCGACGACGACTGGGGCATGAGCGAGATCCGCTGGCAAAAGGCTCTCGATGCCTACCATGAACAACACGAGGAGATCCTCACCGACGGAGATGCCCGCAGCGCCGCGATGTTTTCCATCGACGAGTCCGACGAGAAGACCGCGCACGTATGGCACGTGCACCAGATCTTTGCCGACGAGGATGGCGACCACGACTTTGGCATCATGGGCGATGTCGATCTGGACGCCACGCAGGACGGCGGCGAGGTCATCTTCAAAAAGTATTCGCCCATGGGGGAACTGAGCGGGGTGACGGCCCAGTATGTGGATGTGCTGAGCAAGTGCTTTGCCCTGACGGCCTTTGTCTCAGACCGGGACCGCATTCTGGCGGCATCCGGTGCGGGCAGGCGGGATCTGGCCGACCGCAGCGTGAGCCAGCCGCTGGAAAAGCTGATGGACAGCCGCAAGCCCTACCAGAGCGATGGCAGCCCCGAAAAGGCATTGCTGCCCTGTGAGGGCTCACCCCGGGCGCTGCTGTGCGCTGTGCCCATCATTGCGGCGGGGGATGTCACCGGCAGTGTGGGCCTGCTTACGGAGGACCGCACTGCCCGGCCCGATGCCGCCCAGCTCAAGGCGGTGAACGTGGCGGCGGCATTTCTGGCAAAGCAGATGGAGGAGTAATACCTTATAATAGAGAAGCTGCTGCACAGAGCGATGTGTGGCGGCTTTTTTAGGTTGCGAACCCTCTCCGTCATTGCTTACGCAATGCCACCTCTCCCAAAGGGGAGAGGCACTTGCAGCTTTCAGACAGGATTCAGCAAAACAGAAGCTGTGAATCCGTCAGATGCGTTGGCTCCCCCTTCGGGGGAGCTGGCGAGCGCAGCGAGACTGAGAGGGTCGTCTCCTTTTAGAAGATATAATCGAACTGATACTCACCAATGAGGATGGTGTCGTTCTCCTGCACGCCCTTTTCCACCAGTTCGGTCAGGATGCCGCTCTCGTCCAGCTGACGCTGGAAATACTGCAGGCTCTCGTAGTCATCCACATTGCTGCCGGCCAGGATATACTCCAGCCAGGGCGCGTCGATGCTCCACACATGGGCCTCCATCCGCTGGATGGTATAAGCACGGTCGTTGGCCTTGGGCTCGGGCTTCTTGTACTCGGGGGTGAACACGGGCACCGGCGGGATATCCTTCAGGCGGTTGTAGACCAGGCCCGGCAGCTCCCGCACGCCCTGCATGGTGGCGGCAGAGATGGGCACAAAGGTCAGGCCCTTGCCCTCCACATAGCTGCGGAAGCTCTCGATCTGCTCCTCGGTGGCCAGGTCGCACTTGTTGCCCACCACGATCTGGGGGCGCTTTGCCAGCTCGGGGCTGAACTTGGCCAGCTCTTCGTTGATCTTTTCAAAGTCATCCACCGGCTCACGACACTCGCTGCCGGAAACGTCCACCACATGCAGCAGCAGGCGGCAGCGCTCCACATGGCGCAGGAAGTCGTGGCCCAGGCCGATGCCCTCACTGGCACCCTCGATCAAGCCGGGGATGTCGGCGCAGACAAAGCTGGCACCCTCGCCCACCGACACGACGCCCAGAGTGGGCACCAGGGTGGTGAAGTGGTAGTTTGCGATCTTGGGCTTGGCGGCGCTGATGGTGGAGATGAGGGTGGACTTGCCCACATTGGGGAAGCCGATCAGGCCCACATCGGCGATCAGCTTCAGCTCCAGCGTCACCTGGATGTCCTCGCCGGGCATACCGGGCTTGGCAAACTTGGGGATCTGGCGGGTAGGCGTTGCAAAATGTGCGTTGCCGTAGCCGCCGCGGCCGCCCTTTGCGATGGTGACGGGGGTGTGGTCGGACAGGTCCGCGATGACCAGCCCACTCTCCGCGTCCTTGATCACGGTGCCCAGCGGCACCTTGATGATGAGGTTCTCGGCATTCTTGCCGTGGCAGAGGCTTGCGCCGCCCTTGCCGCCCTCGGGGGCAGTGTACTTGCGCTTGTAGCGGAAGTCCATCAGGGTGGACAGGTTGTCGTCGGCCACAAAGATGATGTCGCCGCCGCGCCCGCCGTCACCGCCGTCGGGGCCGCCCGCCGCCACGAATTTTTCGCGGTGGAACGTCACCGCACCGTCGCCGCCCTTGCCGGCGTGCAGCCAGATCGTGGCGGTATCAATAAAATTACTGGTTGCCATGTGGTACCTCATTTACAAAAAATCACAAAAAACGAGCGAGCCGCAAAGGCCCGCCCGTACCGGTTTTTTTACTGCTTGACCGTGCAGCGCTTGCGGTCACGGCCCATGCGCTCGAAGTGAACGCGGCCATCGACCAGAGCGAACAGGGTGTCATCGCTGCCGATGCCGACGCCCTCACCCGGATGGATGTGGGTGCCGCGCTGACGGACCAGGATGTTGCCGGCCAGAACAAACTGACCGTCGCCGCGCTTGACGCCGAGGCGCTTGGACTCGGAATCACGACCGTTCTTGGTAGAACCTACGCCTTTTTTATGTGCCATTGTGATTTACCTCCTTAGCCGTTGATCGCGGTGATTTCCACCTTGGTGTAAGGCTGACGATGACCCTTGCGGACCATGCTGCCCTTCTTGGGACGATAGGTCAGGATGTTGAGCTTCTTGCCCTTGCCGGTCTTGACGACCTTGGCAACAACGGAAGCGCCCTCAACAACGGGAGCGCCGACCTTGACAGAGCCCTCCTCGCCAACGGCGAGAACCTGATCGAAGGTGACTTCGCTGTTGTCCTCAGCGTTCAGCTTCTCGACGTAGACGACGTCGCCGACCTTAACGCTGTACTGCTTGCCACCGGTTTTGATAACTGCGTACATAGTGGATAACCTCTTTCAATAAGTCTCGCTGGTCTGTAGGGCGTTGCACCGATAAAAGCACACACTTATAGAGCCCATACCATGCGGCTCTAGTATCATACCATATAGGAGCAGGGCTTGTCAAGGGGTTTTCGGGCGTGGGAAGGTTAAAATTTCAGAATTTCTTTTGCCTTCCCCCCAAGGGGCTGCGCCCGCAGGCGCGTGTCGGAGCGCAACCGCCGTAGGCGGCTCTTAGCGCGTAGACTGAAGGTGGCCCCGCAGGGCCGGATGAGGGGCAAGTCTGCGGTTGTATCCCATCAGTGGGCTGCAATGGCAAGGTTGCCCCTCATCAGTCCACTTCGCGGACAGCTTCCCTCAAGGGGGGAAGCCTTTATTAGCGGCCCTGCCGCTCTGCCGCCTCCACCGTGTTCAGCATGAGCATGGCGCGGGTCATGGGGCCGACGCCGCCGGGTACGGGGGTGATGTAGGCAGCCTTTTCGGCGGCCTCGGCAAAGTTCACGTCACCGTGCAGCTTGCCGTCCGCACCGCGGTTGATGCCCACATCAATGACGACGGCACCGGGCTTGACCATGTCGCCGGTCACAAAGCCCTCGCGGCCCACGGCGGCCACGAGAATATCCGCGGCGGCACAGACTTCTTTCAGGTTCTTCGTCCTGGAGTGGCAGATCGTGACCGTGGCATTCTTCGCCAGCAGCAGCAGCGCCGCGGGCTTGCCCACGATGTTCGAGCGGCCAATGACGACGGCGTTCTTGCCCGCAATGTCGGTGTCCGTGGACTCGATCATGCGGATGCAGCCCGCCGGGGTGCAGGGCAGGTAGCACGGCTCGCCGATCTGCATACGGCCCACGTTGACGGGCGAGAAGCCGTCCACGTCCTTCTCGGGCGGGATGGCGTCGATGACAGCCTTCTCGTCGATCTGGGCGGGCAGCGGCAGCTGCACCAGAATGCCGTGCACAGCGGAGTCATCCGCCAGCTTCTTCACCTCGGCCAGCAGGGCGTCCTGCGTGGTGTCGGCGGGCAGGTTGATGCTGCGGCTCTCGATGCCGCACTGCGCACAGTCGTTGATCTTGCCGCGGACGTAGACCTGGCTGGCGGGGTTCTCGCCCACCAGAATGACCGCCAGGCAGGGGTTGATGCCCCTGCTTTTCAGCTCCCTGACCTTTTCTGCGGCCTCGGCCTTCGTGGCGGCGGCCAACGCCTTGCCGTCAATGACAGTTGCTCCCATGATAGTTCCCTCTTTCAAATGTATTTTTTGTCCGCCGGGGCGGGCAAAACGGTGTCGGGTCTTACACCAGCAGCGCCTATCGCCGCGCTGCAAAGCGTTTGTTTATTCCTTCGGCGTCTCGATCTCCTCGATCTCGACCTCGCTCAAATCCAGCGCATCCAGACGCGCATTCATGGCATCGGTGGCCTTGACAAACTCAGCGTGGGGTGCGCCGACGGGCAGGGTGTCCGCCGTGAAGCGGTCCCCTGCCTCGGCCTGCTTTTTCAGGTCCTTCACAGCCAGCGGCACCATGAGCGGCTTGCCCTTGGCATTGCGCAGACCGATGACCATAAGCGCGGCGGCCACGATGACCGACCCAATCGCCACCAGCTGGCTGGCGCGCAGACCGGTATTGCCGATCAGCAGCGAGTCGGTGCGCAGCCCCTCGATCCAGGCGCGGCCCAAGCCGTACCAGATGATATAGCCCAGGAAGATTTGTCCGTTG